>ERZ890510.31-NODE-31-length-116084-cov-21.280413_pt1 | contig 116084 bp, 120 predicted proteins | sample MGYA00521265_ERZ890510 | MGnify/ENA primary metagenome ERZ890510 (study PRJEB32303, sample SAMEA104408624) | aquatic metagenome | biome: Brackish water; feature: Chemocline; material: water | place: Baltic Sea | collected 2014-10-26T21:54:00 | depth 110 m ... | reverse complement strand
TCGTCAGAGACTTCAAGCTCTCGCAGCACTTGAAACGCGACGGAAGAACAAAGCGGCGATGAATTCGGCATTCGGATGTCAGGCTCCATCGCATGTCCGAAGCCACCATCGTCGTTCTGAAACTTGCTCAATTCTCCTAGCACTTCATCAACCGTACCGTCGCCAAATTAGTACCTGAGTGGAGCCTGCTCCAGCGGACGGCCAACTCGCTGTACGAACTCACTGGCTCAATCGAAAGCGCTTGATGTCAGTAATTTCATGCGTTTCTCAAATTTTCCAACAGCTTGAACTGGTCGAATTTCCAAATGAGCACTCGTTTCGAGTTTTCAATCGCTGTATTGCCGTTGACGCTCGGGAAAACTGCATGCTAACTTCATGGTGCCTATCCTGAACCGTGTACGTCACCGCCTTGCGAGAAATTCACACCGCAATTTGCAGTTGGAACAAGCATGCCGACTCTTACCTCGAGAAAAAGAGAAATACTCAAGTTCATCGTTTCTGAACACGTTCGGACCGCGTCTCCCGTTGCCTCTAGTACTGTCGCTCGTTCGACCAAGCTGAAAGCAAGCCCTGCGACTATTCGCAGCGATATGGTTGCACTCGAAGAAGACGGTCTCATTCGCCGCCCGCACGTGTCATCAGGTGGAATTCCGTCTGATAGTGGCTACCGACAGTTCGTCGCCTCTCTCAACCCCGAAACGAGTCTGAACCCTCGTGTTTCCGCACGTATCGATCAGGAATTTAGTTCCGTTCGATCTCACGTTGAAGAGTGGGTCGATTCAGCATCAGAAATCCTGGCTGGCCTCATGGACACCTTGGCGTTCACGACCATTCCCCGAGCAGCGCCAGCGCCAGTCAAAAGCATCGAATTACTTCGTCTGCAAGAGATGCTTGTGGTCGTAATCCTTGTGCTGCAAGAAGCCAGCGTTTACAAACAGGTTATAAATCTAGATTCATTTGTTTCAGACTTGGAAATCGAACACACTCGCAACAGGCTTAGCGAAGCGATTGTCGGTGTTCCGGCCAACAACCTAGTCGACCGTTCAGCGCACATAGGCGAAGGATTCGAGCGCCAGGCCTTCGACTCCGCTGTGACGGCTCTGCGGCAACATGACACATCCTCCCGCAATGAAAAAAGAATTAGCGGTATAGGCAAACTGTTCCAACAGCCGGAACTGCTCGCAGATCCCGCTATGGCACAAGGCGCAACTTGGATGATTGAAGATTCTCAAGCGACAGCTGTGCTAGCAAACGTAGGCGATCCACGCGGCGTGACGAGCGTCGTGATCGGCGAGGAGCACAAAGAAGACGCTCTAAAGAACTTCTCGATCGTATTCAGTCGATACGGAACCTCGACTTCCGCTGAGGGAATGATCGGCGTTATGGCGCCAACTCGCATGGAATACGAAACAGCTATCCCGGCCGTTCGATACATGGCGAATCATCTCGATCAAATGACGATGATGTTCTACGGCGGTTAGTCCGCCCGTAATAGCCTATCGTCAATTCTCTCCAGTTTTTGTTCTCGTTTGGGTTTGCACCCTCATTCGGATTTATCTCATCTCAGGTCTATAATTAATACGTCCGCGTGTTTCTTCGCGCCGATCTCAAACTCCGCTATAAAACCGACTTTCGCTACAGGACCAGTGGCCGCCATATATGACAACTAGTAAACGTGATTACTATGAGGTTCTCGGTGTTGCCCGTGATGCCACGCCGGAAGATCTCAAAAAGGCGTTTCGGAAGCAGGCACTGCAGTACCACCCCGACCGCAACAAGGCGGCCGACGCCAGCGACCGATTCAAAGAGGTCAACGAGGCGTATCAGGTTCTAACCGATCCCAAGCGGAAAGCGCAGTACGATCAGTTCGGACACGAGGGTGTGAAAGGTCAGGCTGGTCGTGGGTTTGACGGTTTCGAAGGCTTTGGTGGCTTCGGAGATATTTTCGATTCGTTCTTTGGTGGGTCTACTCGTCAGGCTGCCAAACGAGGAGCCGATCTAGAGTTTCAGATAAACGTATCTTTCCGCGACGCCGCATTTGGTGTTGCCCGTGAACTCGAACTCACACGAATGGAACGTTGCGATCGATGCGACGGTAACCGAGCGGAACCTGGAACCGACATTATCGAATGTTCTACCTGCCACGGTGAAGGCAAAGTCCAGCGTACCCAACGCACGTTCTTCGGGCAGTTCCAGCAGGTCACAGCCTGCCCAACATGTCAGGGTGAAGGTCAGCAGATAAAAACCGCCTGCAAGCTGTGTTCGGGGCGGGGAACTGAACGAAAATCTCGCAAGATCGAAGTAAAGATTCCTGCAGGCGTCGAACACGGAGTAAAACTGTTGATTCACGGCGAAGGTGAATCGGGTGGCACCGGTGTTCAAAACGGCGATCTCTACATTCACTTAGGCGTGCAACACGACAAGGTCTTCACCCGTCGTGGCAACGACGTAATGATGACCGCAGAAGTGAACATGGCAATGGCCGCTTTGGGTGGAATCATCAATGTGGAAACCCTAGAAGGCTCGATCGATATCGATGTGAAGCCAGGTACACAATCGGGTGCAGTGACTCGAATCAAGAGCGCAGGCATTCCTCACATGGGTGCCGCAGGTCGACGTGGTGATCAGTTAGTTGAGCTAAAGGTGATGACACCTGACAAGCTAAGCGAGCGCCAGACGGAACTTCTTGAAGAACTTGCAGACTCGTTCGGGCTAGAACGGGTCAAAGAAAACTCTGGCACGGATCAAGGTATCTTTGATCGTTTCAAAGACGCTTTCCGCAGCGAAGGTAGCAACTCCTAACAGTTGACCTACGGCCCTACCAATATTTAGCAATCTCAGCCAACAAAAGAGGTAGGACATATGCGCTGGCTTCAGCTCAGCATAAAAGCACCACCCGAGTACGTCGAACCGCTCACCCACCTGTTCAATATTCACGGTGAAGGATCGGCTTCGGTAGAACGACAGGGTGGATTTAATCCCGACGAGGGTGAATCACCAGATCCCACTGCGTGGGTGACGATTCGAGGCTGGTTACCGCTTGATCCGACGACAGCAAGTCGCAAGACAGCTATCGACGTTGGCGTACGACTGATTCGCCACTTGGTCGATCTTCCCGAAGTCGAAGAACTTGAAGTCAGTGACGATGAATGGCGCAATCAAAAATTCGAGCCAATCAGAGTTGGAACGAACCTCGTCATCGTTCCTCGATCTACCGTTTTTCACGCGAAGTCGACCGATGTTGTAATCGAACTCGAACCCGGTCTCGCGTTCGGCACGGGTCATCACCCGACGACTCTCATGTGTCTGGAAGAGATCGAAATGGCAATAAAGCCAGGCGATAGATTCCTCGATGTCGGCTGCGGCTCTGGTGTTCTTTCGATCGCAGCTCTGGCGCTCGGTGCAGGCCACGCAACTGGACTCGACATCGAAGATGACGCCGTTATCTCATCGAATGCCAATCTAGAAGCCGCAGGATTTTCCGATAAATCGACGATTCTCGCTGGATCGATTCCAAACGATCAGGTTCCTAATCGAGGGTTCGACGTAGTTGGTGCGAACATCGCAGCCAACGTGCTTATCGCACTCGCACAGCCGCTAATCGATTCAGTGTCCGACGATGGAGTAATTATCACTTCAGGCGTTCTCGATACTCGGCTTGCTGACGTTGTCGCAGCGTTCGAAGAGGTCGGAGGACAGGTTGAGTCGAGCAGGATGATCGAAGACTGGACTGCGACTCGAATCACCCGCGCTGCAGGATCGAAGTAGCAATGCATAGGTTCTACGTTCCCGACATCGACGCCACTGACCGTTCGATTTCTCTTGACGGGTCGATAGCCCGGCAACTGAAGACGGTTCTAAGGGCAGATACCGGCGAGCACATCAGGCTTTTCGATGGTTCTGGTTCAGAGTGGGAAGTTGAGATCGACCACGTCGGCAAGAACAACGTTTCAACAACTCTCGTGTCGGCCGTTCGACCCGTTGCCGAGCCAGTCAGCAAGGTCACGATGCTGCTCGGGCTAGCTAGACCCGAACGAATCGAGCTTGCCATTCAGAAGTGCACCGAACTCGGTGCCGTTCGATTCGTTCCGGTGATGTCGGAACGAGTACAGGGCGGAAATACGGGTACGCCTTCGGACAAGCGACTCGAACGCTGGCAGCGAATTGCCATCGAAGCGTCAGAGCAGAGCGGTAGAGCCACCGTGCCCATCGTAGAAGCTCCTACTCCCCTTATGGATGCGATACAGCCAATCGTCAGCGAACAGCCTCTGTTGTGCATGTGGGAGGAGCTAGCTGACGAATCAAAGCCGCTCCGACAGGTGCTTCAATCACTCGATACTGAAGCGAAACAGCTTACGGCCCTAATCGGACCTCCAGGCGGGTTCAGTGCCGACGAAGCCACAAGCATTCGTGAAGCCGGCGCGCAGTTGGTCACTTTGGGCAGTCGAGTGCTAAGAAGTGAAACAGCCGCGATAACCGTTATATCGGCAATATTGTACGAACTTGGCGATCTCGGCGGCTAACTAGAACCGCTTAGTAGTGTGCTTCTGGTTGAAGTGATCGTCCCATCAGGTTCCGTATTACTTCGACTGGCGACGTACCTTCGAACAACACAGCATGTGTTGCGTCGGTGATCGGCATGTCGATCTTCAGTTCTTTGGCAAGGCGTACTGCCGCTTGAGTAGTAGGTGCACCTTCGGCAGTTTCACCGAGGTCTTCAAGTATTGCGGGCAGGTCTTTACCCGACGCCAGTCCGATTCCGAGACGATAGTTTCGACTGAGATTCGAGTAGCAGGTAGCGATAAGATCACCCATTCCGCTCTGACCCGCGAACGTTTCTGGTCGAGCCCCCATCGCAATACCGAGTCGAGTTATCTCGTGGAGCCCGCGAGTCACAAAGGCAGCCTTTGCGTTAGCTCCCAGCCCTGCGCCGTCGATGAATGCAGCTCCTATGGCAATAATATTTTTCAGCGCCCCACCCAGTTCGACACCTATGACGTCTTCACTGCGGTACACACGGAAAGATTCGGAACTTAGCGTCGATTGAACTTGCTCGGCAATTCCATCTTCGGGGAACGCAATCGTGGCGGTTGAAGGGTTACCCGCTGCAATTTCTCTTGCAAGATTGGGGCCCGACAGCACACCGATTTGAGAACGCCAGAACCCAGGTAACTCTTCGGAGATCACTTGTGACATGCGCTTTCCGGAGGTGATTTCGATTCCCTTAGTTGCGCAAACAACGTTGGCTCCCGAAGGAATCGCAGAGCGAACTTTTCTAATATTCTCTCGAATGGTTACAGAAGGAACGGCAATGATTACAAGATCTGAAGTGCCGATAGCTTCTTCGAGCGAAGCCGAAATGGTCATCAGTTCAGGAAACTCAACACCCGGTACCGAGCGTTCATTCACTCGCGCTGATGTCAGTTCTTGAGCTCGTGCTTCGGTGCGAGACCACAGAACCGTCTTTTTTCCGTCTCGTGCCAAAAGTATTCCGAGGGTGGTTGCCCACGCCCCCGTGCCTATGATGCCAATTTGTGTCACCCGTGCAGTTTACGGGGTTCGCTGCGCCCGGCGCGGGGTTGCCTTGCCGTCCAGCTTGGATTCATCACCCTTTGCGAGTCGATCGACGTTCGATCTGTGGCTCCAAAAGATGAATATTGGGACAGGAATGGCGAACAACAGATACCAAATATCGTGTTCCACGCCGAGAATTGTGAGTTCAAAAATGCTTAATATAATCAGAAGACCAAGGCTTAGGCCGCTACCAATAATCGAACCAAGGCTCACGTATCGGGTGATCGCAGCGATTCCAACTCCACTAAGAGCAATAACTGCCGCTATTGGGGAAATAATCGCCAGTGCACCGAGGCCAGTTGCGACACCCTTGCCGCCTTTGAACTTAATGTAGGCTGGGAACATGTGCCCAAGAACCGCGGTGGTACCAGCAGCAGCGATTAGCCAAGCATCGCCCTCGACTGCCCATCGCACCAGACCAGCAATGACAAGTCCTTTGCCTACGTCGGCTGCAAGAACAGCTCCGCCTGCGACCGGACCGAGCGTTCGACTTACGTTTGTTGCGCCCGATCCGCCGCTGCCATAGCTACGAATGTCGACGCCGCGAAAAACTCGGCCGGTTATCACGCCGAATGGAATCGCGCCAATAAAGTAGGCGACCACAAGAACAACTATTGCGACTGCGGGATCATTCATCGTCTCGAGTTTGGAATACCAATCTCATTGGAGAACCCATAAATCCAAATCGTTCTCGCAGTTGGTTCTCCAGATACCTGCGGTAGCTGAAGTGTATTAGTTCAGGGTTCCGTGCGGTGAACAAGAACGTAGGAGGAGAGGTCCGGCTTTGGATGCAGCGATAGATCCTCGGGCGTCTGGTTCCGATGCCCGGTAGCGGATTTTCGCCCATTGCATCGAAAATTACCCGGCTAACTTCGGCCCTAGGCATCTGCTTCGAGAACTCTGCGTACACATCCAAAATTGTGGGCAACAGTGTTTCCACTCCCCAGCCTTTCAAAGCTGAAGTAAACACGATCGGTACTTCTGGAATGAACTTGAACCGGTTTCGAACAGCTTCTGCTGACTCTGCCTTATCGAGTCCTAATTCCTCGGCGAGGTCCCATTTATTGACAACCACTACGGCTGCGCGTGAAGCATCGTCGATGTAACCACCGATGTGCTGATCCTGCGCCGTTACAAATTCAGTGGCATCGAGTACAAGAACGGCGACATAGCATCGTTCGATCGCGCCGATAGTTCGAATGGCGCTGTACTTTTCGATCCCAGATTCAACGCTTCCTCTTCGCCGTAGCCCGGCCGTATCGAGGAAGGTGATCCGTGTTCCCTCGTAGTCGAAGAGCGAGTCGACTGTATCGCGAGTCGTTCCGGCAACCGGACTAACGACTGCCCGCTTCTCGCCTGTGAGTGCGTTGAACAATGCGGATTTACCGGCATTAGGTCGGCCAGCGATTGCTACTCGAATTGAGTTTTGACCAATTGGTTCATCTTCAAACGGAGGCAGCTGCTCGAACACCTGCTGCATCAAATCACCAATGCCAGTGTCGTGGTAGGCGCTGATAGGCATAGGTTCACCGAGACCAAGCGAGTAGAAATCGTGGATCATGTCTTCTCGCGCAAGCGTGTCTGCCTTGTTTGCGGCGAGTACGGTCGGTTTTCCAGCACGGCGCACCATATCGGCGGCGTCTTGGTCAGCGTCGGTTACGCCGTCGTTCACATCAACTGTAAAAATGATGGCATCTGCTTGATATATAGCAATCTCGACCTGCGCTTTGATGTCATCCCACATCAAGTCGTTGTGCGGTCGATCTTCAACGCCGGCGGTATCGACAACAAGATATCTATGTCGACCCCATTCTGCGTCGATTGATACTCGATCACGAGTGGTTCCGGGAATATCGCTTACGATCGCGATTCGTCGACCTGCCAAACGGTTGAACAGGGTCGATTTGCCGACGTTAGGTCGGCCAATGATTGCTACTATCGGGAGTGCCATAAGGGGACTAATTTTTCTCTTGCTCTGGATCGAACAAACTATCTCTACATAATTGCACGGGCGAAAAACGCACGTTTGTTCTTCGTAAAGAACTTCGGAACCTGATTCGTTAGGACTGAATAAGCTTTTCCATCAACGCTGCTTGCGCCCACAGGCGGTTTTCTGCCTGGTCGAACGCAACCGATCTTGAGTCGTACAGCAAACCATGCGAAATCTCTTCGCCGGGGTGTGCCGGTAGATCGTGCATGAACTTCACATTTGCTGAAGCTTGGTCTAGCAATGCAGGGTTCACTTGGTAGCCATCGAAATCCACCAAACGTTTGGCTGTTTCGGTTTCCTGCCCCATGCTCGTCCACACGTCGGTGTAAACGATGTCGGCATTGGCGACTGCTTCTTGTGGACTTGTAACCTGCTTCACGCTTCCACCGGCTACTGTACCGTAAGTGTTCGCACCTTCAATATCTTCAGCAGCAACTGCATAGCCGTTTGGTGAAGCGACCGTTAGGCGACCACCAAGACCGGCAACTGCGTATGCAAGACTCACAGCAACGTTGTTTCCATCGCCTATGAACGCCACGTTGGCACCTTTAACGCTACCGAGCTGCTCGGTAATCGTCTGCGTGTCGGCGAGCGCCTGGCACGGATGCTCAGCGTCGGTTAGTGCGTTGATAACCGGTATCGAGGCGTTCTTCGCGAACTCTTCGATAATCGACTGTTCAAATGTACGAATCACCGCAATGTCCGACATGCGAGACATCACCTGAGCAACGTCAGCTACTGGCTCTCGTTTGCCTAGGCCAACCTCTTCGGGTGCGAAGTGAACTGGATTTCCACCGAGCTTCTCTGAACCAACCCAGAACGAAAGCTTCGTACGCAGAGAAGGCTTTTCGAACAGAATCGCCACCGATTTGCCAGCGAGCGCGTTGCTCGTTGCGCCAGCTTTCAGAGCGATTGCGCGATCAAGTATCGGCTGAATTTCTTCAGGCGCGATATCGCTGAGTTTTAGAAAGTGATTGACCATCGTGAGAGTGACCTCGACTCGAATAAGAAATAAAAAGAAGAACGCGGGTATTTGCGGGGTGCTTATGCACCCTTAGTTCGGAGTCGTCGAAACAGACGACGAGTGTCGCTTGTGGATACACCGATAATTAAAGTACGCGTTCTTGTTTTCATGGTCGAGATTCGAGATTCGTTACCCGTCACTAGAAACAATTCGTGTGACGAACTAACAATTCTAACTCTGCATTGCCCGCGAAACTACGCCGATTGGTTTACACAACGATTTTCAGGCTGGCGTGAACTTCAGAAGTGTCTGTCCATCGGGATCATGCTCGAACACCGGTTTTAATGCCATTCCTATCTGAAGTGACTCAGGTTCGGGTGTAACTCCGACAATGTTCGTAGGCACGATCACGTCTTCTTCAAGTTGAACGAGAGCAGTTATGTACGGCACGTCCCCAACAAACCCCATGTGAGGGGCGACGTGAACGATAGCGAACGTGAACAGCTCGGCATTGCCCGACGCTTGCACCCACTCGATTCCGTCTTCTCCGGTTTCAGGATCAGATATCGAGAAGTTTCTTGGATAAAACTGAAATTTGCCAGTTGCCTTCGATCGCTGAAGCCATATTTCTTCGTTCTTGAGACCTTCCCAGTAGTGATCAGACTCTGGCTGCGGTATCGGCTGAGGTTTCGGTGTTGGGTTGGTCATATCTAATCAGTCCCCAATACGACTGTTCCGGTCGACGATAAAAGTCCGCCTGTACCGTGAGCTACCGCCAAATTGCAATCTTCCAACTGTCGCTCGCCCGCCTGTCCTCGCAGTTGTCGTGCTGCCTCAACAACTGTAAATATGCCATACATGCCGGGGTGAGTGTACGAAAGTCCACCACCATTGGTATTCATAGGGAAGTCGCCGCCCGGCGCAGTTCGCTGTGAGGCAACAAAATCAGGTCCTTCTCCCGGCTCACAGAACCCTAGATTTTCCAGGCTTACCAAGGCGGTATAAGTGAACGAGTCGTAGATCATCGCTAAGTCGAGATCTGAATGCGAAACGCCTGCCATCTCCAAAGCTTGGGGGCCTGTGTGCCTACCGAACGCGCTTGTGAGATCGGGCATTTGCGAAATACCGGAATGATCATGCCCCTCGCCCGCTCCAAGAATCTTCACACTGCCGTTTTTAGCGTTTCTTGCTCGCTCAGGAGTTGTAATAACGATCGCTGCCCCTGCATCGGTCACTAGGCAGCAATCCAACAGATGGAACGGCCAGGCTACCCACTTCGAGTTGTGGTAATCATCGAACGTGGTCGGCTTGTCGTAGAAATACGCCATCGGGTTCAGATTCGCCCATTTACGAGTCGACACCGCGATCTCGGCCATCGCCTGCCGGGTTCGGTCTTCGCCGTACTGGTGCATGTATCGTCGAGCAGCCATCGCATACGAAACGGGAGGGCCAATAATGCCGTATGGGACCTCGTACTGAGCCATCGGTGTGCCGGGATTTCGTGGAATCGGAGCACGATCCGATCGACCCGACTGCCCGTGCGTAATTAGTGCAACTTCGCAGTACCCAGCTGCAATAGCGGCGAGTGCGTGCGCTACGTGAATCACGAACGATGACCCACCAACCGATGTGCTATCGGTGTAGCGAGGCTGAATGCCCAAATACTCGGCGACATCCAACGTTGACCATCCTGCGGTGAATAGAGCATCGACATCAGATAGCTCTAGCCCTGCATCGTCCAGCGCGTTGATGGCGGCTTCAGAATGATGCGCGAGTGGCGATTTCTCAGGAACCTTCCCAAGCTTGTTCGATTCGCCAACCCCCACGATGTGAGCCTGACCCGATAGGTTTTGAAGTCTTTGAATATTTGGCATATTTTATTAACTTTATTGAGCCATCAGCTGCCGATGATCAGGCAACCAACTGGCGGTGGCGAACAGTTACTGAAGTGGAGAATACGGCGTCGGTGTGAGCAACTGGTTCCGAACGTTCTTCACGATCAGACCGTCACGATGCGACTCTTCAGTCACTTTCGCCCATTCAGGGTCGTTTCGGAACGCATCCCACGCAGCTGCTCGCTGGTTGGCATCCTCGAACGCCACCATGTAAGTCAGCTCGTGATTGCTCTCGCCAACATCGGTGGTCCAGTAGCCAATGTTTTTGATCCCGTGCTTTTCAAAAAGCTTGGTCGTGTGATTGGCGAATCGAGCATTGATTGCCGGTAGTCGTCCCGGCAGACATTCGTACACGCGTAGTTCGTAGAGCACGGCAATTCCTCTCACCAGATGAAATCGACCCCAAAACGGTGATCGAAAAAATTATGTTCTGGCAAGATTCTGAATAGTCGCGCCCGACTCGTCAACCTATAACGCGGTTCGCAGCCTCGATCATTCTCTGAAGTGTCGGATCTTTAGGCTGGTGGGCCATCGTCGGACCTTCAAGAGAAGATATCGCTATTCGATTGCGGCTAAGAACTTCGAGATCGGTACCAGAAACGAGCTCAAGACCATCGATGTTTACCGCAAGCCTAGAAAGGATTTCGTAACCGCCGTCACTCTGTACTTGAATGAAGCTCTTGAACTCAGAAGGAGCCGGAGCAGCGCCTTCAACTCCTTCGATTGGAGTTTCGCCGAACGTGGGAATGTTCACGTTGAACAATGCGCCTCGCTGAGTTTTCTGACTAAGCAGCTCAGTCGTGATCGCTCCGATCACGCCTTTTACAGTTGGATCATCGAAATCACCATCAACATCCATAGAGAACGCGCAGGCTTTTACGCCATTTGCCGCAGCTTGTATTGCGGCGCCCATCGTGCCAGATATGAAAACGTTGCGACTCGTGTTGAAGCCGGGATTTATACCCGATACGACAACATCGGCACCCCCAACCAAGATGTGCTCTAGTCCTAAAACGACCGAATCGGCGGGAGTACCACTGACTGCGTAGCACTTCACTCCGTCCACTTGGCTCGGTGCTTCATCGATCTTCACCGATGTTCTGAGAGTCAGCGCCGTGCCAACGCCAGACTGGTTTCCAGCGGGAGCGACGACAGTCACTTCACCGAGATCTTTTACCGCTCGCACCAGCGACCAAATAGCGGGGTTATCGAAGCCATCGTCATTAGTTACAAGAATTTTCATGCGTTAAATCGTAGAGGTAACCAGCAACTTTTGCATGATAGGCAACACGAAGTTTTTATGCTGATGAGTAAACCGACTACAGCTTTAGGCAAGCAGGAAATTGTCGATGAGCCGTGCACTGCCTATTTTCACTGCCAATAGCGCCCGAGCTGAGTGTTCGACTTCATCCAACTCTTCGAAAGTGTCGACATCAGCGATCGAGGCGTAGTCGACTTCTGCCAATGGCTCTCCGGCTAATATCGAATCGAGCATGAAGCGCAGCACTTCGCCTGATCGCTCGCCTGAATCGAACGACAATTTGGCGATCGTTAGTGCCTTGAATAGGATCGTTGCCGCATCTCGTTCTTCAGGAGACAAATAAGCGTTGCGAGTACTAATGGCGAGTCCGTCTTCTTCACGAACTGTCGGGATCGGGATAATTTCTATTCCGAAGCCCAACGATTCGTTCACGTGCTGAATCACTCGAAGTTGCTGAGCATCTTTCTCACCAAATGTCGCTTTGGTCGGCGAGATGATCGAGAAGAGTCGAGCAACTACAGTTGCCACTCCCTCGAAGTGACCGACTCGGTGCGCACCTTCCAATAAGTTTGCAACTGGACCAGGATCGACCGCTGCAAGAAGCTCACCGGGTGGGTATATCTCTTCTTTCGAAGGGACGAACACGAAGTCGGTTCCGTGCTTTTCAAATTCTGCAAGATCGGCTGCCTCGTTCGACGGATAAGTCGAGAGATCTTCGTTATCGGCAAACTGCGTTGGATTCAGAAACAGCGATCCAACCATCGTGTCGCACCGAGGACGGACTGTGTCCATATGCGTCGTGTGTCCACGGTGCACACCGCCGAGAGTAGCAACGAGTCCTACTGAACCAGTCATCCAGCGCCGAACTTCACGCATTTCCGCGACAGTACGAATTACACGCATAAACCGAATCCGGTTTCATTGTGAAGCGCTCTCCCTGTGGGAGAGGATTTGGGTGAGGGGTAATTCGAAGTAGAAAGCATCTTTATCAGAGGAAAAATCGGATTCGAGGATTGCAGGCTGTTTCAACGTTCCCCCTCGATCTAACCTTCTCCCCCCGGGAGAATGAATAAGACGGAAGATCAAATCGAATCAGTGGAAATGACCGCTCTAGTCGTTGGTTTTCGATCCCTCGCGGATTCTTGATTCATCTGAGAAGAACGATTGTGCATCGGTCGGGAACGTGCCTTCACGAACATCGTCAGCGTATCGAACGAGCGCATCTTCGATGATAGGAGCTAAGTCGGCGTACTTTCCAGAATGACGTGGCCTAAAATCGGGATCGAGACCAAGCATGTCGTGAAAGACCTGTATCTGACCATCGCAGTGAACACCCGCACCAATTCCAATCGTAGGAATATCGAGAGTTTCGGTGATTTTCTTAGCCAGTTCGACAGGAATCAATTCGAGAACAATCGCGAATGCTCCGGCTTCCTGAAGTGCGATTGCATCTTCGAGAACCTCATTGGCTGTCGATTCCGTCTTGCCCTGTACTCGATAACCACCGAGTTTATTTACATGTTGCGGAGTAAGACCAATATGGCCCATAACCGCTAATCCAGCATCTGCGAGTCGACGAACGATCGGGGCAACTGTTTTGCCACCTTCGAGCTTTACTGCCTGTGCTCCGCCCTCTTGAATGAGGCGTGCGGCATTGCGTAGAGCCGTCTCAGCGTCGATCTGGTAGCTAAGAAAGGGCATGTCAGCAACGATGAGGGCGTTGGTCGTACCGCGAACAACAGCAGCCGACGCGCTGACGATATCGTCAACGGTTACTGGAATTGTTGAGTCGTGACCAAGAACAACATGTCCCATACTGTCGCCAACTAGGATCATAGGAATCCCAGCTGCGTCGACAATGCGAGCTGCCGTGTAGTCGTATGCCGTCACCATTGGGATCGGCTCGCCACGGCGTTTCATCTGCTGAATCTTGTGGGTTGTGATTCGGCGTAAAGCCATTCGTGTACCTCCGCTACTGGTCGACTGCACCTTGCTAGCCGCCAAGCCTTAGTTCACTTGCGTTAGGTCATTATTACCCATTTTAAGGGTTTTGTGGGCGTTCTAATTTTGATTTTCGTCAGAAAGTAACGTTTTGATGCTTTCAAACGCCGATTCCGACATTCCGCCCTGCTCTTTAGCGATGTGCAATGACGCCAGCGCCAGTGCGGAATATGCCTTACCGATTTCAGGTGATTTTTCCGAAGTCGCCGCCAAGTGAGTAGCGATTGTTTCGAGATCGCCGCGAACGAACGGACCAGTTATAGCGTCGGGAAGGCCTTTTTCATCTAAGGCGTCGACGGTTGCCCTTAGCAGAGGAATAAGACGCTTCAGTGCGTCGGAGCGTTCGATCCCTAAAAGTTCCCACATTTCGGCTGCTATTCCAGTTAGACCAGCCAGCAGACCGCACGCCATCACCGCCGAAGCGTGATACGCAGCTCTTTGAGAAGATTCGATACGGAATGCGGAACCTCCGAGGTCGGCCGCAAGTATCCGCAGCCAATAGAAAAGCGCTGGGTTTGCTGATTCTGTAGCAAATGAAACGTCTTTCAACCGTTCTGAAGAATCGTTAGTCGGGAATGTTTGGAGCGGATGAAATCCAGCCGTTTCCGCACCCGTTATTCGCGCTTCGTCCAAGACAGCGAGCGGTAAAACCCCGGCGCAGTGAACTACAGCCTGATGCGATCGCCACTCAACCTCTGAACATATTTCTTCGATGTGAGCGTCGGGACCAGTGATGAACACGATGCTGGCGACGTTTGCTGCAGTTTGAACGTTTTCGACAACGATAGCGTTTGATATTTTATCGCTGAGCCATTTTCGGTGGCTTGATTGCCGACTCGTTACAGCCGCCACATTGTAACCGGCATTCGATAGCGCAATTGCAAGGCTTGATCCGAGTCGCCCTGCCGCAAGTACGGTGATCGGGGATTCTTTGTTCAATTCAGGAAGAGGACTCATTATTTTCCTGTTTTTTTCTGGTGGGCCGATTTAGCGTCGGCTGCCGACATCACTCCACCAAGTGTTTCGGCGGAATCGATTGCGTTCATAATCGCACCTGTAACGGCTTTTAGAGCAGCGGCGTGCAACACATCACCGGGAATGGACTCTGGGTGAGTACCGGTCGAAAGACCAAACATGGTGTCGCCGTCGTTCGCAGTGTGTGATGGACGGATAGCGAGTGCGATTCCGTCTTGCCCGGCGATCGCGAGCCGAGTGGCACCAATCTTGTCGAGAGGGGCATCGGTGACGACAACGCCGATGGTCGTATTACGGAAGAAACCTCGATCTTTAGGCGGAGATTCGATCATCAGTTCTATCGAATCGGCAAAGCCGTCTATGGTCTGAGGACCTGCAACGATTTCACCGGTCATTGGATCTACTACGCCGCCCGGTGAATCCAGACCAAACGCACTACCACCGGTGAGAGTGATTGCGTTCACCCACTGTGCGCTTGCCAGAGGATCCAACAAAGCCGTCTCGCGACTACCCGGAGCTGCTCCTCGAACTTCCATACCGGCGTTGGCGGGTTCATCACAAAGTATCACCGTGCAGCCGGTTCCGTTCTCAAGATCGGTGTGGTGTCCAACCGTTATACCGGCGACGTCGGTGATGCTGCCTGAATAGTTCATATTTCTACCGAATACATCTGGCGTGATTGACCACGCAGGTAATAGATAATTATCGTGCTCAGATTATCGAACTGAACAGTCAGGCTAACATAGTGTCCTGATCTCTTTTACGACCTTTAACATTGCCTTAATTTCAGGGTGTACTAAGAGAAAAATCTGGGCGTATACTAAGTCCGAATTTACCTGCGGCGAAATTCGTAACCACCTCCGGACACCGACGTGCCGGAAGGTCAATTTCTAAGTAGGAATAACAAATTCGGCTCGTAACCGATGTGAGGAGTCACGAAGGTGCCCCGTAACTTCAAGGAACTTAAGCCCGCATACGGATTTGACGATGTAGCCATTGCCCCTGGTGACATCACAATTAACCCTGAAATGGCTGACCTGTCGACGAATTTCGGCGGAATCAAGCTAGATATCCCATTTATTGCCTCTGCAATGGACGCTGTGGTTGATCCAAAATTCGCTATCGAAATGACCAAAGCTGGCGGTTTGGCTGTGATGAACATGGACGGGTTACACACCCGCTATGAAGACACCGCACCAATATATGAAGAGATTGCTGCTTCCCCTCGTGAAGAGGCAACGGCAATCATGCAGAGGATCTACTCTGCCCCGCAGAAGCCTGAACTCATTGCGAAGAAGATCGAAGAAGTAAAAAAGGGCGGCGGTATTGCCGCTGTTTCCTTCGTACCGCAGAGTGCCAAGCGAATGGGCCCACTGGCTGTCGAAGCCGGTGCAGACATGATTGTTGTGCAGGGAACTGTTGTTACCGCCCGACACTCATCGAAGAGCCTCAAAGGCCTCGTGTTCTCTGACCTGATCAAAGACCTCGACGTTCCGGTTCTCGTTGGAAACACAGTTTCTTACGAAGTAACCAAGGAACTGATGCAGCAAGGAATCGCTGGCGTTATGGTCGGTGTTGGTCCCGGATCAGTTTGCACAAGCCGCGAAGTTCTAGGCATCGGCATCCCTCAGGTAAGCGCCACTATCGAGTGTGCTGCAGCCCGAGATGATTACTTCAAGGAAACAGGCAAGTACATTCCGATCATCACAGACGGTGGTATCCGAACTGGTGGTGACGTTTGTAAGTCATTCGCCGCCGGTGCAAATGCTGTCATGATCGGCAGCCCGTTCGCCAAGACCGAAGAAGCTCCTGCAAAGGGCTTCCACTGGGGCATGGCAGCTTGGCACGACTCGCTTCCTCGTGGAACACGAATCAACATGGGTACCGAGTACAGCTTGCATCAACTCCTATACGGTCCATCATCACGTACTGACGGGACGTTGAACTTGGTTGGAGCCTTACAGATATGCATGGGTTACGTTGGCGCAGAGAACATTCGAGAGATGAACAAAGCTCGAATGGTCTACGCACCGGCAATCAAGACTGAAGGCAAGATCTACCAACAGGCAGGTCTCGGCTCCTAGCCGGGATTGCCGGGTTGTCTACTAGCCGATAGCTCCACTGCCTATTGTTGGGCAAAGAGGCGATCTTGGCGGCAGTAGGTAATTGGCCAGACAAAACGTGAATATGGCACCAGCACAACCCTGTGCTGGTGTCTTCGTTTAAGAGACAATCATTCGTATGAACTTCAAGCGCCCACGTGGCACCGCCGACATACTTCCTGATGATCAGCCATATTGGTCGCACGTTGACTCAACTGCTCGCAAAGTTGCGAACCAGTTCGGGTATCGCAGAATCGACACTCCAACGTTTGAAGACACAAGCCTCTTCCAACGTGGCGTTGGCGACGAAACGGACATCGTTCAAAAAGAGATGTACTCGTTCGAAGATCACGGTGGAGACGGAATAACACTTCGTCCTGAGGGCACAGCCTCGGTTTGCAGGGCCTACATCGAAAATGGATTGCACAACAGTCCTCAGCCGGTGCGCATGTTCTATATGGCTCCGATGTTCCGATACGAACGGCCACAGGCGGGTCGGTTCCGTCAGCACCACCAGTTCGGCTGCGAAGCAATCGGCGATCAATCACCAAAGGTCGATGCAGAAATAATCGAACTCGGCTGGAAGTACATTGCCGACCTCGGAATAAAGAATGTGACTCTGCGCCTGAACAGCCTTGGCGACCCGGAAGGTCGTACTACATACCTGAGTGATCTCGAAAATTACTTCCGCGGGGTAGCCGAACAGCTTCCTAAGCTTGATCGTGCTCGACTGGATCGGGCGCCTCTACGTGTGCTTGATTCAAAAGCCAAAGAAACTCAGGCTCTTGCCGACGCTGCTCCAAAATCAGTCGACTACATCAAGGGTGAAGCCAAAGAGCACTGGGATGAACTACTGTCTCTGCTCGACAATCTAAAAGAGGTCTACCCAGATTTCTCTTACAAGGTCGATCACCGTCTTGTACGTGGTCTCGATTACTACAACCGCACCGTATTTGAGTACGAACCTCTCGATGCTGGGGGGCAAGGAACTTTGTTGGCTGGCGGTCGATACGATCCGTTGATCGGCATCCTTGGCGGTCAAGAAACTCCTGCAATCGGTTTTGGGTCAGGAATCGAACGAATGATTCTCGAACTCAAGAAGCAAGAAGCAGAAATCGCTCCTTCTGCCGGACCCGACATCGTCGTTGTGACGCTTGGTGACGCAGCTTCTGCCGGAGCTAAGCTCGCTACAGCATTGCGTGCGGCTAACGTTTCAACCGTGCTGGCCCCGAGTCGTTCGATGAAGGCTCAAATGCGGTACGCCAACCAACAGAACGCTTCGAACGTCGTGATCATTGGTGATCGTGAAGTTGAAAACGGCGTGGCATCTGTCAAAAACCTTGTGCAGGGTGGCGACCAGTCGGAGGTAGCGCTAGATGCTGCTTCGATAGCCGAGCATGTGCGGGCAGCTGGCAACCAGTAGCGGTTCGATTCCAATTGCACCACTCACCTTCTGAATCCATATTTGGGTTCACGATTTATTCGTACTAACTGGTAACCTCAAACTATGCAGCAATCTATGGAAGCCCGCCTAAAAGAAATCTCCGAACGACACGGCGAAGTCGAACGCTTGATGTCTCAACCTGAGACTGCTTCAGACCCGAACGCCATTCGGAAATTGGGCCAGGAGTACAGCCAACTCCAACACGTCGTCGAACTATGGAACGATATGACCAGCGCTCAGGCTGATCTCGACGGTGCGCAGGAGATAATTGCAGAAGAGACCGATCCTGAAGTTCTCGAAATGGCGACCACGGAAGCAGACGAGCTAAAAGAAAAGCTCGACAGTCTATTCTCCGATATCAAGCTTGAACTTCTTCCAAAAGACGAAACCGAACTCGCCGATGCCGTTGTCGAAGTTCGTGCAGGTGCCGGAGGAGATGAGGCCGGCCTCTTCGCCGCCGAGGTATTCCGCATGTACCAACGTTACGCTGAGAGCCGCAAGTGGAAAATTAAAGTGCTCAGTGAAAACAGCACCGGTGTTGGCGGCATCAAGGAAATTACGTTCGAAATCGAAGGCGAACGTGCCTACCAAAGGCTTCATCTTGAAAGCGGTGTTCATCGAGTTCAGCGAGTTCCTGAAACCGAGTCGCAGGGTCGAATTCACACTTCTACAGCCACAGTCGCAGTGATGCCGAAAGCAGAAGAGCTTGATCTGATCATTGAAGATAATGATTTGAAGATCGACGTGTTCCACTCCGGCGGTGCTGGTGGTCAGAACGTGAACAAAGTGGCAACCGCCATTCGTATTACCCACCTTCCTACCGGACTCGTTGTGCAGTGCCAGAACGAACGATCGCAGCTACAAAACAAATTGCAGGGTATGGAGATTCTTCGTTCCCGACTGTGGGACCAGCAACTTCGGGAACGCAACGCCGAAATTAGTGCGAACCGAAAATCACAAGTCGGTACTGGTGATCGATCTGAAAAGATTCGCACCTACAACTTCCCGCAGTCTCGAATTACCGACCACCGAATTGGCTTCACGAGTCACCAGATGCAGAACGTTATGAGCGGTGAGCTCGACGGCTTCATCGATGCGCTTCTGCAAGAAGAGCAGGCACGAAAGCTCGCAGCTGTAGGCGACTAGGCGGGAATTCATGACCGCCGAAACTGTATCAACGCTTATCCAATCGATCGCACGTCGGCTAGACGCGGTCGGAATCGAAGATGCAGGAATCGACGCTCGTTTGCTGCTACGAAGTGCGTTCGGGTGGACGGCTGCTCAACAACTCGGGCAGCTTCTCGACCCTCCCCCGGCGATCTACCTCGACGATCTCGAATCGATGGTCTTACGGCGAGAAACACGTGAGCCGCTTCAGTACATCACCGGCAGCACCGAGTTTTACCGGCGAAATTTCACCGTGAACGAATCCGTACTGATTCCTCGCCCAGAGACAGAACAGCTTGTGGTCCAGACTCTAGCGTTCGTGCGAGAACGAGGCATAGAGAATCCTCGAATCGCTGACATCTGCACGGGGTCAGGTGCAATCGCCGTGTCACTCGCCCTCGAACTATCTGCGGCCGAAGTGCATGCGACCGATATATCTTCTGCTGCGCTCGGTGTCGCCCAGCAGAACGCCGATGACCTGAATGCAGAGTTAGATATCTACGAAGGCAACCTGTTAGATCCGCTTTCCGGTGCGTTCGACGTAATCGTGTCGAATCCGCCCTACATACTCGCAAGCGTTATGCCTTCGCTTCAGGCTGAGGTGACCAGAGAGCCGAGTTTGGCTCTGGATGGCGGAAATGATGGCTTAGACGTTATACGGCCGCTCTTCGAGGGCATTCTTGCGCGACTAAAGCCAACGAACAGTGCCGCCTACATCGAGATAGATCCACCTATCGAAGACGCTGTTCTGGTGCTGGCACTAGCAACGTTCCCCCACGCAGGAATATCACTCCTCACCGATCTTGCGGGGCTTACCCGCTGCGTGTCGATCGAGCACGCGTAGCCCCTCGAACCCGATATCGCCCGTCTACCCTCCGAAGCTGGCGATTCGTGTGCGTCGAGTATCTCATTCCGTCATAATGCCCAGACACCCGAACGAATCAGGTAATTTCATGGCAATTTTTGTACTTCATACCTATGGCATCATCGAACATCCAAACGACCACCCTGTCACGAGCGTTCTTGGCAGCGGATCCAGACGTCCAGGTTGGTCGCGAAAATGTAGAAGGTCTTTTGCGGGGCGCTACAATCCCATTTAATATCGACGGAACTCCATTTAGAGAGACTACCGAGTTTGGGGTTCCTGTTACACGGCATTTTCACGATGCGTCGCAGGAGCGAACTGCACTCGTAACTTTATCGGGCCTGGATTGATCCGGAGTCAGCAGCGGGGTATTCGGTTCACGGGGCACACGGCGGTGCTCTGGAATACAGAAGTGAATGGTTTAGACAGGATCACACTTGGCCAACATCCGTAATGTGGTGGACCAACGATATTGAGTCCATCAATTGGGAAGTAGCGAACGCCAAAATCGCTCAATTGGATGAACATGGTACGTCGCCAGATGCATTATCATTCAAATCTATGTACACCAATTCAGGCGAGAAAATACGTATGGACAATGAGCGGGTGAAAGATATCGGTGATCGTGCCCGCTAATCGACCTCTCGGAATAACGCAGCTCCTCAAACGTAAAAAAAAGCCCTGAACAAATGTCCAGGGCTTTTTGTTGATCGAAATCGATCGGAAAGTTCGAGTGACTTACCTCTTTGTGTACTGAGGTGCCTTTCGGGCCTTCTTAAGACCGTACTTCTTGCTTTCCTTCATTCGAGAATCACGGGTCATAAGACCAGCGTCACGAAGCGGCTTGCGCAGGTTTTCATCCATAACCACGAGTGCTCGTGCGAGGCCGTGTGCGAACGCACCAGCTTGTCCGTGCGAGCCACCACCGTGGGTCTTAGCAACGATAGTCACTTTGTCGGTAAGGCGTGTTGCACCGAGCGGGCTAATTGCCTGTCGAAGCCACGCCCCAACGGTGAATACTTCGTCTATGGGTTTACCGTTTACGGTTGAACCACCTGGAGTGTTGTAAACCCGAACTCGGGCTATGGCTGTCTTTCGACGGCCTGTACCGTAGTAATACTGCTGGCTGGTCAACTATTTCTCTCCCGAGTCGCTAGATGCTTTAGCGGCTGGCTTCTTAGCTGCTGGTTTCTTTGCAGCTGGCTTTTTAGCGGCGGTCGTCTTCTTGGCAGCAGGCTTTTTAGCTGCTGTCTTCTTGGCTGGAGCCTTCTTTGTCGCAGCTTCAGCAGTCTCGGCGACTTCAGTTGCTACCGCAGCGGCTTCGGCCTTTGGTGCAGATGCTTTCTTAGCTGCTGGCTTAGGAGCAGCCTTCACAGCCGCCTCGGCCTTAGCTTCGGCTGCAGCTTCACGCTCTTCACGACGGTCAGATCCGAGAATCTGAGCTTCGTGAGGGTGCTCGGCACCAGCGTAGATCTTCAGACGAGTCATCATCTGGCGACCTAGCTTGTTCTTAGGAAGCATTCCCTTGACAGCCAGTTCGATAATTCGAGTTGGCTGTCGTTCCTGCATTCGAGCATATGGGATCTCTTTGAGAGTTCCAGGGTACTGGCTGTAGCGCTTGTAGATCTTCTGTTCTGCCTTGAGGCCAGTAACTTTGATCTTGGAAGCGTTGAGCACGACGACGAAGTCGCCTGTCAGCATGTGCGGCACGTAGGTGGGCTTGTGCTTGCCCATCAGGTACATTGCCACCTGAGATGCGAGTCGGCCGAGTACCTGTCCATCTGCGTCAACGACTTTCCAGTCGTTCACAATTTCGGAGGCCTTGGGGTTGTATTGCTTTAGCTTGGTAACCATGTTCAGTCGTTCAGTCCGTTATTTTCAACGATCTAGTTTACGCTCAGATCCGCAGAATCAGTGGGAGAAAATGCAGGTAATCCGCACTCTCCTGATCCACCGTATGAAATTTCTTCGAGGCAAAGTCCCTCTGCAGGCATAACGTAAGATGCGGCCCCTCGGCTTTCCGAGACGAGTAACTGTCCGACGAGTTCAGTAGAGGCGTTGCCTCGTCCGACGTCGTAAAGCACTCCCGCAATTCTACGAATCTGCTGGTGCAGGTAGGCATTTGCAGTAATTTTGAATTCGATGTTGTCGCCATTGCGAGTAGCAGTAGCGGATTCCACGTTGCGCCGAGTAGGTGCATCGATAGGAGCGCTTGGGCCAGCAAAGGCAGCGAAGTCATGAGAACCGACCAGAGACTGGCTAGCTATATTCATCACTTCAGCATCGAGAGGTTTCCGCACGTGAGTCACAAAATGACGGTTTAGTGCGGGGGCAGACCGGGCATCATTGAATGTGTACACGTAGGTACGTGCAGACGCGTCACCACGCGGATCGAACCCTTCGGGTCCATCCTCGACAAGTTGTGCACAGCGAATGCGCACGTCTTTTGTCATGTAGTGATTCAATGCTTTCCTGATCTGATCGGGCGACATGTCGGTTTCTTCATTGAAACAACCAACCTGCCCCCTTGCATGTACTCCGGCGTCGGTACGACTAGCGAAGTGCATTCTTATTTTTTTATTGAAGACGCTGTGTAGGGCGTTTTCTAGTTCGCCCTGCACAGTCCTCACATCGGTCTGAACCTGTGAGCCGTAGAACTCTGTTCCGTCGTACTCAACTACCAGTCCAATGCGCATCTTATTTCCTGGCTATTTACTCAACCAGTTCGATCAACGCCATTTCCGCAGCATCACCGGCGCGAAAGCCAAGTCGAGTGATACGGGTGTAGCCGCCGGCTCGTTCTTTATAACGAGGAGCGATGTCGTCGAATACAGACTTCAGAACCGACTTATCGGTGATGAAAGCTGCAGCCTGGCGACGATCGTGAAGGGTGCCCTTCTTGCCCAGCGTGACCATCTTTTCAGCAATAGGACCAATTTCCTTAGCCTTTGCGATAGTCGTCTTGATAGCGCCATGTCGGAGTAGGTCTGTGACCATAATCCGGAACAAAGCCCTACGTGAAGCCGAATTCCGGCCGAGTCTCCGACCCGTTATCTTATGCCTCACTAGATTCTGCTCCTGCGTCGTCGGTAGCTTCAACTGCAGCTTCGGCCTCGGCTTTAGGCTCTTCGCCCTCACCCTCGGTTTCACCTTCAGCTTCGGCATCGTCCGAAGTGTAATTTTCAGGCAGAAGTTCACGCTCGGCGAGCTTGTCGTAAAGCTCATCGAGTGACTTCTGACCGAAGTTTCGAATTTTTAGTAGTTCGCCCTTAGGCATCAAAAGCACTTCGCCTACGCGGTTGATACCAGCGCGTTTCAGGCAATTGAGCGTTCGTGCGGAAAGAGCAAGTGTTTCAACAAGTGTGTTGTAAACATCGGGCGAGATACCCAGACCAGCTGCTGGACTCGCCTCTTCTTCCGGCGCTTTATCGAGTCGTGTGAAGAGGAAGAAGCGCTCCATCAGCAGGTTGCCTGCAGACTGCATCGCTTCAAGCGGCATGATCGTGCGGTCTGTCCAGACCTCAACAATCAACTTTTCCAGATCCGAACGCTGACCAATTCGTGTCGGTTCGACAGAGAAGTTAGCTTTGCGTACTGGCGAGTAGATAGCGTCGACCGGGAGTACACCAATCGGTAGGCCTTCGTCCTGCCCGGCAGGTTCGTAGCCAACACCCTGCTCAACGTTGAACTCGACAGAAAGTCGAGCACTCGAGTTGTCCAAGGTGGCGAGGTGATGTTCCGGGTTTACGATCTCAAAATCAGCAGTCGCCATGATGTCACCGGCGCGAACTTCACCCTCACCATCAACTTCTAATCGAAGTCGACCAGGGCGGTCTGAAAGTGAACGCAGGCGAATGCCTTTGACGTTGAGCAGGAATTCAACTATTTCTTCACGCATGTGAGGAATCGTTGAGTACTCGTGAAGAGCCCCATCGATCTTTACCCACGTGATAGCTGTACCTGGCAACGAGTTGAGCAGCGATCGGCGAAGAGGGTTGCCAAGTGTGACACCCCATCCTCGTTCGAGCGGCTCTGCTACGAAGCGACCATAAGCCTCTTCGTTTGCCTGAATTGTTATTGAGAGATCAGGAATCTCTGGCGGGACTGGTGGCAATTCTTCCTTAGGAGTAATGCCGTACATTCGTTCAAGCATCGGCGTGTGTTACTTCCTTGAGTAGAACTCAACTATTTGACGTGTGTCGATCGAAAGTTCGACGTCGCTAGACTTCGGAAGGGTCACGACTTCGCCAACGGCTTTGTCAGAATCGACGTTGAGCCAGCTCGGGATTACCGAATTTGCGCCCATGCCGTTTGAAACGATTTCGAACAATCCAGTCTTTCGAGACTGTTCGCGCCAGCTAATACGGTCGCCCGCCTTTACCTGGTAAGAAGGGATGTTCACCTTCTTGCCGTTCACTTGAATGTGACCGTGTCCGACGATTTGTCGAGACTGCGGTCGCGAATCAGCGAAGCCAAGTCGGTATACAACATTGTCGAGTCGGCTTTCGAGGAGCTGAAGCAGGCGGTCACCTGTCACACCCTCAAGTCGGCTGGCTTTCTTGTAGTAGTTGCTGAACTGACGTTCCAGCACGCCGTAAATAGCGCGTGCTTTTTGCTTTTCTCGCAGCTGATTTCCGTATTCAGAAATACGTCGGCGGCGTTGCTGAGTCGACTTATCTCCAGGTGCGCTCTTTCGTCGCTCCCAAGCACATTTACCTGAAGGCTTGGAGCAGAGCTTCATCCCGAAGCGTCGGCAGTTCTTACATTTAGGTCCGGTATACCTTGCCATTAGTTTCCTGAGTTATCTTTCGATTATTAATCGATCTAATTCGGCGTCAGTGGAACCAGCTGCTATTTGGCAAGGAGCTAGTTCGTGACTATTTAGACTCGGCGCTTCTTCGGCGGACGGCATCCGTTGTGTGGCACTGGAGTGATGTCGCGAATGGACACTACTCGGATGCCAGCAGCCTGAATTGCTCGAATAGCTGCTTCACGACCAGAGCCGGGGCCCTTGACCATGACGTTCACAGTCTTGAGACCGTGTTCCATAGCTGTTCTTGCTGCCGTTTCACCTGCGCGCTGAGCTGCAAATGCGGTGGATTTTCGTGAGCCCTTAAAGCCCATTGCACCAGCACTGCTTTGCGAAATCGTGTTGCCCTGCGGGTCGGTCATTGTGATGAGCGTGTTGTTGAACGTTGCGCTAATGAATGCCTTGCCCTGTGGGACAAACTTCTTTTCGCGTCGTCGTGCTCGCTGTCTAGGCATATTTTTCTTCGTAATCCTCTAGCGTAAATATCTAATTGGTGGCTAGCGCCGTACCAAGTTTCGGTCACGGACTAACCGCGACTACATAGCCACTCGTTTACGTCCGGCAACTGTCTGTCGGCGGCCACGTTTGGTTCGAGCGTTGGTCTTAGTTCGCTGTCCACGAACAGGGAGGCCACGACGATGTCGCATACCACGGTATGTTTGAATATCCGTGAGTCGTCGGATGTTCAGCTGAATCTCACGTCGAAGGTCACCTTCGATGAGGAGTCCAGTCCTCTCGACAGCACTTCGTACTCGAGCGAGCTCTTCATCATTGAGATCTCGAACGCGGGTCGATTCAGTCATGCCTGAATCTTCCATAATCTTTTTAGATGTGGTTCGACCGATGCCATAAATGGCAGTCAGTGCTATTTCGAGTCTCTGGTTGTCCGGAATATTTACACCGGCGACGATCGCCATAAGGCTGATATCTCCTGTTGTTCGGCTAGCCCTGTCGCGCTTTGAGGCGCGGGGTCAGTTTATTAATCACGTAGACGCGTCCCTTGCGGCGAACAATTTTGCTGCCGGGATGCTTGGCCTTGACGGATGCTTTGACTTTCATGATTTATTTCTCGTGCGCTGGGGCGCTTTTCCTAGCATTAGCACTTGCGTACTTTGACTCTTACTTGAATCGATATGTAATCCGACCACGGGTTAGGTCATAGGCCGATAGTTCAACCAAGACTTTGTCGCCGGGAAGGATTCGAATGAAGTTCTTACGGATTTTTCCTGAAGCGTGAGCCAGGACATTGTGACCATTTGGAAGTGCGATCTTGAAGAACGCGTTTGGTAGCGCCTCATTTACGAGACCTTCAACTTCGATCGCTTCCTTTTTTGCCAATATATTTTTAGTTCGGTTTTATTCTGGACGTTGTCTATTCAAGTGTCAGAACTACCGGACCATCCTCCGTAATCGCTACCGTGTGCTCAAAATGACACGAAAGTGCGTCATCTTCAGTGACAACGGTCCAACCGTCGTCAAGCATTCTGGTTTTCCAACCACCGGCATTCACCATTGGTTCGATCGCCAGTACCAGACCCGCCCTTAGTTCCAAACCGTGCCCTGCTGGACCAAAGTTTGGGATCTGCGGCGGCTCGTGCAGATCCTTACCAATTCCGTGCCCAACGTACTCACGAACTAGTTCGTAAGACTTCGTAAGCACATGACTTTCGATGGCATTTGATATGTCGCCAACCCTATTACCGGGTCGAGCTGCTCGTATCCCTATTTCAAGTGATTCACGAGTGGTTTCGATTAGGTCATCCTTCTCACTTGTTGAAGGTCCAGCAACCTGCGTGACCGCATGATCGCTGTTGTACCCGTCTACTATCGCTCCACAATCCAGAGTTACCATATCGCCAGCTTGGACGACCCGATCACCCGGAATCCCGTGAACAATCTCTTCATTTATCGATATACACGCCGTCGCCGGGAATCCGTACAATCCCAGAAACCCTGGCTTTGCACCTTCCGATTCGATGGCCCGACGAGCAATGTCGTCAAGTTCACGAGTCGTAATACCCTGCTCTAACGCAGCGAACGCTTTCCGCACAGCAAACGCGACAATCCGCCCGGCCTCGCGCATAATTTCCAGCTCCTGTGCCGTCTTTAAGATGGCACCTGGAGCGGGATTTCCGCTGGCTGCGATTCGGGGCGTCGATTCACCGTTCAAAGAACGATCTCTCCTAGTATATCCCTAAATATGGGATTAGTTCGATTAATTGCCTGTTCCAATGGCTTGAGTTAGTTCCTCAAACACTGAATCAGGCGTTCCGTTTGCAATAATTTCGATCACGTTGCCGCGTGATTTGTAATAGTTCAGCACAGGTGCAGTTAGTTCTTCGTAGATCTTCATACGGTTCTTTACCGCTTCAGGTTTATCGTCATCTCGGACGATCACATCACTCCCGCACTTGTCGCATACGCCTTCCTTAGAAGGAGTATCTGAAATCAAATTGTAGGGTGTCTGGCAAGATTTACACACCGCTCGACTCGAGAGTCGTTTCACCAGCTCGTCTGTATCCACCGACATGTGAACAACCTTGTCGATAGGCAACCCGGCAGCGCTAAATGATTCATCGAGGGATTCTGCCTGAACAAGAGTTCGAGGGAATCCGTCGAGCAGCACGCCTGCAGGATCGCTAACGTATTGCTGGATCATTGCGATGATGTTCGAGTCAGGTACGTAATCGCCCTTGTCCATGAAACCCTTCGCAAGAAGACCAAGTTCACTGCCCGCCGCTATTTCAGCTCGCAGCATGTCACCAGTTGAAAGGTGCTTCATACCAGTCGATTCAGCAAGACGACGTGATTGAGTGCCTTTGCCCGCGCCTGGCGGACCCATTAGTACGATGCGCATATGCGTAGTGACCGCTCTTTAGCGGACGAATCCTTCGTAGTTACGCATCAGCAACTGAGATTCAAGCTGTCGCATCGTATCGAGCGCAACACCAACCATGATCAGCAGGCTTGTGCTCTGCAAAATGGTCGTTGCGTTAGGCAAATTGGTTACCAACTGAGCCAGGTAAGGGAGGATTGCGATAAACCCTAAGAAGAGCGCACCACCCCAAGTGATACGAAGTACCACTCGCATTAGGTAAATCTTGGTTGGTGGTCCAGGACGGATACCCGGCACGAAACCACCATTTTTCTGGAGGTTCTCTGCGAGGTTCTGCTGGTTGTGAACGACCAACGTGTAGAAGAACGTGAAGATCACCACGAGCAGGAATACTGCGACCCAGTAAATTGTGCTTGTAGGTCCAAACGAATTCTGGAAGAAGTTAGCGATCGTCGAAACAAATCCGTCGGAGCCGTCGTTGAAGTAACTGGCGACCACCGAAGGCAGGATAAGAATCGAGAACGAGAAAATCAGTGGAATCATTCCGGCCGCGTTAACACGTAACGGAATATTCGTGGCGCCAGATTGTCTATACATCTGCCCGCCACGGAACACACTACGCCCGTATTGGACAGGAATCTTCCTCTGCGCTTCGGCAAAGTAAACGATCAGATAGACGATGGTTATCGCTATGAATACCAGCATTCCCACTTGGAATATTTGGTCGCGGAGCAGCCAAAGCTGTCCGGCAACTTGCGGCAATGTCGAAACGATACCGGCAAAGATAATCAGCGATATGCCGTTACCAATTCCCTTTTCGGTTACGAGTTCACCCATCCAAACCAGAAGCATCGTTCCGGCTGTCATGGCAAGCAAAATCGTCATCGTGTTCAACGTATCGGCACCAAGACCGATACCACTGATGGCAGCGCCACCAGTTGTGTTGAATCCACTTGCGAACAAGTTCAATTGGCCAAATCCCTGAAGGAATGCCAACGGAACCGTTAGGTAGTGGGTGTACCGGTTGATTGCCTGACGTCCGCCTTCACCTTCCTGAGAAAGATTCTTCAGGGTAGGAATGATCGGAGTCAGAATTTGCAAAATGATCGATGCGGTGATGTATGGATATACACCGAGTGCGGCGATCGACAGGTTCCTAAGAGCTCCTCCTGAGAAGAGGTCCAAAAAGCCTAGAAGCGGGTTAGCTTCAAATGCTGCGGCCAAAGCCTCGCGGTCGACTCCTGGAACAGGAACGTGTGCGAAGAACCTGAAAATGACAAGAATCCCCAATGTAAAGAGGATTCTGAATCGAAGGTCAGGAATTCGCCATGCATCTGCGGCGGCACGGAAGAGTGCCGGAACTGCAGATTCACCAGATTGTTTGGTCTGGGTCATGTTTACTTAGCCGACTTTGCTTTTTTGGCGTGGTCTGCTTTGTCTACTTCAATGATGGTTATGGTTCCGCCGACAGCTTCAATCTTTTCTTTTGCAGATTTGCTGAAAGCGTGAGCCGAAACATTTAGCTTCTTCGTTATGTTGCCATCGCCAAGCACCTTGACCCGAGCGTTCTTCTTTCGAACAACACCGGCTTCAACCAGCTTTGCAATGGTTACGTCAGAACCCGCTGCGAAATCCTCGAGAGTCTCGAGATTCACAGGAGTTGCCTCAACACGGAAGATGTTCGTAAAGCCGCGCATGTGAGGAAGGCGTTTGATCAGCGGTACCTGTCCACCTTCGAACAGGAACGGTACGCTTCCGCGCTGCTTCTGTCCCTTAGAGCCTCGGCCTGAGAACGTTCCGGTTCCGGATCCGTTACCACGACCTACCCGCTTGCGGTTCTTCGTGGAGTTTTTTGATGGTTTGAGCTGGTGTAATCCAGGCATATCTAAATTCTTACTGACTCAGTGAACTAGTGCATCGAGATATCGATACTAGAGTTATTTACTTAGTTTCTTCAACGGAGATGAGGTGGATGACCTTAGCGATCATTCCACGTATCTGAGGACTATCGTTCTTCACGACTTCGTGACGGATGCGTCGTAGACCGAGCGCCTTCAACGTAGCCCGTTGATTAGGCTTCGTACCTATACCGCTTCGAAGTTGTGTGATTCGTAATGTTGCCATGATTAAAAGGTTCCCTGAAATTACGAAGAAGCTTCGTCTTTAGGTGCGCCTGAAGCCTTTACACCCTTGCGTCGCTCAACAGCGGCTACAGGGTCTCGGAGCTGTTCAAGTGCAGCGAGTGTGGCCTTGACGATGTTGATCGTGTTGGATGATCCGAATGTCTTTGAAAGAACGTCCTTCACGCCAACAGCTTCCATCACGGCTCGAACACCACCACCAGCAATCACACCAGTACCAGGGGCAGCGGGCTTCAACAGCACCTTTGCACCTGAGAATTTCGAAGTGATCTCGTGTGGAATGGTCGGACCATTCAGTTCAATCTTCATCATAGCCTTTTTGGCGTATGTGGTTCCCTTGCGAACAGCATCAGGAACCGCACCGGCAGCACCTAGAGCAGCGCCAACGTTACCGTTGCCGTCTCCAACTACAACCATTGCGTTAAATGTTAGGTTTCGGCCACCCTTGGTAATTTTTGAAACCCTGCGAATCTTTACGACACGTTCGACGAGACCTGAGTCTTCATCCTCATGACGAGGTCGACGACCACGGCGTTCTCCACCTGGGCCTCCTGGGCCACGTCCACCGCCGCCGTCAGGGCCTCCTGGGCCACGTCCACCACCGCCGCCACCAGGACCACCGGGTCCTCGTCCGCCGCCGGGGCCACGTCCACCACCGCCGCCACCAGGACCACCTGGTCCTCGTCCGCCGCCGGGTCCACGTCCGCCGCCGCCGCTTGGTCCGCGACCACCACCGGCGTTGCCGCCGCGATTATCGTTCTGTGTGGTCATTTAGAAGCTAAGTCCTTCTGAACGGGCTGCATCGGCTAACGCCTTAACCCGACCGTGATATTTGTACCCACCTCGGTCAAATACGACCTTGGTGATTCCAGCTGCGAGTGCCTTTTTGGCAACAGCTGCGCCAACTGCCTTCGCAACGTCTGCCTTAACGTCACCCAGCTTCAGTTCAATCGAACCAGCCGCGGCCAGAGTGTGGCCTAGATCGTCGTCGATTACCTGAGCGTAGATGTGATTGCTGCTTCGGAAAACAGCAAGTCTCGGTCGATCAGCAATACCGCGTACGTTCTTACGAATGCGTCTGTGCCTGACCCACCGTTTTCGAGTGTCAAATTTTCTATTACCCATTGTTACGCACCAGCTCCAGCGGTCTTACCTGCCTTGCGGCGGATGACTTCATCAGAGTATTTAATGCCCTTACCCGTGTATGGGTTTGGCTTTCTTACCTTGCGTATTTGAGCGGCCTGCTCGCCTACGTCTTCTTTGCTCGGGCCAGTGATGTTAATAAAGTTCTGACCATCAGCGGTGAGCGTGTTGGTGCCGATCGGCTCGACTGGAACCGAGTGTGAGTAGCCGACGTTGACTTCCAAAGCTTTGCCATTTTGCTGAACCCGGTAACCAGTACCGATCAGCTCGAGGCGCTTCGAGAAGCCTTCAGCACAACCGATAACCATGTTGTTCAACAGGCTTCGGGTGAGACCGTGAAGTGATCGCTGAGCAGGATCGTCATTAGGACGTGCGACAGTGATAATTCCATCGTTCAATTCGATTTTCATCGTAGCCGGCAGAGTGCGCGTTAGCTCTCCAACCTTGCCTTTAACAGAGACCGTTGTGCCATCGACTGTTACGTCGACGCCACTTGGCACAGTTATTGGTGCTTTTCCTATTCGAGACACTTTAGATCTTCTCTCGTAAATTCTTCAGTTCTGGCATGTAAATGACCAGAGTTGACTTATCGCTGTTCTACCAGATGTAGAAGAGCAGTTCTCCGCCAACACCTTGGCGACGAGCTTGCTGGCCCGTCATAACGCCTTTGGATGTAGACATGAATGCCACACCAAGGCCGCCAAAGTACCGTGGTACTTCGTTTTTGCCTACGTAAACCCTTAGACCAGGTTTACTTACGCGTTTGAGACCCTGAATTACAGGAGTCTTGTCTTCGTAGTAGCGAAGTTGAACGCCGGTTTTTTTTTCGGCTGATTCTACGTCGCTTGCCGCGAAACTTGAGATAAACCCTTCGTCAACCATGAGCTTCAATAATGAAGACTTCATTCGTGAAGTAGGGAGTTCAAGTGATTCATGTCGTACCTGAACCGCGTTACGGATTCGGGTGAGCATATCGGCTATGGGATCTGTTACTGGCACTCTGATCGATTCTCTCGGTAGTTAGTGGCTATTACAGGCTTCCCTTGCGGATTCCAGGCAGTTCGCCCTTCAGCGCAAGTTCGCGGAATGTGATTCGGGATAGGCCAAAGAAACGCATGTAACCGCGTGGTCGACCTGTTACGGCACAACGGTTACGTAATCGAACTGCTGCTGAATTTCGAGGCAGTTTCGCCAGTTCCTGACGCGCTGCAAAACGTTCTTCAGCTGTTCGCTTAATATCGACCGAAATTGTCCGAAGTTCTTTTCGAACTTCAGCGTTTGCATCCACCAGTTTCTGGCGACGCTTTTCTCTTTCGATCATCGACTTCTTAGCCAATACAGATATCTCCAGGTCGTTTAGACGGCCCCAACGGGCTCTTCGACACGCGCAAATGGCATGCCGAGTAGTTCGAGGAGTCGCCGCCCCTCTTCATCGGTAGTCGCGGTAGTGACAAACGTCAACTGTAGTCCGCGCATTCGATCTATCTCATTGTAATCAATCTCAGGGAATGTCGACTGATCGCGCATTCCTAGAGAGTAGTTACCTCGACCATCGAATGAAGTTCGACTGATGCCTCGGAAGTCACGCACACGAGGTAGCGTGATGTTCACAAAGCGATCGTAAAACTGCCACATGCGCTGTCCACGCAATGTCACAGATGATCCGATCACCGAACCTTCTCGAAGTTTGAAGTTAGCAATCGAAACCTTAGCTCGGTTTTCAGTTGGTTTTTGACCGGTGATCTTCTGGAGATCGCCGACCGCAGCACCAACTGCCGAGTTGCTATCGAGAGCTTCACCCAAACCAATGTTCAGCACGATCTTATCGATCTGCGGAACTTGCATAGTATTTTGGTAACCAAATTCACGAGTCAGCACTTCAACCACGTCGTCGCGGTATAACTGCTTCATCCGCGGCACATAAGCTACTACTGCAGGCTTTTTAGCTTTTGCCTTAGGCTTAGCTTCAGCTGCGGCTTTAGTAGCTGCTGGCTTTGTTGCGGCAGGCTTTTTAGCGGCGGGTTTCTTTGCTACTGCTTTTTTGGCTGCTGGCTTTTTGGCCGCGGCGTTTTTTGCAGCAGGTTTAGAAGCCTTTGCCTCTACTGCCTGTTCTTCGTTGTTACCGTCAGGAGCGTTTGCCACTCTTGACCACCCTAACTTTCGTCCCGTCTTCGAGGACCTTTTGACCAGCACGACCGGCGAGGCCGGTCTCTGGATCGATGAGCATTACATTAGAGAGTGCGACCGTAGCCTCACCCTGGACCATGCCGGTCTGTGTGATTCCTGGCTGTGCCTTCACATGGCGAGTAACCATGTTCACGCCTTCAACCATTACTCGATTCTTCTGAGTGAAGACTCGAATCACAGATCCACGCTTCCCTTTATCTTTTCCTGAGATGACAAGTACTTCGTCATCCTTCTTGATTCGTGACTGACTCATTGGTTACAGAACCTCCGGTGCCAGCGATACGATGCGCATGAACTTTTTGTTACGAAGTTCACGTGCTACCGGGCCAAATATTCGAGTTCCGCGAGGGTTCTCATCGTCTCCGATGATTACACAAGCGTTGTCGTCAAAACGAATGTACGAACCGTCTGCTCGTCGTACTTCCTTAGAAGTCCGAACCACTACGGCCTTCACAACTTGGTGCATCTTTACGGTGCCACCGGGCTGTGCATCTTTTACTGTGCAGGTGATCACGTCACCCAAGCTGGCGTAACGACGCGCGCTTCCTCCGACGATGTTAATGCAAAGCACCTCACGTGCGCCAGAGTTGTCGGCGACTTTCAGCCGTGTCTCTCGCTGAATCATCTCTAGTCCTCAGACTCTGCGGTTGCAGCTTTACCCGTAAGCTCAGCTTCACCGATGATGTCGGAAGGCTGGACCTCGGCAACATCCACCTTGTCGAGGATGTTGACCAAGCGCCATCGCTTGGTCTTCGAGATAGGTCTGCTTTCCTCGATCAATACGCGGTCACCTACTGTTGCGGAGTTATCCTCGTCGTGAACGACGAACTTCGTCAACTTGCGGCGTGCCTTCTTATATATACGGTCACGTTGTAACCAAGAAACGCCCACGATGACGCTCTTGTCGTTCTTGTCTTTCAGAACAGTACCGGTTTGCTGTTTGCGCGCCAACCTATTCTCCTTCTGCCGTTACGGCAGCCTGTACGGCTTCCAAGTTTACGGTGATCGAACGTTCTCGAATCACCGTCTTGATACGCGCAATTGCTTTCCGTGTGTTGCCGAGTTCGTTAGTGTTCGTCAACTGCATCGTCGCCTTGCGGAACCTGAGGTTCATCAAAGCGCGCTCCTGATCGCCGAGCTCTTTGACAAGTTCGGTGTCATTCAATTCTCTTACATCGCTAATACGCATCGTTAGTCAGTTCCTGCCTGATGAAGCTCACACTCTGTGAACAGTATCGGGCAACCTTAAAATTCTTCACTCCGTGCAACGATCTTGGTCGGAATACTCAGCTTGTGAGCTGCTCGCCTAAGAGCCTCTCGAGCCAAATCTTCCGGAACGTCGGCCATTTCGTAGAGCATTCGCCCTCGTCGTACAACCGCTACCCAATGATCAACAGCACCCTTACCACCACCCATGCGGGTTTCAGCAGGTCGTGAGCTAACAGGCTTGTCTGGGAACAATCGAACCCAAACCTGACCGCCACGCTTCACGTAACCAGTAATCGCACGTCGGGCAGCTTCAATCTCTCGAGCAGTGACCCAGCCTGGGCCTTCTGCTTTGAGACCGAAATCTCCGAACGCCATAGTTGAACCCTTAGTACGAATGCCGTTCATTCGACCACGGTGCTCTTTTCTAAATTTAGTTCGCTTTGGCTGAAGCATTACTTCTTACCGCCTCCGGCCTGTTCAGGCTTCTTCGGAGAAGACCCGCGTCCGCCACCTGACGAATTCTTACCGTCCTGTTCGCCCTGACCCTGACCTTCTTGGGCTGCACCCATTGAAAGTCGAGCCATCGAGCGAGCACGCAAGTTTTCAGCTGAAGGAATCATGTCGCCTGTGTAAATCCAGACTTTGACTCCGATAACACCGAAAGTAGTTTTTGCTTCGGATACAGCGAAGTCTATCTGCGCACGCAACGTGTGTAGCGGCGTTCGACCTTCCTTCTGCTTATCGGTTCGGGCGATTTCTGCACCGCCGATCCGACCCGAAACAACAACCTTGATTCCCAATGCGCCTGATTGCATCGTGCGCTGTATGGACATCCGAACCGCACGCCGGTAGGCGACACGTCGTTCGAGCTGTTCAGCAATCGACTGACCAACCAAAGTTGCATCGAGTTCAGGCTGACGAATCTCTTGAATATTTAGGCGTGATCGTTTTTCGGTGAGCTTTTCGAGATCTCCTCGAAGTTCATCGACTCGCGTACCGCCTCGTCCGATTATGATTCCGGGGCGAGCAGTATTGATCGTTACGACCAAGTCCTGCGCACCACGTTCAATCTCTACTCGAGAGATCGCACCAGATTCTGCATATTGATCGTTGATCAGTCCGCGAATCTTCTGGTCTTCTTCAGTAAGACGTCGGTAGTCCGAACTCTTACTTGCAAACCAGTGCGCACGCCAATCCTGTACGCCGCCGAGTCGGAACCCGATCGGGTGTGTTTTCTGACCCATATCTAAATCCTTACCTCGTCGACTTCAATAGTGACGTGTGAGGTTGGACGGTCAAATGCACCGACACGACCTCGGGCCTTAGGCCTGAAACGTCGAACCCAAGTTGCTTTGTCAGCGGTGATGCGAACGATCTTCAAGTCATCGCGTGACTGGAGGTCGTTGTTCTCAGCGTTGGCGGTTGCAGCCTTGAGAATTTTCATAATCTCGGCAGCAGCAGGGCTGGTCATGAATCGAAGCATTGGGAATGCATCGACGACCATCTTGCCGCGAATCTGATCCATTACGAGCCGGAGCTTGTAATCAGAAATACCTACGTTTTTTGTTCTTGCTATCGCCATAACTATCCTGTTGTCCTATCGGATCGACCGATGTGACCACGGAAGGTACGAGTCGGTGCAAATTCACCGAGCCTGTGACCAACCATGTTTTCAGTCATGAGGACAGGTATAAATCGACGACCGTCGTGAACGGCGACCGTTAGGCCGATCATTTCAGGCATGATCATCGAGGCACGCGCCCAAGTTCGGATCACTTTACGTGAACCAGCAGTTTGAGCAGCGCCTACCTTTTTCATCAGCTTTGGGTCGACGTATGGACCCTTTTTGATTGACCGTGACATGTTTAGTCTCGACAGCCAGAAACCTTATCGGTCTCTAGCGGTCATACCTCCGCCTCAGAATAAATTTATTGGTCTTCTTGTTTCGGCGCGTACGCTTACCAAGAGCAGGCTGACCCCAAGGAGTCTTAGGACCTGGCATACCAATACCATTTCGGCCTTCACCACCACCGTGTGGGTGAGCATCCGGGTTCATTGCTGCACCTCGTACACTTGGACGACGACCGCGGTGACGGTTCCGACCAGCTTTACCCAACTTTTCATTCTTGTGATCCAGGTTAGAAACCTGACCCACAGTTGCCAAGCAATTACTCAGCAATCTTCGCATTTCACCCGATGGAAGTCGGATGAGCGTGTAACCCGATTCGTGCGCCATGACCTGAGCAACCGCCCCGGCGCTCTTAACCATCTGGCCACCCTTACCGGGCGTTACTTCGACGTTGTGAATAAGCGTACCCGTTGGAAGCGTTCCTAGCGGTCGAGAGTTACCTGTAGTTACAGGCACATCTTCACCACTAGCAACGGTGTCACCAACTGTTACTCCGTTAGGAGCAACGATGTATCGCTTGATACCGTCTTCGAACAATACCAGTGCTATCCGAGCCGTTCGGTTTGGATCGTACTCAATAGACATAACTGTTGCCGTACCGGCTTTGTCGCGCTTGAAGTCGACAATCCTGTAACGACGTTTGTGGCCACCACCGCGGTGTCGAACTGTTATTCGACCACGGTTGTTTCGCCCACCAGTCTTTTTGATAATTCCGAGCAACGACTTTTCAGGCTTGCTCCTCGTGATGTCCTTATAGTCGTCAGCGACCGTATCGCGACGACCAGGAGACGTGGGCTTATATTCCTTAAGTCCCATTTTCTATGCTCCCTCGAACAGCTGAATGGTATCGCCGGCCTGCAATAACACTATTGCTTTCTTCCAGTCGGGCTGCTTCGACGGTCGTCGACCGTATCGCTTTACTTTGCCAGGCACAGTCAAAGTGTTGACCTTGATTACCTTGACATCGAATGCCCATTCAACTGCTTTAGCAATGTCGTGCTTACTTGCGCCTGAATCTACTTCAAATACGTAACGACCCATTTCGCCGAGAAGAGTGCTCTTCTCAGTGATGATCGGACGTCGTAATACTTTGGCGAGGGACATTATTCCTTGCCTCCGGCTTCGCCCAAGAGACTATCGATAGCCGCCAGAGCTTCCTGAGTAATGATTAGGTTAGGGGTACTAACTGTATCCAACGGATTCATCAGAGCTGCTGCCTGCACTTCAACGCCTGGAATGTTGTTAACCGACTTGACCACGTTCTGGTCAGTGGAACCGATAACAATAAGCGTCCGACCCTTCAACTCAAAGGCATTGACCATGTCTTTGATCACACTGCTCTTAGGAGTAGTAAGGATCAATGAGTCGAGGATTATCAAGGCCTCGTCTCTGATTTTCTCAGATAGAGCAACCCGAAGTGCCTGACGACGCATCTTCTTAGGAAGGCGCTGTCGGTAGCTTCGTGGGTGCGGCCCGTGAGCTACACCACCACCCTTGAGGAGTGGAGATTTGCGACTGCCTTGACGAGCCTGACCAGTCCCCTTCTGCGGACGAATCTTCCTCGTGGAGCCAGTTACTTGATTCCGTTGCTGAGTGTCTTGAGTTCCGCGACGCCTGTTCGCCTGCTGGGCTATTACGACCTGATGCAGGAGAGCGTCGTTGCTCTCGGCTCGCCATACCTTATCGCTTGCAGCGACAGATCCGACGACTTTGCCTTTGTTGTCTTGTACTTGCAGATCCATTATTTGCCCTGCCTCTCGATTCGAACGATTCCGTTTTTAGCACCAGGAATTGATCCTCGAACTAAAACCACGTTCTTCTCGACATCAGCAGCTACAACCCGAAGGCCTTTTACTGTTTTCGTGTCGACGCCATAATGCCCAGCCATTTTTTGTCCAGGCCATACACGTCCAGGCGATGTACCTGCACCGATTGAACCCGATGAACGGTGTCGGGAGGTTTGACCGTGCGTCTTAGGACCTCCAGCAAAGTTCCACCGGCGTACAACACCGGAGAAACCCTTGCCCTTAGAAGTGCCGATCACCTTGATCGTCTCTCCAATTTCAAATATGTCGGCTTTCAGTTCCTGACCAACTTCGAACTCAGCGAGGTCATCCACGTTAAATTCTTGTAGGTGTGAAAACTTTCCTCCTGACCGAGCTTGGTGCCCGGCTTCTGCCTGATTCAGCTTGCGTGCGGGAAGGAATCCGATTTGTACGGCTTCATAGCCGTCACGAGCGTGTGTCTTCACCTGAGTGACGACACACGGTCCGACCTCGACTGCCGTAACTGACTCTGCAGTTCCGTCATCGTGGTAGTAGGTTGTCATTCCGATCTTGCGACCGAGAAGTCCAGCGATAGTCATTTTCGTTTACTTGCTTACCGTTTTACTATTTGGCTCTAGAGCTTGATAGCGATATCGACGCCAGCGGGGACATTGAGTCGTGTTAGCGAATCGATCGTCTTTGAGCTAGGCTCCAAGATGTCGATAAGACGCTTGTGCACACGAAGCTCAAAGTACTCACGGGAGTCCTTGTGTACGTGAGGCCCTCGAATCACAGTGAATCGGCGCTTTGCTGTTGGCAAAGGGACCGGTCCGGCCGTTTGGGCACCTGTTCGCTCGGCAGTTTCCATAATCTGCTGAGCCGAGATGTCCAATACTCGGTGATCGAACGCTTTTAGGACGATTCGTATTTTCTGTCCTGGCATTCTCTAATTTCCTGACACTTTCTCTGCAACGTTCTTCGGTACTGCCGAGTAGTGATCCAACTCCATAGAGAAGCTGGCACGACCGGTAGTTAGCGAACGAACATGCGTGGCGTACTGGAAGGTTTCCGCTAGCGGGATAAACGCATGGATTACCTGCGTAAGCCCACGGACTTCCATGTTCTGAACCTGAGAACGCCTGGAGTTCAAGTCTCCAAGTACATCACCAAGGTATTCAGATGGAGTAATAACTTCGATCTTCATAATCGGCTCAAGAAGAGCAGGTTTGCCCTTTGCCATTGCGGACTTGAATGCCATAGAGGCAGCCACTTTGAAAGCCATTTCAGAAGAGTCAACGTCGTGGTGAGAACCGTCTACCAATACAGCCTTCATATCGACTACTGGATATCCAGCTATCACGCCTGCACGGGCAGCTTCACGGAAGCCTTGTTCGATTGGCCTGAAGTACTCACGAGGTAGAGTCGAACCAGTAATTTCAGATTCAAACAACAACCCTGTACCCGGTTCAAGGGGCTCAAGTCGAAGTGTGCAGTCACCGTACTGTCCGTGACCACCAGTCTGCTTGACCAATTTACCCTGGGCTGTTGCAGCCACGGTAACGGTCTCACGGTAGGCAACTCGAGGAGCGCCAACCGTGGCATCTACGTTGAATTCTCGACGCATTCGTTCAACGATTACGTCGAGGTGAAGTTCACCCATTCCAGCAAGTATGACCTGACCACTCTCTTCATCGCTTGAAACGACAAGGGTAGGGTCTTCATCGGCAAGTCGAACCAACGCGGCCGACATCTTTTCTTGGTCGGTTCGAGTTTTAGGCTCAACCGCAACAGAAAGAACTGGTTCTGGGAACGAAATTTGCTCTAGCGAAATCTGTGCATCCTGTGCGCAGAGAGTCTGACCGGTGACCGTGTCCTTAAGACCGATCGCTGCAACGATTTCACCAGGCCCAGCGAACTTCTTCTCTTCACGAGAGTCAGCATGCATGACCATAAGTCGGCCAATTCGCTCTTTGGAACGAGTGCTCGAGTTATAGATGTTGACGCCCGACTCAAGAATTCCAGAGTAGACCCGAAGGTATACCAGCCGACCAACGTGGGGGTCAGTTACAACCTTGAACGCCAAGGCAGACATAGGATCGTCGACGGAAGGCTGTCGTGTGAGCTCAATTGAATCGTCGTTAGGGTCAACACCCTTGATTGCATCCACGTCGAGCGGAGAAGGAAGGTAGTTGATTACAGCGTCGAGCAGCGGATGTATACCACGGTGCTTTAGTGCTGAACCTACACATACCGGGAAGATCTTGAGAGCGATTGTTGCCCTGCGGAGTGCAGCCTTGAGCTCGTCATTTGAGATTTCCGCTTCTTCGAGGAACTTCTCCATGAGAACATCATCAGTTTCAGCAACCTTTTCAATGAGGTGCTGACGTGCTGCTCCGGCTGCTTCGGCGTACTCAGCAGGAATATCGATGAGCGTGTGCTCTGTAGCCTCCGCCTCTTCGTAGTAGTAAGCCTTCTGACCAACAAGGTCGACCAGACCAACGAATCCTGATTCAGCGCCCATCGGAATTTGGATCGGAACGGCGTTTGCGCCGAGTCGCTCATGGACTGTCTTCACTGCGTAATTGAAATCTGCTCCGAGCCGATCCATCTTGTTGACGAAGATCATGCGAGGAACTTTGTATGTATCGGCCTGGCGCCAAACAGTTTCAGACTGAGGCTGCACACCCGAAACAGATTCGAGCACAACTACACCGCCGTCGAGCACACGGAGCGAACGCTCTACTTCAGCTGTGAAGTCAACGTGACCCGGGGTGTCGATAATGTTGACCTGATGGCCATCCCACTGGGCGTTGGTAGCAGCTGAACCGATCGTGATTCCACGTTCGCGTTCAAGCGACATGAAGTCCATAACCGTCGTGCCGTCATCGATGTTACCGATCTTGTAAGTCTCACCAGTGAAGAAGAGCACGCGCTCTGTCACAGTGGTCTTACCAGCATCGATGTGGGCGATGAAGCCTATATTTCGAACCTTTTTCAGGTCGATTTTTTTTGCAGATGTAGTTGTCATCTCTGAAGTTGCCATCCGTTCCGTCCCCGTGAGAGTTTCATCGGAGCGGCTTTGCGGCTGATTAAATTGTGCCGGGTCCTACCAGCGGTAATGTACGAACGCCCTGTTGGCTTCGGCCATTCTGTGTAGGTCTTCACGCTTCCTTACGGCGGTTCCACCACCTCGGGAAGCCTCAAGTAGTTCTGTATATAGCCGTTCAGCTATAGGACTACCCGAACGCTGTCGCGCAGCTGTGATCAGCCATCGCTGCGCTAGTGCACCCCGACGTTCGGGTCGCACTTCAACCGGCACCTGGTAAGTAGCACCACCAACACGGCGAGGTTTCACTTCCAGTGCAGGCATTGCGTTGCGTACTGCCTGGTCAAAAACTTCCAGGGCAGGCCTGTCGGTTTCTTTTTCAAGTTTCTCAAGGGCTCCGTACATTGCCCGCTGAGCAACCGATTTCTTTCCACCAATCATTAAACGATTGATGAATCGGGTGAGCTCCACACTCCCGTAAAGGGGGTCCGGAGCTATTTGCCTGCGCTGAGCGCGCCGCCTGCGTGCCATGTATTTACCTTCGTATTTCTCGTTATTCGAGTTTGTTCAAATAATGTCCCTGACAAACTAAGCCGTCTACCGTTTTACCAGACAGGCGGTCGTTTTTGTCAGAGATTTTTAGTATCTAGCTCTTTGACGTGCCGTACTTACTACGACCTTGCATTCGACCTTCAACACCCGATGTGTCGAGCGTTCCACGAACAATGTGGTAACGCACACCCGGCAGGTCAGGAACCTTGCCGCCCCTAATAAGGACAACTGAGTGTTCCTGCAGGTTGTGACCTTCGCCCGGGATGTAAGCAGTTACTTCCATCCCGTTGCTCAACCGGACTCGAGCTACCTTACGAAGAGCCGAGTTAGGCTTCTTCGGTGTAACAGTTCGAACCTGAAGGCAAACACCGCGCTTTTGCGGGCTTCCCTTTTTCATGTTTATCGGCTGACTCGAGAATGAGTTAAATACGACTCGCAATGCAGGAGTCATAGACTTACGCCGCTTCTGCTTACGTGGGTTCCGCACTAATTGATTAATCGTGGGCAAATTATCGTCCAGAAAAAAGGTCACAAGAAGGTGAGCCCAACCGATATTGATCAGGCCACGAAGAGTAAGTATACGAACGGCTACCCGGGCAAGTCAACGAGAATTAACGCCTTTTAACGAATAATGGCAAGATAGCGCGCCATTCGTATTCAAAGGTTGTGAAAATCACCACAAACGAATACTCTTGATTGCTTCGCCATCGCAGGCTGTGACGTCAAAGATGACAATGACACGCGCGTGCGCAAGCTAAAACAGCGCAGAGCCTCAACGGGCATGCTAGTGAAACCGGGTGCAATTTAGTGAGTTCCATCGCCCTTCTCGGGTTTGCTGATTCAGAGTCTGAACGCCTTGCGGCAGGACTCGGTGCGCTCGATCCCTCGCTAAAACTCGTGAAGTTCACGGCTGATACGAGCAAAGATGAGCTGGCATCCAGTGTTGAAGGCGCCCTTGTGTGGGGTGCAGGCACCGGTCTAGCGGGCCCTGCAGGCATCGTTCATGCCGCAGCTGATGCCGGTGTTCCGGTGGTTGCCGTACTTCAGGTGGTTGGTTTTGAGGGCATTAATGCCGCACGCGAAGAAATCGAAGTCTGCTTTCTTCCATGCACTTCCGAAGAGATTTTGCTTCGTCTGAGTATCGCAATGTCGAAAACCGCGCCGACTGAAGTAGCCAACATGATTATTCATGGCGATTTGGTTATCGATTGCGACCGATACGAAGTCGTTCTCAAGGGTCGCAAGGTCGACTTAACATACAAGGAATACGAATTGCTGAAATATCTGGCTTCGAACCCAGGCCGGGTGTTCAGTCGAGAATCGTTGCTGCGAAGCGTTTGGGAGCACGACTACTTCGGCGGAACCCGCACAGTCGATGTCCATATCAGAAGACTACGCAGCAAGATCGATGATATGTCGAATCACTTCATCGAAACACAGTGGAACGTTGGATATCGCTTCCGACCACCGGGGAAAGCCAGCTAGTTTTCAGGCTGGGTTAGAAATCAACGTAAAATTCTTCCTCACTGCAAATGTTTCAAATTGAAACAAATAGTTAACAGAACGCGCGTGTATCGTGCGCTTACGGGAGCAATATAAGTACTCCGAGTTTTTAGTAGATCAATTAGGAATGCCATTAGATTCCTTCCAACGCACATGACTGAATTGACAAGACAGCGACATTTTTCAATACTCAATCTTCGGTCAAATTTAAAACAACCGGAATTTGGAACGGTTCTTACCGCTTCCAAAATGCTTTAGCCACTTCATGACACAGACACCCGAAAACAGCCCGCAGAAACCCGATCAAGAGGCGGTCAAGTACGTCTTGATGTCGGCGCGCGAGCACGGCGTAAAGTTCATTCGTCTGTGGTTCACCGATATTTTGGGAACGCTCAAGGGCTTCGCAATAACAATCGATGAACTCGAAGGCGTGATGCAAAACGGCGCTAGCTTCGATGGTGCTTCTATCGAAGGATTAACTCGAGCCGACGAGTCGGACATGGTAGCCATGCCCGACCCATCAACGTTCCAAGTGTTACCTTGGCGACCGAGCATCGACGCCGTTGCTCGGATGTTCTGTGATATCGAAACACCCCTCGGAGAGCCATCGGTTGCCGACGGAAGGCAAGTTCTCCGCCGCAACCTTGTCAGGGCAGCAGACATGGGATTCACCTTTTATGTAGCGCCAGAGATCGAGTATTACTACGACACTGGCGAGCCAGACGAACCTGCCCGAAACGATCGCAGCGGTTACTTTGACCAGACTTCTGTCGATGGTCCCGGCGCAGATCTACGCCGGGACACTGTTCTGACCCTTGAAAAAATGGGCATCCCCGTGAAGCACAGCCATCACGAAGTTGGAGTTGGGCAGCACGAGATTGATCTTCGTCACACGAACGCTTTGACGATGGCCGATTCGATTATTACTTTCAAGGTGATTGTAAAAGAACTTGCTGCTCCCGCCGGTGCTCTTGCCACATTCATGCCTCGACCATTTGGCGATCGCCACGGATCGGGAATGCACACACACATGTCGCTGTTCAATGGCGACGAAAATGCGTTCTTTAGTGCTGATGACGAAATGAACCTGTCTGAGACGGGTCGACACTTCATCGCCGGACTCATGCGTCATGCTGCCGACATCTGCGTTGTAACCAACCAGTGGGTCAATTCCTACAAGCGTCTTCTACCAGGTCTGGAAGCGCCGATTTTTGCTTCGTGGACCTCTGGAAACTTTGGCGATCTCATTCGTATCCCAAGTTACCGACCGGGTCGTGAGGAGAGCATTCGCCTGGAATACCGCGCTCCCGATGCAGCGGCTAACCCTTATTTACTATTCTCGGTTCTGCTTGCTGCAGGCCTTGATGGCATCGAAAACAAACTGCCACTACCTGAGCCACTCGACAACGACATTTTCCAAATGTCGGATTCTGAGCTGAACGAACGCGGTGTGGTACGCCTGCCTCGAACGCTTGATGAAGCGATTCGTCTTGCGGAGAAGAGCGAGTTGCTCGAAAAAGCACTGGGCTCGACCGTAACGTCGAACTTCCTCGCTAACAAGCGGCTCGAATGGCAGGAGTTCAGCAATACAGTTACCGATTACGAACTGGAGAGATACCGACACCTGTAAGCCAGCTGTCTATCTCAATACCATTTGATCTTCGTACTAGGAGAAACATGACCGAAGTCCGTAATAATTTTGAATCGCATCTGGGTGAAGCACAGCCAGATTTCAAGCTGCCAGATTTTTCTGACATTGCTGAAAATGGACTGTACGTTCCAGAACTGGAACGAGACGCCTGTGGTGTCGGCATGGTTGCCAACATTACTGGAGTGCAGTCTCACGGGATTATCGATCAGGCACTCGAAGTGCTGGTTAATCTCGGCCATCGAGGAGCTGCCGGTGCCGACCCTTTAACGGGTGACGGCGCAGGTATCACGATCCAAATGCCCGACGCGTTCATGCGCGAAGTTGCGGCGCAAGAAGGTTTTGAACTCCCTGCCGCACGTCGATTCGGTGTAGCGATGTGCTTCCTGCCGGTAGATGACGAGCTGAATGCAGCAGCACGTGCATCACTCGAATCATCCGCTACCGGGAACGGCATGGCGATTCTTGGTTGGCGAGAAGTTCCAACCGACCCCAGCGTTATCGGTATTACATCACGCGCAATCATGCCGAAGATTGCTCAGTTATTTGTATCTGCACCCGAGGGTGTTGAGGGCGACGACCTCGAACGAGTTCTATATCTCGCTCGAAAGACGACAGAGAAGAACTTCGTCGATGGCGAATCCGATCCAAAGACAAAGCAGACTCTCCGTCGAGAGTTCTACGTCAGCTCATGGTCGTCTCGCACACTGATCTACAAAGGCATGCTGCTCGTCGACCAGCTTGGCAAGTTCTACCTTGACCTTGCCAACGAAAGCATGGTCAGTGCGTTCGGTCTGGTTCACTCGCGTTTCTCAACCAACACTCTTGGTTCATGGAAACTTGCTCACCCTTACCGAATGCTTGCTCACAACGGTGAGATCAACACTATTCGTGGTAACCGAAACTGGATGCAGGCTCGTGAGCGCAGCATCAAGTCGCCTTTGTTTGGCGACAACATCGACCAGCTCACACCCATATGTGAATCTGATGACCCGTCCGATACCGCTTCACTCGACAACGTGTTCGAACTGCTGCGAATGACCGGTCGATCTGTTGAGCACACTGCTGCAATGATGATGCCTGCCGCATGGCACGGCCACGAATCGATGCCGCAGAACGTTAAGGATTTCTACGAATTCCACGGCAACGTTATGGAGCCTTGGGACGGTCCGGCAATGATCGTGTTCACCGATGGTGACGCGGTTGGCGCAGTGCTCGACCGAAATGGTCTCCGCCCTTTCCGTTACTGGGTAACTAAAGACGATCTCTTGGTGATGGCTTCGGAAACCGGTGTGTTGAACATCGACCCTGACCGCATCAAGTACCGCTCGCGTCTCGAGCCGGGACGTATGTTCCTGATCGACTTCGACGAGCAGCGAATCGTTGAGCCTGATGAGGTTGCACAACGCATCGCCTCTGAGAATCCTTACGGTGAGTGGCTCGAAGAAAATCGAGCGACCATTGAAACTCTTCCCGATGCAGAAAATGTTCCCGAGCCAGATGTCGACACTCTCGTTAGCCGTCAGATGGCTTTCGGCTACTCACGTGAAGACCTTCATATGCTCGTTCGCCCAATGGCGATAACAGGTCACCAGCCTCAGGGATCGATGGGTAACGACTCGCCGTTGGCAGTCCTTTCCGACAAGCCTCAAAACATGTTCGCTTACTTCAAGCAGGCGTTCGCACAGGTTTCCAACCCACCGCTCGATGCTATTCGCGAAAAGCTAATTACTCAGCGCGCTGTGCCTGCTGGACGACGTCCAAACATCTTCGAAACAACTGCTGCGCACTGTCGCATGCTTCGTATCGATCACCCGGTTCTAAGGAACTCTGAACTAGCAAAGATCAAGGCTTCGACCGTTCCCGGTGTGAAAGCGAAGACGATCTCGACTCTCTTCCCTGTTTCAGGTGGAGCAGAGGCGCTCGATGCTGCACTCGTTAGAATCCGTGAAGAAGCAACTCAGGCAATCGAAGACGGTTACACACTGTTGATCCTGTCTGACCGCGGCGTCGATAGCGAAAATTCTTACGTACCGTCGCTTCTCGCAACAGGTGCGGTACATCATCACTTGATCCGAGAGCGCAACCGTGCACAGGCCGACATCATTGTTGAGTCTGGTGAGCCGCGGGAAGTACATCACTTCGCAACACTCTTCGGCTACGGCGCTTCAGCGATCAACCCGTATTTGGCGTTCGAAACCATCGTCGGTCTTCGACTGCGCCCAACTGCTGAAGAAAAGATTCCATCGCAGGACATAGCAGAAGAAAACTTCCGAGAAGCTATTGAAGAAGGCGTTGTGAAGACGATGGCCAAGATGGGTATTTCTACCCTTCAGGGCTACATCGGTGCACAGGTATTCGAGGCACTAGGCCTATCGAAGGAACTTGTCGCTGAGTACTTCACTTCGACCGTTTCACGCATCAGCGGAATAGGCACAAGCGAAATCGCTCTCGACATACTCGCCAACCACTCTCTGGCCTACTCGCCGGACAACATTCCGTCGAACCTCAAGCTCGATCTCGGTGGTCTCTACCTTTGGCGATCAACCGGCGAACGCCACATGTGGAATCCCGACACGATCTCTCTCTTGCAAGACGCCGTAACGCGTAACGATTCCGATACGTTCAGGCAATTCGAGTCGGCGTCTAACGACGAAGGCAACGAACACATCACGATCAGAAACATGCTGGAACCTATCTTCGGAGATGAGATTCCTCTCGACGAAGTGGAACCAGCTTCGGTAATTGCCGAGCGTTTCGCAACCGGAGCAATTTCACTTGGCTCGATCAGTCGAGAGGCTCACGAAACTCTTGCCATTGCAACCAACCGTATCGGTGCTCGTTCGAACACTGGTGAAGGTGGTGAAGACCCGGAGCGTTTCGTACTGGACGACAACGGCGACGACCGTTCAAGTGCAGTGAAGCAGGTTGCTTCAGGTCGATTCGGTGTAACAACGAACTACCTGACAAACGCCAAGGATCTTCAGATCAAGATGGCCCAGGGAGCGAAGCCTGGTGAAGGTGGAGAAATTCCGGGTCGGAAGATTTCGGATTACATCGCCTATATAAGGAAGACAACCCCCGGAGTGGAGCTAATATCACCTCCACCGCACCATGACATTTACTCGATTGAGGATCTGGCCCAGCTGATCCACGACCTCAAGAGCGTTAATCCCAGCGCCCGAGTCCACGTGAAACTCGTTTCGGTGGCTGGTGTTGGGATCATTGCTGCCGGTGTAGCTAAAGGTAAGGGCGACGTTGTTCTTATCTCAGGCGATTCCGGTGGTACTGGCGCATCTCCTCTAAGCTCGATTCGCCACGCGGGATTGCCTTGGGAACTTGGTCTTGCTGAAACTCAGCAGGTTCTGGTTGCTAACGGTCTTCGTGATCGAATCGTTGTTCAGACTGACGGCCAGATGAAGACGTCCCTCGACGTTCTAGTCGCTGCCCTATTGGGCGCCGAAGAATGGGGCATTGCAACAGGAGCTCTCATTTCGATGGGTTGCATAATGTTGCGCAAGTGCCACCTCAACACCTGTTCAGTTGGTGTTGCGACTCAGGATCCAGAGCTTCGCAAGAAGTTCTCTGGCACTCCAGACGCCGTTGTGAACTACTTCATGTTCCTCGCCGAAGGCCTGCGCGAACTAATGGCGAAACTCGGCTTCCGAACGGTCAACGAAATGATTGGTCGAGTCGACAAACTAAAGGCTCGCACTGACATCGACCATTGGAAGGCGAAGACACTCGATCTTTCACCAATTCTGATGAAGCCTGAGGTTCTACCACAGGATCACCCGTACCAGCAGATTTTGCAGGATCACGGTCTGGACGAAGCACTCGATAACGAACTTATCGAACTCGCTCGACCAGCGATCGACTACGGAAACGAAGTTTCGGCAACTCTCCCTGTCTCCAACATCAACCGAACGGTTGGCGCTACTTTGAGTGGTGTCATCGCAAAGAAGACTGGTGAAGCAGGATTGCCTGATGGTTCTATCAAGTTCACGTTCCAGGGTTCTGCAGGTCAGAGCTTTGGCGCATGGCTTGTGAAGGGCGTCACGTTCAAGATCGAAGGCGATTCGAATGACTACTTCGGTAAGGGACTATCTGGCGGACGATTAATTATCACTCCACCGGCGAACAGTTCCTACGAAGCCAAAGACAACATCATCATCGGTAACGTTGCGCTTTACGGCTCGACTGGTGGTGAGGCATATGTAAACGGACTCGCCGGAGAGCGATTCGCTGTCCGAAACTCGGCAGCTACTGCCGTTGTTGAAGGCATTGGCGATCACGGTTGTGAGTACATGACTGGTGGTCGAGTTGCCATTCTCGGACCTGCTGGCCGTAACTTCGGTGCAGGTATGAGTGGTGGTGTGGCGTACGTGATCGACGAAGACGGGTCGTTCAGTACTCACTTCAACGACGCTATCGCTGATCTGATTGACGTTGTACCGGGTTCAGACGACGACGCTGAACTTAAAGAGATGATCGAAAACCACGTCACGTATACCGGCAGTAAGCTCGGAGCAGAACTGCTCTCCGACTGGTCGACCTCGATAACGAAATTCAAGAAAGTATTCCCACGAGACTATGCACGAGTTCTCCGTGGCCGCGCAGCCTCGTCTGAAACAACTGACGCAATGGAAGGGGTTGGTAGCCGTGGGTAAAGTAACTGGATTCATGGAAGCCGCCCGTCGCACTCCGTCACGACGTGACCCAAAAGAACGTACTGGCGACTGGCAAGAGGTCTATCTGAAATGGGACGAGTCAGACGCACGCAAACAGGCAAGCCGCTGTATGGATTGTGGCGTACCGTTCTGTAACAGTGGTTGCCCTCTAGGAAACTTGATTCCTGATTTCAACGACTTGGTATATCACGGCAATTGGGAAGAAGCGATTGAGCGTCTGCACGCTACGAACAACTTCCCTGAATTCACCGGTCGCATCTGCCCTGCTCCATGTGAGGCATCATGCACACTCTCCGTGAACTCCGACCCAGTGACCATCGAGATGATCGAAAAGCAGATCGTTGAACGTGGTTGGAACGAAGGTTGGATCAAACCTGAACCTGCCGCCAACAAAACCGGAAAGAAAGTTGCCGTTGTCGGATCGGGACCAGCAGGTCTTGCCGCGGCACAGCAACTTGCACGTGCCGGTCACACTGTCACTGTCTACGAGCGCAACGAGTACATCGGTGGTCTTTTGGCTCTTGGCATTCCTGAGTTCAAACTCGAAAAAGAAGTCATTGACCGTCGGGTGAACCAGCTTCGAGGCGAAGGCGTGAAGTTCCGTGTCAGCACCGACGTAGGTGTCGACATAACGCACGACGACCTTCTCGAAAAGTTCGACGCTATTTGCCTTTCCGGTGGTTCCACTGTCCCAAGAGATCTTCCGGTCGAAGGTCGAGAACTCAAAGGCGTTCATTACGCCATGGAGCTTCTTACCCAGCAGAACCGAAAGATCAAGGGACAAGAATTTTCACCTGAAGAAACTATCAACGTACGCGACAAGAACGTCGTAATCATCGGTGGTGGTGACACTGGTGCCGACTGTCTTGGCACATCGCACCGACAAGGTGCGGCAAACATCATCCAAATGGAGATCATGCCTCGTCCATCCGAGACTCGAATCGAAGAAAACCCGTGGCCGCAATGGCCGACCATCTTCCGCACATCAAGTGCGCACGAAGAAGGTGGAGACCGTGATTACAACGTTCTGACGAAGCGATTCGTCGGCGATGATGACGGAAATCTGAAACGACTTGAGTGCGCTCGGGTCGAGTGGGTCAAAGACGAAGAGACCGGTCGCTTCAACATGAACGAAATCGCTGGTAGCGAGTTCAATATCGAAGCAGAGGCTGTGTTCCTCGCGATGGGCTTCCTCCACCCGCAACACGATGGTCTACTCGACGCACTTGGCGTTGATTACGATGCTCGTGGCAATGTTGCGGCGAACGGTAAATTGCAAACAAACCTTGAAAAAGTATTTGCTTGCGGAGACATGCAGCGAGGTCAATCGCTGGTAGTTCACGCTATCGCCAGCGGACGTCGGGCTGCTCGTCAGATCGACATATTCCTTACTGGTGCATCGAGATTGCCTACCGTGAGCGGCTATGCGCGACCTCCGATCATGGCGCTATCTGGTAGCAACGACTAGCAACGCAGTAGAATCGAATCGTTATGACTTCCGATAACGTCAGTTCGGGTTCGAACGGAACTCTTCGAGTTGCGGCCGCCCAGATTAATACGACCGTCGGCGATATCGACGGGAATGCGATGCTGATCGAAAAGTGGATCGGCCTCGCTCAGGATCAAGGCGCCGATTTAGTCGCCTTCCCTGAACTTGCGATCACGGGTTACCCACCTGAAGACCTTGTGCTCTACGACAACTTCATTGCTGCCAATAAAGCCGCGCTGAATCGAATTGCAGCGTCAGTTGGCGACATAGTTGCGATGGTCGGATTCGTTGACTCAGAAGAGACTCCGACTGGTACAAAGCTCTTCAACGCGGCGGCAGTGCTTCACAATCGTAAAGTCGTAACGACCTATCGAAAAATTCACCTCCCCAACTACGGTGTGTTCGATGAGCGCCGCTACTTCACCCCCGGATCTGAATGTCCGGTTCTTTCGATTAATGGCATCAAGGTCGGCTTCAATATTTGTGAAGACATCTGGAAGAAAGTCGGTCCTTCAGAAGTCCAGTGTGCGAACGGTGCTCAGATAATCATCAACCTGAACTCGTCGCCTTATGAATCTGGCAAACAGGGCGATAGAGTCGACATCGTTACCGATCTCTCGCGACGAAATCGTGTGTACACGCTGTACACAAACCAGGTCGGTGGTCAGGACGAGCTAGTGTTTGACGGCGGCAGCATGCTCGCAGGGCCCGACGGTGGACTTCTCGGAACCTCGCCTCGGTTCAAGGAATCGTTGCTGGTTGCAGATATCAATGCTGCCTCAATTGAGAGTTCCCGTCTTCAGCATCAGGCGTTCGCTATATCTCAAGAGGAACTTGACGCGATTGGGCAGCCTTCTGCGATAGACATAACGATTGGCTCCTCAACGAATCGACCCAAGCTAGAAGACCTTTCGATACACCGACTAAAGCGACATGACGCTGTGTACCGAGCACTTGTTCTCGGCACTCGTGATTATCTAAAAAAGACTGGTTTCAAAAAGGTTGCGATTGCAGTTTCCGGTGGAATCGACTCAGCAATCGTTACTGCCATAGCGGTAGATGCAATAGGCGCAGAGAACGTCGTCGGGGTAGCGCTGCCATCTAGATATTCATCACCGGGCAGCATCACCGACGCAGAGGATCTTTGCTCTCGTCTTGGTGTCGAACTCTGGAAGATTCCTATCGAACCTGGACACTCAGCATTTGAAGTGATGCTTAGCGAAGTATTCCAAGGCACAGAGCCGGGGTTATCGGAAGAGAACACGCAGTCTCGAGTACGCGGCAACCTGATGATGTCGATCGCCAACAAGTTTGGATGGCTGATTCTCACCACCGGAAATAAGTCTGAAATGGCAACCGGATATGCGACTCTTTATGGCGATATGGCAGGAGCCTACGCTGTGATCAAAGACGTTTCGAAGACTCTTGTCTACGAACTTTGCGAACACCGGAATAAACAAGGGCCAGGATCGCCTATTCCTGTTGCGATCATCGAAAAACCGCCCAGCGCCGAACTTCGTCCTGACCAGCTCGATGAAGATTCGCTTCCGCCCTACGACCAACTCGACCGGGTGATCCACATGTATATCGAAGAACGAATGTCGCCCGATCTGATTATTCAAAACGAGCAGACTCTCGGTAAAGACGGCGCAAGCGAAGCTGTCATTCGCAGAATCATTCGCTTGATCGACATCAACGAATACAAAAGACGTCAGTCACCTCCTGGCCCGAAAATTACTGGATTGGCATTCGGTAAAGATCGACGCCTGCCCATTGCGTCTGGTTGGCAAAAATAGGTACCTGACCAACCTTGGAAAGGCTATTTTCGTTCTCGATACACCGAATCCTCTGATCGGATTCATTTCGACCCACAAAGTTACTTCACATTCACCTCGTAAGCTTAACGTCAACTAATTTTTACATCCCATCTGGCGATCTGGGCGGCCTTACGGCCCGAGGTGATTCAACGCTAACCGTTTGGTTAGGCGGAGCATAAAAATAATCATGAACACGTTGAACAATCTCAAAAAACTGTTTGCTGGTGGACTCATCTCCCTCACATTGGTGGCAGCTGTCGCCTGCTCGAGTTCAGTTGAACCTGCAGAAAATTTAATTGCTGCAATAGAGGCAAGCACCCAACAGGTATCCAACGGCGCATCGAGCACGGTGATTCCGACATCGACAGAATCTACCGGTTCTGCCACTGAAGTATCCTCAACCGAATCAGCCAACTCCTCTACCGAGCCGATTCAGGCAGCATTCGACAGTGGCCCAGACGACACTTCGATCGGCGATGCGATTCCTGAAGTTTCGGAACCGGCACCCGAAGTAGTTCAACTGACCCCTGCTGAAATTGTCACTGCGCAGGAAGATCACCTAGCAAATCTCTATGAAGACACTGTTCAGTCAGTCGTTTTCATCGTTACTACCAGCGTTCAGGGAGTCGGTTCAGGTTCAGGATTCGTGTGGGATGAAGATGGTCATATCGTCACCAACTATCACGTGATTCAAGGTGCAAATCTTGTAACCGTCAAATTCTTCAACGGGCGTGAATATCGAGCAGACGTTGTGGCGTTCGATCCCGCTGCCGACTTAGCAGTAATCAAGCTCATTGACGTCGATTCCGAGTATGATTTGATCCCCATAAAGATCGGTACATCATCCGATCTTCGCCCCGGTGAAACTGCTATTGCCCTAGGCAACCCCTTCGGCGAAGAATTCACGATGACGACTGGAATTGTCAGTGCAGTTACCAGGACGCTCGAAAGTGGCTTCTCGCGCTACAGCATTCCAGCAGTAATTCAAACTGATGCTTCGATAAACCCAGGGAACTCCGGTGGACCACTGCTCGACAAAGACGGTGCAGTGATCGGAGTCAACACACAGATCATAAGCGAAACTCGTCAAAGCTCCGGGGTTGGATTCGCAGTGCCTGTCGACCTCGTAAGCCGGGTAATTCCATCTCTAATAGAGTTCGGTGAACACACGTACGCATTCATGGGAATCACTGGCAGCGAAGTTAATCTAGTGCTCCGAGAAAATGTCGGGCTAGATGGCGACGTAGTAGGTGCATACGTAAACAGCGTGACTACAAACGGACCAGCTGACTCAGCAGGTATTAGAGGCGATTCGACTGCTGCACAATTCAATACGCCGCCGGCCTACGACGGCGATGTGATCGTATCGATCAATTCCATTCGCATGGATTCAATGGACAATTTGATCGGCTATCTGGCACTCAATACCGCTCCTGGCGATGACATCGTAGTAGGAGTCCTCAGAGACGGCGTTGAGATCGCGATCCCTCTAACTCTAGGCGCCCGTCCTAACGTTTCATAGCCGCAGTTCAATTTTTATACAGTGTTTGCACTGGAAATTAATTCGTTAATCGATAGACTTAACTAGTCGAGTATTCGGTATGACCAGCTTGTACTGGTTTCTGATTGAATGCTGCATCGCTTCGAACTCGATAATATTTGAGTCTTTTTTCCTTCATTTTGAGGTTATGTGTTAGCGAATGTTCGTCACTTTTCTCTAAATTTTCACCATTCAGGGTTATTATTAGAAGGCCAATAGTGACACGAATGCTAAATTTCAGCTAGCGTGCCGGTCGCATGTACGGAGATTATGTCTTACAGCCGGTATCCAGCTATCGGAGGTCACAAACTATGAATATTGCAGAATTAGAAGCTCTCAAAGCTGTCGCAGAGACAGGAAGCTTCACAAGAGCAGCAGTCCGGCTTGGTATGAGCCAACCTGGTCTAAGTCGACAAATCCAGCGTCTTGAACGAGAGTTGGGTACTCGCCTACTTGAACGTCGTGGCGCAGGGGCACTACTTACCGATGCCGGTCGAGAGTCGATCCAGTTCGCTATTCGAACAATTTCGGATTTCGATGCACTGGTCTCGCGATTTGGGCCCGACCCATCAGCGCTAACCGGAGTAATTCGAATCGTTGCTAGCTCGACGCCAGCCGAATATCTCGTTCCTGCGCTCGTCTCCGAATTTACTCAGGCTCACACCGGTATTTCTGTCGAAGTACTCGTCGCTGACTCGGCACAGGTAGTTCGAACACTTGGCGACCGTCAGGCAGATTTGGGTCTTTCTGGAATGCCATCGTCTCCAGTCGGATATTCGACGATCGCCATGGCAAAGGACGAAGTCGTACTCGCTGTATCTTCCAACCACAAATTCGCTGACCAGCGATCGATCACCATCGACAAACTTCGAGATGAGAACATCATCGAACGAGAAGGTGGATCAGGTACTTGGCAAACTGTCGTGCAGTCGCTTTCGAAAGCTGGAATTGAGCTTCCTGAGCACAAGGCTTCTATGATCCTTGGCAGCACTCAGGCAGTTGTAGCAGCAGTCGAACAGAACCTCGGCGTTGGATTCGTATCCAACAACGCTGTTCTCAACCACGGAAACAAAGTTGCCGCCGTACGGATCGACGGTCTATCGCTTGAACGTGATCTCAGCCTCGTTTACGAAACGGGACGCGTACGCGGACGTCACACGCAGGCGTTTATCGACTTCGCTAAGACGAAGTCTTCCTAGTCCGTATTTCCCGACACCAACACATCTCTATCGGATCACGTTATCGTTGTGCCATAGAGATGTTGAAGTTTTAGAACACTTGTGCTAATCTGCCTTACATTGCGGTCGTATTGCACTGCATGTCCGGCCATTAGGTAGCGCAGAAAGAAGAGCGACGTTGGCTGTTAAGAAAGCAACAAAAACCGTCTCAATTAACGGATCAGGCGGCGACAGAGAAAAAACTCTCGAGCTAGCGCTTGCCCAGATCGAAAAAGCATTCGGCCGTGGTGCAGTTATGCGCATGGGCGAATCTGCTGCATCCGACGGCATCAAGACTATATCTACAGGATCGATCGCTCTCGATCTCGCACTCGGTGTCGGTGGGCTTCCTCGTGGTCGAATCATTGAGATCTTCGGTGCCGAATCGGCCGGTAAGACAACTCTTGCGATGGCAGCAGTAGCTGAAGCTCAAGCTGCCGGCGGACAAGCCGCTTTCATCGACGTAGAACACGCCATGGATCCAGCGTACGCACGCTTGATTGGTGTCGATGTCGACAAACTCCTCATTTCACAGCCAGACTCCGCTGAGCAGGCTCTAGAGATCACCGAATACCTGATTCGCAGTGGTGCTCTCGATATCATCGTCATCGACAGTGTCGCTGCTCTTGTCCCTTTAGCTGAGCTTGAAGGCAATATGGGTGACATGCAGATTGGTCTGCAAGCACGAATAATGTCGCAGGCTCTTCGTAAACTCACTGGAATTATTCACAAGACAGATACTGTCTGTATTTTCATCAACCAGCTTCGTGAAAAAGTTGGTGTTGTCTTCGGCAGCCCCGAGGTAACTCCTGGTGGTCGTGCGCTCAAGTTCTATAGTTCGGTTCGTATCGACCTACGCCGGGTTGAAGCCGTCAAGGTTGGCCAAGACATCGTGGGTAACCGCGTTAGGGCACGTGTCGTGAAGAACAAAGTTGCTCCGCCTTTTCGCAAAGCTGAGATAGAGATTATGTTCAACGAAGGAATCAGCAAAGAAGGTAGTTTGCTCGATCTCGGTGACGAAAAGGGTGTCATTACTAAGAGCGGATCGTTCTACTCGTATGGTGATACACGTCTTGGTCAGGGTCGAGAAGCTTCCCGCAAGTTCCTGAAGGACAATATTGACATCCGAGATGAGATCGAACTTAAGATTCGCCGCAGTGAAGCCGGTATTCCGCTGGACGGCGAATCCGCCGAGGCTCCAGTGGCTGACTAGGCAGTGTTAGCGGTTACTCTCAGAGTCGATAGATCAATTCAGGCGTAACTGGCAATTTTCTGCCAGTTGCGTTTTGGTGGTCATTGCCCGCTAAACTTGATGAAGAGCGGTTTGCTGTCTTGTTGACGGTGCCGCTCATGGAATCAAGTGACCACTTCAATTGTAATAATCGTAATCGGTCTGCTTGGCAGCGCATTTATTAGCGCTACTGAGGCAGCCGTATTAGGCGCGAGCCGATACCGAATTGAGCATCGCGGTGAAGAGGGCGACAAGCGGGCGCAATTGGTTGTCAAAATCTACCAGCAGTATGAAAAGTTCTTCGGAACGATTTTGCTTGTTGGAAACCTGTTCAACATCATGGTCGCAACCGTTGGAACAACGTTGGCTATCTCGACCATTGGAGACAATGGGCAAGCAACGCTGCTCTCGACCGTCGTAGCCACTGGGATCGCAACAATAGCGATCGTAATCGTTGGTGAGCTGACTCCAAAGACGCTAGCAATTCTTGCGCCCGAAAAATGGTCGCTCATTACAGCACGAATCGTCCTAATCTTGATGACGATCACATGGCCTGTTGTGTTCGCATTCACTCTTGTACCACGCGGCATCATCCGACTGCTCGGCGGCAAGGATTCCCTCTCAAGCCCAATCGTCACTTCTGGTGAACTACGAACACTTATCGACCTCGGCGAAGCCGAAGGCACGGTCGAAGAGAACACCGGTGAAATGCTCGAAAACATCTTCCGTTTCGGAGAGATGGAAGTTCGAGACGTAATGACACCTCGACCTGAAATCATTTGGATTCGAGCTGATGCAACGTATCGGAATTTCATGAATATGTACCAAGTTTCGCCGCACACAAGATTCCCAGTTTTCGATACAGACCATGATGACGTAGTTGGTATTTTCTCGGTCAAGGACGTGTTGGCATCGCTATCGGAAGGATCGCTTGATCCGGATTTCTCGGTAATCAATTTACTTAGGCAGGCAAACTTTGTTCCGGAAACCAAGCGGCTCGATGACCTGTTTGATGAGATGCAGGAATCAGGACACAAAATTTCACTTGTTGTGGACGAATTCGGTGGCATCGCAGGATTAATCACCTTGTCACGATTAGTTGAACAGATAGTTGGACGAACCGGTGAAGAAGGTAACAAGCCCGACCGTAGATTCGTCAAGGTCAACGAAAACATGTTCGTCCTCGACGGCGGTCTAGAGATCGGCGAAGCTAACGACGAGCTTGGATTAGAAATTCCCGAGGGTGATTACGAAACCATCGCCGGTTTCTTCCTTGAGCAGGCTCAAAAGCTTCCTGATCCCGGCACCCGTGTTCGCTTCGGCAACCTGCGCATGCAAATTGGCGAGATGGACGGTTCGAAAATCAACAGCATTCAAGTACGACGGGTGACTGAGGTCGCCGAAGTCGTTCAGTAGACGGAACCCAATGTCTACGAACTCGAAATTTATCGACCTCCTCGCCAATGGACTTGACCGTACCGGTGTTCAACCCGGATCAAAATTGGTCGTAGCGTTCTCAGGTGGTCCCGATTCCAGTGCTTTGCTTGCTGGTCTAACTGAACTTTCTGATCAACGTAGACTGACATTGGTCGCAGCGCACGTAAATCACCAGATTCGGACGGATTCGTCAGACGCTAATCAGGTATCTGCTCAGCTAATTGCGAAAAATCTGAACGTTGAGTTTGTCGCCACATCAGTAGATGTTCCACAGTTCGCTGCAGAGCAAAAAATCTCGATCGAATCGGCGGCCAGAATTTCTCGCTATCTAGCACTGGTAGATGTAGCGAACTCACATGGCGCACTTAGAGTCGTCACCGGTCATACGCTTGACGATCAAGCAGAAACCGTATTGCAGCACGCCGCCCGAGGCGCTGGATTACGGGGTGTTTCAGGAATGCGGTTCAACTCTGTCCTCAAAATTCCAAATTCCGATATTGAACTAAATGTTCTGCGCCCGATGCTCGATACACCTCGGACGGAATGCATCGAATACTGCCAACGGCTTGGCATCAATCCCGTAATCGACGAGTCGAACGCGAGCCTCGACTACACCCGCAATAAGCTCCGACTCGACGTGCTGCCTCAGCTAAACGCCGCCATCCCTAAAGCGTCGCAATCTTTGGCTCGGCTCGCCAAAAACTCAACCGACGATTTGAACATCATCGAATGGGTTGTCGAACAGAATCTTGCGAACTCACGAATCGACAAACGTCGCTACTCTCGCAAGGATCTTGCCAATCTTCCAAATAGCCTCGTCGGAAGAATGTTGATGCGGGCGTACGAACTTCAAGTCGGCCATGCTCTGAATCTTGAACGGACCCATGTTTCGAAGATGATCAGCTTGCTATCAGGAAAGAGCGGTACATCGATCGGGCTGCCGAACACGACTGAGTTTTACGTCGATAAGAATGAGTTCGGTTTCCGTTCTGATGATCACGACGACTGCCCGTACCCAAGTTCGATTGAGCTTCAGAAGCTAAATGCTCCCGGTGCTACTGAACTTGACTCAGGTGTAACGCTGCGAGCCGAACTGATAGACCGGCCGTTAATTCTCGATCACAAAAACCAGTATGTGACTTACGCGACTCCCGATCTGCTCGCAAGCGATCTCAACTTGCGCAACCGAATCAATGGAGATCGTTTTCAACCTCTCGGGATGAATTCGCACGTCAAACTGCAAGATTTCTTCGTCGGTTTGGCGGTACCTGAACGCTGGAGAAACCGGGTTCCTATCATCGATTCTGCGAAAGGCATTGTATGGATCGCCGGTTACCGACTTGCTGATTGGGCGAAGGTGTTGCCTGAGCATCAGACAGTGGCGAGATTCGAACTCACTGGCTCAAAAGAGCGCTAGCGACAAGAGTCAGCCGCTGAGTTACTGAACCAACAAGCTAGAAGCATTCTGCTCAAAGCCTAAAAAACCTGCGATAGTCGAGGATTTACCGAAAGACCAGGGATCCGACCACGCTTGGCGATTGCTTTGCCGTCGATCTCTTTGATGTCGGCAGTGAACGAAATCGGACTCGCAGCAGCGATGTAATACCCGACTGCGAACACGCTAACAGGCGCACCAGCATCGACAAACTCTCGAATTCGTTCAGGTGTAATTCCGCCACTGACGAAAATATCGACGTGGCTGTGTCCAGCTTGATCAAGCCGAGCTCGAATTTCGTGAACTAACTCGGGAGTTACTCCACCTCGCTCTTTTGGCGTGTCGAGCCTGATTCCACGAAGTCGCTCTCTTAGCGCCTTAGCAACGTCGAGAGCCTCTTCAGCTTCGTCCTTGAACGTGTCGACGAGAGCCACACGAGGGACCTCAGGAGGCATGTGCTTGTCGAAGGCAAGAATAGATCGCACCGTGTCGCCCATAAGCAGCACGAGCGAGTGCGGCATAGTTCCCGACGGTGTTAGGCCATGAAGTTGCTGTCCCACGACTGACGAGCTTGATGCGCACTTCCCGACAACGGCCGAGTAGTCCATTACGCCAACCACTTCAGGGTGAACGTGCCTAGCGCCGTAAGCGATCACCGGAATGCCGTCACCAGCGTCGACGCACTCGGATGCGGCGGTTGCCCAACCCGTGCAAGATGCGAGCGTGCCAAGAATGGCGGTTTCAAATAGTCCAAACGATGCGTAAGGGGCTCTGATTCGTAGAGCGACTTCGCCACCGGCTACGGTCACGCCTTCATCCAGCGCCCATACTTCTCGCCCAGTTTCAGGCAGTACCCGACCAAGAAGAGTCTTTACTTCTGTGATGCCACAGAACACTCCGTCACGTTCCGCTGTGAATTCAACCACAACTTCTGGGTTGACGCCTTCGTTACGAAGGATGGTCAACGCTCTGTGTAGTTCGTTGTCGGCTGTGTACCCGGTTAGTACCGAGCGGCCAATTTCAAAACCGTCGGGAGTATTCATATTTTGCTGTTCTTTGTGCGCAGGGCGTTCATGTAGCTACACGAGTATCCAACTCTAGCGACCACGCAATTCAACGGTCAAGATGCAGATGGCGGAACTGGGCGACCTTTAAACCTCAACCGTAGTAGGCCTTTTACGTCTTCCCACGCTGTCGAAACGATTTTCACTCGAGTGTCTGGGTCGTCTTCCCAGTGCACCGGTATCTCTTTTATGTCATAGCCAGCCTTACCGGCAAGTAACAGAAGTTCGGTATCAAGGAACCACGCATTGTCTTTGACGAGAGGTAATACGTTCTCGGCCGTGCGTCGCGAAATCGCTTTGAACCCGCACTGGGCATCTTTCCACTTTGTGAGAGGAAAGAAGAGATGAATCAAAAAATTGTAGCCACGCGAAGTGATTTCACGCTTCAAAGTTCTATCGACGACTTCAGAGCCTTTGGTTAGTCGTGACCCGATCGCGACTTCGTAACCATCGTCCGCAATGGCAGCAACCATTGGAGGCAGCGCCTTTAGATCGGTTGAGAGATCGACGTCCATATACAGCCTGATATCGGCGTCACTTTCGCCCCATGCCTTCTTTAAAGCCCGGCCTCGGCCCCGCTGTTCTAGCCGTGACAGCGATATATGCGAATGCGTTTCGGAAAGTGCGCTGGCAATGTCAGTCGTCCGATCGGTCGATCCGTTGTCGGCGACAATAATTCGCCAGTCTCGCTCTGGATAGTCAGCAGTAAACGCCAAAAGCTTTTCAATGCAGACAGGTAGAGCCACTTCCTCATTGAGGACTGGAATGACTATGTCTACTGTTGTTGCCATAGAGAGTCGCCTACGTAGAGCGTGATACGAGCGTTCGAAGAAAGACTTCCTGCGCCCATATTAGAGCCAATTTAGTGATAGAAATGACGTGTACCGGTGAACAGCATTACCAGACCAAGTCGGTCGGCTGCTTCGATAACTTCTTGATCCTTCACCGATCCGCCCGGCTGTACAACCGCAACGGCGCCCGCCTCGGCAGCACCTTCGATACCGTCTGGAAACGGGAAGAAAGCGTCGCTTGCCATTACGCAGCCTGCCGCTTCATCTCCAGCGGCTCGTGCTGCAAGATAAACGCTGATCGCCCTGTTCGGCTGACCCGCACCCATCCCTTGCAGCATCGAGTTCTTGGCGAAAACGATCGCGTTCGAGTGAACCAACTGGCAAGCCTTCCAAGCAAACGCCATGTCGTATAGCTGCTGTTCAGTAGGCTGTTTCTTTGTAACAACTGTCCATGACGATGGATCGTCAACGATATTGTCAGGCTGCTGAACGAGCGCTCCACCAGTAACGTTTCGGACGTTCAATAACGGTATTTCTGAAAGCTTAACTTCGAGGACACGAGTGCGCTTACGCTTACTTAATATTTCCAGAGCATCAGGTTCATAACCCGGCGCTACGATGTTGTCGTAGAGGACACTCTTCATTGCCTTCGCTGTCTCAGCGGTGACAACCGTGTTGAATCCTACGATTCCACCAAAAGCCGAGATCGTGTCACCTGCGTATGCCTTGCGGTACGCCTCTGTCTGGTTATCGTCGGTGGCGAGTCCGCACGGGTTGGCGTGCTTGACGACCGATACGCAGTGCTGACCGAGAGCCTGGAACGAATTTGCTGAAACCCACGCAGCATCGGCGTCGAAGTAGTTGAGGTACGACATGTCGATGCCGTGCAACTTCTTTGCATTGACGATCCCGCCGGTTTCGCCGGGAGTTACATAGATCCCACCCGCCTGGTGCGGATTCTCACCGTATCGAGGAATGGCGACCCGGTTCCAACCGAACGTGAGTTCCTGAGGGAACAGCTTGGTTTTATCTTCACCGGCAGAATCTGGCTCACGCAAGTACGCCGAGATCAACGTGTCGTAGCTAGCTACGTGTTGGAATGCTTTTGCAGCTAGTCGACGTCGTTCGTCGATCGAAACTTCCCCATTAGCCAGCATTTCGCCAATTGTTCCGTAGTCGGAAGGGTCGACGATGATTACTACGTCTGGAAAATTCTTAGCAGCGGCTCGAGTCATCGCTGGACCACCGATGTCGATGTTCTCCAGCGCGTCGTCGAGAGTCACATCGGGGTTGGCTATGGTCTGCTGGAACGGATAGAGGTTGTTCACAACGACATCGATACCCTCGATGCCGTGTTCTTTCATTTCCACGACGTGAGCAGGGTTATTGCGTTTACCGAGCAGTCCGCCATGAATTCGAGGATGAAGGGTTTTTACTCGGCCATCTAGAATCTCTGGTGCGCCGGTTACAGATGCAACTTCAGTGATATCAAGACCGGCCTGTTTCAGATCGTTCGCTGTGCCACCGGTGCTCAGGAGTTCAAAACCAGCGTCGACCAACACCTTGGCGAAGTCGACGAGTCCGGTTCGGTCGAATGCAGAAAGTAGCGCTCTCAAATTATTCTCGTTTCTCTTCGTTCTTTATGTTCTGGTCATGTTCGGTCTTGATCTGACGGGTGTTCTACCGCTCTAAAAGCCTCGGCTAAAGACCGATAAGCTTCGTGCGCTCTTCACCCGGTGCACGCTTCACAACTTCACCCACCCGGAATGCTCCCGGCACGCTGCTGAGCACATCATCAGCAAGACCCGGCTCTACGATGATTGTCATACCAACGCCCATGTTGAAGACTTTGAACATTTCCTGATCTTCAACTTTGCCGGTTTCCTGAATAAATCTGAACAACGGCGGCACATCCCAAGTTGAGATATCGACGTCAGCACCAAGATCATCGGCGAGTGCTCGCGGGATGTTCTTGTAGAAGCTTCCGCCGGTGATGTGACCTAGTCCCTTGATCTTATCCAGAACAGGGCTGAGTGCATCCAGGTAGCTCAAGTGCGGGCGCAAAAGCATCTCACCGAGTGTGTGTGAAGTCTCTGGAACGTTCTCTGTGAGCACGGACGGGTTTTGGTCGGTTTCGAATACTGATCTAACCAGTGAATAGCCGTTCGTGTGAAGACCATCGGAAGCCAATGCCAGAATCACGTCACCTTCACTGGTGTTTTCAGGCTTCAGCAGTGCATCTTTTCGAACGGTACCAACGATGAATCCGGCAAGATCGTAATCGTTGCCATGGTAGATGTCAGGCATCATGGCTGTTTCGCCACCGAGCAATGCGCAACCGGCGGCTGCACACGCCTTTGCAAGACCAGAAACGATCTGTGCAATTTTGTCTGGATCGAATCGGCTAAGACCGATGTAGTCGAGGAAGAACAGCGGTCGTGCACCAGCGGGAAGAATATCATTGATGCAGTGGTTCACGATGCTGGCACCGATCGTATCGTGAGCACCTAGAGCGTCAGCTATTCTCAATTTAGTCCCGACGCCATCGGTGCTTGCCACCAGTAACGTATCGCCAGCAGGGTCGGGATCTATCACTCCACCAAATCCGCCAGGACCGGCGATGACAGAGGCACCCAAAGTCGTTGCTGCGATGTCTTTGATGGTGCTCTTTACCGAGGCCGCCGCATCTAGGTCTACACCTGCATCAGCGTAGGTCTTGCCTGCTCGGCGATCAGTCATGATTTCGGCTCCCGTGAACGAATTTGTCTGTCACAAATCAGACGCGTAATAATCAGCCGATAAGTATACGTTCAGGAGGGGTATTAAAGAGCCTCTAAATGCACCAACTGGCACTAAGAGAATTACCGCCAATTAGTCGGCGGTTACAGCTTCGAATCCCATTTTGTTCATTTCAAGCTGAACTGGGATTGGATAGTTGCCGGTGAAGCAGCCCGTGCAATAGGAGTTTTTGGGTGCTCGTACCGCCCGAAGAAGACCGTCGACCGATAAGTAAGCGAGCGAGTCTGCATCGATGTACTTAGTGATCTCTTCGATCGTCATGTTGGCTGCGATCAGCTCGCCTAGAGTAGCCATGTCTACGCCGAAGTGGCAGGTCGATTTTATCGGCGGAGAGGCAACGCGAACGTGCACTTCAGCAGCGCCCGCGTGACGCAACATCTTGATAACGCGCGTGATGGTCGTGCTTCGGACGATCGAGTCGTCGACGACCAATAATCGCTTGCCTTCGACAACGCCACGCATAGCGTTGAACTTGGTCTGTACGCCCTGCGCCCGCGCCTTTTGGTCGGGTTCGATAAATGTGCGACCAACGTATCGGTTACGAATGATTGCTTCTGCGTACGGAATCTTCGCAGCGGCGGCGAGACCGACTGCGTGCGGAGTTGATGAGTCAGGAATCCCCACCACGATATCGGCATCTACGGGATGCTCTCGGTAGACTTCCGCACCAAGGCGTTGTCGCGTTTCGTATGCGAGTTCACCGTTGAGAATGCTGTCTGGTCGTGCAAAATAAATCTGCTCGAACACACACATTGCGTGCGTCGAACGTGCACCAGACCATATTTTCGACTCGATACCGTTTTCGTCGATTACGAGGGTTTCGCCGTTTTCGAGTTCGCGAACAAACTCGGCTCCAAGGTTGTCGAGAGCGGCAGTTTCTGAAGCTACAACCCAACCGCCGTTCAAAGTGCCGAGACACAATGGGCGGATTCCAAGCGGATCACGAACAGCGATCAGCTTGTCTTTAGTCATGATTGCTAGCGAATAGGCACCTTTGAGGCGACGCATTGCATAAGCGGAAACTTCGAACCAGTCGTTACCGGGGGCTTTGGCAAATAATTCGGCAATAACTTCAGTATCGGAAGTCTTCTCAAACGTCGAGCCGAACTCCTCGGCCATTTCGACCCGGAGTGCGGCAGCGTTTATTACGTTTCCGTTGTGCCCGACTGCGATCTGACCTCGTTGCCCATCAGCAATCAACGGCTGTGCGTTGTATTCCTTGCTGCCACCCATGGTCGAGTATCGGGTGTGACCGATTCCCAAGTGACCAGGCAAACCAGCGAGTGTTTCTTCTCGGAATACCTGAGAAACGAGGCCCATCTTTGCTTTGAGATGGATCTTATCGCCCTGAGATGTGGCAATTCCGGCGCTTTCCTGACCGCGGTGCTGTAGAGCAAATAGCCCAAAGAATGCGATCCGAGCTACGCTTTCGCCGGGTACGTAAGCACCAACGATGCCGCACTCTTCATGCGGCTTGTCGTCGGATTCGGGGATGATCTGGCCTAGGGTATCTATCACTGATATAAATGCTCGAGATCGGTCCGTTCAGTTCATTGGACGCAAAGTTACGTCGCAAGTATAGAGTTCGCCAAATAGCTCAGTAACTCGAAGGCGAATGAAGAACTAATTTTAACGTGCTCAACGGGGCCGGTCAACGCAAATATAGGCGTAACCATGTATTCCCCACAAAGATAGGCTCTAAGGTTCGAGATGTAGTAGAAACTCTTTGTTTCCCTTGTCGCCCAGTATGCCTGAGTTCGTAAGATTTCGAACACGTATCTGCGAATCGCCGGCCCATTTCACAAATCGACCGATCACAGCGGCATGGATCATCGGATCGGTGATGACGCCGCCTCTAGGAACCTCGGTTTTTTTCGCTTCAAATTGCGGTTTAAGAAGAACCACCGCCTGCCCACCGGCTTTTAGTTGATCGAACGCCGTCGGCAGTACCGATTCCAACGATGTAAACGACACGTCGGCTACGACCAAATCAACCTGCTCGGGAAGTCCATTGCCATCAACCAAATTCGTTCGTTCCATGCTCACGACTCGTTCATCGCTCAGTAGCTTCTGATGAAGCTGACCGCGGCCAGTATCGACGGCGTAGACCTTCGTGGCTCCCAATTGCAGCAAACAGTCGGTAAAACCACCGGTCGATGCTCCAACGTCTAAGCACGTCAGACCACTTGCCTCTACATCAAACACTCGAAATGCTCGGGAAAGTTTCTCACCTCCGCGTGAAACGAATCGTTTATCGGGAACGACCGAAATGTCGATATCAGTCCGAACTTGCATCCCGGGGGTGGGCGAACGACGTTCATTAGGCACTAAGACTTTTCCTGCCATAACCAATGCAGTCGCCTCATTAATGTCGGGGGCAAGCCCTCGCTCAAGAATTAACCTGTCGAGTCGTATTTTCGGGTTGGCTGGCATCTTTTTAGGTAATTCTCGTCCGCGTCTCAATTGACCTAGATTTCCTGTAGCACCTATCATCGCTTATATGGCAGCAGAACAGGAAGTTATTAAGAGGGTAGCGAGCATTCCAAGTTTGAAGGCAATCATCAAGGAATCGCGGCCTAAGCAGATGGTCAAGAACGGCCTCGTTCTTGTTCCGCTCTTCTTCACTATCAATATTTGGTACAGCGGCGACGATATTGCTGGCATGGCAGCCATCGTAGGAAGGGCTTTCACGGCCCTGGGAATTTTCGTACTTCTCTCAGCTGCGATTTACTTCATCAACGATTCGATCGATGTCGAACGAGACCGTGTTCACCCGCTCAAGAAGTTCAGGCCAATCGCAGCGGGAAGAATCAGTATTCCATGGGCAATTGTTATTGCCATAACCATGATCGTCGCAGCACTGGCAATTGCAACGCTTATTTCTCTGCCCATGGTGATTTCTGCTGCGGCGTATTTAGCAACGAACATTGCTTATAGCTGGTGGCTGAAGAACATCGTTTTGCTCGACGTTATGGCAGTGGCGTCCGGATTCGTTATACGTGCGGTTGCAGGGTCAATTGCTATAGATCACGCAATCATCGGTCAATCCGGTTCTTCAACTGAACTTGATCTGACCATTTCGCCGTGGCTATACGTGGTCACCGCTCTTGGCGCACTATTTCTTGCTCTCGCAAAACGTCGCAACGAGCTTTCTATCACAGGCGATAATGCTGAAGCACAACGTTCGATTCTTAGCGAATACACGGTGCCGCTACTCGACAATCTGATCAATGTCGTCGCCACGGCAACTCTTATTTCTTACACGCTTTATACGTTCAGCACCGGTGTGACCGAAGCCAACGTGCCGAGTAACCATTCAATGATGCTCACGATTCCGTTCGTGGCTTATGGCGTATTGCGCTATCTGTACCTGATTCACATCAAAGGCGTCGGTGAGGCACCAGAAGAAATTCTTATCAAAGATAAGCCGCTTATGATAAACATCTTCCTATGGCTAATAACCGGTTCTTCAGTACTTATGTGGACCCGCCTCATCAACTAGATCGACCTGCCGGAGCGATTGCGTACGCTCGCTCGTTCTTTAAGCAGTTCATGTTGGCAATATTTGTCTACCAAGCGGCATCAGAAGCGACACAAACCTTGGGCAGTACGTAAACTGCCCCCATTCACGATTTCAAACATCATCCGAGCTATCTAGCTGGGGACGAAAGTACGGTCATGTCAGAATTCGCAGGTCGCACTGAGTTTTGGAACATCGGCTATCCATTCACAGGAGCGTTGGTCTACCTCATCGCCCCAATAGCGCTAGCATCGATCGTATACGCACTCCGACGCCGCTGGAAGATGTGGCACACCGCAGGTGCCGATGTCGACCTTGGCTCGACGTCCGACCGCTGGAAAGCGTTCCTTGCTCTACTTACAGTTGGACTCTTCGCCCACAAGCAGTTCGTGCGGAAACGCAGCCTCTATCCGGGAATCATGCACTTCTCGATATTTTGGGGATTCTCGATTCTGCTTATCGCAACAACGATTGCCGCTTTTGAATTCAACGCCGAGAAATATCTCGACTGGACATGGTCGACAGCTCACGCCCGCGTGCCGCTCGGTTTCGTATGGGATGTCTTCGGAGGCGGACTCGCCACTGTCGGATTATCAATGGCAGCATGGCGGCGTTATGTGATTCGCCCCGGTCGCTTAAACACAGCACTCGACGACGGAATCGTTATCACATTCTTGTTTGGACTCCTCATCAGCGGCTTCCTTATCGAAGGGCTGCGAATTGGTGCGACTGAACTAAACCCGTCGTCTAGCTACTACGACACGTCAGTCGCTGTCTGGTCGCCAATTGGTTGGGTCTTCGCCAAAGCATTGCTGGGCATGGGCTTTAGTTCGTCATCTCTCGAATCGACCCACGCCGCAACGTGGTGGGTTCATGCGGGAATATTCGTATCGGCAATTATTTACGCCTCGGCAAGATTCAGTAAATTCACTCATATGATCGTTAGTCCGATGAACTGGTACTACCGATCGCTCCGGCCCCGCGGTGCACTAAAGCCGATGGGCGATTTCGAAACACTCGAAACGTTCGGTGCGAAAGACATTCCCGACCTTCAGTGGACACAAGCCCTGAGCTTCGACGCCTGTACCAATTGCGGCCGATGTCAGGACGCCTGTCCTGCATGGGCGTCGGGCAAGCCGTTATCACCGCGAAAACTAATCCAAGGCATGCGAGGGTATATGGAAGAGCGAGCTCCTGTGTTATTGGGTACGCCCGAAGGTGAAACCGCTCGCGAGCCTGCGACATCGATGGTGCACGACGCTATTGGAGACGACGTTCTCTGGAGCTGCCTAACTTGCGCTGCGTGTCTCGACGCCTGCCCGGTAGAGATCAACCCGATCGATGCAATCGTAGATATGCGTCGATACCTCACTCTTGAAGAAGCGAGCACTCCCGACACTGCACAGTCGGCATTGCAATCGATCGAGCAGCGTGGTCACCCTTGGCGTGGCACGACTCTCACACGTACTTCGTGGATGGACGGCTTAGATATTTCGACTCTAGCCGAAAAACCAGATTCGGATGTGCTGTTCTGGGTCGGATGTTCAGGTGCGCTCGTTCAACGAGGAGTCGAGACGACGCGCTCGATGGCTTCTGTATTGCGGAAGGCTGGAGTCGATTTTGCCGTGCTTGGGGACGAAGAAACTTGCACCGGCGATCCTGCACGTCGATTAGGCAACGAATATTTGTTCCAAATTCAGGCCGAAACGAATATTGGCACGTTCAAACAATACGATGTGAAGAAGATCATCACTACCTGCCCTCACTGCTTCAACACGATGAAGAACGAATACCCACAGCTTGGCGGAAACTACGACGTGATTCACTACACGGCGTTCGTCGGAGAACTGCTCAAAGATGGCAAGCTAAAGCCGACAGAAGCTGGCATCGGGAAGATCGGCACGGTCACTTATCATGATTCCTGCTATCTCGGACGTCACAACGGAGAATTCGGTGCGCCTCGGGAGATCTTGAGTTCTATCCCTGGCTTGGACTTCGTCGAGATGGATCGTAATCAGGAGCAAGCGTTCTGCTGCGGTGCTGGCGGTGGTCGGATGTGGATGGAGGAGGAAGGTGAACGTGTGAATCACATGCGAACCGATCAGTTCCTCGAAACCGGCGCCGATACGGTGGCGGTGTCGTGTCCGTTCTGTATCCAGATGTTCGACGAAGGCATTGGCGCCAAAGGCGAGGCAGACGGCAAGAAGGCTGTCGATCTCATCAGCATTTTGGATCAATCAACCGAGTAATCGCTTCTAATCTGTAGGCAATGGTACAACTTAGATTCGCGCTCGCGTGCGGCAACTGCTAGCATCCTTCTAATAAGATGCCACGTCGTTCAAAAGCTGCTCCAAAACAGCACCCAACAAGTACCTCTGCCTTCGGGACGAACGGAAGATTCAGCCATGATTCTTCCGAATACTATGCTCGTGCGCTTCAGCCCGCCGACAGGGAAAGTCTGGATAAGAACCCCGAACCTGAACAGTCAGTGCCGGCCGAATTCCTCGACTCGTTCATTGCTCACTCAAGCGAGAAAATGTCCGAACTTCCCGACCGTTCGGTTCACCTCATGGTCACCTCACCTCCTTACAACGTTGGCAAGGACTACGACGACGATCTGACGCACGAGCAATACATGCAACTGATCGGTAACGTCTTGGAAGAGACGTTCCGCGTGTTGGTCGATGGTGGACGTGCTTTGGTCAATGTCGCAAATCTCGGACGCAAGCCGTACATACCGCTTCACGCCTACATCATCGAACAGGCCGCACACGTCGGGTTCCATATGCGTGGAGAAGTGATCTGGAATAAATCGGCTGGTGCTGGATCTTCGACCGCATGGGGCAGTTGGATGTCGGCGTCTAACCCTACCCTTCGTGACACCCACGAATACATATTGGTGTTCCAAAAGCCTCCATTTGGTCGCAAAGCGATCGAAAAGCGAGAATCAACAATTACGAGGGATGAATTTCTCGAATTTACGAAGAGCGTTTGGGAATTCGCCCCGCAATCAGCGAAGCAAGTCGGACACCCTGCACCGTTCCCTGAAGAACTTCCTCGAAGAGCGATTCAGCTATACACATTTACGAATGAAGTAGTGCTCGATCCATTTATGGGAACTGGCTCCACGGCGCTCGCAGCGGTAAAGAACGGTCGTCATTTTGTTGGGTATGACGTATCGTCTGAATACGTCGAACTCGCCAATCAGCGACTTGATGCTCACGCTTCAGGCACAAAATTCAAGCCGCCTGTTGCAAAAAAGACCGCCAAGGCACCTGGCAAGAAAAAATGACTCGCACACTGACCGAACTTTCCAGCGAAGAGCGTGAATCCGTGGTTTCCACGGTTCACAAAGAGGCTGAAGCTTCGGGTTGGTCGCAACTGAGCAACTCTCGCAAGTCGGCACTCTATTCCGCTTGGGAATCGCAGTTCGATCTTTCGCACGCCACGCTCAAAGACGGAATCATGAAGGGCTTCGACGCCGCTCAGGGAATTCCGAAAAAGGCCGAGGCCGAAATTCAGGAAGAAGTCACACGAATATTCCGACTCGCCGGTATCAATGCGATCGAGCAGGCTGCAATGTGGACTGGCAAGGAGCGTGCTGATCTTCTGGTTGGCTACAGCTCCAAGTTCCCAACCCACGTTATCGAAATCGAACGTGCCGACTCGTGGTCGGAGGGTCTTCGGCAGGCTCTTTGGTATCAGGCGGCAATCTTTCAGGCAGAGCATCGCCACGTACTTCCCGTTCTTATTCTTTTCGGCAACACCTCGGCAGATCGCTTCGAGCAGATTTTAGCGACGTGCGATCACAATCACGTGACACTTAGCACGCACCGTCTTGAGTTAGATGGCGAACTGGAAAGCGAGTATTCGCTTGGTACGCTGCTCAACGGCTCGATGCTGGAATAGTCGGTAATAACGTCTTTTCACCAAATGTTTCTCGCGTCGATTTTCAATCCAGTGAATCTAACTTTCCGTAGTACCAAGCACGCGAAACAATAATCACGCCCAAACAGAGATTTAAATTACTCGAATTTTTCAACCAGTACTCGGCATTCATAACGATTCCGGGAATCATTGTTCTGATGATTGCGTTGCTGCCGATCAAAGGCAAACTCAAGCAAATTTCTATCTACTCAATCGCGGCAATTGCCGCTTTGAGTGCCGTGATCTTCCTTCGACCCGGTGACAGTACTGTTGCAACCGAAGCGGAAGCGCAGATCGTAATCACTTCGGGAAGTCCGGTGTTCGTCTAGTTCTTTTCAAACTCGTGTACTGCGTGCTTAGCTTCGCAGGCGATCGTCAAAAGTCTTGAGGGTGAACTAGATGACGACGTGCAAATTCTCAAGCTCAACGTCCAGGATTCGCTTGCGTCGCAGTTGATACGAGACTACCGCGCGTACTTGACTCCGACATTTGTGGTCATCGGGCGAGATGGAGAAGTGGTGTGGCGTCAATCTGGCGGATTATTGGACAAAGGAGCGGCACTCGAAGCGCTTGAAGCGGCCTAGTCGCTAGGTTCGCCCTATCCGAGTCGAGCTTGGATTTGCTCGCGAGAAGGGCAACCGCTGAGGCCAGTCGACTCGATGGCTATCGCTGAAGCAGTAGCGGCGTATAGGCCGGCCTGCGCAATCGGTTGACCCTCGCTAATCGCTATTGCGAATGCGGTCGCCCATATGTCGCCAGCCCCGGTGAAATCGACCGGATTCGAATACACCACAGGTACCTCGATCCACGATCCTTCGTACCAGATTCGAGAGCCTTTTTCACCTCTGGTTACGCAGACGATGTCGCCGAGATCGAAAAGCTGCTGTTCAGGCAGGCTCTCTATTTCAGATTCCGAAACGACAATGATGTCCCACTTCTTCCCTCGAAACGGAGGAAGCGTATCGGTGTGTGAAATAGCTCCATCGTGTCCCCATCGGCGCAGCCAGCCTGACGGAAGCAAACACGATAGCTTTGGATTGAACCAGTTCACGCAATCGGTAGGGAGCTCATGCAGTAACGGCCCTACGAAGAGAATATCTGGGTCGGTCCAACCTTCAGGAATCGAAGACTGAGGGATTCGATTCCCTGACGCCATCAATACTTGCGTTCGATCTCCAGAATCGTAGTAGTTGGCAAACGTAGCGGTGTGCTCGCTTTCGACGACCTGGACATCAATGCCTTTCAGGATCAGGTCGACCGGGTAGTCGTCCCCGACAGAGCTAATCACACCCGTCGAAATATCGTGCTTATGGGAGGTCAGTGCGGCGTACGCAGCCGCCCCGCCCGGTATGTGGCTGGTCGGCGTTCCGCTATCGACGATGTTGACGTCGAACGTGAGGTGACCAATCGCTATAAATGATGGGGTTGAGGGCATAACGAACTGAGGTTACTTTCTGTTGCGAGCGACGAATGTATCAGAGCGGAACGACGAAGTTGAAGATACCACTTGAATCGAAATCGTCGCAGCGTTGAAGCAACTTGGATTTCCAAAGCTGGGACAAATAAATACGCCTGAAGCCACATCACTGCGATTCAGGCGTATTTATTCGATTTCTCAGAAAACGTGGCTAAGCCACTAGTCAGTCGGGAAGATTACTACCCGACGCTGATTGCCTTCGCCTTCAGATTCGGTACGAACTTCTGAATGACCTGCGAGAGCCATGTGAACGATTCGACGTTCTGCTGGCGACATCGGCTCGAGACTGTCGTCACGACCGCTTGATGCGACTCGCCCGGCAGTTCGACGTGCTAGTCGACGTAACATCTGCACACGACGCTCTCGGTAGTCTTCGATGTCGATAACAACGTAGGCTTTTCGACCGAGCTGTCGGTTGGTGACCATTCGAATCAGGAACTGAAGTGCCTGAAGCGTTTCTCCACGTCGACCGATCAGCAATCCGGCATCCTGGCCTTCGATTTCGAAAGTCATCGAACCTTCTTCATCGTCCTCACGAATGTAAGTTTCGGCTACGACACCCATTGCTCCGAGGAAGTAGTCGATAAGTTCAGATACGAGCTGTTCAGCTTCTTCGTCTTTTTCACGAATAATCGGCTGAGAATCTTCGTTATTTTGTGGCCGTTGTTCGCGCTCTGGACGATCTAATCGTTCCTCTCGCTGTGGGCGATCGTCTTGATCATCTCGCTCAGGGCGTGCATGGGCTTCGGGACGTTCGTCACGTTCGTTTGAAGGTGAACGTTCTGCATCCCGACCACCGCGAGCGCCTCTGCGACCTCGACGTCCGTTTGAAGGCTTCTCTTCATCGGTTGCTTCTGTTGCCGGTGCTTCAGATGAAGATGCAACAGCTTCTGGCTGCTGCTCTTCGTCGCCGTCTCGGTTACTGCGACCACGTCCGCGTCCGCGATTACGATTTCGACTCCGACCACGATTTCGTGGCGTTTCCTCTTCGAAATCTGCTGATGCTGCTCTTGGGGCAGACTCGGCAGATTCTTCCGGTGAATCGGCTACTGCCTCTTCGTCGAAGTCATCACTAAAGGACGAGCGACCATCACTGAGAAGTGAAATTTCAATCTCAGCGGGTTCACCACCAAAGCCGAGAATTCCCGACCTTCCGGTGCTAACTATCTTTATTTCGACGTCTTCGAGTTCGGCGTCCAGATCGGCGAGAGCGATTTCTGTCGCTTCGTCGACCGTCTTGCCCGCGTACTTCCGTGCTCTGATCATCGTCGTCTGACTCCTCAGGATCTGGTTTCGGTGCGCTACCGGCAGTAGCTTCTGCAGCTACCTGAGCAGCTCGTTCTGCTCTACTGGCGTCGGTACCGAGGAAAGATCGTCCGAATAGTTCAATTGGTTGCTTGCCACCGACGAAGTACTGAATAGCTACTCCGATGGCGTTTGAGAACAGGATGTAAACAGCCAGTCCAGCTGGGAACTGCCACGTGAATGCACCGAACATAATCGGCATCATCCAGAGCATCATCTGGTTGGTCTGTTTCTGGCGTGGGTCGGTAGATGGGTTCGTGGTCATCTTCTGTTGAAGGAACATAGAAGCACCTACCAAAACTGGCAGTGCGTAGTTCCAAGGCAACGCCGCAGCAGAAACGAGATCCACAAGCGATAGACCCAGGAAATGACTATCGAATGGAACTGAGGCTATTGCCGGGTTCCAGCCGTAGAACAGATCCGAGAGATTAGCCATGCCTTCTGGTGTAGATGGCATAGTACGCAGAATTGCCCTGTAGAAACCTATCCAGATTGGCATCTGGATAATCATCGGGCCAAGACAACCAACGGGGCTTACGCCTGCGTCCTTGTATAAGCCCATCGTTTCCGAAGACATCTTGCGACGATCGTCGCCCTTTTTGCCTTTGTATTTGTCTTGAATCACCTTAAGTTTTGGCTGAATCAACTGCATTTTCTTCATCTGCCGGGTCTGCCGCACGGTCAGTGGGATCATTGCCAGACGGATGAGAACTGTAAATACGATGATGCTGAGTCCGAAGTTCGAAAACAACACCTGATACAACAACGCAAGGATGTTGATCATCGGGCGCATGATTACTTCTTGCCAGAGCAGGCCAAAAATTTCCATTAGACGGCCTCCCCTTTAGAAGTAGCGCGATTTTGGAGAACGATTAGTCGCATCGTCCACCACCCTTCAAATCGACGCACCCTCTTTGGGTCGTATCGTCGACTGAGAACCACTTGAGATCACCGTTCAGCGCGTGAACGTAGAGATTGTCGTTGTAGATGAGAGGAGTCGACTTGACGGGTTCGTCGGTGATGAACACTCCAAGCTCTCGACCATCGATGACTGAAATAACCCAAACGTTATTCTCGCCCGATGGCACGGCAAGTGCACGTTCGCGGGTGTCACCACGCTTGCGGTCGAACAGAGTTGGTGAGGATACGATCTGACCTTCTATCACCGACGACCAGTTCTCGGAGCCTGTCATTTCATCGAGTGCGAAGATCGATCCGTCCAGCGCAGATACGTAAACAACTCCGTCTTCAATGACAGGAGCCGCCCATACCCATGCTCCGGCATCGAATTTCCATTCGCCGGTGTTTACCTGGCCTTTGTCCACGTCAGGTAGCATCATTGACGTTGTACGAGAGGTGGTATCGAGCTTGTAAACGTTGCTCGCTAGATCACCAAAATACAGGTTGCGGTTCTTTACCAGTATGGGTCCTGCGATGGCACCTTCAGCCCGGTATGTCCAACTGATGCGTTCAGAAGGATTAGTAGCGTCGTCGGAGTCTGAAATATCGATTGCGTAGAGAGTCCCGGCCATCGTCGCGATGTAAGCAGTGGATCCTTCTACAGCAACTCCACTGAACGAGTTAGCGTCTAGAGGTATGCGCCATTTGGTGATTGAAGAGGTGTCGGCCGCAGAGTCGAGTGCGTAGAAGTAGCCTTCAGCGCCGTCTTCTTCGTCACCGATTGCGGTTGTTCCTACAAATATCGTGTCTTCAGACACTCCGATACTACCAACGAGCTTAGTCTTCAACTCCAAGCCGTTTTGGCCCCATATGGGTGACCCATCGGCTAGATTCAGACCGAATATCTCTCCGTCACACTTGTCGCCTTTGCACGTATATCCGACGTTGTAGATGTTTTCGCCGATAACAACAGAATTGCTGTACATCGCACCAAGGCCATCGTCATCACCACGGGGGTAACGCCAGCTGTTGTCGACATTTCCAGATCCAGGGTCGAATCGAACGAGCCGGCCGTCACCGTTACCAATGAATAGCTGGTCGTCCTGCTCAACAGGGCCCGACCATCCACCTTCAGGCGTGAGGTCGTCCACACAGGCGACTGCTGCAATCATCACGAGGAAGAGAGCGAGCACGAGATGCAGTCTTTTTCGACTGCCAGAGAGATTTTGTTTCGACATGGATCCGACGTCAGTGTTGCGAATCGTGCCTGTTATTGACGGTGGCGTTTTGAGCCTCCGGGAGTAGTAGGCAGGTGTGGTTTAGCGTTTACCGCTTTGCCATGGCCAGCCCAGATTGTTGTCGTTATTTAGATAATTGCTTTTCCGGGACGGGATCGTAACCCCGCGATCGACCGGGATGACACCGACCGATCCTTCCTAGTGCGAGCCATGATCCGCGAATCGAACCATGAGTATTGATCGCATTCGCTGCGAACTCAGAACATGTTGGGTCATATCGGCACTGGCCTGGCCAGTACGGCGAGATCGCCAACTTGTAGAACCTAATGAACATGAGAAGGGCGATTCGCATTACACGACCGTCCTTGCCTGAATTGACGCACCCTCGGTAATCCTGACACCAACTCGTTCGATCGTTTTTTTGATCGCTCGGTCTAGCTCGGTGAACGGAACATCTGAGGATCCGGGTTTCGCAGTTACTACTACGTCCCATCCCTTAGATACGTTCATATTGGTGAACGTGCTTCGGATACGTCGCTTTACGAGATTTCTCGTTACAGCGTTGCCAACCTTCTTGCTAACTGCCAATCCGACTCGCAAATAAGGCAGATCGTTCGGCTTGGCGACGACGTTCGTGAATTCATTCGATGAACGACGCCCCCGCGCAAAAACGGCGCGGAATTCCGCTGGCCGTCTAATTCGCTGATTGGTGGGTAGTGACAAAGGACTTGGCTGACTAAACGGTGAGCCGCATCCTGCCCTTGCCTCGGCGTCGTGCAAGAACAGCACGTCCGCCCTTAGTGCTCATACGTGATCGGAATCCGTGGACTCGCTGGCGTCGTCGTGATTTTGGTTGGTAGGTACGCTTTGGCATATTAGTGGTGGGAAGCTTTCAGGATCTCTTTTCAGTGATCCTAATCGCGATGTTGGCCGATTTGTTACAGGTGGATAAAGATTGATTTTAAGTTCGAGACCCTAGAGGTGTCAAACGAAATTACAACGAATTATTTGCGGTCTCAAATATTGGAGGACTATTATTAAAGGATTGTTCTCCTGAAATCCAGCAGTGGGGAAACAGGTTAAACCTGCTCTCACAGAAATAGGCAAAACATGGTAACGACGTCTGAAGCAGCGGAAACTACACAGGAAGAGCAAGCGATTTTATCGCTGAATGAAGCGTTTCAGACATATGTCCGCCAGATGCCAAAAGACACGAAGAAGGCCGCACAGCCTGAAATCGCAAAATTTGTCCGCTGGATTGGCCCGGCCCGTTTGATCGACACGATCATCCCATCTGAAATCGGTGAATACAACGAGATTTTCGGTGCTAAGACCGCAACTCGTGACGCCACTGAACGACTCAGTGCAGTGAAGCTTTTCCTCACTTTCCTTAAGAAAAAGGATCACATTGAGGTCAACCTTGCGCAGCACCTTCGCCTTCGAAAGTCACGAACAGCAGCTTCAAAAGCCGTTTCGATGGTCAACTCGACACGAAGTGTCAGCCTGACCCAAAGCGGTTACAACGAAATGACGAAGCAGCTCAAATCGTTGAATCAAGAGCGAGTTCGAATCGTTGAAGACATTCAGCGAGCTGCTGCCGACGGTGACGTACGTGAAAATGCACCTCTAGAAGCCGCCCGCGAAGCTCAGGGAATGACTGTGGGTAAAATCCGAGAGTTAGAAGCCACCCTGAAAGTGGCTGTCATCATCGATGCGAAGTCTCAAGACAGCGGCCGTGTTCATATCGGTTCCAAAGTCGAACTCACCGAGACCACATCGAACAAGACGGTGAAGTACCAGCTTGTCGAGCCGAACGAAGCGAACCCACTTGCAAGCAAGATTTCGATCGTCTCACCAGTCGGTTCAGCCATTCTTGGTCATAAGCTGGGCGAAGAGGTGAAAGTAAAAACCCCTCGCGGTCAGCAGGTTTACAAGATCAGCAACATTTCGTAAACGGGGAATCGCATCAGGCGATTTCTTAATCAACATAAGCTCACCGACTCGTGTTCCTGTGTGCTAATTTAGTCGCCTTATCCGCGCTCTCTATGTTCATCCTTGCGCCCAAGGCCTAGAAAGACGTATCTCTGTTGCTCGAGACCTTTAACCACTGGCTGATTTTCAACGTTGCTCTAGTACTACTCCTCGTTTTCGACCTTCTGGTTCTCAGTCGGAGAAGCCATGAAGTAGGAATGAAGGAAGCTGCATGGCTAACTCTATTCTGGACTCTCGTGGCAGGTGTCGTCGGAGTCTGGGTGTATACGGCAGGCAACAGCCAGCAGGGACTCGAATACGTCACTGGGTACGTGGCTGAACGTGCGCTTAGTATCGATAACCTGTTCGTATTTATCGTCATATTTGGTTATTTCAACCTACCGAAGAACTTTCAGGCTAAAGGTCTTCTGTGGGGAATCATCGGAGCGCTACTCGCTCGAGCCGTGTTTATCGGAATCGGCGTTGCGGTCATTACCGCGTTCTCTTGGTTCCTGTTTATTCTCGGTGCATTCCTCATCTACACCGCCTACAAGTTGGCTTTCGCTGGCGAGCAGGAAGTAGACCCGAGCAAGAACATCACCGTAAGGTTGTTCCGCAAATTCATGCCGGTAAGCACTGAATACGATGGGACTAAATTCTTCACGAAGATAAACGGCGTTCGAGCGGTTACTCCGTTCCTACTCGTAGTTCTGGTGCTTGGAACCACTGACGTTGTATTTGCGATCGATTCGATTCCAACGGTATTCGGTATCACCGATGATCCTTTCATCGTGTGGACATCGAATGCGATGGCAGTTCTGGGCATGCGTCCTCTGTTCTTCCTGCTCGTTGGGATGGTCAAACTATTCCGATTCCTTCAGTACGGACTCGCAGCCATCTTAGGATTCGTTGGTCTGAAGATGATTGTTGAAGAGGCGCTCCACGATTTCCACGTATTCGGCGAAATTGGCGACATCTACCTCTCGCTCGGAATCATTGTCGGAATTCTTGCTGGTAGCGTTCTCCTCTCGCTGGTCCTTCCCAACAACGAAGAAGAAGAAAGCGCTCACGCCGCGGTTGGTGGCTCCGGTTCGGACGACGCGTAGTGGTTGCAACTCAGAACCGCAAGCCAAACACGGCCACTCGCGATCTCGAAGCTGATCTGAAGTCTGCGGTTTCTGGCGAGGTTCGTTTCGACGACCTGTCGAAACAAATGTACTCGACCGATGCATCGATTTATCGAATGGAGCCTATCGGCGTCGTACTCCCGAGGGATGCTGACGATGTGCAGGCGGTGCTCGAAATCGTAGGCAAGAACGGTGTTTCGGTACTCCCTAGGGGCGGCGGAACGGGCCTTTCGGGGCAAACGGTCAATCACAGCGTAGTACTCGATTTTTCGAAGTACATGTTCCATGTGCAGGAAATCAACAAAGAAGAACAGTGGGTTCGAACACAACCTGGTGTCACTATCGATGATCTCAACCGTCAACTGAAATCATCAGGGCTCTTCTTCACGTCCGACCCAAGCACGTCTTCCCGAGCCAACATCGGTGGAGCCATGGGTAATAACTCTTGCGGCGCTCACTCGATCGTCTACGGCAAGACTGTTGACCAAGTTATCGCCCAGAACGTTGTGCTATCCGATGGCACTAAGGCTGTGCTCGAACAGCTTTCTTCGGGCGTGCTCGACGCCAAGTTGAAGTCGGGCTCACTCGAAGGCGAAATCTACCGACAGCTCAGTACGATCGCCACCAACGCGGCGGCGGCAGTTGAAGCCCGATTCCCGAAGATTCTTCGACGTGTCGGCGGCTACAATCTCGATCTGATCCAGAACAATGAAGCTTTGAACCTGGCGAAGCTCACGGTCGGTTCCGAAGGCACACTCGTTGCCGTGACCGAGGCGAAACTGAATCTTGAACCGATTCCAAAGTTCAAAGGCCTCTCAGTTCTTCACTTCACCGATATCTCATCAGCGATGGAAGCTACCATTGCGACGCTAGAGCAAAACCCAGCTGCTGTAGAGCACATGGGCGAGATGATTATTTCTCAGGCGCGAAAATCGCTCGGATTCGCACGAAATCTCACTTTCCTCGAAGGCGACCCGACCGACATTCTTGTGGTGGAGATGACCGGCGATTCGGAAGCTGAAGTCAAATCGAAACTCGATAAACTCGACGAGCGCATGAAGACTGGCGGACGACCTTACGCCACCACTCGACTCATGACCGCTGCCCAGCAGGGTCAGGTTTGGGCGATGCGTCAGGCGGGTCTCGGACTGATGATGAATATTCCTGGCGATGCCAAGCCTCTTCCATTTGTAGAAGACACTGCGGTTTCCCCCGAGAAGTTGCCCGAGTATGTAAAACGCTTCGACGAAATCGTTCGTTCAAACGGTACTCAGGCGGGCTACTACGGTCACGCTTCTGTCGGCTGCCTTCATGTTCGCCCAGTCGTGAATCTCAAGAACAAAGAAGGCATGGAACAAATGGCTCGTATCGCCGACGAGGTTTCCGATCTGGTGCTCGAATTCGGTGGATCGCTCAGTGGTGAACACGGCGACGGTATCGTACGTGGTGCTTTTGCTGACAAGATGTTCGGAACTGAGTTAGTTCAGCACTTCCGTGACGTGAAGAAGGCATTCGACCCTAAACGGGTGATGAATCCCAACAAGATCTTCGATACTCCCGCTCTAACCGACAATCTGCGTTACGGCGACACGTACAAACCTGTCGCTCCACCAGTGCGGCTTGACTGGTCGACCGAGGGCGGCTTCATAGCGGCGGTAGAGAAATGCAATGGCGTTGGCGCCTGCCGCAAGGTGAACGCCGGCGCCATGTGCCCTTCCTACATGGCTACTCGGGAAGAAAAGCACACAACTCGCGGTCGTGCCAACTCACTGCGAGCCGCTCTGACAGGCGCACTCCCGACTGATAATTTCGCTTCAAAAGACCTTATGGAAGTTCTCGATCTATGCGTTGGGTGTAAGTCTTGCAAATCCGAGTGCCCGTCGAATGTCGACATGGCGAAGATCAAGTACGAATATCTCTATCAGTATTACAAGACGAACAGGGCTCCCCTGCGCACCAAGCTTGTCGCCGATATTCACAAGATGAACTCGTTATCGGCTCCCTTGGCGCCGATAACCAACGCCATTAATCGCTCGGCGCCGGTCAAATTCCTTCTCGAAAAGGCAGTCGGTTTCGACCGAAACCGACCTATGCCGAAGGTTGTGCGAAACACGTTCCAAAAGTGGTTCGCTGGCCGAAATTCTCAAGCGCCAAGCCCACGGGGGAAGATAGTTCTTTTCCACGACACGTTTATGAACTTCAATCACCCGACCATCGGAATTTCCGCAACTCGGGTTCTCGAAGCACTCGGGTACGAAGTCGTGGTACTCAAAGATCGTAAGTGTTGCGGTCGACCGATGATTTCTAAGGGAATGCTCGATCAAGCTGGCGAAAGCGCTCGCCACAACGTCGATCTACTTCACCCATACGTGGCTGAAGGCGTAAAAATCGTCGGCTGCGAGGCAAGTTGCATATCAGCGATCACTGACGATTGGCCCGACCTGCTTGGCGGCGACGTCAAAGCGAAAGAGGTCGCTGCTTCGGTAGTTACGATCGAGGAACTCGTGGTTGAGACTTCAGGCGACGATCGTCAGCAGATCAAGTGGTCAGATGCCAAGAAAGAAGTGAAATTCTTCGGTCATTGCCACCAGCGTGCGCTCACTGGCACCTCAAGTTCGGTCGCAGCGTTGAACATGCCACCTGGTTTCGAGGCGACCGAGATTTCAGCTGGTTGCTGTGGAATGGCAGGCTCGTTCGGATACGAGAAAAACCACATGGAGGTCTCGATAGCCATGGGAGAGGATCGACTATTCCCAGCGATTCGAGAAGCAAACGCTAACGCCGAGATCGCCACGAACGGTATTTCGTGCCGTGAGCAGATCGGATTCAATACACCGCGGGAATCACGCCACGTAGTCGAAATTCTCGCAGAAGCACTTTTCGACTAAAAAACCCAGCGACACGTTTCGTTTAGATCGCCTCTAGAGCGTATCCGCCTATCGCCGCGATGATGACCACCGACCACGGTGGTAGTTTCCATATTGCGAGTAAACCGAACAGCACCATCAACAGCCCGAAGTTCTCGGGCGTGACCACCCTACCCGTCCAGATCGGGTTGTAGAAAGCCGCTAGCAGCAATCCGACCAACTGCCGGCGTTTATTCCAACAACCACGCCTCTCACACGATGACTACCAGCCAGTCGGGTCCAGAACGGTAGCACTCCCCAAACAGGCAGGAACGACGGTAAAAATATAGCGGCTAGCGCAACCAATCCTGAAACCCACTTCTCACCAAATATCTTGCCCTCGTTCATCGATGCGCCAAGATACGACGAGAATGTGAACAACGGACCGGGCACTGCTTGAGTAGCGCCGTATCCGGCTACAAACTGGTCGTTGCCTATGTAGCCTGCATCGACCGCTTCAGATTGGAGCAGAGGGAGTACAACGTGTCCGCCGCCGAACACGGGTGATCCAGATCGATAGAAGTTTTCAAAAACATTAATATCTTCTCGACCTCTTGAAGAAGCCTTGCTCTGGCTTTCGGAAGACGGGCTATATCCTCTGAACAGCGCAAATCCTGCCAGCCCGCCTACGACGATCACGGCGATCTGCCAAATGGCTCCCGGCATGAGCAGCATGAACACTGCCGCCAGTTTGCCCAACGTCGTTCGGCGTCGATCTGTCCACAGCGATCCCGCCATGCTCCAAACTGCTAACGCTACTACGGCAACCACGGCGAGTTTCAGGCCGTGCAACCACTCTGAATTGGCTACGTCTTCGACCTCGAAAACCCGTAGGCGAAAGCGATCAGAATTAGGGCGGACGGCAGTGTGAATCCGGCCCAAGCCATAACGCCGCCGAGTCGACCCGCTCGCAGCGTCCCGATCGCAATTCCCAGCTGACTACTGGCGGGATCTGGCAGCATCTATCACAACGCCACGAAATCTGTGAATGATTTATCGTCGAGCCATCCGCGTTTCTCGACGTACTCTTGGCGAAAATATCCGATGTGGGCGACGGGACCTCCGAACGAGGTCACACCGAGTCTAATTGCGATTAGAAAGACGTTTATCAGATTCTTCATATAACCAGCCCAGATCCTCAGGTTCAAGTAGCGACTCAAACTCACGTAGGTGGCATCGTACCCATTCCCGGAAGCGAGTCCAACGCTACTATGCGGTACACTTCCGCCATCTGACAAACGGGTGCGCAATTCGACCGACCCAACGAACATCAGGATTCGGTCGAGCAAGTACGGAGTAAACCAGTGGCAACTAAAAATGGACTATCACCAAAGCCAACCGAACCGCTATTCGGATCGGCAGAAAACGCTCGGATGACCGGTACAGGTCCGGCGATATGGCTTGCTGGCGACCCTGAAGATCTTCCTGAATGGCTCAATGCCGGAGCCGCTGGAATCGTTACAAACACAGTCGTGCTGAACGACATGGTGAAGAAGTACGGACAAATCACGGAAGTAACCCAAAGATACCTCGACATCACAGATAAGCCAGTTGTGATCGAAATCGATGGGCACTCGACTCAAGAGCTGCTCGACGTTGGTGAAGTGTTCACCAAAATGTCCGATCAGATCATTCTAAAAATCCCAGCTACAACCTACGCACTTGGTGCGTTTTCAGAACTTAAGAAGGCCGGTGTTCCGACTTTCTGCACAACGGTGTTTACGTTGAATCAGGCGGCTGCAGTTGCTCAGGCGGGTGTGACCCACGTGCTGCCATTCTGCGAGCCTTTCAATGATGTTGGTGGCGACCCAACAAAATTAATTCGTGACTGCCGTGAGATGTTCGATGGCTGGGCGGATAGGCCGTTCATCACAGCTGCACTTGTGCGTTCAATCGAGACCGCAGATGCAGCTCTTCGTGATGGTGTCGACGGAATCATCGTATTCTGGCCTGTGTTCCGAGACATGATGAAGAATCACTTGACCGACGAATGGAACAATACGTTCTTGGACCAGTGGAACTCGATGAACGAAGCGGGTCTGCTGAAAGACCTTCCTGTTCAATCGCACTAGAAACCTGTTTTCTGGGCGAATAGATATCTGGATTAAACACAAAAAGGGCATCCTCTCGCCGGGTGAGAGAATGCCCTTTTTGTTTGGAAGGACTTCGGACCGCCCCGTCAGCGAAAATACTGAGGGGTTTATAGCGTTTAAGCTCCCGGGGCGGGCCAATGGCCATCGCACCCCATGTTGTCCGGCCAGGACGAACAAGGGCACTGCATATACACGCTGATGAGAAATGAACTTCGTCAGTTCAGGTTCATCACCGCACTTAGTCCGGGAGGGACTGAACGTTGAATTGTTAGATGTGATCCAACCTGTGGTGTCATCTCAATCACGAATCTTGTACTTTTGACCACAAGTGCGTCTGAAGCTGTTAGCCCCGCTACTCCACCACCATTGGCTGAACTTCCGTCCATGTACGCTATCGAGTTGAGAGAATCAGCTGATATGCCAGTGATGCGATCGATCAACCAGACTGTGACTTCTGCTTTTTCGCCGTCTTCTAGCAACAGATCACCGTTATTACTGCCGATAAACACGGCAGACCACGGCACGTCACTAAGACGTTGATTTTCATCAGCGTAGGACACGATTGAAGCTGCATCTGCTCCAATGACGATGTCGGGATCGGTCCCAGAATCATCGGCACTATACGGCGGTGTCAGATCGACGGCTTCACCAGCGACCGAATTTTGCGCGATAAAGACGATTTTATGTAACGCCTGAGTGCTTCCAAAGTACCGGGAAAACGCAAAGGCTGAACCAGCCTGGCGCAAGCGAGTCCTGGTTTCTTTCAGGCCAGCGTGGATCGTCTGCTTGTTGGCTTCCGAAGAGAAGACGCCAGCGGAAAGAATCGTGAATGCGAACACCGAAGCCACAACCACGAAAGCAATTAGAACGATCGCTGTTTCAAGACCCGTGATGCCTTTTTGGCTACGGGATCTTTTCAGGATCATATTAGCTACCCCTTACTATTACCACTCGACCTATGCGAATACAATGAGAACCCCCTCGTTGTTATTTATAGATCGCCCACTCGTTTTTATTTGAGCGTTGGCCGGGCGGATAAGTTCCACTATGTCGTTACACAACCATGCCAACATCGTGGAAACTACCTACTGGTATCCGGTAAACGCGGTAATTAGCAACACCTATCAGACACCCGTAAAGACGAAGTACGTAATGGGCACCTGTGTCCATACTCAGTTCATGTCTGGCATTTCAATCAAGAACTGACGATGGAGACAGGCTCATCATCACTGAAAGCGCGAGCAACGACGCGTAAATAACTGGTTGAACAAAAAACGATGGCTCTACAGGTATGCCCCCATGTGAAAAGTTCGAGTGGGGTAAGTACAAGCGACCATCAGAAGTTCGAGGTTCGCTTAGCCGCGAAGGATCTCGTTCAAACGATCGGTGATGATCTTCTCTTCGCCGTCTTGAACATTGACCATGACGATGCTGATCTCTTGCTTACTGCCACCACCACCGACGAATATGCCGGGATCGCCAGCTTCGAGCAGCGCCTTAATCTCATCGACTGACGGCCCAGAGAAGTCGTCATCGAAGTAGAGCACGGGTTGTGGCCCTTGCCGTTTCGCTGGATCGTCTTCGATCTCAATTCGCAATCCAGGTATACCGACTAGACGTTCAGAAACGAATTCGGCTTTCGATTGCCAGCCGTCCCATTCAGCGCCTTCGTCTGAATCGGTGAACAGCTGCAAAGCAGTTACTAGACCAATAATGTTTTCTTTAGAAACCTTCATAGGTCGGCCGATAGCGGCAACAGATGAATCGAGATTCAGCGAATTCATCACGACAGCTTCCATGAGATCTGCCTTACCGGCGAGCACGCCGGAAGACTGAGGCCCGCCAATTCCCTTGCCACCGCTAAACGCGACCATGTCGGCACCCATCTTGTGGAATTTCGAGAGATTTGAACGAGGTGGTACTTCGGCAGCTGCATCGACGATCACCGGTACACCATGTTCGTGTGCTATCCGAATCGTCTCTTCAAGTCCAATACCTTGCGGCAGGAAAGGTGCGACAACATACGCAATGCATGCGGTGTTCTCGTTAATAGCTTCTTCAAGATCGACTGTTGTTGCCGAGTCCGCAGAGCCATATTCAACCAACGTCGCTCCAGCGGTTACGAACGCCTTGTCGTAGCGATTACGGTGGCCTTTGAACAATATGACCTCGTTCTTCATGCCCGTCGTATCGGGCAGTTGTTCAGCGTTCTGTTCGCTCTGACCAGTCATGCAAGCAGCGACCATCAAAACCTGGGCTGCCGAGCATCCTGCAGTAACCAATCCCCGTTCAGCACCGCATGATCGAGCAACGATTTCTCCGGCGGCGAGGTTTAGCTTTTTCACGTCGACAAACGAGCTAGCCGCATCATCCATAGCCTGCAACACTTCAGGACGCATGATCGATCCGCCGAGAGCGGTCACCCAGCTCTGAGCGTTGATGATTGGAGCAATGCCGAGTTTCTTATACACCTCGGGCCAAACACGACCAGTCATACGGATTCTCCAATTCGTTATCTAAGAACGCCAAAAGCGACGCGGACAAGTTAGTGCATGCCGAACGCGGCGGAATTCTACAGACATTTTTTAGAGTTTGTGGCGGGAGCTAGAGCCTACGCTCCGAGAATATCGATCGCGCGTTCACGGAGTTGACCACAGCCCGCGTTGATATCAATGCCCTTTTCCATTCGAACGGTCGATGGAATTCCGTACTGCTTTAGACCGCCTTGGAAGTCCTTCGCAGCCGTCATATCGGTGCGTTCGAACGGTCCTTCTTTGGTCGGATTCACAGGAATCAGATTCACGTGGCAGTGCAGACCGTTGAGGAGACGCCCTAATTTCTGAGCCTGCTCCACTGAATCGTTCTGTTCTTTCAGCAGCACGTACTCGAAGAAAATCCGTCGCCCAGTTGCATCGGCGTATTTGTGGCACGCACGCATCAACTCTTCAACCGGGTAGCGTTTGTTGACTGGCATAGTCTGCGAGCGAGTCGCATTGTCTGGCGCGTGAAGTGAAATAGCCAGGTTGATCTGAAGTTCTTCTTCTGCCAACTGAAGAATCTGTGGAACTAAACCAACGGTAGACACCGTGATATGCCGGGCGCCAATGTTCAGCCCCTGGCCATCATTGAGCACTCTAATCGCACCTACGACGTTCCTGTAGTTGGCAAGAGGTTCGCCCATGCCCATGAACACCACGTTCGTAACGCCTTGAATATCGCCCTTGCTTCGCTTGCCATCAGCCATCTGAGCTTCGTCTTCGGCACGAGCAACTTTCTGCATCTCGATAACCTGAGCGACAATTTCGCCTACGGTGAGATTACGGCGGAAACCCTGCTGACCAGTTGCGCAGAAAGTGCAACCGAGTGCGCACCCAGCCTGAGTCGATATGCAGGCAGTCTTGCGATTACGACGGTGGCCGTCGGTTTCATATCGCATAAGAACGGTTTCGATCAACTCACCATCGTGCAGCTTGTACAACGCCTTACTGGTCGTTTTGTCGGCCGAAGTAAGGAACATTGCCTGCTCAAGAGCTGAGAACGTGTAACTCTCTTTCAGCTTTTCTCTGAAAGGTTTGCTCAAAGTCGACATCTCGTCGAAACTACCCACAGTTTCGTGGTAGATCGAACGCCAAACCTGATCGGCGCGGAACTTCTTCTCACCCATTTCGATCAGAGTAGAGGTTAGGCGGTCACGTGAGAGATCGAGAATGGATGGGAGCGTAGCTGAGGGAATTGAAGCCTTTTCAGCCGTAGGCTCGGACGAAGGGGACTGAGGAGTTGTCATCGGGAAGATATATCTAAAGGCGGGTAAACGTTAAGTTTAGCAACGGACGGCGTGAATGGGTGCATGACATCTGAACCGACGTTGCCTAAACTCGGATCGTGGCATCCGTGGAACCAAATTCGGATGGCGACCGTCGCGGTTACGATAGATGGTCGACCGAAAATTGCGGTCGACCATCTATCATTCTGTTAACGTTGCGCCACTAACATTCAAACTCACTAAATGAACGTATTTTGATCAGGCTCATTCGTGGAGTGACCAATGACCCTCAATGACACCGACCTCCTTTCTCAGGCAGGATCGATCGAAAATATCCTCAGATTCGATGATATTGAACCTGTCCTCGAATCGAACGACCTATCAGTTGCGTACGGCGGGCAAACTGCCGTTAGTGGGGTGTCGCTTCAGGTACCGAAGAACAGCGTCGTGTCACTCATCGGCCCTTCCGGCTGTGGCAAAAGCACGTTGTTACGCTGCTTCAATCGCATGAACGATTTGATTCCGAGCGCGTCGGTCAAAGGCACCGTCAACTTCGACGGCCAAAACATCTACGGCCCCGAAGTAGACGCTACCGAAATTCGGTTCCGTATCGGAATGGTGTTCCAACGCCCTAATCCGTTCCCAAAGAGCATTTACGAAAACGTGGCGTTCGGCCCACGAATCAACGGCATGACCGATGATCTCGACGAAGTAGTCGAAACTTCGCTCCGCCGAGCGGCTGTATGGGATGAAGTGAAAGACCGGCTCAACGACAGCGGGCTAAGCGTCTCTGGTGGTCAGCAACAGCGGATTTGTATTGCAAGAGCACTCGCGGTAAACCCTGAGATCGTTCTCATGGACGAACCAGCGTCAGCACTAGACCCAATTTCAACACAGGCTATCGAGCAGTTGATTAAAGAACTTTCCAGCGAAGTCACCATCGTTATCGTCACCCACAACATGCAGCAGGCGACTCGTATTTCCGACTACGCCGCGGTGATGATGGCAGGAGAAGAGCGGGTGGGACGCTTGATCGAATACGGTACCAACCAGCAGGTGTTTGGTAACCCGAAAGACAAACGAACTGAAGCGTACGTAACGGGCCGAATCGGATAGCCGCAGCATTCCGTCATCACTGACTTCCAAGGTATACAGTAGCGATCATGAACGAACAGCAGAACAGTATTTTATCCAAAGGCCGGCAGGAGTTCGACAGAGAACTTGGCAGACTTGAAGCCGAGCTTATTTTGATGAGTGGACTCGTCGAAAAAGCGATTTTCGATGCGCTTCAAGCTCTAAAAAACCGTGACATCGACAGGTCGCAGAAGGTCATCAATGAAGACGACCACATCGACCAGACTGAACTTGAGATCGAACGATACTGTATCGAACTGATCCGAAGACAGTCGCCCGTGGCTGGTGACCTGCGACGAATCGTCGCAAGCCTACAGATCGCTGGCGAACTTGAGCGAATTGGCGACTACGCAGAAGGCATCGCCAAAATCAGCATCACCATGGGCGGGCAACCTCCGCTCAAGGAATTAATCGACATCCCACGCATGGGTGACATGGCTGTCAGCATGCTCAAACGGTCGCTTGAGGCGTTCATTAGCCGGGATGCAGAATTTGTTCGAACCCTCACTGTAGAACTCGAATCAGAAGATGACGAAGTCGATGATCTCTACACCAAGGTTCAAGGCGACTTGATGGAACTCGTTAAGAGTGATCCTGATAACGCAGAGCGCGCTACATACCTGATGTGGGTCGCTCACAACGTTGAACGAGTTGCCGATCGGGCTATGAACATCTCAGAACGCGCGCTCTTCCAGGCAACTGGCGAGTTGGTTAGCGGAACCACGATGATCGACACAAACGTCGACTAATCGTCCCGCAACCTTCCTCGCGTTTCACCCTCTGGCTATCCAAATAATGCAGCGCCTGCGATCGACACAAACGAAGTGTCATCTTCATCCGCTTGGCACTGCTGATAACCATTCCAAGTACCAATCGTCGTATCTGCAGCCCACAAGGTCATGTAGATCGGTGCGAGTCCGCAGATCCTATTGCGATCTTTGTTGTTCTTGACTGCTTCGAAGAATCTACTTCGGCTGCCATTCACTATCGCCTCCAACAGCACTTCATCTTCTGCTTTTACTCGACGTCGATCCTCAGAATCTTTGGGCATGAGTTCCGTGTCGCCAAAGGCCGGACCAACATGTGCAAGATCGGCTGCGGCAATAAACATGGTTCGACGTTCATCTGCCACCGATTGAAGTAGTCGCACTACTCGACCGATCTCTGGATGGTCGTCGATATTTGACACACCATCTTCCAGTAATTCACCGAATGAACCGCAAAGAATTGGCAGCATTTTTGCGTTTGAATTGCCTACAGCCCGATGGAGCCAGACCGTCGCAAGTTCGATCGAATGTTCGTTTGCATGATTGAACTCATCGGCGAACGGATGATCGTCGATCGTGTTGTCAGTAGACAGAATTCTCGCTATTTCATCAACCAACTCAGTGTCAGTTTCCAACATACCGAGAGGAGATCGATAATCCTGATTGGTGAGGGTTAGGCGAGGGCCTTCACCGTTGTGATCGGTACCAAATACAACGAACAACTCGACGTCTTGAAGTTGATCTCGCACCTGCTCCCAGATCATTCCGTAACTATCGCCACCGCGTTCAAAATCGATATGAGGCGACACTATTGCCTTGAGTTTGACATCAAAATCAGCTGGTAAATCATCATCTGCGATCGCATCGTCGTTCATGTACGGAAATGCGAAGCCGTCGAGGTACCCTCTTAGGTCGTCTGTATCCGATGGATAAGCTAGGTCAGCCAGGGCAGGTGTTCGTTCTGGCGCGCTCCTGAAATCGTCGCGAAGTTGTTTGATTTCAACCGAATACTTGCCGTTCGACAGCAACAACATGTCGTCGAGTCGACTCATTAGTTCATCGAGGGTTTCTCGTGGAACCTCGGGTGCACCACCGCTAATCGCAGCTTTGGTGATCTCGTTCAGGGTGTTCGTACCGTCGACACCTTGAAGATATAAACCCAGCGGAACAGGAACCATCAGCGACTGGCCGCTGAGGCGACGAAGGTCCTTTAACAAGAAGTAATCGCTCCCCTCGTGGGTGACGCGACTTACATCTATGGGTCTTAGTTTTGGGCGATCAGGAAGATTTGAATCTGATGTCATTCAGGCAGTTTATCTGGAGATTGCCGAGCGAAAAACTCGAATCGGAGTTAACCAAGTAATCGAATTAGTTAGCTCCGAAACTGTCAGAGCTTCCGATCAACAGCTTAGGAAACGGTGTTCGCTCACGAAAAAGTGAACGCTCTGCAAGCTCGCTAAGCGAAATGATCGGTCCATCGTCTTCTTCAGTCACAGGTACTGGAGCTGCGCCACCCCGCTGAACGATTCGATGAACCGTACGGGTACTAATGTCGAATCGCTCCGAAATTTCAGCTACCGACACACGTTCTTTCCGTAGTCGGAAGATTTCGTCATCACGAGTTCGACGGCTCTCGCTCTGCAACCAGCCCGGATCGTCGTACTTACACAGCGCCAAAGGGCAATCTAAGCAGCTTGCCGCGGCATCACAGCCATCGTCTTTGTATCGCGTGTTTTCTGGCAAGGTGTCGGACCGAACTGGAGCCAGAATATCTGTGTAACCAAAGTTCAATGGGTTTGAAGGACCAACCGTCATGACCATAAAAGAAGTCTCCGAATTGACCGAAAATGAAACGGTCAGAAATAATTAGCTGAAATGAACTCAGACAGCCGCCGAAGCGGACCAATTCAACTGACGTGACAAATGGATACCGCCGGATCGAACCGACAGGTTTCTAGTTCGTTCTCTCTTGAATACCGAGCCTGCGTAATCAGACCCAGGACTATTCGGGATGCCGAACATCAGCGTGGTTATCCCAATCGAAGCAACTCGCGGACTCACCCGCTGGTCGTACCAAGAAGAACTGATCTTGTGCGCTGAAACGAGCTCGATAAGCGTGTCGGGCGCTGGGCTTCGATCCATCACTGGCATATCGACACTGACAAACAGATGCCTTGCGTTACCTACACGAATCGATCGAGGACCATCTGGGTGCCAGTCTTCACTCGCTCCAGAACTCTGAAAGCCCTTCACAAGAGCGAGCATTGCCGGATACGTGTCGTCCTGAAATGAAGGTGAAACTGTGGCGGAAACAGAACCTTCGTTACGGTTCATGAACAGCAACAGCATCCGAAGTCGAGTCGAAAATTCCTGAACGTTCTCACCCTTGACGAGATCAACAGTGATGATCTTCGACTCGGCACTTTCGCTGCGATCAGTTACGCTCTGAACGATCTGTGCCAGTGCGACATTGAGATCGTCACTCGCGGCAACAGTCTTCGAACCAGTTGAAATAGAAACTGGTGAAACAGCGCCGCTCCGATTCGAATCCGCAACATGCAAAACATTTTCTGGTGAAATTACCGCCGTAGCTGTTGGACTCATCTTGACCTCTTCAGACTTACTTTTGATCGCTATATCAGAACGACCGTTCTATTATCGAACATTTGTTCTAATTAAGTCAAGTGGCATGGCGACACGTTAGCGCTCGTCCTGGAATACGGCCCAGAATCAGTAAATCAAATTGACGATCTGGGAGCGGTTCGAATCGAAATTATCTGGACCTCACGACGCGAAGTGCATCATTCAACAACACCAGTCCGTATACTTCCGCTATCGTATCCCCCCCCCGCTATATTAGGAGAATGAGACCGATGCACGAGCGCCCTATGGAAGATGTCGCACGAAGGATCACGCAAATCGCCCACTTGACCGGTGAGTTCCGATTGCGCTCTGGAATCATCAGTGATCATTATTTTGATAAGTACCTGTTCGAATCTGATCCTCGTCTATTAGCCGATATATGTGAATTACTTGAACCGCTTGTGCCTGATACGGCTGAGGTACTAGTGGGAATGGAATTGGGCGGAGTTCCAATCGCTACGATTCTTTCTCAGAGGACAGGACTCCCTTTAGCTCTGGCCCGTAAAGAAGCTAAGACGTACGGAACCGCCAAACAGATTGAAGGGGCGGACGTCCAAAACATGAACGTCTTGATTGTGGAAGACATCGTTACGTCCGGCGGGGCAGTCGCCGATTCAATCGATGCGTTACGTGGCTTAGGAGCGAATGTCGCCCATGCGCTCTGCGTGATCAATCGCGGAGATGGCGATCCAGCGCTGTTCGTGGAGCGGAACGTGGCACTAGAAGCACTATTCACTGAGGCCACGTTAGCAGTCGGATAAGATCGAACATCGTTTTCGAATCTCAGACAACCAGTTTGGCCAGCTTTGCTGGACGCACGTAGCAACGATCACGGCTCGCCTCAGCTATCGATCCGCAATATAGGAACACAACACCTTCACATGAACGCAGAAATCGTCTCCATTGGCTCGGAACTGCTGCTCGGCCAGATCGTCGACACGAACGCATCTTGGATTGCGCAGAGGTTGGCCGAAAGCGGTGTGAACCTGTTCTACAAAACGACCGTCGGAGACAACCTAGACCGCATGGTCGACATTCTCGATCAAGCACTCGATCGATCTGACGTTGTAATCACAGGCGGCGGCATCGGCCCTACTCAGGACGATCTCACTCGAGAAGCAATCGCCAAAGTAACCGGTCGTGAGGTAGTTACAGATCCCGAGTCGCTTGAAGAACTTCGAGAGCGGTTCCAGAAACGTGGGTTCATCCTTACAAAGAACAATGAACGTCAAGCCCAAATACCGAGCGGCGCTATCGTGGTGAAGAATCCGAATGGCACCGCCCCCGCTTTCATCGTCGAAACCGAACGAGGCGTAACGATCAGCCTTCCCGGTGTTCCATTCGAGATGAAATGGCTCGTTGAGAACGAGGTGATTCCTTACCTCCGCGAGAAATACGGTCTTACTCAGATGATCCACTACCGAGTGCTGAAAGTCGCTGACATTGGAGAAAGCGCGGTCGATGATCGTATCGGTCACCTAATTGCTGATTCAAAGAATCCGACAGTCGGAGTGCTCGCTCATCCTGGCCAGGTCGACGTGCGAATTGCAGCTCTCGCCGAGAATATCGACGAAGCAAATGCACTAATCGATAAAGTCGACATCGAAGTGCGCAAACTGCTGGGCGACAACATATTTGCTGTAGATGACGCAACGATCGAATCTGTAGTTGGCGAGCTTCTCACCAGCAAGAACGCTACTGTTGCGACCTGTGAAGATCTCAGTGGCGGGTCGGTCGCATCTGCTATCCAAAAAGCAGCAGATACTGCGTTTTTGCAGAGTTATATCGTAAATTCGAACGAAGCCTTGGAAAAGATTGCCCGATGTGGCGGTGAAACGCCTCCGTTTGCCGACGGTGCCGAGCGAGCGACGGCTCTTGCCAGGTCAATAAGAAAAACAACTGGAGCGACCTATGGAATCGCGGTTCACGGGACCGAAGAAGGCGACCAGCGAACGGAAAATCTAGGCAGAGGCGAAACCTACATCGTAGTGTCAGGCCCCGATGGCGAACGAACCCGGCACGTCCGTTCCGCCGGCCGAGGCGGACCCGACAGGCAACGTGCAGCAATGGGGGCGCTGAGCTTATTCAGGCGTGAATTAGTCGGTTTACCTGAGTAATTTCTCAGGATCCACTCGCCTCACTCACAGCGAACTGTAAGCAAACATAGGTAAAAAGGACCTAGTTAGAGAAATACAGCGGTAACGATTCGGATTTAAACTAAAAGTAGTTGTGGCACAGCACCGTGTTTTTACCCGCCTGTTTTATTCCCTTTTTGGGATGGAGAGCTCCGAGATGCTTCGCCAAAAGTTGGTGATATTCTTAGCGATAGCCGCATTAATGGCTGTCGCAATCGCATGTACCAGCAGTTCTGAACCAACAGTTACCCCAGTTCCGTCGACGGCGACCCCTGTTCCGACGGCAACGCCTACGCCTGTCGCTCCAATAGAGACCGACCCAATCGCCGACCCTTTCGGATTCCTTAGTGCATTGCCAGCCGATGAAGCTGCATGTGCTGCCGATGCTGTTGGCGGGCGAGATCGTGTGATCTCAATGTTGGAATCGAGCCTCGGAGACCAACGACTAACTGTCGCTGAAGCCGGCGCACTCGATAACTGCATGAGTGAATATACCGTCAACGCCATATTCATCGGTCAACTATCTCGGGAAGCCGGGACGTTGAGCAACGACACTATCGTCTGTATCGGTGAGCAAATCAGTGGAATGTCAGCAGCGGGACTCTTCCTCGAAGAGCCAGCAGCGGACGTCATCATTAGCTCTCTCAAGGGCGTCTTCTGTCTCGCTAGCGACGAACGAGCTCGCATTTCGGCGAGCGAGGCTGCTTATGGATTCGGCGAATTAGGTGGAATCGATGCACTCGAGTGTGTTGTGAATGGCGTTGGACCTACCGGCCTCACCGATCTAGTCGATGTCTTCTCGGGTGATAAATACGATTTCGCTGCTCTCGGCGATCTCTTCCCGCTGATGATCGAATGTGGAGCGGTAGACGATTCAGAGTTCGAAGAGCTTGGTGTGTCTGCCGATCAAATCGGTTGTGTACTCGGTGAACTTGGTGAAGACGGTCTGGCACTACTCGACCCGACAGCGGGAGAACCTGACCTTTCGGACTTGGGTGCGCTACTCGGGACACTTTCGAACTGCGGAATCGAACTTGATGATCTGATGGGAGCATCGGAATTAACGACCGACCTAGGAGATTTGATTGACCCTGTGATCATTCCAACAATTCAACTCGAATTGCCTGAAGACCTCGCAGACGTCGAGCTTCCGTTCACGGAAGAGCAGATCATTTGCCTCTCGACGGAACTAGGTGAAGACCAAATCGCCAACTTACTTGCAGGTGTAGCACCCGATCTCAGCCTATTCGCAGCACTCTCGAAGTGCGAAGTCGACCTGAGCGTACTGCTCGGGGGCTAAGCAAGATCACACTTGTCGTGGTGCGGATTAATTCGGGTAAGCCGAAAAGATTCGTGCCACGATGATGGGCATTGATGCCACCAGCAAGATCGCTATCACCAATCGCATCGTGATCGAGCTCACTCTTCCCGTTTGCTTTGCGCCGATAAAGCTTCCGATCATGCCGGTGATTCCCATTACAGCGAGCACGGATACATCAAAATTCATATTCACGGCATGCCCCAGGAATCCAAATATTCCGGCGAGAACGCTAATGGCGTTGTTTGTGCCTACTGCGTAACGAGGCCCCATGCGGAGCACGTTGATCAAAACTGGAATTCGCAAAAACGCTAGGACAAGCCCGGATGCTCCGGCGGCAATGCCGATAAGCAAACCGATCACGCCGTACAAAGTCTGAGACCGAAACTTCAGCGAAATGCCGTGCGATGTGGCATCTATGGAATTTATGGTGCCATCATCTACTGCTCTACGTGCGACGCGGCGGGCGGTGCGCCACTGCCAAAATGTTGTGGCCGCAGAAATCGCCTGAAGAACACCGATACCTGTGAGCAAAACCCACACTCGAACGCTATCTGCAAACAATCCACCTAACAACGATCCGATAATTGTCGGCAGCCCGATTAACCAGCACTACACGACCGATAACTCGGCCTTCACGCCAGTGCGGCCACGATGCGGCGGTGCCACTGAGTATTGATACTCCAAGATTCGTTCCCGCCGCTACAAACGGATTGAATCCCATAAGCAACAATACGGGATACCGAATCGCACCCAGCGCAAGCCCGACCATCCCCGCGAAGATCCCCAGTGCGAAGGTGGAAATGCCAAGAATAATCAGCTGACCGAGCGATGCATCCAGCGGAAACAGATCAATCATCTAGAAATGCAAGCACCTTGTCGGCGAACGACAGAATTATTGTTTAGACGAGTGGAAAACAACCAAGTGTAGCCACGAATCAGGTTCGTATTCGATACCCAAATCGTCTCTTTAAGGCTTGTACTCTCTGATGAATCCAAATGTTTAATAACGCGCCTCCACGGCTTGCCGATGCTAAACTTGCCGACTATTCAGACCCCTCTTGTGCGAACACGTTAAACCGCTGAGCAATTCACGCCCGGCAGAGGAACAGACAACGATGAAAAGCAGAGCCGCAATTCATGTCGGACACGGCAAGGAACTTGTAGTCGACGAGATCAACATTCCCGACCCCAAGCCCGATCAAGTCGTGGTGAAGCTCTATTCAAGCGGTGTCTGTCACTCGCAGTTACACCAGATGCACAATCCAGAAGGCCCAACTCCTGCCCTGCTCGGGCACGAAGGTTTCGGAGTTGTGACTCAAATCGGTTCTGATATTACTCACCTCAAAGAGGGTGATGCAGCGATAGTGACGTGGGTTCCGCGCGATCCGATTCAAGGTCGTTGGAAAGCTCCTTCTGCCGGAGTCACGTGGAACGAAGAGCCACTTGAAGGCGCTACTTACACGTGGGGTGAAGATGCGATCGTCTGGGGCGGCTACGCGGTCAAAGTAGCTGATGACGCTCCCAGAGATCTTTCCTCGATCGTCGGTTGCGCAATTCTCACTGGAGCCGGAGCCGTTACCCACACGGCGAAAGTTCGACCCGAAGAATCGGTAACCGTATTCGGCGTTGGGGGAGTCGGTCTGTCGGCGATTCAAATGGCAGCAGTGCTTCAGGCGTACCCGATCATCGCTGTTGATATCGATGATGAAAAGCTCGAATTTGCAAAGCAGTTCGGTGCAACCCATACAGTGAATTCGGCGAAGGTCGACCCTGTAGCCACAATTATCGAAATGACCAACGGCGGTGTCGACTACGCGTTTGACGCAATAGGCCTAAAAATCACGAATGAGCAGATTTTGCCTGTAACGAAAAGCGGCGGTTCAGGTGCCGACAACATTGGTGGAATGGCGGTTCTAATCGGCATGCCTGGGCCCGAAATGACTGTTTGGCCGGGACACTTTATGTTCCACCAGCGACAGTACCGTGGTTCGCTCGGTGCAACTTACCCTGACAAAGATTTCGACATGTACTTGCGACTCTACAAAGAAGGCAAGTTCCCGCTCGATAAAATGGTGACCAAGCGGTACAGCCTCGACCAGATCAACGAAGCGTGCGACGACCTACAAAGCGGCAAAATACTTGGTCGCGCAATCCTTGAATTCTAAGAGAACCCTATAAAAATTGCAGTACAAAAAACTTGGCGATACCGGCGTAGACGTTTCACTCCTGAGCTACGGAACCGGTGGGCCATCGAAGTTCGGACAGGCAACGGGCGTGGATGATGCCGGGCGGGCGAGATTAGTGAGTCGTGCGCTTGAACTCGGTGTAAATCTTTTCGACACGGCAGAAGCCTATGGCGAATCGGAAGCGATGCTAGGTCGTGCCATCAAAGGCCATGCACGCGACTCGTTTCTGATCGCGACTAAGTGGTCGTATCGGCTGGAAGATGGCATCGTTACCGACCCCGATGTGATCGTAAAGTCGCTTGAGCAAAGCCTCGATCGTATGCAGACGGACTACGTCGATATTTTCCAGATTCACGGTATGCTTCCTCATCAGTACGATGAACTTGCTGAAGGCTACATCGAAGTGATGCAGAAGCTCCAAAAGCAAGGTAAGACTCGTTTTTTAGGTGTCACTCAAATGCTGACCATGGACACGAAGAACGAAGCGATGTCCACGGCCATGGATCGTCATCCCGATGTTTGGGATTCGGTGATGTTCAAGTACGGCATCATGAATCAATGGCCGGCTAAACGTTCGTTCCCGTTGGCTAAATCGTCAAAGACCGGAATTCTGAACATGGCGCCGGTTCGCCTCACTCTCACTCGACCAGAAAAGCTGAATGAACGCATGACCGAGTGGGGTGACAACGATGGTGAGAACGCCCTGAATTGGCTCTCAGGCGGTGATTCGTCGGAGCTGATTCGCAAGGGATACCAGTTCGCCGCCCAACCACCCGAAGTAACAACGGTCATATCCGGGACATCAAGCATCGCCCACCTTGAATCGAACATTGCGGCTCTTGATGGCACGCTCACCGATGAAGAGTTCGCAAAGCTGAAATCTGGCTATGGCGACTCTGCCTCGCCCGACTAAATTGTCTGCTTGAATCAACTCTCATGAGTTGGTGAATACACACCCGTTGTGCATCTATTCACACAACCTTCACGCACGCGGAGCCCCCTGTTACCTTGGTGAATCTCATACCAAATTTGGATACTAAAGTAGTTCAAAGGGCTGGCGAGTGACTCCACTCGCACTTTATGAGGTACGTAGTGTTTGGAAAAATCTGGTTCCGGTTGATGACTCTGCGGAATCTCGAACGATCCTCCGCTGGGCTGTTGGGCTCGCCAAGGCGACCAAGTCTGACCTGACTCTCGTTACGGTTATCGACCCGGAAAATATTCAAATCATTGAGGCGGCGCCTCACAGTCTAGTCGGCGCTACCGCTCCTGACGGAATAATTAGCAAGATATCCGCTAAGGTCAAAGCCGATCTTGAAGCCGAAGTCGCAAGTCTTCGAGCAACAGGAATCGGAATCGACGTCCGCGTGGTCACAGGCTCCCCAGCTGAGGCGATCGTCGCCGAGGCCAACACCATTGGTGCCGACCTCATAGCGATGTCGACCCGGCGTGAATCTGCGCTTGCACGTGGAATCCTCGGTAGCGTCACCGACAGAGTGTTGCACTCGACTTCGATTCCGCTGCTTGTTCTTAAACCAGAAGACACGAGCGATGAAAGCGTTGGTTCTGGATTCGTGCAACACATCGTTGTTCCGCTCGACGGTTCGGCACTTTCTGAAGAGGCGATCGCTCCAGCAACAGCTCTTGCGCAGGCAACTGGTGCTGACTTGGTTTTCACTGAAATAGTGGAAAGTTCCGATTTACGGCATGGACATGGCCGGTGTCGGTTATGGCGCTGCAGTCTACGCCGAAGATCTAGACACTAAGATTCTTGAAGAAAGCTCCGCAAAGTACCTGCAACAGTTCGTCGATAACGCTGAAGCAGGACTCAAAGCACAGGCGAAGGTTCGTGTGGGCAACCCGTCGATCCAGATCGTCAACGAAGCCGCCAAAACTGAAGGAAGCATCATTCTGATGGCGACTCACGGTTCAGGTGGACTGAAGCGTTGGGTTTTCGGTAGTGTGACCGACAAGACGATCCGAGCTGCGCATCGCCCGGTATTGGTAATCCCGCCTTCAGCGGATTAGTCAGTTCAAGTTCATCCTCCCCCTTGAGTAAGGGGGAGGATGTTCGCGTTAACCGGGCATGGCGAACTAATCATCGTCAATATCATCACCAGAACGGATTCTAGCCCCACCGCTCTACTCGAACGTTGTAATAAGCCCGCGGATGAGGTTCTTACGCTCTATCTCAGAAAGATTCCTCTTGCCAGGAATAAGCGTGTAGTAGGTGGGAGGCATTTCGCCTTCCATGACCGATTCTGAAACCTCGTCTATCTCGTCGTAATCCCACGACCATTCAGAAAAATTGAGATCCTCCCGACCCTCTTAGACATGGTCCAAAGTCCACCATGAAACAGGTGCCATTCGGGAATACCACGGCCAATGAGTCTCGTTCGAATGACAGTCAAAGCAAGCACGAACCGCCAAATCTCTGGTGACCGATGTGTCCCACTCAGGTTCTGAAATCACTGGGGGATTGCTGGCTGTACGTCCATACGGAATTGCCTGAATAGCAATTAACACTAATAACAAAGCAGCTATGCCATATTTTAAGCAGCGAATAACCATTCGAGAATTCTCCAGTCAGCCCAATAATTTCAACCTTAGACAGCTGTGAATCCCTGCTCTACGTCAGCTTGTAGAACAGGTGCGGCACCGAACCCAAACGAAACCTAAATACCCATCTCGGTGTCGATTTCGTCTTGAAACGCCGAAGCCTTGCCCTCGGCGACATCCTCGACGGTTACCGGTAACCCGCTCATACCCGACTCCATCAAAGCATACGCCAGCGCCAGAGCGTCCATACCTTCTTTGGGGCCAACCTCAGGCTGACCACCTGATTCGGCAGCCTGAACCATATCGAGATATTCGTACGCAAGAATTTTCGAATCTATCTCACGGAAATTCATGTCGTACGAACTGGTCCGACGCGCGCCGTTCCACAAAATCGAAGTCGTATCATCGAGCTCAAAATCAGGAACCAATTCAAGCAATGCATCGCCGGTGATCTCTCTTCCATCGTTTCGAACGATGCGAGGAGATTCGCCCGATCGACTTCGAGGTCGATACATCGTTCCGTTACTTCCAGAAATCGTCGAAACTCCCAGTGACTGACCATGCGACGTGTCGGTCATTAGCAACTGACCAATCGCTCCCGACTTGAAGCGAATCACTCCAAAGGCAGTATCGACAGCAGTTTGCTCGACGATATCTCCGGTCGAGTAGCCGACTTCTTTTCGATGGTTGTACATTTCGGCGAGCACCGGAGCGACCTCGCTCATCGGTCGAAGTGTTCGCTGTGGTTCATTTATCGCAGTCTCAGCGAAAACGGAATTCGCACCGCCCATTAGATATAGCAACATATCGGCGTTGTGCACACCAGCATCAAGCGGTGCGCCACCTGCCTGCTCTTTCTTGGCACGCCAAACCGTGCTGTGCATCACCGCGCCATCGGAGCTGTTCACTCCGATATCAAGTGCGAAATATGGCGTACCAATCGCGCCTGAATCGATCAAAGCTTTGGTGAGTCGATTCATAGGGTCGCGTCGGTAGTTCTCAGCAACGGCGACGACCTTGCCTGTCGACTCCGATGCTTCCCGCATCTGCCGACAAGCCTTCAGCGTTAGCCCCATCGGCTTTTCCGTGATGACATGCAGCCCGGCATTCATCGCCTTAATGGCGAATCGATGGTGCATCGGCGTGCTTGTGACAATCGCCACTCCGTCGAGATCTGCCTTGGCAATCATTTCGTCGAAGTCGGTATAGATATCGGGAGTAGCGCCGGTCGCTTCACCGATTTCACCGGCAACAGTAGCCGCAACGTCATGGTGCACATCGCACACAGCTGCCATCTCAACAGTGTCGAAATGTTTGCGAAGTTCTATGTATCCGTGGGCGTGTCGACGACCCATTCCACCACAGCCAACCAGTGCAATCTTGAACGTCATATTTATAGCTTCTCTTGAAAGTTTCTTGTTAGGTGAAGATACGAGCTACGGCAGCATATCGACCAGAGGCTGGATGTTTTTGGGCTCGCCTTTGAAATCTATTCCAAGATCATGAACGATCTCGACAATCTTGTCGTTGAAAGGAGTCGGCACCCCAAGCTTCTTGCCCATGTCCGACACGAGCCCATTTAGATAGTCGATTTCGTTGCGTCGGCCCTTTCGAACATCCTGACCAAACGATGGCACACCACCGGCTCCGCCTCTTTTGCCTGCCTCGATAAATGCGGCCTCGACCTCTTCAATATTCCGTCCCTCGGCAGCATCGACAATCGATTCAGCAGGAAGTTCGAGAACTGAAAACAGATTGATACCTTGAGCAAAAGCGACTCGTGCAACTTCTGCGCCCAACTGAATTCCAATTCGTAGAGGCTCAAGCTCCGAGCGCACTTCGGTTGTGCCGTATCCGCTCACACCCGACAGCGCGTTTGCCATGCAATTGACCATGAGTTTCGACCAGCGAGCGCCCCACAGGTCATCGGTAAATTCGGCGTCTGCGACCGCACTCATAACTTCAACAAGCTCTCTAGCCCTGGGAGTGTCAGATCCATCATGCTCAGCAATTTTGAAACCAAGCGGGTAGTTATCCGTCCGGATCCCGCGCCCTGGCTCCCACGCAGCAGCGCCGATCGTGATGATGCAGCCGAGTGAGCGTTCGACTCCGGCGATGGCCGCCATTCGTTCGTCATTTATTCCGTTTTGAAAATCAACGAACACGCCGTGGTCGGGATCGACGTACCGGAGCATGAGTGTAGTCGCCCACTCCGTGTCGTACGACTTCACAGCGATGAACGCTGCGTCGAACGGCACAGTCTCGTGCTGTAGCTCGTGAATGTGAATCGCCTTCGGGTGCGTAAGGTACTCGTCTTCTTGAGTCTCGACAATCAAGCCGTCGGCTTTGATCTTCTCGACATGCTCCCACCACTGATCGATCAGCGTGATGTCATGCCCCGCCTTCGACAGTAGCCCCCCAACAACGCTTCCGATTCCGCCTGCACCCATGATCCCAATACGCATTCGAGTTCTACTCCAAATCAATTACGGCGTTAAAACAAAATCGCCACCAAACATAAATATCTGGAGGCGAAGTGTATGCGTTCAAAGGACGTTTTTGTGGAATAACTTGAAGCCATTCTCATTGACTGCTTAGTATGGCGATTGCTCTTGCCCGAATCATCACCACCATCCACATCGACACCATCCTGGTCAGCATTGCTCATAACCTTGGCAAGTGGGCCAGTTTTAGACGACCTAAACAACACAAGTCACCACCTCTAGTTTGGTAGTCAGATACTCGATTCCGCCGATTTTTCGGCGCTTGATAGGGCCAGATGAAACGACAGTGCAACCTGCGTACGTATCGAGCACCAGTTTCATCGATTCAGCACCACTCGAATCAAGATAGCCGTGCAGCGAAAGCTCGGTTTCGTCCACGTCCCATCCGCTCGCAACCAACGGCAAGCTAAAGCTGAACGACGCATCGGTGTAGTTAGCACCTTTGAACCGAACTGCCACCGCCGGAAACTCGCTGAACTGATCCACCATATGATCGTCAACGGTCGGCCCCGTGATCGTGGCGAGAGCAGCAACAATCGCATCTCGTGCCGTTGCAAGCTCCATCAGACGCCCACACCGATCGTAAGTTTACGTACGCCGGCAAGTAACTGCTCAACTTCCACATCGAATCCGGCCAAACCCGGTCGCCCCAGCAAATCCTGCCGAAGTAGCGTCTTTGCTCTTCCAGTACCGTGCTGCAAGAAATGTTGTTGTGCCAACCCTTACAGCTACAGCACTTCACTCTGCCGACAATCCACCGGTGTTCGACCCCGTAAATTCAACGTGCTGGACCGCAGGGATTCCCGAAACGTTTCGCAAACGCCCCGAGGCGATCCGAAGCTTGCATCCGACTCACTCGGTAGCAGCGATCGGGCCAGATGCTAAAGAATTAACCAGCGACCACACCTTTTCGGTTTCACCTTGCGATGAAAAATCACCGTTCGGAAAGCTGGCCCAACTTGAGAACGGATACGTGTTATTGGTCGGTGTCGGCTATGACTCAGTAACCACATTCCACCACGTTGAAGAACTAGCAGCAGCCGACTACCACATGCAAAAAGGTTTCACGAAGGCAACTCTGTTAATCGACGGCGAAAACATCGAACGTCATTACATGCTTCATCAATGTGGCACACCCCGTGACTTCAGCATCATGCAACCACTATTTATCGAGCGCGGCGTTCAGAAAATGATGCGAATCGTTGATTCGGAAGTTCGGTTGCTCCACGCGCCAAGCATCAGGCAAATAACCCTTGAATGTTTGCGATCTGATTCGCTGATACTTTGCAACGATTGAGAATTCGCCCAAGCGTCTATTTACCGCCATTCGCTTTCCACTGCCTGAACCGTTCCTTGGTCTCTGCTGAAATCGGGTAGTACGTTCCTGGTGGAACCTGTTCTTCGTCGATGAGCCCAATCACGAACTCCTCGGCTTCTTCCTGCTCCTCGATCCAATTGATCACTTCCTCGGCGCGATCTGCCGGCACCACAACCACACCGTCGTCGTCTCCGACAATCACATCGCCCGGCATAACCAGTACGCCACCAACGTTTATTGGTTGACCTTCTTCGAACGATTCCAAAAACGGTAAATTACCCGCTGGCGATCGATTCTTGGCGAAGACCGCTAAGTCGTATTCATCCGAAATCATCTGTAAATCGCGAATAGCGCCGTCGGTCACAATCCCCTGCGCCTTGTTGTGCCACAGTTGGCGTGTCTTCATGTTGCCGAGAATGCACGAATACTCATCGAACGTGTGAGCTTCGGCTACGAGAACGTCATTCGGCCCGCACTTGCCCATCGCTAGGTACTCAGGCGATCCGCCTCCCTTGCGAGTCTGCTTCAACAAGTCAGGTCGTGCAGGAACGAACCGCAACGTCTGCGCCCGTCCAACCAACGTCTTGCCCGGCGTGTAAGCCTTCACACCCCGCATCAGGCACAGCTGATAATTCGCCGAAGCAAACCACTCCTGCCCATCAGGAGGAGCCAACCGCCACACAGCGCTATACACAGTAGCGGAAGTCACCTTCCGAAAGCGATCAAGTATTTCGTCTGATACGTGCGTTGGCATTTGAACCTTCTGATAGTGAGATGTTATTTCAACGATGCAGGATAAATGGATGCACAAAGAACAGCACCACGAACTTAGCCGGATATGCCCAGGCAACGTTCAGTGAATATTCCGGCTGTTCAATGCTATGGAAATGTCGTCGCATTTCCTTATGAGTTCACCGAACGACTCAGGCATTGTGTTGAACATCCGATCCTCGAACATTTTCTGGTAGTCATCCCTAAGAGACTTGAGACTGTCGCCTTCAGGCACTATGAGCGTGTTTCCTGCGACAACAAGTTCGTAGTCAACCGGGTTTTAAAGGTAGAAAAATTTCTTGATAACAGCTACTAAATTCGCCGCTTCAATATCGTCTCTGCAGGCTTCCCAGTAACCTGAATCATAAATCTTCGCCAGATCATGCCAATGTCTAGCATAACGTCACCAATCCTTGTGTCCCCTTTGATGCAAGCCACGTGAGCGAGCGTCAACTTCTCCAAAAACGTGCGCTGGATATTCATCACAACAACCGTTGCTGTCGGCAATGTGATCTCACCTAACCCTGCAACCATACTGACATCGCTAACTATTTCGGCTTGGTGATTAGGCTTACCGGACGAAGCACCCCATAATTCGATTTTCACAAGAGTCTCAATATACGGCAGCAAGCCCGAAGCACGGGTTGGTGCTGTAACTGACAGTGCCGTGTAATCGACATAGACGATCGCTTTGTCGATGTCGGTGTAAATCTCAACCTCGGGTGGTAGATTCGACCTGAGATGAGGAACTATTTCTTTCTCGAACTGAATCGGAGGACGACGGAGTTCCTCATTTGCTTGCAATACCAGATCATACTTTACGCGCCTGTTCAACGAAAAAAATGACTCACACAACTGATTTCTCCTCATCCCGCACAAACTGCTTGCTGATCGCAGTTGTCATCCAAGTAGGAGCTGAACTACTTGATGCTTTCAACTGCTTCCTTTCAACTTCAGATAATTTCGGCCAAAGTTGAATTAACGTCTCTTCCGAATATTGTTCGCCCAGAGAAAGCACAGCTCGTATTACTGCACCTGCGATCCCTTCTCTTACCTGCCATTGAGGGGCGTGTCGTAATTCGATTTCTCGTCGACCAATCTTTACCGAACGGCTGGGTCCAGAAGTCAGGAAAAGCTCGCGCATTGGGATCTGGGTGCTGAGACCGAGTGCGTTCGCTGCCACCGCTCCGCTTGAAACGATCGACTCTCCCGTGCGCTGGCTTATCGATTCAACTATTTTGTTTGAAGATGGCCAACGAACCCCAAACCTCGATTTCACCGGTCTGGTGTACATACCACGACCCACGCGCAACAACTCTCCTCGCCTAGCGAGTCGGGATAACACCTGGTCTACATTCGCACGTGTTCCGAGATGAAGGAATTCCTTCGGTGAAATAATTCCACCTTCAGGCAAGCTTTTAGCATGCTTGAGTATTCCCGCTGCGAATTCACCGAGTTTACGGGGTCGTTTTACCGGTAGATTTGTCATTTAATCACACTACAATAAGTTCATTAGTGAGTGTCATAAAGATTGTTTAGTTTCTGACATTTACTAATATAAAACTGGTTTTTATTGAAGTAGACAATAAGCATACAAAAAGTAGACAAAACAACTTTGGTTTTAAAAGTGTTCCAAGGGGTCATTAACGGCAAGAAAATCAATCGTGAAAATTACTAACAATTGCTTCAAAAGCGAGGGTTGAAACACAAATAATTCAGGCGTAAAACGCAAAGAAACAAAACCAATTGGGTGCTACGATTCGCCGGTTATAAATCTCTTAGCAAGCCACCCCCGAAAGCCCGACATGCCCCAACACATCGCTGCCAACGACCCTCGCCTCACATGGTCCGGCGCTATATCGACCGAAGTATCCAACGAGTGGGTCATGCCATGGCGCATTAATCACCAACAGCGAGAGCTGTACGACAGTGAGCTTGCCCTTCGCGCAGCAATGGCTGCCGGCGTCCGTGTGACGTTCCATAGCGACACGACAGCTATCGAAGGCACATGCAATTTGTTCGAAGAACGAGGTCAAATCGACCTAGTGGTCGACGACAAATTGGTGGCGTCGGTCAACCTTGCAAACCAGTCATCGTTCCGATTCGAAAATCTCTCGGCTGGAAACAAGAACATCGAACTATGGCTTCCACAGTTTGGCGAAACTCGACTCAGCGGACTTGGGATCGACGTTGAAGCAAAAATATCTGCGCCCTCTGAATCAAGCGCAAAAAAGTGGATCACCTACGGCAGTTCGATCAGCCAATGCAGCGCCGCCGATTCACCAACAAAAACCTGGCCTGCAATAGTCGCACGTACCCGTGGATACGATCTGACATGCCTCGGATTCGGTGGGCAATGCCACCTTGATCCAATGATCGCTCGGGTGATCCGAGATAGCGAAGCCGATCTCATATCGATGTGCCTCGGCATAAATATCTACGGCTCGGGATCGCTCAACCAGAGAACGTTCTACCCAGGCATATTGGGCTTCGTTCAAATCGTACGCGAAAAGCACCCAACAACGCCGATAGTCCTTATTTCACCAATCTACTCGCCGGGAAGAGAGACCGAACTCAACGACGTTGGTTTCTCGCTAAGGCACATGCGAGACGAAGTGAAACTGGCGTACGAAACGCTAAAAGCGCACGGCGACGAGAACATCAGATACGTGAACGGCCTCGACGTCTTCGGCTCCGACAAGGCCCATCTACTACCAGACGACCTCCACCCCAACAACGAAGGCTACGGAATCATGGCCGACAACCTATTGGGACTGCTGCCGAAGATTTAGCAACAGAGAGTCAGCTGGCATAAGAATCATTCGCTGAAATCTCCACCACCACCTAATCTTCGTGCGGATGATCAATGTTTTTGATGCTGCGCCAAATGCGCCACTGCTTCATCACGTCGCATTTGTACAAATTCAGGTACTTCCCTGCGCATCACCACAGTATCGCCGCCCATCTTCGTGGCAATGCCGTAGTTGAAAGCACCACGCACATACACAATCGATTCGAGCACTTCGACCTCAACAACGACCGACTTAATACTCGCCTTGATCGACCTGAAAAACTCTCGTTGGTGAGCGACGATCACATCTCGTCCAGTCACAGCAAGGCGGTCAGGCAGCATCAAAATCGAATCATCAGCGAACAGGTCCTCGATCTCATCGACATCGGAAGCGTTTATCGCCGCTGAATATCGCACTTCAAGTTCTAAAACTTCCGTTCGATCGTCCGCCAGGACGTCCCTTTTAATTAAATGTGACTGGTGCAGCGCATTCATATTTGAATGCTGGTGACTTCCATACTTGATATGTATCAAGTCAAAGCACAGATCGTGATCGTGATTTCTGCCAATTCGAATGCCCGTTTTTACACAGCCTGCCCGACGAACCAATCACAAAAACAGCAGACTAATCTCCGGTTGAAGCACTACCGTCAGCTGGTATCGACGGCGGCTCTTCGCCTGCAGCATCGCCAAGCAGCGTTCGCCTAAACGTGCGGTCCATCTGCGAGTGGATCTTCATCGCCAGCGTGGCCGTCGAGGCAACGCTTAACGCCATAACAAGTGCCGAAACAGGCGACGTCAAATCGTCTACGGGCATCATTTGCAGCAACTGCGTCACAAGCCATACTCCCGTGATCATCATGAAAATACTCACAGCGCCCACGCTAATGGCATCAGCTGCATTGAGCCGTTTCGTCATGTGGAATAGAATAAACGCCCGTCGCGCAAAAATAGTGCCCAGATCCGACAATAAGCGCCAAATTACGATGGCGGCTGGCACTGCGAGCGTAACGACGGCAGCGATCACGGCGGCACCAACGAGGTCTTCAGATATACCAATATCGCCCGCCAAACTCGTTCCAGCGTTCGATATCAACACACCAGCGACTATTACCAACCCAATGATTCCGAAACTCACCGCGGCCGATCGCACGCCTCGAACGAATTTATGGGGTGCAGGTTTTGCGGGAGCCATCGAGCGACGAGCAGTCGCTATCGCCGATGAAAATGCTGCAGCCCCTATCTTCACTCTGGAAGTCATCAACCTGCCAACCAGCGATCCGATCACGCGGTGTGAGCTGAATATCAACGGATACAAAAACGACGACATCACCGTGCTGATCGTGACGACCGGATATAGCTGCGATCCGACCGCGGCATGCTCACTGCCAGATCGAGCGATAGCCAATGAAAATTCACCAAGCTGCGGCATCGCTGTACCCACTCGCAATGAAGTTTCGCCATCGTGACCCGTCAGGAAGGTTCCGACTGTTGCAGCCAATATCTTTCCGATCAGCAACACTCCTGTGACTATCAGTGAGGTGCCGAATAATTCGGGCACATCACCCATGTTCACCAACATGCCAATCGAAACGAAAAATAATGCTGCGAATACGTCTCGTACAGGCGAAATGAGTCGAGCGATTTGATCCCGATGTCGAGTATCGCCAAGTACGGTCCCAATCAAAAAAGCGCCTGCTCCTGCCGATAAACCCATCTCGCGCGCCAGAAGCCCCACACCGAAGCACATTCCTAAACTACCGATCAACAATGTTTCACGAGACTTCAGATAATCCAACAAATCCATCAATCGAGGAGCAAGTAGGGTGCCGAATACCAGAGCTCCAACTGCAAACACGGTCATCTTAATTACGATCGGCCAGACTTGGACAGCCCCGCCTGATTCTTGATTTGCGTAGCCCGAGAAAACTGCAAGAAGCACTACGGCCACGAAGTCTTCAACTACTAAAATACCGACGATCAACTGCCCACGCAGTGACATCAACTGCCCGTTTTCTCTGAGCATCTGAACCAAAACTGCCGAACTCGAAAATGCCAGTGCTGCACCGAGATAAACCGAAGTTGCGGGCGTCCATCCAAGCGCTCTACCGAGGTAATAGCCAAGCGAAATCATCGCAGCGATCTCGACAGCGCCTATAAGAACAACTCGGAATCCGATTTTCCGGATTCGCTCCCAGCCGAACTCCACGCCAATGGCAAAGAGCAACACCACAAGTCCGACCTCGGCGACCAGAGATACGGTCTCGGTATCAGATACAAATCGCCCCTGGAGGGCAAACGGACCAACGAGCATGCCCGCGAGGAGATAGCCGAGTATCGGTGGCTGCCGAATCAAACGGAAAAGTATCAAGGCCGCTGCTGCTGCGACCATGATGAGCGCGAAATCTCTTACAAAGTCTCCTGAATGCACATCTTCATAATAGGAAAAACACCCCACAAACTTCGACAATCTGGGCAGCGGGATTTCAGGAGTCTTGCAATCTCAACACACTCTGACCTGGCCCTCGACGATTCGAAAGCCGGGTCACTCCGCCATTCACACAAGCACAATCCCGATCTACCCACCCTTCGCCGCCGCTCCCCAATCTGCCGCCTCTAGACCGTGCCTGGCCCTCACCTCGTTTGGCGTCATCACTCCCGCATTCACCAAACTTACCTCACGAGCGACCAACGAATCCTCAGACTCGTTCAATGCCTCAATCTCAGAAGTATCGAACCTGAATCGATACTCGCTGGAAGCAAATCCCAATGCCGGCACCAAGATCCGATTCAAGCAATCTTCGATCAGCTTTAGTTCCGGCAAAATCGTATTTCGCCATAGAAACCGCTCGAACGTACCAACGTTCGACAATGTGGCATTCTCAAGCTCACCTAAAAACACCGTCGGCACCCCGAACGCCCGTGAAACCTCTTCTACCGACCACTCAAGTGCTTTCGAAAACTCCATATCGCGTTGCGTCATCCCAAGCCGCTTCGCATCCATACCCCGACCAAGAAGAATCGGACGATGTGACCTCGATGATCCTTTGAACCGTGTATTCCACCGAGAATAAAACGCAGATACTTCTTCATCCGTCGGTGTCTCGTCCGACGTAATTGCCAGATCGCCGGGAGTAGCCGAATTGGCGAAGAAATTTCGATTAAATCGTTGCGCTTCAAACCCCATGTCAACTGACAGTCGAGCCGGAGCAACCGACGACAATCCAGCAAACTCCTCGATCGGGTTGTACTGCTTTACCCTGATCATCTCTTCAGGTAAATAAGCGACTCGATCTCCGGCATGTTCGTACACAAATCCACGAACATATTTCTTCACATCAGGGATCACCCGCATGCGGTCAGGGCGAAGCGGTCATAGCTCGCTCACCACCCCAGAATCGTCCTTCTCAATACCAATAAATGCGCTACCCCAAAGCGACAGATTCGACTCGACTGCTCGCACCACCTCTGCACGACTCCATGATCCGTTTGGTCGATCAATAAGTTGCTGAAGTGGGTGATTTACGTCCACGTGCTGCCAGGTGCGAACACCGTGCGATTCAATCGCTTTCTCTACGAGAAGTTCAGGACAATCAACCGCATCCGCACGGGTCCTAACCGCCGCGTAAATCGAAGCAGAGGTTGCGTAGTAATCACCGTATTTCTTCGACGCCCACTCGCCACCAATGCCGTCGACCGCATCAAGGCGATCAACTGTCACCCGCGTAGCCCTGTTTGCCTTTTCACTCGACCGAAATCTGTCGCTAACAACACGACCAATTCCCGACTTAATACCAGCAATGCCATCTAGTCCGAATTTCATCCAGAGTCCTTAATCACATGGTTCTTCTAAGTCTGTATCTCCACTTTCTGGACCTACCCAGAATCTAAATCCACGATCTGCCGATTTGGCGAATGCAAGCATCACCGCATCAGCAAGATCTGGACTGTGTTCGCCTCTTGAACGCAACTCATCCTTACCTTCAATACGCATCTGACCGCTACTTGTGAACGAGTACTTGACTGACGCCAACTGCGATATCAAATCTGAATCGTCAGGTATCGCAATTCGTCCACCCATGAACCGTTCTCTCAGACCGTCGTATAATTCGCCCATGAGATTCGCAAACTGCTCCGGCTTAGAAGCACGACGGGCAACGTTTATACCTTCAACTTTAGGAATCTCAAGCTCGTGAAGTCGATCAACAACACCAGCACCTATTCCGATCTCATCGATCCTGATCGCACTTGGTGAATGCTCCCGAGCAATCCGAGCCACTCTCCCGGCAGTCCCCATCGTGTCCTGCCGACCAAACGACTCGAGCCAAACTATCTTGTTACCTCTGCGAACACATATCGCCGTTTTGTCGCTCTCAACCCGAGCAACGTCCACCCCGACCTCAATGAAATCATCTGTAGACACGGCTAATCGATCCTCGCTAGCCGCCGACTCCACAAGCTTCAATGAGATCAACGTATCTTCCGACTCGCTCGGAAACTCGCCCATGACCCTCACTTGATAGAGGTAGCTTTCGGTACCCCAGTTTTGTTCGGCATCGGCAACCCATTTCGGAGTGACCAAAGATGGCATCACCACCTCGTTTTTGACGAGGTTCGGCGTATCGAAAGCCGATATGTGAATCGTCTTCCACAGGCCCCTACGCTTGTGACACGCTTCGTAAAACGTCCCTTTTAGAGAAGTCGGATTACCCAGAAGCAACACCTTCGCACCTGCCGAAGTCATCGACCCCTCAATCGCTTCGAAAATCCCTTCTCGAACTCCAGAAGCCTCGTCGACCACAAACAGAATGTGCCCTTCATGAAAGCCCTGGAAACGCTCAGGAGTATCGGTCGACAGTCCCTGAGCGTAGTGTTTATCGCCAAGTTCTAGCGACGTCCGTAAAAGCGTTCCACCAACCGCTGCAGCATTCTCATGATGAGCACAGCGTATCTCTCTCCAAAGAATGTTTCGAACTTGATGAGCCGTCGGAGCCGTCGTTATGAAAATCGCATTGGGGTGGCACATAAGCCACCACAACACCACGTGTGCCGCTATGTATGTCTTGCCCGATCCGTTGCATGAACGCACTGCAAGCCGCACGTTGTCGCGAATCGCCTCCAGAATTTCAATCTGCTTCGACCACGGACTAGCTCCTAGTGTTGCGCTTGTGAACCGAACAGGATCGTTCGCCCAAATCGCTCTAACGGAATCTAGATAGTGAGGTGTTTCGACCTCGCCCGATACCGGTATCGAATTCTGAGAAGAGTCACGTTTCACTAATCGCGTGGACTAAAAATGTGACCACATGTACGGCATCGATAGCACGTGTTCGCTTGTGCGTCGGCTTTTTCAAGTCGAACTGGTGCATCATTCTCGCATCTTGGGCAACTCGCCCCGTCATCACCTCCGCCCGCAGCTACATCGAACCCGCTGCCGTTGATTTCAGGTGTAACAACCCTTGCCTGCACTTCCATTGGTACTTCTTTCTCTGTTTATCAGAACATATGTTCTAATAAACTAGCCGCGTACAAGCCAGCAGTCAAGCGGAAGTTGTCACGAAATCTGTCGATCTCCGTTATCAGCCCAAAATCGACGATCACCCACCCAAAGCGAAACAGAACCAAACGATCCTCCCTCACAGAGTGGGAGCGAGTTAGAGGGTGGGAGATTGCAACGCTGAACCGAGTCATCCGATGACGAGCGCGACTAACGCCGCGACAAACGCAAATTAAAAAGGCGGCAATGCCAGAGTGCGTCGGGGGCTGGTCAGACTGCGCTCCGTGTTGCATTGCCGCCCTGAACAAAGCTTCTCACCGATCATATGACGCACATGTGAAGGGATGCACAATGGCATGAAGAAGTTGTGAAACATGTTCAACTATCAACATTCACCAAACGTTTTACGCGACAAATAGCGGGCTAACTGCGAAACAAAATTATCACCCAAAATTGCCCGATTTACGCCAATTTCTCCTTCTCTATCGTTATGATTCGACACATCACTTTTCTCGAAATATCCAGCTAGTAGATCAATCAATGAAAATTTTAGTAACAGGCTCCTCAGGATTAATCGGATCAATGCTAGTCAACGCCCTAGCAGATACTTTCGAGATTTCAGCTTTAGACGCACGAAAATCAGAGCACGCCCCTGACGTCCCGACTCTTATCGCCGACGGTTCGGATTATGACTCTATGTCGAAAGCCTTTGCCGGCATCGACGCGGTAGTACACCTCGCAGCCAACGCCCCAGTCGAAACGCCTTGGCCCGATGTTCTGAAGAACAACATTTCAGCTACCCACAACGTGTACGAAGCCGCTCGACAAAATGGGGTTAAAAGGGTCATATTCGCTAGTTCAAACCACGCTGTTGGTAATTTCGAAATGGACGAGCCGTACAGCAAAATCCGGGTTGGCGATTACGAAGGACTTACACCCGGTGGTTTCAAGATGATCGATCACACTGTGCCAGTCCGACCCGACTCCGACTACGGAGTGAGCAAGGTGTTTGGGGAGGCAACCGGTCGGTACTACCACGAGCATTTCGGACTCGAGGTTGCCTGCCTGCGAATCGGCACCGTGAACCCACAAAACAGCCCCAAAGGCCCCCAGGCTCGACCCGAAGGTTCAGTTCGCACGCTGGCGACATGGCTGAGCCACCGGGATCTCACCCAACTGGTAACGCAGTGCATTACCCAACCACTGGGGTTTGAGATTTTTTACGGAGTTTCCGACAACACTTGGCGCTTCTGGGATACCGATCATGCTAAGAAAACAGTCGGATACGCACCGCTAGACAACGGCGAAGACTACCGATAGAACGGCCGACATACCGGACTGAAAAGGACTAGAGCTTAGAAACCGCTCTAGTCCTGATTGTCGGAGCTCGGCTCTTTGTCCCGACCATCAATAATCGGACCATCCGTGTTTACGCGCTGATCTGATCGATTCTCGCCCTTGCCGTCGATTCGTGGACCGTCGGTATTCACGCGACGTCGCTCGTCACGTCCTCCACCGCTGTCACGACTAGGACCTCGAGAATATCCGCCGCGATCATCACGCCTTGGACCACCGGAATAACCACCGCGGTCGTCACGTCTTGACCCACTTGAGTAGCCACCACGATCATCACGACGTGGGCCGCGGGAATCGCCGCCTCGGTCATCACGGCTTGGGCCACTTGAGTAGCCACCACGATCATCACGACGTGGGCCGCGGGAATCGCCGCCTC
>ERZ890510.30-NODE-30-length-116295-cov-5.972892_pt1 | contig 116295 bp, 103 predicted proteins | sample MGYA00521265_ERZ890510 | MGnify/ENA primary metagenome ERZ890510 (study PRJEB32303, sample SAMEA104408624) | aquatic metagenome | biome: Brackish water; feature: Chemocline; material: water | place: Baltic Sea | collected 2014-10-26T21:54:00 | depth 110 m ... | reverse complement strand
ATGGAATCCTGCGGGATTCATAATTTGAGCCGATAAGCCAGTTTGTGCGTCCCCGCCAAATACAGGATTGTTACCTAGGAATTGTATGCCAAGCGTTTCAAATGTAGCCGCATAATTAGGAAATTTTTCAGCTATGATTTCTTTCTCTTTTCGAAGCACGAACAGATCATCACTCAACAATAAATCAAGGTCAGTTAATAATTGATCCCCAGAGATACTTTGAGTTTCATCATAACAGCAACCATGATATTTCATCAGCACATCCAGCAAAGTAACCTCTCCCTGAGACCGGCCCCTCAATTCCACGTCGATACGAAAAAAATACGCTGCGCCACCCCAGTACCCATGAAGGTATGTCCCCCTCTTGGAAAGACGGGCCATCGATTCAGCAACCGTAAATCCTCCCCCGGCTTTCGCGCCTGAAACAAAACCCCGGTGCAACCTTGACCAAGACTCTACTGAGCTTATGACCCCACTTTTAACCATCGCAAGATGCTGTAGATAAGTCGGCAACCCCTCGATGATCCAATAATCACTAGAGTCAATGTGCGGGAACAAAAAATGTGACATCTCATGAGGAAGACTCCAATCCCACAGGAGCTGCTCTAAGTTGGAGTCCCGCTTAACAAAAAGATGAATCCCTGCCCCTCCGCCACGCGTAACATAGGCCCAGGGAACAATAGAATTACCTCGGTCACTGGGGCTAACGATAACCTGCACTTGGGATCTAGGGAAAAAACCCATAAGCCCTGAAACTCCCTGCGCTGATCGCGTGACCCAGTGAATCAAGTCATCTCGATTGACCCGATCAAACTCACCCAAAATGGTGACCTCAAAAATACTTCCATCAACATCAATGATGTTGGGTGTTCGGTTTGTCAAAGCCACGATCCCCTCCCACGCGACAGGAGTATTCGCTCCAACGAAACGCGTCTTCCCTAGTCGCCGCCATGGAGTGGAAATAAAAATGTCATCAGGCACGCGGAAATCGATACCGAATGTCTCGTAGTTTGCATCCGACTTAGGCCTCATTAGCCAATCACCGATTGAGGTGAGCAGGTTTCGCTCCTCTATTAACCTTGTTTCAGCGCTACCGCGCTGCTCGCCCTGATGCCTTGGTTCGAGTAAAACATCGTAGAAAACGCATCGGGCGGCGTTGTTTAGGGGGATCGCGACTACGTCAACCTTCAACTCAAGCGCTTCACCTGTATCAAGCCTCACATTTTTCACAAATAATCCGGAGGCGTCATTCGCATATAAGAACGAAGGGATGCTGCCACCAAAACAAGCCGACACCTCAAATGCTCTGAGATCATTTCCAATAACTACTTGATAATTAAGAAGTGGGCCTTCAGTTTCTGAGAACGCAATTAACGGGAAAAAAAGCATCAAATAAAATATTTTTTTCATTGTTTAAACGCGAGATTTCCGATTTCGAATGGATGCGAAACCTAAGTTCCAACATTGGTACATTAGTTTTATCCGAAGCATTAAAGAGTAATAAAACACTCTGTGAATTTTCTGCAAGTTAACCTCATTAACATTTATTGGCTCGGGATAAACATAATTAAATCTCGGAGGGATCGCTGGTCAGCGTCATCCGACAACATCACATCACCTTCACTTGCAACCAAACCAAGCGATTGGAATGCCTCATCCATATCGGGGAACTCATTAACATTCACATACCGATTCATCAGCGGTACAAATAAGGGGTAACCATATAACTCGTCAAAAATTGAAAGCACCTCGAGTGCGGTCCAAGCTCGAGTTCTATCCATACAACAAAGATTAAATTCTTGAATAACTCGGTCAAGCGACCAACTCCCGTTTGACTGCTTTATCAATTGCACATCCGCGATCAACATCATCGCCGCCCCCCCCCAATAAACCTGCATGAAAGGTTCTCCTTGGTACATCTTTTGAGTCGCCTCGCGTAAAGTCAAACCCCTTGCCTCCGCCTCGCGACTTCCTCTGCGAAAGCCATACAGAAGATTCGACCAAGCCTTCTTTGGACTGAGTAGTCCTTTGCGCGCTCGAACAACATATTGATAATAACTCGCAAAGCCTTCATAAAACCAAGCATCGTCTGGCGAAATAAAAGGAAGGAACAAATGCGATAACTCATGTGTGACAGTCCAGTCATCGTAAAACTCTTGCATGTCTCTCCGCTGATTAATCATTAAATGCAGTGTTGGACTCCCACCACGCGTCACATAGGCAACCGGGACAGGCTGTCTTGCCCTAGCATTAGGAAGTATGAACACTTGAACATTTGAAAATGGAATCTCGCCTAGCGCGGATTGTACGTACGCCACTTCTTGACCGATCCATTCAGCCAATGCCTCAGCATCAGGTGTTGGCGAGCCATCTAAAATAGAAATATCGAAGTGAGTTCCATTAACGATCATTTCTTTTTTAAAAAAATGACCAAGGACTATCCAAGATGGCCAATCGAAAGGCGTTGCAGGCACCTCTAACACGCCTTCACTTTCCGTGAGGCTCCAAGGAGTCGAAAGAGAATAGTCGGCTGGTAATTTAAACTCCACGAAGACCTGACGGTTTTGTGGAATAATCTCAGGACGCCAAAACCAAAGCCCATTAGATACAGCAGTTGCGGCTATTGATTTGTAGACCTTTGGCCCTGTCATGTCATGTCGCTGAACCCCCCTCGAGATATCCACTTGATAGTGAATACAAGCCCCTTCAGGAAGCCCAGCCGTAGGGATAAACCCAGATAAAGTTATCGGCTCGCCAGACTCATGCCAAGCGCCAAGTAAGGCGACAGATGCGTCTAGCGACTCGGCAACCAACTTTTCAGGCGCCTGACCTTTAAAACAAAGGTCTACGGTCAATTTTTTCAAATCAAGCTCTGCTGAAACCCGATAGTGGTAGTCAGCTCGAGCATCAATGGCGCACATTAACCCAAGCCAGATCAAACAAAATTTAACGCCTTGGGATTTTTTTAATGCAGCACTAAGCACCGAAGCTCCTAAGTTAGGATTACCGCACGATTAAATATAAACAACCATAGGAGGAATCGTTAACTGAAAAGTTCCTAACCATACGTGGCTTACCTTGTCCAAGACAACATTACTTCGGCTAAGTCCTAATAACAAACCTACGTTTTTATCGCGAATTTTTTTAAATACGGCAACACATCTGGCGCAAACGCTTCATGCTGACAAAGCGTACGAAAATGATTTGTGATGAGCGGATAATGCTCATTGATAACATGGCCAGTAATAGGCTCCAACCCGAGGTCACGCAGCGTATCCTCGTGGCTGCGCTCCTGCAAAAATAAGGCCAACTCCGAGACCACGCAAATATCAGCAATGCTCAGAGAATTACCTACCAAACATGAACGACTTGGTGACAAGGCGCGATCAAGCCCACCCAAATAGGTATGGAGTGCCGCTTCTGCAGATTCATAAATATCCTTGTTAACGTTTCCGGCAAGCAACGCTAACAAATATATTTGCGCATCCCGAGAAAATACTAAACTGGCGTCGAGAAAACCATCTATTCGAGAAGCAGAATACGCATCCTCTCCATAAAGAGGACAAGCTGCCGCACCAAGCCTCGCAACTGCTCGCATAATACTGTTGGACTCAAATATACCAATCGAGCCATCGGGGCTAAACGCTGTCGGCACAGTCCCAAAAGGATTGGCGACAAGGAAGCTGTCGGTTTTATAAAGCTGCTTAACGCCAAAACCCATACGTGACTGCCGAGCAAATGCAGCGATACCCGGGCGCTCACCTTCATCAATCGGATGTGCGTCAAAATCCCAGAGCCATTCCGAAAGATCCTGTGGTTCGGTCCCACGAACATCAATCGTTATCCCACACAATCGTGCCGTAATGGTTGCCTTCCAAATTCTAGGGTTCGGAAGATAAGAAAAAATACGCAGATCCATTTAGATATTGAACCTTAAATAGCGCCTCGGGATTAAAGGCGCAACGATTAGACGTCTAAGAGGAAACTCCCTTATTGGGATTAATCAGGTACTTTGCCCCAGTGGATCTTTTACTATAACCCTTGATCGCTTCTAATTGCAGCGCTCCAGACAGAGAGATCTCATGAGAGTAACCACTGAAAAATGTAGTCTTTAATTCGCTCACGACGCGCTGGAGCAACCTCTCCTTCTCAACGGGACCAATCTTCGCCAAAAAGTTAAAGAGCAACCACCCTCCCATTCCCCAAGAGAATCCGAAATTACGAACTATTTCAGTTTGAGACGTATTCAACATGCCGTAGATATAAACCTGCTTGTGAGTCGTCGATCCATACCGGCTATATTCTTTAGGATCTCGATTTAACGCCGCCTCCATACAGGTTAAAATTTGGCCAGCCAACTTACCGCCACCGATGGGATCAAAGGCGATGGTCGCGTTGGTAGCCGCAATCGCGTCTGTGAGCTCCGCCAGAAAATCTGTAGATTCAGTATTACAAACAAACTTCGCACCTTGCGCTTTTAGTAAGTCAACTTGCTCCTGTTTTCGCACGATGTTAACTAAAGGAATTTCATCTTTAATGCAGATGCGGTTCAGCATTAGTCCCAAGTTTGATGCTGCAGCAGCGTGCACTATTGCCTTGTGCCCCTCGCGGCGCGTCGTTTCAACCATACCCAACACCGTCATCGGGTTCACGAAGCAACTCGCGCCTTCCGCAGGTGTAGCATCATCAGGCAGCCGTAAGCAGTCTTCGACATTGATGCAGCGATACTGCGCGTACATGGCGCCGCCAAGCATGGCAACTTTTTTACCCAAAAGGCTTTGAGCCGAGGCCGAACTGCCCGCCTTCACAACCACTCCTGCACCTTCATTGCCAACGGGCATCGATTTCCCTAACCTCCCGGCCATGGCCTTCATGGCTTTTCCCGGGACCTGTGCGCGGACAACCTGACTCTCAGCGCTACCTGATGCAACCGCAGTAGACATATCAGCCGCGCCAAAGAGCAAACCCAAATCAGATGGGTTAATAGGCGTGGCCTCAATACGCACCAGCACCTCGTCCGCAGCGGGCTCAGGAACCTCGACAGCAGCCAATGATATTTCGAGTTCACCTCCGTCACGAATTAACGATTGTAATTGCAACGCGGTAGATGGAATTAGAGCGGTCATAATATTCCTAACAATTCATTGAAGAAAATAAAGTTTACGTCGGACTAAAAGATAATCGAGTGAAAGTCTATCATGGACGCCAAGCCCTAAATCGCAAGGCTACAACAACAAACACACCATAAAAGATCATGGCACCAGCAACCAACCATAAAACATCATTTGGTGTCGCAAAGAACCCAAAATCAAACCACAGCAAACCAGTCGCCACAATCAGCATCCGTAATAATGCCCCCGATACAGGCCACGCCAAGGTATCCAACCCTTGGCTAGCAAAATACAGACCCAAACCAGCAGCAAAAAATCCATAAAAAGGCCCTAGAACCTGTAACGTGGCACTGCAATGCGCAACGACTTCCTCGGAGCTGCCAAGACCACCACACCACCAATTAGCATTCAATGCGATAGCGAGACCGATCGCGCCAACAATTACAATATTGGCAAGGGTTCCTCGCCATGCTATTTCGATTGCTCTCGCTCTCTGCCCTGCCCCAGCATATGCGCCCACAATCGCTATTAAAGCGCTGCCAATACCAAAAATGATGGGTACCATCACCAACTCCAAACGCACAGCCAAACCATAACCAGCAAGCCATTCGACCCCAAAACGCCCGAGAAGTCCGGTTGCGATAAGTGAGTAGACAATAGTTGCCGTCGATTGCGTGCCTGCGAGCAAGCCGGAGCGCAATAAAGCACCAACGATAGCCCAATCAATTCCATATCCAATGAAACGAATCGGCTGCCCAGGCCACAGAATTAAAATCAACACCGTCACGATACCAATGCCGTATGCAATTAAGAGGACATACGCCGCCGCACTCATCGTGTCATTTACACCTGCAAATGCCCCCCCGCCTGGGATCAGCCAAACGCCCAAAAACGAATAAACAATAACAACTGAAGCCGTCGCTAGCGCGGCTCGGGTCATCGCTCCAGCACCACGCAACACCGAGCACAACATGTTGAACAACCAAACTAGCGGCATCCCGAAAAAAACAATTCTTGCATACTCATTAGCAGCCATGAGCACGTCGTCACGAGCACCTACCCAATAAAAGAATATGGGGCCAAAAGCCGCAACGAGTGCCCCCATCACCGCCCCCCCAACTAAGGCAATAAGAATGGCACTGCGTAGAATCGACTGGGCACGCATTAAATCATTTGCGCCTAACGCGCGCGCTACCGCACCACTAGTAGCACCACCAATAGCTCCAGCCGAGAGCATGTGCCCCAACATAATCAAAGGGAAAACCGTTGCTACGGCTGCGAGGGCCAGAGTTCCCGCTCGACTAAGAAATATAGCCTCTACAACGATCAATGCCATTTGAAGCATCGAGCCAATAACTCCTGGAACAGCCAAACGCGTCAAAGTCGGCAGTAGCGGTGCGCCCACCAATGGAGAGCCCACTAATGCCTCATTCCCGGGCCTCTTGTAACCTCTCTATCCAAAACTGTGTGCCAATCCGGTTTTTACGATTTTGGAATTGGATTGTATGGATACAAACTCTGCGCAGCGTCGAGTCGACCAAGCTGTGCGCCGCCAAGCCATAACTGAATGATCTTACTGTCGCGGAGATACTTCTCAATCGGCGCTTGCGTGCTGTAACCATAAGAACCCATGAGCTCCATTGCTTTTGCACAAACCGTCTCGGTTACGTCGCACGCATAAACCTTTGCCGCACTTGCCTTACCCAACAGATAATCTTCATTGACTCCGCCATAAGCCTTTCGATTATCAAACATCTTAGCAACACTCATGTAATAGGCTCGGGCACTCTCAATCCCGATAGCCATATCAGCTATCATTGCCCCTTGAAGTGAATGGTTACGAACCGGCTTGCCTCCATAAGAGCGGGTTGCAGTATACTCAATGACCTCCTCTAATACTGCTTGAGCGCATCCCAAACTCATCGGAGCACTCGTGAGCCGTCCCCAAGCGATATTTCCGCGGAACAATTGCCAATCAATTCCAGGACCGCCGGCTCGATACTGAATTGGCACTCGAACATCATCAAAATAGATGGCCGCATTAACGTCGGTCACACGCATACCCATCTTGGGCTCGGGCTTACCAAAGCTCAGTCCAGGAGTATCTTTAGGTACATATATAAGCGCCAAACTATCTTCATCATTATCCTCTTCAGTGGTACAAACCACGCAGTACAAGTCAGCCACACCAGCGGCACTTGGCCACATTTTTTCACCCTTGATCACCCATTCGTCACCATCGCGGCGAGCTCGCGTGCGAATAGTCCTCGCCCGCTCAGCGCCATCCTCAACGTTACAACCTCCAGCAGGTTCCGTGATGGCCATACAACCGACCCGGGGAGTATCGGTAGCAAACATAGGAATAAATTTATCCATGAGGAATTCGTTTCGCGCGCCCATAGCCGCAGCTAGAGACCACGGCGTCAGCAAACTATGTAACGACAACCCAGCGTCACCTCTTGAAATCTCCTCGGTGATGGCGCACACAGTAACCGCAGATCGAATACCCAGTCCTCCATATCGTTCAGCGAAACCACGACGTTGAATCCCGAGTTCGACCAAACCTCGATTGACTTTTTCAAAAACAGAATAGTCTTCATCTAAGGCAGAACGAACAGGCATAACCTCCTTGTCTATATATTTTCTTACTGCTTCCACAAACATTAGGTCTTCTTGCGCCGTCAAAAATTCACCATACCGCTTCATATTTTCTTTCCCTTGTAATTAATTTGTTGCTGATTCCGAGGAATACCTTCTGTTGTAAATAACATTAGCATACGTTGTTCGCTACGAAACAGGGCAAACGCTAGGCACTAAGAAAACTGCGCTATTATGGCTACATAACAATATTTACTTCGCACACAATTGCTAAAAAAAATGGAATTTACTCATGGCCTCTCCTATTGACTCTATTCAATTCAAACATGGACCCAAAATTAAAAATCGTTTTTTTCTTGCCCCGCTGACGAATCAACAAAGTCTTGAAGATGGAACGCTAAGCGAAGACGAATATAAGTGGCTCACCATGCGAGCTCAAGGCGGTTTTGGTATGACCATGACCTGCGCATCCCATGTTCAAGAAATTGGGAAAGGGTTCCCAGGACAACTTGGTATCTGGTCTGACAGTCACATTGAAGGACTCACTCGTCTTGCTGAGGGGATTAAACAAGCAGATAGCGTTGCTATCGTGCAACTGCATCATGCTGGATTGCGCACAACAAAGGAGGTTGTTGGAGACACACCAGTAACTGCCTTCGATCACGCAGAAAGCGGAGCTCGTGGACTCACAAACTCAGAGGTGAAAAAACTTATTGAAGATTTTATAGCGGGCGCTAAACGAGCCGAAAAAGCTGGTTTTGATGGTGTAGAACTGCACGGTGCACACAGTTATATCCTATGTAACTTCTTAAGTGCTGAAATTAACCAACGCGAAGACGAATATGGTGGCTCTTTTGAAAATCGCGGGAGGATTCTATCTGAAATCATTAACGGCATTAAAAGCGCGTGCCACCGCGAATTCATACTGGGAGTAAGGCTTAGTGCGGAAAAATTTGGCATGCGAACGGCGGACTCAGTTGAAACCGCTCGAAAATTAATGAATGAGGACGTGATTGATTTCTTAGACATGTCACTTTGGGACGTTTTTAAGGCAGCTGAAGACGAGCAATTCTCAGGGCAATCACTGCTGAGTCTTTTTACGGCCCTAGAGCGAAAAAATGTTCAACTCGGAGTTGCGGGAAAAATTCGAACGCCACAGGATGCAGAGGCAGTAATGAACGCCGGAGTTGATTGGGTCATGCTTGGTCGAGCAGCAATGCTCGAGTGCGACTTTCCCAACAAATACGTTAACGACCGCAATTTTAAACCAGTCGAAATGCCGGTGCCAAGTAGTTACTTAACGGCACAAGGCCTATCTGATAAGTTTCAAGTTTATGTTAGAGGAAGATGGCCAGAGTTTTTTGCTGACTGAAGAATAGAGTCCCGCTAAAAAACCTCTATTGCGATCATTTACAATGCGCCAAAAATTGCGTAGCGTGCTTTTTTTAGCTAAAAATGATTAACTATCTGACTTGCGCAATGCCTCAATCTCCTGCTCCAAGTTGCGCAGCGTATCTTGTGTTCGCCTTAAAACCTCGACTTGAGCGTCGAACTCTTCCCTTGTAACTAAGTTGTGACTTGCGAACCACCCGGACAAAACGGCGCGGACATTTTTTTGCACATCTTGAATTGGACTATTCTTCACTAAATCATTGATTTTATTTATTAATTCATCTAACACCTTCTTGTCTACCATCTGGATAACCCTCAACTTAGCTCTAGATCAGTTACTTAATGAAGCCAATTGTAAATCCTACGCCGTCATACGTCTTTAACTATCCCGTTTAGTCCCATCTCAAAGCCCTCCCTCTAACATCTACTGAGACAGAGCACCACAACTGTCCAGTTAGCAATAATGCGCACTATATTAGTGCATTTTTCCGCTCCTTCACAATCACAGATATTAAAAATTCATATTTATCAACACCATACATAAGTTGGCACGAAAAATGCTTAATTAATTGGGTAAGGGCTGTCTTCCGACAGTAAAAGCGTTGGTTGGCAGAATTTTTAGTCGTCCATTATGGGCATTCGTTACATGGAGCAACCATGAAATTAATAAGCGCAATCATCAAGCCCTTCAAGCTTGACGAAGTCCGCGAAGCACTCTCGGCAATTGGAGTGCAAGGGATTACCGTCACAGAGGTTAAGGGCTTTGGAAGGCAAAAAGGGCATACCGAACTCTATCGTGGAGCCGAATATGTCGTTGATTTTTTGCCTAAAGTTAAGGTCGAAGCCGCAATCAGCGACGACATTCTTGATCAAGCTTTAGAAGCCATTGAGAAATCAGCTCATACCGGAAAAATCGGTGATGGAAAAATTTTCGTCTTTGATCTCGAACAAGCAATACGCATCCGAACCGGGGAAACCGGCACGGAAGCAATTTAAGCCTAAGAAAGGAAATGCACAATGCTTAAGAAACTATTGTTTTGGGCTACAACTCTAGGGCTTACAACGGCCGCAGGACCAAGTTTTGCAGAAGATACCCTCAGCGCTGGCGACACCAGCTGGATGATTGTGGCAACGGTGCTGGTTATTATGATGTCAATACCTGGCCTTGCTCTGTTTTACGGAGGACTCGTTCGAACTAAAAACATGTTGTCAGTTTTGATGCAGGTTTTTGCAATTGTCGCTCTGATGTCAATTTTATGGGCCATCGCAGGCTACAGCCTGGCATTTACGGAAGGCCCGTTTAACAGCATTATCGGCGGCTTCGACAAACTGTTTTTAGCTGGGATCACCCCTGACACACTTAGGGGGACGATTCCGGAGTACGTCTTTGTTACATTCCAGCTTACATTTGCCTGCATTACCCCCGCACTGATTATTGGTGCGTTCGCAGAGCGGATTAAATTCTCAGCCGTTCTTTGGTTTTCCGCACTTTGGCTCTTCGTGAGCTACATCCCAATTTGCCACATGGTATGGGGCGGCGGATACCTCGGATCTAAAGGGGCACTTGACTTTGCTGGAGGTACCGTAGTTCACATTAACGCGGCTATTGCTGGCTTGGTTATTTGCCTGGTGCTCGGCAAGCGTTTGGGGTACGGCAAAGAAGCTATGCCTCCACACAATCTGCCATTCACCATGGTCGGAGCCGCGCTGCTCTGGGTTGGTTGGTTTGGATTCAACGTTGGTAGTGAATTAGCTGCAGACGGCACGGCTGGATTAGTGCTCCTTACCACTCAATTATGTGCATCTGCCTCAGTACTTGGATGGCTATTCATTGAATGGATCACCAGAGGCAAGCCGACTATGTTGGGCGGAGCTTCGGGCGCAGTTGCTGGCCTCGTTGCAATCACTCCAGCGTGCGCATTCGTTGGGCCGATGGGCGCAATCGTCTTAGGTCTCATCACCGGCATCGTTTGTTTCTTCGCTTGCACTAAGATCAAATCCGCATTCGGTTATGACGATTCATTGGATGTCTTCGGCGTACACGGCATTGGCGGAATCATCGGTGCTATTGGCGCAGGCATTTTGAGCGCACCAGAGTTTGGCGGAGTCGGCTACGGAGAAGGGGTTACTATGGGCTCTCAGGTCGCAATTCAAGTCGAAGGCGTGGTAATTACGATCCTTTGGAGTGGTATTGCCAGCTTTATCCTGATCAAGATCATCGACGCTATCATCGGTATCCGACCTACAGAGGACGAAGAGCGTGAAGGTTTAGATGCAACCTCACACGGGGAAGCCGCTTATCACAATTAAATACTTTTAAATTTTCATCTCCCCTTTTTGGGCGCCTTCATGGCGCCCTTTTTTATGAAAACCATAAAGTATATGTCTCCAACGCTCTGTTAGAATCTAATGCGATAATCACTTCAACACTCAATAAATAATCATTTCAAATGAAAGCCTTAGGTATCCAGTGAATTTACTTTTCGTACTTGATCCATTAGAGACACTCAAAATTGAGAAAGATACATCTTACGTAATGATGCGAGAGGCTCAGCGTCGCGGACATCAAATATGGGTGACAACGCAACGTGGCATTCGAAGCGCCGCGGGAAGAGTCGCGGTCAGAGCGCAACAGTTACTCTTAGATGAAATGCCCAACGCTTGGTATGAAGTCGTCGCGTCACAAGATTTATTTGCCTCCGACATTGATGGCGTCCTCATGCGGAAGGATCCGCCATTCGACATGGAATACATTTACACTACATATTTACTTGAGAGCCTTGAACAAGAGGGGTGCCGAGTATTCAATCGTCCAAAAAGCATTCGGGACTTCAATGAAAAACTCTCCATCACAAAATATCCACAATTCATCTCGCCAACTTTAGTGACTGCAGATAAGGCTTTGATACACGATTTCATTGTGGAACAAAATGAAGTTGTACTGAAACCCCTTGATGGTATGGGTGGGTCGTCTGTGTTTCGCTCAAGACCCAACGATCCGAATTTAGGAGTGATTATTGAAACACTCACCCAACTAGGGCAACGGACAATTATGGTCCAAAAATTTATTCCCGAAATCAGCGATGGCGACAAAAGAGTCTTGCTCATCGACGGAGAACCCGCACCCTACTCTCTCGCGCGGATACCTCAAGGGGCAGACCACCGCGGGAATTTAGCGGCAGGAGGGCGCGGTGTAGCTATGCTACTCACAGACCGAGAAAAAGAAATAGCAACGGCACTGGGTCACGAATTATCAGCGCGAGGATTGCTGTTGGTTGGGCTCGATATTATTGGCGGTTATCTCACCGAGATTAATGTCACTAGCCCGACCTGCATGCGTGAAATACAAGATCAAACAGGTTGTGATGTTCCGGGCATATTCATCGATGCGTTAGAAAAACACATTTCGCAGAAAGATAGATAGAAAGATCAAACGTATGGTTGGCATTTTATTAATCACACATGGTTCTCTTGGCCGAAGTCTTATCGACTGCGCCAAACACGTCATAGGAGACTCATTAAAAAATGTAGCCGCAGTTGGCATTGATGGGAACGGTTCGATCGAAAGCATGTCGAACAGAGCGATTAAAGCAATATCGAAAGTAGACGACGGCACAGGAGTTCTGGTACTCACCGACATGTACGGCGGAAGCCCAAGTAATATAGCGAAAAAGCTACTCCAAACAAACAATATTTACGGCATCTCAGGCGTTAATCTTCCAATGTTGATTCGTGTACTGACCTATCGTGAAAAAGATTTGAAAACCCTCGTTAAAAAAGCCCTCTCTGGTGGCAGTGAGGGCATCATGCAGATACCGTTGAAATAATAGAGGCCCTCATATGCTTAGTGAAAAAATAGAGATTCTTAATCGATTAGGACTGCATGCTAGAGCGTCCGCAAAGTTGACACAGCTCGCCGGCCAATATCAATCAGAGATATGGCTCAGTCGTGATGGTAAGCGCGTCAATGCAAAAAGCATTATGGGCGTAATGATGCTGGCGGCAGCAAAAGGCGTCCTCCTCGATGTGGAGGTCGACGGCTCAGACGAAGAAGAAGCCATAACCGCCATCAAAAATCTAGTCTTGGATTTATTCGGCGAGGGGCAGTAAATTGAAAGACGACATCATACGAAGTCAGTCCACAGGCAAAAAGTATAGGGGTGATAGGTGAGTTTTACGATGCATGGCACTGGGGTGTCAGGCGGCATCGCAATCGGACGCGCGCAACTTGCGTCCCATGTGCTTTTAGAGGTCGCTCATTACAGCATCCCAACAAACAAAATAAGAAATGAAAAAGCCCGATTCGATCGCGCCATTAAAAGTGTTAGTAAAGAACTAAAAAACTTAAAAAAACAAATAACTTCTGATATCCCGGAGGCCGAGTTTGAAGTTTTTGTTAATTTGCACAGAATGATCCTTGAGGACTCAACCGTCTCAGAGGCGCCAAAAAATATCATTGAGTCGATGAGCTGTAATGCGGAATGGGCCCTCAAAGTACAACTCGACCATTTACTTGAACAATTCTCCAAAATTGAGAATACCTATCTGCGCCAAAGGGAAGCAGATGTGCGTCAAGTTGCAGAAAGAATACTTAAAGCTTTACTCGGACGGCCTGGAGACAGCCCAACAAAAAACGTTGAAGAAAACACCATAATTGTTGCGCACGATTTATCCCCCACTGACGTCGTGCTTTTTAAGCAACACAAATTTGCAGGCTTCATTACTGACTTGGGTGGCGCCACATCGCACACGACAATTGTCGCCCGAAGTCTCAACATTCCATCTGTAGTCGCCCTGCATCAAGCTAGAACTCTAATTCGAGAAAACGAAATAATCATCGTAGATGGAACGGCCGGACTTATCATCGTTGACCCCGACGAGGTGATACTGAGCGAATATGAAGCTCTCCAAAAACAATGGTTACTAGAGCAGCAAAAACTTAAGCGAATACGGCGCAACCGAGCAACCACCATTGATGGTGCTTACATTGAGCTAAATGCAAATATAGAGCTGCCTGAAGATGTCGCATCTGCGAAGGAAAATGGCGCGACAGGTGTCGGCTTATTCAGAACAGAATTCTTGTTCTTAAACCGTGGCGACCTCCCATCAGAAGACGAGCAATTTGAGGCTTACAGACAGGTTGTTCGCAACATGAAAAGTTCTTGCATCACGATTAGAACATTTGACTTAGGCGCCGACAAACAACCTGAAGGGTATGCGCGTGTCGCGCCTAATCCGGCGCTGGGGCAACGCGCCATTAGACTCTGCCTCGCGGAGCCTCAGTTATTTCACCACCAATTAAGGGCGATACTTAGGGCATCTAACTACGGGAGAATTCGAATCTTAATTCCAATGCTCTCGAACGTTCGCGAAATCGACCAATCCTTGCGTCTGATTGCGGAAGCAAAGGAATCTCTCGACATCGGAGGTATCGCATATGACCGAAAAATAGAGATCGGAGGGATGATTGAGGTGCCGGCCGCGGCACTGTCAATACAGGCCTTTCTTAAAAAACTTGATTTCATATCGATTGGCACTAACGACTTAATTCAATATACATTAGCAATAGACCGCACTGATGACGCCGTAGCCCACCTCTATGACCCCATGCACCCAGCAATACTTCATCTGCTATCACACATCATTGCAGCCGCAAATCGTGCGAATAAATCAGTGGCTGTTTGTGGGGAGATCGCTGGAGACCCGTTGATCACACGCTTGCTATTAGGGATGGGTTTACGCACATTCTCAATGCATCCAGCTCATCTTTTGCCGGTCAAGCAAAAAATACTCACCTCAGATTTGAGAGAAGCAACCGTCATCACAAAAAAAATTCTGCAGGCTCAACATCCTGATCGGATTGAGTATCTGGTTCACAAACTTAATGCAAAAGGTTAATCCGCCTCATGCAAGTTGACTCGACTGACTTACGCAATCATCTCAAGAGTGGCTTAAGCAGGCTATATATTGTACATGGCGATGAGATGCTGCTTAATCTAGAAGCGACTGACTTAATCCGAAGCGTAGCAAAATCCAAGGGTTTTGAGGATCGCACCGTTCTTATAGCTGAAAATAGATTTGATTGGTCTAAGTTAAAAGAGCAGTCCCAATCAGTCTCATTATTCTCGTCAAAAAAAATTATCGATTTGCGCATCCCATCAGGAAAACCGGGGAAATTAGGTAGCGATGCACTTCAATCCTTCGCGCAATGTCTGCCTGAAAACACAGTCACGCTGATCGCCCTACCAGCACTTGATCGGAGTGGTCGCTCATCCAAGTGGTTCTCCGAATTGGGGAAGGCAGGAGTCTCAGTTGAGGTTAAAAAAGTCTATCGGGAACAGCTTCCTCGCTGGATCACACATCGACTAAAGCTTCAAAATCAAACGATAGAGCAGAGCGCCCTACAACTGATCGCGGAACGCGTCGAAGGAAATCTTATCGCAGCTCATCAGGAAATACTTAAGTTGGGTTTGTTGCTACCTGAAGGCCATCTTTCGGCAGAAGACGTCAGGAATGCCGTTGTAGACGTGGCTCGATTTGATCCGTTTGACCTAGGTCCCGCCATCCTTAATGGGGATAAAGCACTTTTAATAAGAATTCTACGCGGCCTGGAAAAAGAAGGTTTAGCTCCTCCACTCGTCTTATGGGTCATCGCAGAAGAAGCGAAAATTTTACTTCGCGTCAAGTGGGCATTAGGAGAAGGCCTCGACATGCGCTCAGCATGCGCCGATGCCGGAGCTTGGGGGTTGAGGCAAAAACTTATTTCAAATACAGTCCATAAACTCACACACGAGATGCTTCGAAACGCGGTTGTTCAAGCGTCAGAGATAGATAAACAGATAAAAGGATTGCAGCCTGGTAATTCATGGGCCAGTTTTTTAGCGCTCGGGCTCTCGATAATGCCGTCTAGGATTTAATGGAAAATTCTATTTACCTGTAAAATAGTTTGGTAGAACTAAATAGTTAGTTATGAACTCAAGCCACCACATGATCACCTTAGGCGAAACGGCTCGAACAGCGAGCCGAATAATCGCCGCAGCAGACACGCAGACCAAAGACGCTGCGCTCATTGCTATTGCAGGCGAGCTTATCGCAAGGCAGTCAGATATTCTCGTGGCAAACCAAATGGATGTTCAGGAAGCAATCCAAAAGGGCCTCCCCGACGCCTTGATTGATCGGCTAACCCTATCGAGCGAAACCATATCGAACATGGCTGAAGGCCTCATTCAAATCTCCAAGCTACCTGACCCCATTGGTGAGATTAGCAACCTCCAATCAAGACCCTCAGGAATAAAAGTAGGGAAAATGCGGGTGCCTATTGGGGTCGTTGGCATTATTTACGAATCGAGACCCAACGTTACAGCTGATGCGGCAGGACTATGCTTGAAATCTGGAAACGCGGTCATCCTTAGAGGTGGCTCCGAATCGATTAACTCCAATAAAGCGATTGGAAAATGCCTATCGGCAGGATTAAATGCCTCTGGCCTTCCCCAAGGCATAGTTCAAGTTATAGAAACGACAGATCGGAATGTAGTGGGTCAACTCATCACCATGAAGGATTACATAGACGTCATAATCCCCAGAGGAGGCAAGGGGCTCATTGAACGCATTACCCAAGAAGCTCAGATACCAGTCATTAAACATCTTGATGGAGTCTGTCACGTCTATGTCGATAAGGACGCCGACCTAGAAAAAGCTCTAAAAATTGCGGATAACGCTAAAACACAGCGTTATGGGACTTGCAATACGATGGAGACCTTATTAGTTCACGAGAGCGTAGCGGAAAAATTTCTTCCACGAATCGGGGACATACTATTCGAAAAAGGTGTGGAAATTCGAGGTGATGAAATAAGTCAGCACTTTATACCCAATGCCGTAGCCGCTACCGATGCAGATTGGTATGAAGAGTACTTGGCCCCCATTTTAGCTGTGAGAGTTGTCGCAAACCTCGAACAAGCGATCGAACACATACGCACCTACGGATCTCAACATACAGATTCCATCATCACAGAAAATGAATCAAACGCGATGCGCTTCATTCGCGAAGTTGATTCAAGCTCAGTGATGATCAATGCATCGACACGTTTTGCCGATGGTTTTGAATACGGTCTCGGCGCTGAAATTGGCATCTCGACAAACAAATTACACGCTCGCGGACCCGTTGGGCTAGAGGGACTAACCAACTTGAAGTGGATTGTTTTTGGTAACGGAGAAATACGCACCTAATAACGTATCCCATTCGCTTATTCCTTAACTTGAACACAAAAAGCAGTAAAGACTATGACAAAAATTAAAGTTCATGTCCCAGATGTTGGAGATTTCAAAAACATTCCTGTCATTGAAGTGCTCGTAAAGCCAGGGGATCAAGTTCAAGAAGAAGACTCACTGATTACTCTTGAAACGGACAAGGCAACCATGGATGTCCCCTCTCCCATGAGTGGCACTGTCGAGGAAGTTCACGTCCAAGTTAACGACAAAGTATCTGAAGGGCAACTGATCGTTAGTATCAACCCTGGAGCAAATGAGCAAGATGCTCCATCAGCAACAACCAGTGATCAACCGCCCATCACCCACAAGACATCCACCAATTCGTCAACAATAACCCCGACAGCAGATCTAACTACTCAAAGTGATTTACATGCCGAGATAGTCGTGCTCGGATCAGGGCCCGGTGGATATACTGCCGCCTTTAGGGCCGCAGACCTCGGTAAAAAAGTTATCTTAATCGAACAACACAAAACATTAGGTGGCGTATGTCTCAATGTCGGATGCATTCCGTCTAAAGCATTACTACACGCAGCAAAAGTAATTTCAGAGTCCAAAGAAATAGGCGAATTCGGCATTTCATTTGGCAAACCAAAAGTCGACCTGGACAAACTTAGGGGCTGGAAGAATGGCGTCGTCAGCAAACTGACAAAGGGCCTAACTGGACTTTCCAAACAACGTAAGGTTGAAATTGTCGAAGGGCACGGTCAATTCTCTGGTCCAAACATGATTGAAGTCCAAACCACTAATGGGCTCAAGCGAATTAGCTTCGATGCTGCAATCATCGCAGTAGGCTCACACGTCACGAAAATTCCAGGAATTCCGTACGATGATCCTCGAGTCATGGACTCCACAGACGCGCTTACTCTGCAGAGCATACCGAAATCCATGCTCGTCATCGGGGGAGGAATTATTGGGCTGGAAATGGCAACGGTATATCAAGCCCTTGGAACAAAAATCACAGTGGTTGAACTCGCCGATAGCTTAATCCCAGGAGCTGACAAAGATATTGTCCGCCCACTTCATAAAAGACTACTAACTCAATACGAAGGGATACACCTTAAAACCAAAGTGACTGCGCTGACTGCCGAAAAAAATGGATTAAAAGCGCAATTTGAAGGTGACAATGTGCCAACAACGAGCTCGTATGAAAAAGTATTGGTCGCTGTTGGAAGAAAGCCCAACGGGAAGGCCATCGGAGCCCAGTTAGCCGGAATCCGCGTTGACGACTCTGGATTCATTCCTGTCAATAAACAGATGAAAACAAATATCCCACATATCTATGCAATCGGAGATGTCGCGGGTAATCCTATGCTCGCGCACAAAGCAACTCACGAAGGAAAGCTAGCAGCGGAAGTCGCAGCCGGGTTTAAGAGATCTTTTGACGCCAAAACCATTCCCTCTGTTGCCTACACCGATCCAGAAATTGCTTGGATGGGGCTAACAGAGACTCAAGCGAAATCAGAAGGCATTGAGTTTGAAAAAGCAACGTTCCCGTGGGCGGCAAGTGGTCGGTCGCTCGCCACCGGACGCGACGAAGGCATAACCAAATTATTGTTCGACAAAAACACCAAAAGACTTATTGGTGCGGCGATTGTCGGATCAAATGCAGGTGAGCTAATCGGCGAGACAGTATTAGCATTAGAGATGGGAGCAGATGCGGAAGATATTGGACTAACGATCCATCCTCATCCGACGCTTTCTGAAAGTATATTTTTTGCGGCAGAAATTGCAGAAGGTTCTATTACTGACCTTTATATGCCCAAGAAAAAATCATAGGCATGCTCACAAAGAATAGGGTGTTTCATTTATGATTTTTAGTACGCCAACACATTTCACGCCGGGCACTAAAAGTATCGATCCATCCCCCACCAAAGCATTTTGGTTTCTTTTTAGAAAAAATGAACTGTTAGTCGTTAAAAAAAATACTGCAGAAGGTGTGGGCGTGCCATACACGTCAAATCTCAATGGTATCGGCGTTAGCATTGAAGTCAGTCAATTCATTGGACACCATGAAGGCAAACCTTGCTATACAGCTGAAGTCAGCGAAGAAACCGAAACATCGAACACATTTTTTTGGTCAGGGCTGCGGGCCTTATTTGGCCAGATAGATGACGAACTATTCTCCATATCAGGAAGAGCCCTTCAAATAACGGATTGGTATCGAAGCCATCAATATTGCGGTCGCTGCGGCACAAGAAATGAACTTAAAGATGGTGAGCGATGCCTAGCCTGCCCCTCCTGCGAACAGCTTCACTACCCTCGAGTGGCTCCCGCCATGATGGTGATGATTCAAAAAGAGAAAGAATTTTTATTGGCAAGGTCTCCCCATTTTCTACCTGGCATGTACTCCGCACTAGCCGGATTTTCAGAGCCCGGAGAAACATTAGAGGAGACCGTGCATCGAGAAGTATATGAAGAAGTCGGGATTCGAATTAAAAATTTGCGATATTTTTCGAGTCAACCCTGGCCTTTTCCACACTCACTGATGATTGCGTTTCACGCCGATTATAAATCAGGGGAAATCAATATTGACCCCAATGAAATAGAAGACGCAAGGTGGTTTAACATCAACGAGCTGCCAGAACGACTCCCTAGCACCATTAGCATCGCCAGGAAACTTCTCGATGCGACCTTGGATAAATTAAGAAATATGTAAAAAAATCCCACAGCGACTACGGGCAAAGTTACGTGCGCGCAAAATACTGTAGTCTGCTACAAACCACGTAAAAACAAACATCAAGGGCTGTTCAATGTTTAAGAAATTACTGTTAATTTTTGTCTTGCAACTGGGTATGTTGTTTTTTGGAAATACGGCTCAGGCGCTCTCAATAAAAATTGGTCATAACGATACATCCTACGATGGAGCTACCGCAGCGTTATTTAAGGTGGTTTTTGAACGATCCGGATATAACGTTTCAGAAATCAAAGGGGACTCCGACGTACTACTTTCCATGCTGGATCGCGGCGAGATTGACTTCTATCTGTCCGCGTGGCTACCAGGGCGCGATGCCGAGAGCTTTGCCGCCTACCAGGAGAACTTAACGTTAGTCACACCGCTGTATGAAAATGCTTCATCTTTTTTTGCGGTACCACGTTATATTCCGCAATCAATCGTGACCACCATCGATGACTTGTCAAAACCAGAGGTTATTGAAAGGATGAATAAAACAATTGTCTTGGACGAAAGAGATGGGGCTCTAGGAAAATTGACGAAGCACGCTTTTCAAACTTACAGCCTTACCACCTCTGGTTATGCCCTGATGACCATGACACCCCAAGACTGGGATGCCGATTTAACACGACGTCTCGAAGAAAAAATTTGGTTTACCGTTCCAATGACGAAACCTCATCTTCTGAATTTGACAAAAAAATTCAGATTCATAAAAGATCCCCAAGAAGCATTCGGCGGGAGAGATACCGCCTGGTTAGTGGCCAACAAAAAAACTCAAAAGAAAATCGCTAGTCATATCTTTGAAATCATCAGCAAAATGGAGCTCTCTACGAAGTGGGTTGCCGAGATAGACCAAATGGCTTATGAGAATGATTGGCCGCATTATGTGGCAGCTAGAGTCTGGATGGCTGCTCATCCTTATACTGTTGAATATTGGATTTCCAGCGAATAATGCCGCGCTAGCTAGGGGAGGTGCCCTCTAGTAACTAAGTAGCTTTAGCGGCTAAGCATCAGTCCCGGTGTAGTATTTCGGATGTCTTTTCTTGACTACGATGCTGTCAGATGCGTAAGCATGGCAAGACCCAATCAGGGCCGGTCGTTCGTCAACTCCAGATTGCTTATCCCGACGCACACGATCATGATATGTGGTTTGAAAAGCGGTTGTTGCTATAGGTCCAAGTAGCTCGACCATGTGTGTACACCCTTCGACGCCGCCCAACAACTCAGCAACCTTTTTACGCCAACCTCTAGCAATGGAGCAGCCGATCAATCTTTTAAAATTGAGAACAATATCACCACAAATATTATAAGGCCCCCAAAGGGTGCGAGCCTCCACATCAAGAACAAGAAGATCAACATCTACGGTCAATCGAATCCACATCTCATGGATGGGTTCACCTGGTTTTACAAGACCACGATCCATGTTTTCAAATGCTATGCTCTTCTCATCGATCAAGGTGCCCTCAATGTCATAGCTACCATCATGACGTCGATAACCACGAACCTCGACTCGTCTTGTATGCAATGGGTCACGCGATACCGCTTCCGGGATTGATGTACTCAAAACTATTCCTATTCACTTAAAATGAAACATGTGTACTCGATAAAATCAAAATTTTTAAAAAACCCCCAATGTGGGCCTAGTCTCTAATAAATATTACAGCCTACAGTTTAGTAAAAACTTTAAACAAAATGCCAACAACAAAACCTAAACACACATGCGAAATCGTAATTACTTTTGGCGATTGCGATCCTGCGGGCATCGTATTTTATCCGAACTTCTACCGCTTCATTGACAGAACTTTTCATGATTGGCTTAGGCAATGGGGGAGCCATAATACACTCTCGAATCGCGTTAATGGATTAGCGCTGGGTCTAATTGAATCCGGCGCACAGTTTCATCATGTCGTTCGCGATGGCGATGCGCTAAGGGTGGACTTACAAATTTGCGACTGGAGATCTAAGACGTTCCGCGTTGAATACAAAGCTTATGTTGCCGAGACACTATGTTTAACCGCTTTCGAAGTGCGTGGTTTATTTCAATCCATCGACAATAAAATAAAAGCCGCCCAAGTGTCTCTGCTTAAAACGATCATTGATCCTTAATCATCTTCAGGTAACATCAACAATTGCCTCTCCTTGGCTAACAGTAATACTTCTCGCTTATCGTCATCCGACATTTCAACCCATACACTTATTTCATCCATCGTTCGAAAGCAGCCTAGGCAAACGCCGCTAGCGGGATTCAACTGACATATATCTACACATGGTGATTCAATAGAAGTCATATCACGATCACTTCGAATAAAAGTGTTACGCCACCAAATGCCGCTTCGACAGAAGCGCCCGACCAGCCCTAGAAGAGGTTGGTCTTCCTAAGTACTCACATATGTACTCAGCCGCAACAAGTAGCTTGTTCATATCAACTCCTGTTTCGATACCCATACCATTCAACATGTACAGCACATCCTCTGTCGAAACATTTCCAGTAGCCCCAGGAGAATAAGGACAACCGCCGAGGCCTGCTATCGAACTATCAAAGATAGAAACGCCCACCTCTAGGGAAGCGAAAATATTCCCAATAGCCTGACCATAAGTATCATGAAAGTGTCCGCCGAGCTTTTCTACTGGCACAAATTTCGCAACATGCTCAAAGAGATCCTTGCTTCTTTGCGGAGTTCCAACCCCAACAGTGTCGCCTAAAGAAACCTCGTAACATCCCATGTCGTATAACTGTTGCGCCACATCCGCGACAACTGCAGGATCGACCTCCCCCTCATAGGGACATCCAAGCACAACAGAAATATATCCACGAACACGCAAGCCACAACGAGCAGCCTCATCGCACACTATTTTCTGTCTCTCTAGAGACTCCTTAATTGTACAATTAGTATTCTTCTGCGAAAACGTTTCGCTAGCTGCAGCAAAGCCAGCAACCTCTTGCACTCCAGCTTCAACAGCCGCCTCCAAACCTTTCAAATTAGGTACTAACACTGGGTAACAAACGTCAGATCGTATTGCGGACCGTATAAATACCTCTCTTGTATCCGCCATTTGAGGCACCCACTTTGGAGAGACAAAGCTCCCTGCCTCAATCACCGATAAACCTGCATCCGCAAGCTTATTAATTAGCTCCACCTTAACGTTAGTCGGCACATGCACTTTTTCGTTTTGCAATCCATCTCGAGGTCCTACCTCCACAATTTTGACGCGACTCGGCATACTCATTATTGATCTTCCTCCAGTGCGAGAAGCTCTACGCCCTCCAACACTTGGTCTCCCTCAGAATAAAATATCTCAACAACTGTTCCAGACTTAGGCGAAAGAATCGTATGTTCCATTTTCATGGCTTCGACTATAACTAAGGCCTGCTCTTTTTGCACTGAGTCGCCAACTGCCACTAAAATCTGCCTGACGTATCCGGGCAACGGAGCGATCAGTAAGTTTCCAGATTCCTCCTCCACATACAAATCAAGCTGAGACCGCGATATGACCGTTGTCTGCCCCTCACAAAAAATTGTCACCCCAGACTCACCCTCAACGACGAAGCCTTCGGCAGATTTTCCAGAGACCTTAACCTGTATTTGATCCGAGTTGTAACCCACACTATTAAGCTCATACTCAGCCCCATCGAATACGAATTGAATTTTATTCAAACACAGGCTCAATAACACTTCGTACGTCTGATCCCCGCAAATTAATCTAAATACTCGGCTTGCATCTCGGTTAAGCCTCCAGCCATCCATATGCCGCCAGGGTGAATACGGGTCCGAAGATGGGTCTGACTCCAGCTGATCATCGAACATCCCCCTTAACTCATAAGCCAAAAACAGTGCTACGGCAGTTACCGAAATCAACTCTTGTGATTTAGATAAGCTTTTTATATGCCGATTGATTAATCCGGTATTGAGATTTTGGGGCTGTTGTTCTGCTTCGCTAAAATCGGGAACAGAGATCAACGCCCTTAAAAAATTAGTGTTCGTTTGAATGCCGGCTAAATGGTAAGCCGAAAGGGCAACATTCAATTTATTCAAAGCAGCTTGCCTTGTTTCGCCCCAACAAATAATTTTAGAAATCATTGGGTCATAATAAACACCCACCTCATCACCCACCTGAACGCCCGAATCAATACGCACATCCGAGTCAGCGCCTTTGCGCTCCTGTAAATATTCTATGCGTCCCGCGACCGGAAGAAAATCACGCGCTGGGTTTTCCGCATACACTCTAGACTCAACAGCATGGCCTTTTAATTTAATATCCTTTTGCTGTTTAGGCAGCACCTCTCCAGCAGCAACTCGCAATTGCCACTCTACAAGATCTTGTCCAGTGATCATTTCGGTAACTGGGTGCTCTACTTGTAACCGCGTATTCATCTCCATGAAATAAAAATGTTGGCTCTCATCCATGATGAACTCAACGGTCCCCGCTCCCTCATAACCCGCCGCTTTCGCAACAGCGATGGCGGTTTCTCCCAAACTTCTTCGAATCTCTTCCGAAATAGCTGGCGCTGGCGCTTCCTCAATGACCTTTTGATACCTTCTTTGCAGCGAACAATCTCGTTCAAATAAATGCACATAATTACCCTGCTGGTCTGCAAAAATCTGAACCTCGATATGGCGTGGTGCTTTGATATAGCGTTCTAATAAAACATGGTCATTATTGAAGCTATTTTTCGCCTCTCTTCGTGCGCCAGTTAGCGCAGTCATAAAATCGCCTAACCGATCAACCACGCGCATGCCTTTTCCTCCGCCACCGGCACTCGCCTTAATCAAAAGCGGAAATCCTAGTCGACTTGCCTCAGCTACCAACACTTCGTCACTTTGATCCGCGCCATGAAAACCTGGCAACAGTGGAACCCCAGCTTTTTCGACAATCGTTTTGGCTGAACTTTTTAACCCCATAGCTCGTATAACTTTCGAGGAAGGGCCAATAAATTTGATTCCCTCCGCCTCACAAAGTTCTGCGAATTCGGCATTTTCAGATAAAAACCCGTATCCTGGGTGAATTGCCTCTGCACCCGTTGTTAGGGCAACCTCTACGATTCGCTGGGCATTTAAGTAAGATTCTGCGGGTGATGCACCGCCAATCATTACACTTTGATCACACACATGTGTATGGAGAGCGTTCACATCAACCGCAGAGCAAACCGCTACTGTTTGCACGCCCATTGCCTTCGCAGTTCGAGCAATTCGAACAGCGATTTCGCCTCTATTTGCGATGAGAATCTTTGAAAACATCAGGACCTAATACTCACAATCATTTTAAGTGGTTATAAACCGAATTTAGTAAAAAATATCGTATGTAGAAATAAACAATGGCTTACCTCGAGCGTCCGTTTAAAAAGGTTATCAGCTGCTGATTAATTAGAGAAAGTCCAAAGTGAGTTTATCAATTTATCAAACGGGACTTACTTTAAATATATTTCAACCCAAAATGAGTCGGCCTCATGCTTCATCCTCACCCACCCAACTCGGTTTTCTTTTTTCAAGAAAAGACCTAATACCCTCTCGCCCCTCATTAGATGCTCGAACGCGAGCAATCCGAATTGCCGTCTCATTGATAAGCTGTTGGTCGAGGGCAGACTGGTCAATTATTTCAATCAGCGCTTTGGTTTCTCGATGCGCGTCAGCGCCCCCGTAGTTGAAATGTTTGACGAAGGTTTTGACCATATCGTCTAAAGCCTCAATATCGACAACTTCATGCACAAGCCCAAAGCGATGAGCATCTGTGGCAGTGAACCGCTCTGCAGTCATCATATATCTACGCGCCGCTCGAATACCCATAGCAGACACGACATAAGGGCCAATGGTTGCCGGTATCAACCCAATTCTGACTTCAGACAAACAAAATTGTGTTTCTTTTGAAGCGATCGCAATATCGCATGCGGACACCAACCCCATCCCGCCAGCAAATGCATGACCGTTAACTCGAGCGATCGTGGGTTTTGGTAGGCGATACAGCTCATCTAACATACGCGCTAAATTACCAGCGTCGGACCGATTCTCCTCGAATGTATACTCCGACATTCGTTTCATCCAGTTTAGGTCCGCACCCGCACAAAATGATTGCCCACGACCTGCCAGAACCACAACCTTGACCGACGAATCTTCCCCCAAAGCAACGAATGTTTCCGTTAATTCTCGAATCATTACGTCATCAAATGCATTCCGCACATCCGGACGACTCAACCAAACCCAAGCAACATTAGATTGTCTTTCAATTTCAATTGTGGTTAGCATGCCTGACACTATCGCTTAAAAGTACAAACGTTTTGCAACTTCTTCTAACATCACTTCAGTCGCTCCGCCACCAATTGCTAACACTCGCGCATCCCGCACAAGACGCTCAATCGGGCTTTCCTTCATATACCCCATCCCACCAAAAAACTGTTGGCAAGAGTAGACTACCTCATTAACCAATTCTCCCGTCAATGCCTTCAACATCGACACCTCTTTGACGCACTCCTTATTCTCATTTGCCAACCAAGCACAATGATAAAGTAGCGCTCGAGCCGCTTCAGTTTTTGAAGCAAGCATTGCTAATCGCTGGCGTATAACTTGTTTATCATAGAGAACCCCACCGAAAGCTTTCCGCTGCTTGGTCCACTCCGTGGTTAACCTTAAAGCAGTTAATGCATGGCCAATAGCCATTGCCCCCAAAGCAATTCGTTCGATTTGGAAATTATTCATGACCGCGTAGAACCCACGATTCTCCTCTCCCAAAAGGTTTGCTGCAGGTAACCGACATTCATTGAAAACTAATTCTGCAGTATCAGATGAACACCAACCTTGTTTATCTAATTTGCGGCCTACAGAAAACCCTGGAGTACCTTTTTCGACAAGAAACATCGAAATCCCCCGGGAGCCCTTTGCCTCAAGGTCAGTCTTCGCCGCTATAAAATAGAGGTCGGCATGAACACCGTTTGTGATGAACATTTTGGAACCGTTCAACACCCAATCACTACCATCCCGCCGAGCTGTCGTTCTTATTCCCGCAACGTCAGAGCCCGCGTCAGACTCAGAAATCCCCACCGCCGTGATTAACTCACCTGAAATAATCCTAGGCAGATAGGTGTGTATCTGCTCAGGGGTGCCGGCATGTATTAAGTGTGGTGAGGCCATATCGGTATGTACCAATACAGTAACGATAAACCCACCGAATGTAGACATGGATAGCGCTTCCTGAAAAACAACAGACGTAAGAAAATCCGTTTCAGCTCCGCCATACTCACTTGGATAAGTCATCCCCAACCAACCGAGCTTCCCCATTTTTCGCAGCACATCTCTTGGGGTGTAACCCTGCTCCTCCCATTGAAGCCCATACGGCTCAACTTCGCGCTCTAAAAATCGAGCGACTTGCTCGCGCAATGCATCATGTTCGGGTGTTGTGTAAATCATAATTACCTTTCGTTACATTCGAAATACGCCAAATCGTGTTTCTGGAATAGGCGCATTTAGGGCTGCGGAAATTGCTAGGCTCAAAACACGCCGGGTCTGGGCCGGGTCGATAACCCCATCATCCCATAGCCGAGCGGTTGCATAATAAGGATGGCCTTGATGCTCGTATTGTTCTATTAACGGACGCCTAAATGACTCTTCTTCATCTGACGACCACGTTTGTCCCAAACGCTCCATTGCTTCGCGTTTCACTGTCGACAGCACACTCGCCGCCTGCTCACCACCCATTATTGATATTCTGGCGTTAGGCCACATCCAAAGAAATCTCGGCGAATAAGCCCGTCCACACATTCCGTAGTTACCTGCACCAAAGCTGCCCCCAATGATGACAGTGAATTTGGGTACTTTAGCGGTAGCTACCGCAGTAACCAACTTCGCACCATCCTTCGCTATGCCGCCGGATTCATATTTTTGACCCACCATAAATCCAGTAATGTTTTGCAAAAAGACTAAAGGGATTTTTCGCTGACAACATAATTCAATAAAATGAGCGCCCTTCAGGGAAGACTCAGAAAACAAAATACCGTTGTTAGCTATAACCCCTACAGGATAACCGTTTATATGTGCAAAACCCGTGACGAGCGTTGTGCCATATAACGCCTTAAATTCATCGAATTCACTTCCATCTACTATACGAGCAATAATTTCCCTTACATCATATGGTTTACGGGGATCCTGTGGGATTACCCCATATATGTCCTCCGTTGGGTAACCCGGTTCTACTGGATTCAGAACATTTAAATCGACTGATTTCCTTCGGTTTAAATTGCAAACGATGGTCCGAACGGTCTCAAGAGCATGGTGATCATTTTGCGCATAGTGATCAGCAACCCCTGATATCCGCGTATGAACGTCCGCTCCGCCGAGGTCCTCTGCGCTCACGATCTCCCCAGTAGCCGCTTTTACCAAAGGTGGTCCACCGAGGAATATGGTTCCTTGTTGTTTAACGATCACTGATTCATCTGACATCGCAGGCACATAAGCCCCGCCGGCCGTACACGATCCCATAACACACGCAATCTGTGGAATACCCTGGGACGACATATTTGCTTGATTAAAAAATATACGGCCAAAATGCTCTCTATCTGCAAAAATTTCATCCTGATTAGGCAGGTTCCCTCCGCCAGAATCAACCAGATAAATACACGGTAAATTATTTTGCTGTGCAACTTCTTGAGCTCTGAGATGCTTCTTGACGGTCATTGGAAAATAAGTACCTCCCTTAACTGTGGCGTCGTTAGCGACAATCATGCATTCCACCCCGGATACCCGCCCTATTCCGGTGACAATGCCAGCTGAGGGAACCGCGTTCTCATACATACCATAAGCGGCTAGCTGAGACATCTCTAGAAACGGCGTACCGTCGTCTAGCAGCGCATCGATTCTCTGGCGCGGCAGCAGCTTGCCTCTAGCCAGGTGTTTTGCGCGCGCAGCTTCAGAGCCGCCAAGGCAGACTTGTGCATATTTTTGCTTCAAGTCTTCCACCAACGCTTCCATCGCTGTTCGGCTACTCAAGAAGCCCTCAGATCGAACATTTAATCTGGTTTTAATTCTATTCATTTCGACACGACTTTAGATCTTTCAGCGACAGGACCACCAACTTGTTTCCAATTACTAAACCCACCCTCAATATGTGCAACATTCTGCAATCCCATATCTTGTGCTGTTTTGGTAGCTAAGGCAGATCGCCATGCAGATGCACAGTAGAAATAAAAATTTTTCCCGCTACCAAAGACCTCTTTATAGTAGGGGCTATCAGGATCGATCCAGAACTCTAGCATTCCTCTCGGAGCATGAAATGCGCCAGGAATCATTCCTTCACGCTCTAACTCCCGAACATCCCTGACATCCACGAACAATGTGTCAGTATCATCGACTTTCGCAATAGCCTCATCAATCGAGATGGTTTGCACCACTTGGTTTGCCTCTGAGACTAAATCCTTAATCCCTTTTTTCAATATCATTTTCTCACCCTTTAAAAACCGCCGGTTCGCAACCATTCTTGAACCTGATCGAGGCGATCAGAGCCCCAAAACGGCTCACCATCAACAATGATATAAGGGGATCCAAATACACCTTTTTGAATGGCCAAGTCGCACTCATCTTTTAAGCGTGCTTTCATTTCCGGATCCTTAGTCACCGCAATCAACTCCTCCTCAGATCCCTTAATTGAAGAAATAATCTGAGCGGCCACTGCAGGCGAGGATATATCTAACCCTTGCACGAAATAAGCCTCATACAACTTCAAAATTGCTTCTTCTTGCCTGTCTGGTGCCGCAGCTTGCAGCCAATAAATTAAACGACAAGGCGCTTGACTGGAAATCGGAAATTTATCAGGTTGTCTATAGGCGATGCCCCAAAGCCTCGACGTGCGCTCCATATCTCTTTTCGAATACTCACCTTTCAAAGGCACCATCGGAAGAGGCATACCCCCCGTCACTTTAAGTGCGGCAGCAATCATAAATGGTTTCCAAGAAACCTCTCGACCAAACTCATCGCCAATCGCCTTAATCTTAGTAGCTGCAAAGTATCCAAATGGCGAAGAAAAATCAAAGTAAAACTCGATTTTGTTAGTGCTGGCTTCCATCTCTAAACTCCCTATTGAACCATATGATCAAATCTTTAATCGCTAAAGACTCTCTATTTCAAGCGCCACCGCAGTAGCCTCGCCACCCCCAAGACAAAGAGATGCCACCCCTCTACGTCCTGCCGTCTTACGCAACGCTCCGATTAGCGTCACCAAAATTCTGGCGCCCGATGCTCCAATAGGATGACCAAGCGCACAGGCTCCACCATGTACGTTAACTCTTTGATGATCAATTTTATGCGCCTCCATCACTGCCATAGGAACAACGGCAAAAGCCTCGTTTATTTCAAACAGGTCGACGTCTTTAGAGGACCAACCAGTTTTAACAAAAATCTTTTCTAAAGCACCGATAGGCGCTGTAGTAAATAGTCCGGGCTCCTGGGCGTGTGTTGAGTGGGCAACTATGCGAGCTAGAGGCGTTATACCAAGCTCATTTGCAGCTTTTCGGGACATCAACACCAAAGCCGCCGCACCGTCAGAGATTGAACTCGAATTCGCCGCCGTTACCGTCCCGTCTTTCTTAAAGACGGGTTTAAGCGTTGGAATCTTTGCTAAATCAGCTTTAAAAGGCTGTTCATCTCGACCGATAAACTCGTCTTTTCCTCTGCTATAAATTTCAACCGGGACAATCTCCCAATCAAATGAACCATCCTCGTTGGCCCTCTTAGCACGCTCTAGAGACTCTATCGAAAACGCGTCTTGTTGTTCCCTCGAAAACTGGTATGTGCCGGCACAATCCTCTGCATAAGCGCCCATTAAGCGTCCCTTGTCATACGCGTCTTCAAGCCCATCCAGAAACATATGATCCTTTACCTCCTGGTGCCCGAGTCGGTAACCCGACCGAGCGCGCGGCAAAAGATAGGGCGCATTCGTCATACTCTCCATACCTCCCGCCACAACGACTCGAGCACTCCCTGCCTTGATCAAATCATGGGTCAACATCACCGCCTTCATTCCTGAACCACACATTTTATTGATGGTAGTGCAACCGACTGAGAGCGGCAGCCCTGCACCAATCGATGCCTGCCTAGCTGGCGCCTGCCCCTGTCCTGCGGGCAACACACAACCCATAACGAGCTCTTCGATCGACTCGACGGGTACTTGAGCTCGGTCAACCGCCGCCTTAATTGATATTGCCCCCAATTGGGGGGCCGTGAGGCCCTTGAGGCATCCCTGAAACCCGCCCATCGGAGTTCGAGCGACCGAGACTATCACCACATCATGTTCGTTCATTTTCATTCGACCTCTAAAAATCTTTCCATCCAAGTTAATTCCAGATAAATAAATCCAGCCACGACTGTGCTCTAAAAATCACCCAGCAGCGCGACTATACTTTTTATATGAACAATTATAATACGTCACCGAGCTAAATCCTTCTCCTAAGGTTTCTCTGCCTGGGCAGAATGGCACCCTATATAATTAGCGCTATCAAAACACGTTGCAACAAGCTGGCTCTTAAAACACCTATGACTTTCAAATGCCTCTGAAAAAAATTTCTCAATCGTCATCTTCTCCGCTCAAGTTTCCGTTTGCAGCAATCCCTAAATCAGGCGCGCATCACCAAGTAGCCAATGGAATTCACTGGTGTCGACACGATCTACCCTTCGCTCTAGACCACATCAATACGTGGCTACTCCAAGACCACGATAAGTGGGTTATTGTAGACACAGGGGTTTCCGATGACCGCAGCCAGGACGGCTGGAGGAACATCTTGGATGGCGAGCTAAGTGGTTCTGAAATCTCAAAAATTATCGTGACCCACTACCATCCGGACCACATAGGGAATGCGGACTGGCTGAGTAAACGCTCGCTTGCATCGGTGTGGATGAGTTCCTCAGAGTTCTTAACAGCACATGCAGTTTTTGACAAAGCTGCCACCCACAGCGCACAGGCAACTGGGGCATTATTCCGACAACACGGGCTACCGGACGATGAAGTTGACTCCGTCTCAGCAAAAGGCGACCATTACAAACCGTTAGTTCGCTCGCTACCAACTTCTTTCCTCAGAATCACAAATGGAGAGACATTAGACGTTGGCGAAAGCTCGTGGCAAATCATTGTCGGAAGTGGGCACTCTCCTGAACACCTTTCTCTTTTCTGCGAAACGGAACAAGTACTTATCTCTGGAGACATGTTGCTGCCAAAGATATCGACGAATGTGGCCGTGTGGCCTTATAGCTCAGAGAGTAATCCGTTAAAGGAGTTTTTAACGTCCATTGATCTCTTTCAAGACCTACCCGTCGACACGCTCGTTCTCCCCTCACATGGCCTGCCATTTATAGGGATGCACTCTAGAATCCACGAACTTAAAATGCATCATGAAGAACGCCTTAATAAGCTACTCTCTGTTTGTGATGAGCCAAAAAATGCGTTCCAGGTTTTGCCTTTGCTGTTCGAAAGGACACTCGACACCTATCAGACATTTTTTGCTATGGGGGAGGCAATTGCACACCTTAATTTTCTTTGGTGGGAGGGAGAGCTCACCCGCCAACAAAGTGAAACAGAAGGCGGCGTTGTACACTTCATAAAAAATTAATAGGCAACTAATGACCTCAGAACTGAATATCCGTCGCCAAATTATCGAAAGCTCGATTGCAATGAACGCGTTAGGCATTAATCGCGGCACATCAGGCAATGTTAGTGCTCGTCATGATCGAGGGTGTCTAATAACGCCGTCAGGATTGCGCTATGAAATAACCAAGCCTAAGGATATCGTCTACATCGATGATTTGGCTAATGCACATGGGAAATATGCGCCGTCTTCCGAATGGCGATTCCATCACGATATTTATCGAAATCGTTCTGACGTCGGCGCCATCGTGCACACGCACTCCAGCTTCGCGACATCCCTTTCTTGCCTTAGGATGACCATTCCAGCGTTCCATTACATGGTCGCAGTATGTGGTGGCAACAACATTCGATGCGCACCGTACACAACGTTCGGAACACAAAAACTTTCCGATTATGCTCTTTCCGCCCTTAAAGATCGTAAAGCCTGTCTACTCGCGAACCATGGAATGATCTGTGTTGGCGAAACGGTCGAGGGCGCACTTAATCTGGCCGTCGAAGTCGAGGCGCTATGCGAACAATACTGGAGGGCGTTGCAAGTTGGAAAACCAAAAATTTTATCCAAAATTGAAATGCAAACCGTACTGAAAAAATTCCAAACCTACGGACAGGCGAAAAAAGCCAGTAACAGCCGATGACATAAAAGGCAAGTAGCACTCAAAAGAACCACACAGATCAATAATGTGCCTAAGAAACGCCAAAGATTAGCGAATCAGCAATCGATTTAATCAATTAATGATTATTTTTTTATTTGTTGGATCGATTATGCGCAGGCCCGCACAATACGCCTCTAGAAATCTTTAATTACCCTAAAAAATAGAGAGGCACCAATGACACTTAAAACCTTTGAGGGAAACAAAGTCCCTTTGGTTAATTTTAAAATACGCGAGAATGACGACTGGAAAACACTTACGACTCAAGAACTCTTCGAAAATAAAACCGTAGTCGCCTTTTCCCTTCCCGGAGCATTCACGCCAACCTGCTCATCGACACACCTGCCTCGCTACAACGAACTCGCTCCATCTTTTTTTCAAAATGGAGTCGACGAAATTATCTGCCTATCAGTTAACGATGCCTTCGTAATGAATGAGTGGGCAAAAAATCAAGAATCTCAGAATATTCGCCTATTGCCCGACGGCAACGGCGAATTCACCGAAAAACTCGGCATGCTTGTCGATAAAAGCGAGCTCGGATTCGGCAAACGCTCATGGAGATACTCCATGCTCGTTAAAAATGGCGTAGTAGAAAAAGCATTCATCGAGCCGGACCAACCCGGCGACCCATTTGAGGTGTCCGATGCAGATACTATGCTCAAATACATTAACCCAAAAGCCGGGAAGCCCGATCAAGTCGCCATCTTTACGAGGGAAGGCTGCTCCTTCTGCGCAAAGGCAAAAGAAGCATTAACGAAAGCCGGCCTTGATTATGTTGAGGTGCCACTTTCACACCAAACCCGAAGTCGCATTATTGGGGCTGTTACCGGCGAGCAAACCGTGCCACAAATCTTCATTAACGGGAATTATATTGGGGGTAGCGAAGCGTTATATAACTATCTAAGCAACTAATCCTGACGCCAGGCTTTTTCCGCATCATCCCATGCGGCAAGAGCCTGCAAATCAGGCACCCAAGCCAAGCCAGTTTTTGCATCAGAGGACTTTGCCTCAGGAGACACCAAAACATCCAATAGCGCGGGCCTATTTTGCATCGCTCGTTTAATCGCGCCCTCTAGGTCGTCTGCCGACGTCACTCTTTCCGCGTACATCCCAAAAGCCTGCGCCATCTGCGCATAATTTGAAACCTGCAGCTTAGTCCCTACAACCTTGCCGTGCGTATCAGTTTGATCATGAACCTCGATTTGCCATGCTCCGTTATTAGCCACAACAATAAGCACGGGCGCCTTGTGGCGTACGGCCGTATCAATCTCCATAGCATTGAACCCAAACGCCCCATCACCAGTCGCCACCACAACATCTTTACCAGGACAAGCGAGGCTGGCGGCAATGCCAAATGCAGTTCCAATTCCAATACACCCGAGCGAACCAGGGTCAAGATACGTATTCGCATTCAAGCCCACACGCGCAAAAGCAAGAAAATCACCGCCATCTGCAACAACAACCGAATCTTTGCTCATTTGCTTTTGCAACTCAGCAAGCACTCTATTAGGATGAATACGCCCCTGATCGTCGGATGGCGCGGTCGACATCGACTCAGCCAATCGTTGCGCTCGCTCCTCGTGCTTTAAACGAAGTGACTTTGCCCACTCTCTATCCACGGAAGAAATTCGCGTCCCCACGCACTGGTTAATGGCGTCCAAAGTTTTAGCAGGATTTGCATGAATCTCCACATCCCCACGCCTGTTGTCACGCACCTCGGTCGGCACTTCTCCTATTCGAACGAACTTAGCCGAACCAAAAACAGCCGGAGATCCATAAGCAAGTTGGAAATCCAGGCGCCGACCCAAAGTCACAACAACATCGGCATCACCCATGACTTTGCCCCGCATTGCCGCAACAACGGATGGGTGGCCATCTGGCACCAAACCCTTACTCTCACCGGTATCAAGATATACCGCACCAAGCTTATCTAAAAATTCACATAGCTCTTTTTGGGCACCACGAGCTCCTCGTCCAGAAATTACTAACGGTTTTTTAGCACTCCATAAAATTCTCACCGCCTCTGCGACATCATCCGCATGGGGAAGCAAAGGCCGAATAATCTTGGGTCTGAAGTGCTCCAACATCTGAATGGCTCTAGGCACCTTTTCTCGAAGAACATCCGTTGGAAAATCTAGATACACCGGCCCAGGCTCCCCCCCAGCCCCCATGGCTCGAGAAACCGCCTCGTCGAGCTCTTGTAATACCAAACTAGATTGCCGAACCGTTCGCGCATAACGAGTGATCGACTTAAGAAGATCCGTGTGCACGATATCTTGCAGTGCGCCACGGTTTTCTTGTGCCCTAGGTGGTAGTCCCGACAGAACAAGAATAGATGCCCGAGCAACATGCGCATTAGCAATTCCAGTCATAGCATTAGTCACCCCTGGCCCTGCCGTGACTAATGCGACACCAAGCTTGCCCGTTAACTCGCTGTGAGCATGAGCCATATAAATTGCAGCTCGCTCATCACGCACATCTATAATCTGTATTCCCTCCGCATCAGCACGCATCCAAATAGGCATGATGTGTCCGCCACATAAGGAAAAAATTCGATCAACCCCTTGAGCTTTTAAAAATCGGGCAATCACGCCAGCACTCATGTTTTCGTTCAATGGCATCAATGACATGTTTTTTCCAAAAATTTAGTGGGTTCTAAGCGGTTTGCATTTTTTGTTTTTTACGCGACCTCAAATCAATGGATCCATCCTGCTGTCGCGGATCTATTCCAGGCGGAAAAATATGAATCTTTTGAACTTTTGCTGAAGTCCCTAAAGGGAGAGTATCCATAAATAATACCCATCCTGGCGCCTTGAAGTAAGCGATACGCTCATAACACCAATCGAACAATTCATTCGCAAACTTAGCTTGTCCCTCCGTACCATTAACGTCTTCGGGAAACTTTGCTACTACGCAGGCCATAACTTCTTCTTCGCGAACCTCATCGGGGGCCGCGATGACAGCCACCTGCTTGACACGCTCATGAGCGGTCAAACACGCCTCCACCTCGGCGGCGGCGATATTCTCCCCTGACCGGCGGATGATATTTTTCTTACGATCTAAAAAATAAAAGAAGCCCTCTTCATCCTGGATAACCGCGTCACCCGTATGGAACCAACCATTCTTCCAAGCTTCCTCAGTTGCCTCTTCATTTTTCAAATAACCAGAGAAAAATCCTTGACGCGGCTCAGCGCCATTACTTCGAATCACCAGCTCGCCCGGATTACCAGGAGATAATTCATTATCGTTTTCATCAAAGACTCGCGCCTCAACCCATTGACTCTCTTTTCCAAACGAGCGTGTTTGAATTTTGCGAGGCTCAAAGTTATCCGTAATAATTCTTCCAGTTTCAGACATAGCCCACATTTCAACAACGGGAAATCCGAAACGCTTTTCAAAAACCTCATGATGGCTCGGCTCGATACCTGCGCAAAGCGCAAAGCGCACTTGATGTTGCCGCTCCTCGGACTCCTCAGGCAACTTCAGCAAAATGTTAGGAATAATTCCCTGGAACTGAACAGCCGTTGCTTTTGTAGCAACGAGATCTTTCCACCAAGTGCTTGCATGGAATCTGTCAGGGAAAATTACGCAACCGCCACTCATTAACATTGCGGGCGTTGAAATCGACAAGCAATTGGCGTGATGCAAAGGCAAAGGGTTGTACAACCGCTCCCCCTCTTCTCGGAAACCAAGTCGACCCCCGGCATAAAAATAACTTTCACCAAAAGTGTGAAAGTATTCATTTGTAAGGATACAGCCCTTCGGCCTTCCAGTTGTCCCTGATGTATACAGAAGCGCCGCCTCCGTGTCAGCATCCGGCTCATCATGACGCGGCGCGGCAGGCATTAGCGGCAATTCATCAGGAAATGAATCAAACGATACAACTTCCAGATTGGTGCTGATCGAGTTCGCTATAGACACCAGCTCTGCCAAACGGGCATCAACACACACAGCTAAAGTCGCTTCAGAGTGCTCAATTACATACTTAATTTCTTCAATACGATAGTCAGGGTTGATCGGGACGATACCGGCACCAAGCGCGTTGAGCGCGTAATAATGAAAGAAAAACTCCGGCCTTTGCTCAAACAAAATCGCAACGCGATGACCATGCCCTACCCCAGCTTTCGCATAAACATTTTTTTTAGCTTCTACCCCTTCTAAAACCTGCCCCCATGTGATTTCCCAACCGTCAGGGTGGTAGCTCCTCCCCTTCATTGGCGGAACGCAATAAGCAGCCCTATCTGGGTAAGAGGCAACAGTGTCACACAGGGTGTGGTACAAGGTTTTATAATCTGAAATATTCATAACTTTTCTAACATTCTTCTAAAGACACAGAACTTGAGGCTAAGCTTTCAGCTTTTGCTCCAGCGCAATTAGCGCCTGAACGATGTGGTCGCCAGCTAATCTCTCTGCCTCACCAACATTGCCATCGATCACCGCTCCAAGTATGTCCGCGTGCTGGTCCCAAATCGCGATTGGGGGCTCGCCCTTAAGAAGCACTTGCCCCATAACACGCCGCAAAAAATTCCAATGAGGCCGACTGATTTCAGCTATCAATGGATTGCCTGCAAGTCCATAAATAAAAAAATGGAAATTAACATCTGCAACAATCAGCTCAGCAATTGAGCCACTGCTGAGCGCACCACGACCAGCCTCTAGGTACTCTTCCCCGTCTTCTGAGGCTAATTTCGCCCCTCTCTCCGCTGCTTTCGCAGTAGCTAACTTGTCAATCACGGCGCGCACCTCATACAAATTCCTCACAAAATCGAATTCTAAAGGTGCTACAACCAAACCACGACCAGGCGCGTCACGCACCAAACCATCACTACGAAGTAACAACAGCGCTTGCTGAACCGGCTGCCGCGACACCCCTAATGACTCTGCTATTTCCTCTTGCTTGAGTCGATTATCCTCATCAAACTTTCCCTCAGATATATCAGAAAGAATCGCCTCATAGACCTGATCGACCAGCGTAGGGGTTGGCTTCAATTTATTCATATGCGGCACAGTTTCCTGGGTAGGTACGACACGAGGCAGATCATAGCACTTTGAATTCTGTATTCAAAGTGCTCGGCACTCTCTTTTCCCGTTGCGGCTAAGCAGCGGCCCTAAAAGCTGCCAAATAGTCATAACCCTTTATTGCCCGCGAGCCGTACCAAGATGTCATCTCGCCATCGATCAAAGAAACCCTGGGCTTACCGGAAAGACATACCGCAGCCTGGAGCTCCAGAACATCTCTTCTCCGAAAAGCAAAAGGCTCTGTCGACAGTAAAATATGATCAACCTTGCCGGCGAGACATTCAACCTTTATTTCGGGATATCGAATCGGACTATTTAATTCAATCTGATCATACCCCACGGAGGCCAAAACCCGAGCGATGTACGTATCCTGGCCAATAGTCATCCAAGGCTTTTTCCAAATAAGATACAACACACGCTCACGATTAAGCTGACTCGTCTGATCTATAGCAGATTGATAAGACCGCAAAAAAAGTTCCGTCAATCTCTTAGCTTGTTCTGTCGCTCGAAATAGATACCCCATTAATTGATATAAAGACACATTATCTTTGGGTCCAAGCGGGTGCGTTACGACGATATTAGGAATAAATTCGCGCGCGGAGTCAACCAACTCCTTAGGATTCTCATCGACATTAACAATCAGATGCGTAGGACGAAGTAATCGCAGCTTTTCTAAGTCAAAATCTTTCGTGCCGCCAATTTTTGGAACACGTTTAACCTCACCTTTCGGATGAAAACAAAACCCCGTTCGACCGACCACTTTATCCCCCAAACCCAACTCAAAAAGCAGCTCGGTAATGCTCGGCACTGCGCACATGATTCGGGTTGTTCCAGAAGTTACTTTGTGCTCAATACCTGCTGCGTCTAACAAGATGGGCACTCCTTCAAACTCAATCCTTGATTACAACACATCATACGTTCGCCCCATGAGTGGGCTCACTCGGTAGCGGTATTGACCTATTTTTCAGAGTACGCAACACAAAAGTCGACTTAGTATGACGAATACCTGGAATTCTATACAAACTCTCGCGCAACAATCTCTCATAGTCTCGAGTGTCTTTCACCGCAATACGGATGTAATAATCGTAATCCCCAGAGACCAATGATGCCTCCAACACCTCTGGGATCTTCTCTAATTGCTTGCCAAACTCAAACAAAGTCTCGTCAGAGTGGTTATCTAACGTGACCTGCACGATCACCGATTCACGATAGCCTAAGACACTAGGATCAACCTGCACAGTGTATCCCTGGATGATGCCGGCCCCCTCCATTTTCTTAATACGATTCCAACAAGGCGTGCTCGACAAACCGACTCGCGCGCTGATTTCTTGCAAGCTAGAACGCGCATTCTCCTGAAGAACAGATAGTATCTTTAAATCATATTTTGTTACTTTCATACTAATTTTTATTAAAAATGAGAAAAATTTTCTTATTATAGCTGATTTTATTAAAAAATAAGAAGCACTTTTCGTAAACTTATCTATAAGCTTTGAACATGAAAACCTTAACGACTACCCCCGTAGCGGCCACCACTGACTCCCACATGACCCCTCCAAGGTCGGGAGCCAGTGCGCTGGTTGATACCTTAGTCAAGTTGGGGGTGGATACTATTTTTGGCTACCCAGGTGGCGCAGTATTGCCGATTTACGATGCGCTCTATGGCGAAAAACGGCTTCGCCATATTTTAGTTCGTCATGAACAGGCTGCCGTGCATGCGGCAGAGGGTTATGCGCGCACTACCGGAAAACCAGGCGTCGTTCTGGTTACATCCGGACCAGGTATGAGCAACACCACAACCGGACTGCTTGATGCAATCAGCGACTCCATTCCTATTATTTGCATCAGCGGACAAGTCGCCAAACCGCTCATAGGAACTCAGGCATTTCAAGAATGTGACGCGATAGGCATCGCCAAAACCGTGACCAAATGGCAGACTCAAATCCTCAGCATCGATGAGGTTGTTCATCGCACCGTAGAGGCGTATCAACACGCCACGTCTGGAAGACCCGGCCCAGTGCTCATCGATTTCCCAAAGGACATTCAAGCTCAACTGATCAACACAGAAGATACCCCCCCATCGCAGATCCACTCCAAGCGCGACGCATCCTCCGGATACGACATCAATCAGGCTGTCGAATTAATACTTCAAGCAAAAAAACCAATTATTTATGGTGGTGGAGGATTAATCAATTCAGGATCGAAAGCGTGTGAAATATTCGCAAAACTAGTACAAATGACCCAAGCGCCGTGCACGCTCACACTAATGGGACTTGGAGCGTTTCCCGGTTCGCATCCGCAATTCATCGGGATGCCGGGCATGCACGGAACTCTCGAAGCAAATTTAGCCCTACATGACTCAGACCTCATCGTATGTATTGGCGCTCGCTTTGACGACCGGGTCACGGGAGACGTAGCAACGTTTGCGCCGCACTCGAAAAAAATTCATATTGATATTGACCCTAGCTCGATTAACCGACTGGTGCGCGTAGACGTCGGACTCGCAGGAGATTGCGGAGTCGTTTTATCGGCACTCATCAAGGCCCTAGAAACAACAATCGATACTCAGCAAGACATACAACCGTGGTGGACGCAGATCCAACGCTGGCAAAGCGTCAATTCGCTGAACTTTGAATCCAAAGAAGATACGATCGTCCCTCAATCGCTGATGCAGGCCATCCAAAAAGCGACCAAGAACACAAATCCGATCATTGCGACCGATGTTGGCCAACATCAAATGTGGGCGGCTCAACACTTGATATTTGAAAAACCTGGTCACTGGCTGACCTCTGGCGGTGCAGGCACAATGGGGTACGGCTTACCTGCCGCCATAGGCGCTCAAGTTGCGCACCCAGAGAAAACTGTGATTTGCATTTCTGGAGATGCCTCCATCCTCATGAACATTCAAGAGCTCTCAACAGCCGTCCAACACAACACCCCCGTCAAGGTCATTTTGTCGAATAACGAGTGCATGGGCATGGTTCGCCAGTGGCAAGAATTCAACTATGGCGGCCGTTATAGCCACAGCTACACCGAAGCACTTCCGGACTTTGTGTCAGTAGCGAGAGGGTTTGGGTGGGCAGCGGAGCGGATTACAAAACCAAGCGCCCTAGATGATGCAATCGAACGTTGCTTAAAACATGATGGCCCATTCTTTTTAGAAGTCGCGGTAGAAAAGCAAGAAAACTGTTTCCCCATGATGCCGGCTGGGGTACCTCACAACCAAATTCTTCTTAAGGAAAGCGTGTTCTACCGAGAAGATTCAGCATAACGATACGCAAGACCCGAAACGTGGTTTATCCAACCACCACTCGGCCCTAACATCAAATCCCAAAAGGATACGTCGATGAAATTAGTAACTCTCGAAGACAAATACGTTACAACCGATGGCCGGGTTTATCTCACCGGAATCCAAGCATTAGTCCGCTTGATGCTCGTGCAACAACAGCGCGACGACGCCCTCGGCCTAAAGACCGGCGGATTCGTTTCCGGTTACCGAGGATCTCCACTTGGCGGGCTTGATGAGGCTCTATGGAAAGCCGCCCCCTATCTGGATGCACACAACGTCAAATTCGTCCCTGGCGTCAATGAAGAGTTAGCGGCAACCGCCGTTTGGGGGACACAACAAGTCCACCTCACAGGCAACACAGAATACGATGGCATATTTGGTCTTTGGTATGGCAAGGGTCCCGGGGTTGACCGTTGCGGAGATGTATTTAAACATTTGAATTATCACGGCACCTCGAAACATGGGGGGGTGCTTCTTATTGCCGGGGATGATCACGGAGCATACTCATCAACACTGCCGCACCAAAGCGATCACCTCTTTTCAGCATCAATGATTCCGGTACTCTATCCGAGCAACGTCGAGGAATACTTAACATTAGGGTTGCATGGCTTTGCCATGTCTCGCTTCTCAGGTTGTGCAGTTGGATTTAAAGCATTGGCAGACACAGTCGAATCTTCAGCATCGATTAACGCAGATGTTCTCCAACCCAAAATTATCATTCCTGATGATTTCATCATGCCGGCAGGTGGGCTCAATTGCCGGCTATCAAGCAAAACCTTAGGCGTCCAAGCTCGGGACCAAGAAGCATTGATGCAAGACTATAAAATCTACGCAGCACTTGCCTACTCCAGGGCCAACCGCCTTAACCATATCACCATTGATTCCCCAAGCGCCAAACTGGGTATCGTTGCCTCTGGAAAATCCTACATGGACGTTCTTGAAGCTCTAGACGAACTAGGGATATCCGAATCAGAGGTCGCCAACGTTGGGATACGACTGTTTAAAGTATCCATGCCTTGGCCCCTTGAGCCCGACGGCATCAGGGAGTTTTCTCGTGGGCTTCAGGAAATTCTCGTTGTCGAGGAAAAACGACAGATGGTCGAATATCAACTTAAGGAGCAACTCTACAACTGGGATCCAAGCGTTCGCCCAAGGATTATTGGAAAATTTGATGACAAGGGAGAATGGGTCCATCAGCGAGGAGAATGGCTGCTACCTGCGAAGGCGGATTTTTCCGTTGCGCAAATTGCCAGAGTCATTGCGTCCCGAATAAATCGATTCCATAACAGCGCTGAGCTAGCTGCTCAACTCAACTTTCTAGATTCTAAAGAGGCAGCTCTAGCACGAGCGGTAAATACCCCACATCGCCCTGCTTGGTACTGTTCGGGCTGCCCTCACAACGCCTCAACAAAAGTTCCCGAAGGGAGTCTTGCTCTTGCCGGCATTGGTTGCCACGTCATGGCAACCGCAATTTATCCAAAGCAGAACAAAACCATGTCGCAAATGGGCGGCGAGGGAGTCGCATGGATTGGCCAAGCGCCGTTCTCAAAGAGAGATCATGTTTTCACCAACTTAGGTGATGGGACGTATTTCCACTCAGGCTCACTCGCCATACGCGCCTCCATCGCCGCGGGCATTAACATCACCTATAAAATTCTTTATAACGATGTCGTCGCAATGACCGGCGGACAACCAATTGATGGGGTTTTGACCGTCCCGATGATTGTTGAACAGCTCTACAGCGAAGGCGTCAAAGAAATCGTTGTGGTCACTGAGGATCTCGGCCGATACGGCGGCAACCACGCAGTCAAGGGCCCGACCAAAATCGTTCACCGAGACGAATTAGCAATCACTCAAGAAAAACTTCAACGCACAAAAGGCGTTTCCATCTTAATCTATGATCAAACGTGCGCTGCAGAAAAAAGGCGACGACGCAAGACTGGCGAGCTCCCAAAACCCAAAAAACATTTATATATCAACACCGATGTCTGCGAAGGTTGTGGTGACTGTGGCTTAGCGTCAAATTGCACCTCAATACTTCCCATCGAAACAGTGCTCGGCCGAAAAAGAACGATTGACCAGTCATCGTGCAATCAAGACTACTCCTGCGCAAAAGGGTTTTGCCCCAGCTTTGTGACGATAGAGGGGGGCATACCGAAGAAATCAAGACTGAAGATCAATGATGCCACTGAATTGCCAAACTTGCCGACGCCAACCATTCCAACACTTGGCGAAGACCCATACAATATTTATATTACAGGTATCGGGGGTACCGGCGTCATAACAGTAGGCGCTCTTCTTGGCATGGCAGCACACCTTGAAGAAAAAGGAATTTCTGTGCTTGATATGACGGGTATGTCCCAAAAAAATGGAGCCGTTACTTCTCACGTCCGTATCACCCAAAAAGATCGTCAAATACGCGCTCAACGGATTGCAACTGGGGAAGCTGATCTATTGCTTGGGTGCGATATGCTAACTGCTGGCGGTCAAGACGCTATTTCAAAAACACGCTCGGGGAGAACAGCGGCGATCATCAATACCCATGATCAACCCACCGGAGCGTTCACGCAAGATAGAGATTGGGAGTTCCCCCGAGCACAACTCACGACACTCATCAACGAATCTGTAGCGAATCAGGCTACATTCATCAACGCCACGCAGCTCGCGACACGCTTACTCGGGGACTCAATTGCAACCAACCTCTTTATGCTCGGCTTAGCGTTCCAAAAAGGACGGGTCCCGCTAGCAGAAGCATCTCTTATAAAAGCCATCGAACTTAACGGCGTTGCGACAGAAGCGAATAAAGAAGCGTTTCTTTGGGGGCGCTATGCCGCCATAGATGAAGCCACTGTTGCTGAACTGGCAAACCCGAACAAACCTGAGCTGAAGAATGACACGACGTCTCTCTTCAACATACTCGATGACCGGATCAAGCGACTGACTCAATATCAAAATCATGCTTATGCCAAGCGTTACGAAAGCGAAGTCCTGCGCATACACAAACAAAACGAAACACGTGAAGAAAAACAATCACTGAGCATATCCTTTGCGAGACATTTATTTGATCTCATGGCTTATAAAGACGAATATGAAATTGCGAGGATGTACGCTGACCCCGCCTTCTTGAAGAACCTGCGTGACGCGTTCGACGGGAACTTCAAGATACGTTTTAACTTAGCCCCCCCCTTATTTGCAAAACGAGACGCAAAGGGGCATTTAATCAAAACGGAATACGGCGGCTGGATGAAGTATCTTTTCAAACCGCTCGCCAAGTTGAAATTCCTTCGAGGGTCGGCTCTGGATCTTTTTGGAAAAACTGACGAACGAAGAAAAGAAAGGCAGCTGGTGGACGATTACATCACTATGGTTGAGGAAAGCCTCGCCGGCTCAGAGACTTTTACTACAGACGCGCTGAAGGAGATCATTGAGCTACCATCGGAAATAAGAGGCTATGGTCATGTAAAATTAGAGGCGATCGATAGATTTTATGCGCGCTGGAGCCAAATTCGTAAAAAAGCTTATGAAGGAACTGGGCAAAAAGCAGCGTAAAAACAATAAATCGATCACACTTTTGATGAGGCAAATGATTTATTAAAAAAGCCGCGGAGCCTGTAAAAAATTTTACGATAGCTCTACACCTTTCATTTTGAGCACCGAGAACTAATGACAAACTTAAAAGACAACCCGCTTACCAATCCCACTAGCATTGGGGTAAAAGTAAGATTTGTGACAGCTGCCAGCCTTTTCGATGGCCATGATGCCTCTATTAATATCATAAGACGAATGCTGCAAGGCAGCGGCACAGAAGTTGTTCACCTCGGACACAATCGCTCTGTTGACGAAATCGTTACAGCTGCAGTGCAAGAGGATGCGAAAGGCATCGCTGTTAGCTCTTATCAAGGAGGTCATATCGAATATTTCAAATATATGATCGACCTGCTCCGCGAAAGAGGCGCTGGACATATTCGGGTGTTTGGCGGTGGTGGTGGCGTCATCGTTCCATCTGAAATTAAAGAGCTACACGAATATGGCGTAGCGAAAATTTACTCTCCCGAAGATGGGGCCACCATGGGTCTTCAGGGAATGATCGACGACATGATCCAACGGGCACGGGAGGCGAAATCACCCGCTTTAGTGGGCTCCCTTGACTCAATCTCCAAATCTGCTCACGGTGAGCTCGCGAGAGTGATCTCGGCTATAGAAGATAAATCTATAGATGGCGATTTCTATCAAAGCGTGCTGGACCACGCGGAGAGTCTGGCGGGCAAGATTCCCGTCTTAGGAATAACCGGCACGGGAGGGGCAGGAAAATCCTCCTTAACCGATGAGTTAATTCGACGGTTTAGACTTGATGAAGGGGATAAACTAAATATCGCAGTCATTGCAGTTGATCCATCTCGACGTAAAACCGGTGGCGCGTTATTGGGCGATCGCATCAGGATGAATGCGCTCGACGGAGTAAAAATCTATATGCGCTCACTAGCAACCAGGAGCGGGGGGAGCGAGGTGGCTGATTGCCTACCTGGAGCTATCGCGGCCTGTAAGTGTAGCGGGTTTGATTTGATCATTATCGAAACCTCAGGCATTGGCCAAGGTGATGCCGCAATTGTTCCGTTTGTGGATTTATCCCTGTACGTCATGACTCCAGAATACGGCGCCGCTAGCCAACTTGAAAAGATAGACATGCTCGACTTTGCAGACCTCGTTGCGATCAATAAATTTGATCGCCGCGGCGCTGAAGATGCGCTTCGAGACGTATCAAAACAATATCAACGCAATCACCAGAAGTTCAACGAGAGCCCGAGTGCGATGCCTGTTTTTGGCACGACCGCATCGCGATTCAATGATAGCGGAGTGACCGCACTTTATCACGCCGTAGCTGACGCTCTAATGAGCCATGGGCTGGTGCGAGCAAGCAGAAAACTACCTACCGTAGATGGAAAGTCCTCGACAAATGTCACCAGCATTATTCCTCCTGATCGAACACGCTATCTTGCGGAAATATCAGACACCATACGTTCTTACAAAGAGCTTGTAATCTCCGAATCGCGGCTAGCGCGCGAACGCCAGCAACTCCAATGCGCGGCTGTCCTGGTGGAGAAAGAAACAAACGGGGATATTTCACACATTCAACGGTTAGCCTCAGAACGAGACCATAAACTTCACCCGAACAGTAAAAACCTCCTATCTGATTGGCCCAAACTTCAAAGTGCGTACTCGGGAGAGCACCACGTTGTAACAATACGAGATAAAGAAATTCGTACCGAACTTAAATATCAGACCTTATCAGGCAGCCTGATACCTCGGGTCTCATTACCTAAATTTGAAGACGAAGGTGAAATTCTAAAGTGGCTAATGCTCGAGAACGTGCCTGGATATTTCCCCTTCACTGGAGGCGCGTTTCCTTTCAAAAGAGAAAATGAAGATCCAACAAGAATGTTTGCGGGCGAAGGCGATGCGTTTAGAACAAACAAACGCTTTCATCTTTTATCCAAGGATATGCCAGCAAAACGACTATCAACAGCTTTCGACTCCGTTACGTTATACGGCTTTGATCCAGACTTAAGACCCGACATATACGGGAAAATTGGCAACTCAGGCGTATCGATTGCCACACTTGAGGACATGAAAGTTCTCTACTCTGGATTTGATCTCTGCGCGCCAATGAACAGCGTTTCCATGACGATCAATGGGCCAGCACCAACGATTCTCGCCATGTTTATGAACACCGCGATCGATCAACAATACGTAAAATTCAAGGAACTTGAAGGCCGAGAACCATCTGGAACCGAAAAAGATAGTATCAAAAAACAAACTTTGAACACCGTGAGAGGAACAGTACAAGCTGACATTCTCAAAGAAGATCAGGGACAAAACACGTGCATTTTTTCTACTGAGTTCAGTTTGAAAGTCATGGGTGACGTACAGCAATACTTCATCGACCAAAAGGTCAGGAACTTCTACTCGGTCTCCATCTCCGGTTACCATATCGCAGAAGCTGGAGCCAACCCGATTTCACAACTTGCATTTACACTAAGCAACGGATTTTCATTCGTTGAAGCTTATCTAGCGCGCGGAATGAAAATTGACGATTTCGCACCAAATTTGAGTTTCTTTTTCAGTAATGGCATGGATCCCGAATACACCGTAATCGGTAGAGTAGCGCGAAGAATATGGGCTATCGCGATGCGAGACCGTTACGGAGCAAACGAGAGATCTCAAAAACTCAAATACCACTGCCAAACATCCGGTCGATCGCTGCACGCGCAAGAAATTGACTTCAATGACATCAGAACCACACTACAAGCCCTAATCGCGACTTATGATAATGCCAACTCTCTGCACACAAATGCCTATGATGAGGCCATTACCACACCTACAGAAGAGAGTGTGCGTCGCGCCATGGCAATACAGTTAATTATCAATCGTGAATGGGGACTGGCGAAAAACGAAAACTCCAGCCAAGGCAGCTTTATTATTGAAGAACTCACCAACTTGGTGGAAGAATCCGTGCTCAAGGAATTCGAATCGATTTCCGAGCGTGGGGGCGTTTTAGGGGCCATGGAACTGGGATACCAAAGAGGGAAGATCCAGGAAGAATCAATGTATTATGAGCACAAAAAACATGATGGCAGCTATCCGCTAATCGGCGTTAATACATTCAGAAATCCGAACGGGGACACAACACCGGAAACTGTCGATTTAATTCGCTCCTCCGAAGAGGAGAAACAGTCTCAACTCAACCGACTCCAAGCATTCCAAGAGCAGCACAGCGGCGAATGCGCGATGATGCTGGAGCGGCTGCAAACTGCCGTCATTCAAAATCAAAACGTATTCGAAGTCCTCATGGATGCCGTTCGCGTATGTTCGCTAGGCCAAATCAGCCATGCTCTATTTGAGGTGGGAGGGAAATATCGAAGGTCTATGTAACACCAATATTTCGGTAGAAGCTCGTTGCCCTCCGCTTCTGCCGACTGAATCCAGATAATTCAGGGAGAATTACAGATCAATCAATGGCAACAGCTTGAGCCGGATTTTTAGACTTCGGGCTTACTAAGCATTATTATTGCATTCCGTATACAATAATTTATTTGGCAGTCACAAAGTCGGCCACGTACGCAAGGTCGGCTTCATATCATTATAATGAATAATTTATAATGATAGTGTGCGCTTACTTTAATCTATTCAATGTTAGGTTAGGAACCACTCATGAGCTTACCAATTCGAGTTTTATTAGCGAAAGTCGGGCTAGACGGTCATGACCGAGGCGTCAAAGTGGTCGCCAGAACCCTACGAGATGCCGGCATGGACGTCATATACACCGGCTTACACCGAACACCTGAAGAGGTGGTGAACGCAGCCGTTCAAGAGGACGTTGATATTCTTGGCGTGAGTCTACTATCAGGCGCCCACATGACTATCTGCCCCAAGATCATGCAACTACTGAAAGACAAGGATGCCGAAGACACAATTGTCGTCGTAGGCGGCGTTGTGCCTGACGAGGATGTGATTCCCCTTAAGGAGATGGGAGTCAAAGAACTGCTTTTACAAGACACAACCCCTAAAGAAATCGTTGCGCGCCTCGAAAAACTGGTGCGAGAACGCGGCCCTCGTTAATAATATCGATCAATCACACCAATGCCCATTTCATCTGCCGATTTAGTTGCGCGACTTAAAAAAGGAGATTTGCGTGCGGCCAGCCGCCTGATGTCACGCGCCGAATCGAATGATGACGAAACACTCAGCTCTCTCGGGGCAATCTACAGAGCAGCAGGTCGTGCACACATCGTAGGACTAACGGGAGTTCCGGGCAGCGGAAAATCAACACTCGTCAGCAAGTTAGTTGAAACCATCCGGAAAGACGGTCGAAGGGTGGGCATCATTGCAATCGATCCCTCAAGCCCATTTTCAGGTGGGGCAATCCTTGGTGACAGAATCAGAATGACCAATCTGGTAATGGACGAGGGGGTATTCATTCGCAGCATGGCCACAAGAGGGTCTACGGGAGGCCTCGCACGTTCGGCCTTAACTGCTGTAGACATATTAGACGCAGCAGGCTTTGACGTCGTTATCATTGAAACCGTTGGGGTCGGCCAGGATGAGGTTGAAATCGCGAAAGCCTCGCATTCGACACTGGTAGTTTCAGCACCCGGACTCGGTGACGACGTGCAAGCGATCAAAGCAGGCATTCTGGAGATAGCCGACATTCATGTTGTGAGCAAATGTGATCGATCAGACTCAAATAGAACGATTACAGACCTAAAAATCATGCTCGCCATGGGCGTCAACATAGCAATCAAAGATCGTGGAGGCAAACCACTTTGGCAAGTTCCCGTTGTGGGGACCAGCTCTGAAACCGGCGAAGGAATAGACACATTAATCGCCACCTTGGATCGCCATAGAGACGTCCATCGCACCACCGAATTAGGAGAAGAACGCTTACGAAACATCGCAGAGTATCGAACGTTCAAAACTGCTGAAGACTTATTGCGCAGTCGGTTTTACAAATCAACCAACAAAAGAATTCAAGATGTTGTGGAGCAAATTGCTAAGCGAGAACTAGACCCTTTCACAGCATCTAATGACCTTCTGAAAAAAATTGCTTTCTAATTAGGAAAATTCATGAGCACACTGAACAAAATAGATCCAACCCAACTTGCTAAACAGTTAGAGCTATGGGAAGAAACTGAAGTCAGCGCTTTTCTTAATAAGCAACCCGAGCGAGAAGATGCTTTTTATACCCTTGGTGGCTTCCCGGTAAAAAGAACATATACCGCCCTCGACACGAAAGACATACCCATTGATGACATTGGCCTTCCTGGTCAATATCCCTACACTAGGGGCCCCTACCCAACGATGTATCGAAGCCGATACTGGACGATGCGGCAGATCGCAGGATTTGGCACAGGAGAAGACACCAATAATCGTTTCAAATATCTGATTTCTCAAGGTCAAACCGGCCTATCAACGGACTTCGACATGCCCACACTGATGGGTTATGACTCAGACCATCCGATGAGCGATGGAGAGGTGGGCCGAGAAGGGGTAGCCATCGACACACTGGCCGATATGGAAGCTTTATTTGACGAGATAGATTTAGAAAACATTTCTGTTTCCATGACGATCAACCCAACCGCATGGATCCTACTCGCCATGTATATCGCGCTAGCAAAACGGCGCGGAAACGATCTCAACAAACTCTCCGGAACGGTTCAAGCGGATATCTTAAAAGAATATATAGCGCAAAAAGAATATATCTACCCCATTTCACCATCCGTGCGAATCGTTAGGGACTGCATCACATACTGCGCAGAAAATATGAAGCGGTACAACCCGATAAATATTTCGGGGTACCACATCAGCGAAGCCGGGTCCTCTCCGCTGCACGAAATAGCGTTCACGATGGCTAACGCAACAACCTACGTCGAAGAGGTTGTTAAAACCGGCATGGATGTCGACCTATTTGCACCGAGACTCGCTTTTTTCTTCGTCTGTCAGGCGGATTTCTTTGAAGAAATTGCTAAGTTTCGTGCTGCCCGTAGAGTCTGGGCTAAGATCATGAAAAATCAATTTGGCGCCAAAAAAGCTGAGTCAATGCGTCTACGCTTTCACTGTCAAACAGCGGCAGCCTCTCTGACCAAACCACAGTACAAAGTAAACATCATGCGAACGACGGTACAGGCCTTGGCAGCCGTCCTCGGAGGCGCTCAAAGTCTACATACAAATGGCATGGATGAAGCGTTTGCGATTCCCACCGAAGAGGCGATGAAGATTGCGCTTCGAACGCAACAAGTCATCGCCGATGAAACCAATGTTGCAAATGTCATTGACCCATTGGGCGGCTCATACTTCCTAGAGAATCTCACCACACAATATGAAACCAAAATTTTTGAAATCTTGGAAGAAGTTAAAGAAAAGGGCGGCACCATCAAACTAATCGAAGAGGGTTGGTTTCAAAAACACATTGCCGACTTCGCATATGAGACTGCCCTCAAGAAACAAGATGGGCAGAAGCCAGTTATCGGAGTCAATAAGTACGTAGAGGAAGATGAAAAAGCAGACATTAAAACCCATCCTCATGACCCGACTACTGCAGACAGACAAATCAGTCGCCTACAAAATGTGCGCGCCACACGTGACAACGACCAAATAGAAAGCCTCCTCAACAAACTACTCGAGGTTGCGAAAGACGAGACAAAAAATATCATGCCAATCACTATTGAGCTGGTCGACGCCGGGGCGACAATGGGGGATATCGTTGAAAAACTCAGAACGATCTGGGGTACGTACCGGGAAAATCCAGTGTTTTAAGTCTGCGGTTTGCTGCTCAACTGTAATTGTTATAAATCACAAAAGAGAGTAAGTTGCCACACATGAACATCATCCCTTACCTGGATTTCCATCCTAAGATATCCAAGAACTGTTCAAGCAAACGTTGGGTCTCCATTATCGGTCGAACTACGGTAGGTGAGCACTGTCACTTCGAAGATCTTGTCACTCTCCGAGCCGATGGAGAAACAATTAACGTTGGCTCGGAATGTTGGTTTGGCGAGTATGCAACAGTTCATATTGCTGATAGCGCGTATGGCGCGACGTTGGGCGATCGCGCAACCGTGGGTAGATTTGGTCTCGTACACGGATGTACGATTGCAGAGGATTGCCTGCTTGGCGAACACGCCGTAGTCATGGATAACGCGAGCGTGGGCAAAGGGTCTGTAGTCTGCAGCGATAGCGTTGTTCCTCCGGGCAAACAGCTTGAGCCTGGCTGGCTATACCAAGGAGTACCCGCCAAACCAGTACGAAAAATTGAAGCCACCGAGCTTGAAGAGCTTCGAAATATCGTTAAATCTAGAAAACACGGAGCCGGCTCAGAATGGGTCCTTTCCAAAAGACCGGTAGCCAAAATTAATCACGAGCCAGGACAAGGCGTCGCGGAAAATTCTAGCGATGACTCTTATATTGCCGCCACAGCAACCGTCGTAGGTCATTTAGAAATGGCTGCAGAGTCAAGCATCTGGTTTGGCGTTGCAATAGCCGCTCGAGATGCGTCAGTCTCATTGGGAGCGGCGAGCAACATTCAAGACAATTCGAGAATTACTCTAGACTCCGGCGAGCACTTAAAAATTGGGGAACGCGTTACCATAGGACATAACGTTCAACTAAACGCTTGTGTCATTGGCAACACTTGCATCATTGGCATGGGCTCGACAATAGGAAAAGGAACCATCGTTCAAAACGGGGGCGTGGTAGCTGCAGGCGCAGTTACCGCTCCAAATACTGTAGTCACCGAAGGAATGATTTGGTCTGGAAATCCAGCGAAACAATCCCGGCCTCTTTCGGAAGAAAACACAAAACTTTTCTCGGTCGGTGTGGACGTCTACAAGCAATACAGCAAAAACTATAAGAAAAATCCGTAGGCGCTTACGGCGCCCCTAACCACGGTTCGCGAGTAATAAAATGACGCTCGGAAAAGGGCTCGGGTCTATCGGCCACAAAGACCTATTTAAAATCGCGATTCCCATCATGATTGCTAACGTATCAACTCCCCTCATTGGAGTCGTTGATACCATAATCATTGGCCGGGTCCCCGATCCGGCGCTGATTGGCTCAGTTGCCATCGCGTCACTGATATTCACCTTCATTTATTGGGGATTTGGATTTCTAAGGATGGGGACAGCTGGCCTAACATCTCAAGCCGCGGGAGCAAATGATCAAGAGGAAATTCGCGCAACACTCGGACGTTCCGCTCTGCTGGCAATCATTATCGGACTCGCACTAATCGCACTCCAACATCCCATAAGTGAATTATCATTTTATTTGATACATGGCAGCCCCCGCGTAGAACTACTAGCAAACGAATACTTCGACATTCGGATTTGGTCAGCTCCTGCCACACTAACCAACTATGTACTAATAGGCTGGCTTATTGCTATTGGGAAAGCGCGACATGCCTTGGCGTTGCAGCTACTTCTCAACGTGAGCAATATGTTGTTGGATATTCTTTTTGTTCTCGGCCTAAACATGGGTGTAAAAGGGGTTGCTCTCGGCACGTTGCTCTCAGAATATGGTGCGGCTGGAGCAGGCATAGTTATCGTATTGATGATTCAAAACCGGCTTGCCGGAGCATGGGACATAAAAAGGATTTTAGCCAAGCAAAAAATGATCAAAAACCTATCGGTTAACGCCGACATTCTGGTCCGATCTCTGGCTTTAATCGTTGTATTCACCTGGTTTACTGCAAGCAGCGCGGCTTTCGGAGACACCGTACTTGCAGCGAACGCAGTACTGCTTCATTTTATGACCGTTTCCGCGTATTTTTTAGACGGAATAGCCTTTGCCACTGAGAAGTTTATTGGTGAATCTGTCGGCAAAAATTCTCGACGTCATTTTTCTGATGCCGCCAAGTTGACAACAATGTGGGCTGGTGGCGTTGCAACCGTGATCTCTATCTCTCTCCTGATTTATGGGCCTGATATCATTGATTTCATTACTGTCGACAACTCCATACGTGAGACGGCCAAGGAGTATGTGATTTTTGCTGCGCTCACACCACTTATCGGAGTTTGGTGTTTTCAGCTCGATGGAATTTTTATTGGCGCAACGGCGACCGCCTTAATGAGAAATAGCATGCTTGTTTCAACACTGCTATTTTTCATCACTTGGAAAAGTCTGGAGGACCTTGGGAATCTCGGTCTATGGATCGCGCTACTCAGTCATTTTTTCTATCGAACACTCACGATGTATTTGCAGTTACCCAAGGTGATCGGAGCGATCACCGAATACAAAGTTAGTCGAGACTAGGTTGAGCAGCCTTTAAATCCAAATCTACCTGGGTTGTTTCGCCCTCGAGTCTAGCAATGATAGTGGCACATACGGCGTCCCCCCAAATGTTCACACTAGTTCGACACATATCCAAAACGCGATCAAAAACCATAAGAACACCTATAGCCTCTACCGGCAGTCCAATCACGCCCAGAATAATCGCAATGGCTACCAATGAGGCGGAAGGGACTCCGGCAACACCAATTGAGGTTAACAGCGCCACGACGACTATCGTAAATTGAACGCCAAGGGTCAGATCCAACCCATACGCTTGAGCAATAAACATCGCAGCAGCACACTCATAGAGCGCCGTACCATTCATATTGACCGTCGCTCCCAACGGCAGTACAAAACTAGACACACTATTCGAGACGCCAACATTTTTCTCCAAGCTCTTCATAGAAACAGGTAGCGTTGCGGATGAAGAAGCCGTTGAAAATGCGGTAAGAATTGCCGGTGACATTGCCCGAAGAGTCGCCCACGGGTTCACCCGCGCAAGGCTACGCAGCAGCAAAGGTAATACGACAAGCGCATGAATACACAAAGCGCCCAAAACCGTAAGTGAAAAAATCGCTAACGGCCGAGCCGCATCAAAACCTGTCTTTGCAATAACGCCAGCAACGAGTGCGAAAACGCCGATTGGCGCGAATTTCATTATCCACTCAGTCATTCCCATCATGACTTTAAACGTCGCGTCCCAAAAACGCTGAAAAGGATGCCGCAACTCATCAGATAATTGTGTGATGAAAAATCCAAACAAGATCGAGAAAAAAATTATCCCGAGCATCTGCCCCTCTGCAGAGGCTTTAATAATATTAGGCGGGACCATGCGCAGAAAAATTTCGGCGACGTCAGTTGAACCCTTATTTTCAATTTTCTCTTGAAGGGCAGATACGTCATGACTTTCAAAAGCCAACAAATCCCCGACTGGCCGACCTTCGTATTGCCCTGGCGCAACCAAGTTAATCATCACCAAGCCAACAAGTATCGCAAACAACGTTGTTACGGCATAAAACAATAACGTACGTGTCCCAATTTTTGCTAACTTAGCCCCAGAACTTCCCATCCCACACATCCCTACGATAATCGAGGATGCGATCAGCGGGACGATAATCATTTTCAGGGCATTAAGGAATAATTGACCGCCGTATTCAAAGACCGTGTTCAGCTCTAAACCTAGGAGCGCTACTGACTCGCCGTCTTGCGAGTAATGCTTAACAATTGAACCAGTGATCCCGGCAAGAACAATCGCGATAATGATTTGCCAATGTAAAGCCAACTTGCGCATCTATTGCTCCTGTACTTCAGTACATTATGTGTCCGCCATCGACAACGATAGTCTGCCCCGATACAAACGAGGACAGCTCAGATAATAAATACACAGCAGTTCCTGCCAAATCGGTTGGCCGTTCTTCGCGCGAAATAGCTCTCGCCTTCAAAAAACTCTGCTGCCATTCAATAGGACGATCTTTTGTGGCATCCGTAATCACAAAACCAGGAGCGATGGTATTGACACGTACGTTTGCTGATCCACACTCCTTAGCGAGGCCTTTCGTCATCGAAAGTACTGCGCCCTTTGTTGCCACGTAATGCAAGTATCCGGGCTGCCCAGCAACTGCGACAACAGAAGATATATTGATGATGCTACCACCGCCACTTTCGCGCATCGCAGGCATCACTCCCTTACAGCACTGCCAAATACCTTTGACGTTAACGTCAAAAATTCGATCCCATATTTCGGTTGAGATCTCCTCAAAAGGCGTGAGCTTCACCTCCCTAAAATACGCCGCATTATTAATCAGGCCATCGATGCGCCCACTCCACTCAACAGCTGCTTGCGCCATTGCCTTAGCAGACGCCTCATCACTCACATCCGTTTTTACGTAGGATGCCTCACCACCATTATTCTTTATTAGCTCAAGTGTTTCATCTGCAGAGTTGAGATCCGCAATCATGACTCGAGCGCCATAGGCAGCGCTAGTGAGCGCGAACGCCTGCCCAATGCCCGTGGCGCCACCAGTGACAATAATTGTTTTTCCTTCTAGCAATGAAATTTGCATCCTCAATAGCTCCAATTAATAGCCTATTTATTTTTATCAATCTCGCAGGCTAATCGTATAAAAAACTTAAGACACTTCTCTCCCCGAAGCCACTTCATTTAACGTCTTGGCTCACACTGACCGCTCAGTCAATGCGCTCAAGAAACTCCCCGATCAGTGTATCAGCCGCTTTGATCACATGCTCTGGCCCAGGGAATGTTCCGCCTTGAACATCCCGGATAAAATCTTTAAATCCACCAACTCTTTCATTATGAATTGCTTGTTGCAGCTCATAAATTTTTCGATACTGCTTCGAGTGCCTAGGATAAGGCGGCGGACTATTACCCAAAATATCTTCAGCAAACAAAAATTGAATGTCACCACCTCTACCGCCGCCAATTGAAGAGGTAAGCAATGTGGTGCGCTTACTGATCTCGATTAAGAGCTCCTCCGGAACGACCTCAACCTCCACGGCGTATGCGCCAGCATCTTCGAGGGTTTTGATTTCTTGATAAACCCAGAGCGCCTCATCTACCGTTTTCCCCACCGCCTTGAGTCCTCCCGTCCATGTGCTCTTTCGTGGCACAAGCCCGGCATGCCCTTGGATCGGAACACCCGCTTCAGCGGCTGCGCTTACAAAACGTGGGGACCACTGACACATGATCGCATCAGCGCCTAACTCCATAGCCGTATAAGCTACGCGCACTGCCTCGTCTTCAGTCGCAGCTGCAACTAAAGGTACTGAAAATGCCATAAACGTTTTTGGCGCCGCATCTCGGACTGCCTTTGCCAAGTGAGGCTGTTTCGGATCAAACCGAACCTTCATAGTATCAATCCCCGCCTCTTCAGCCGCGGCAGCCTCCTCAGGAGAAAACGGCAAAGTTTCACAAAGAACTCTTTTCCCTTTTTGATCACGCAAACCCTTAACCGTATAATTTCGTAACCCGTAGGATCCACCTAGAGTCATAACGCGGGTTAATCCGCTTTTTTCAACATTCCTCTGTGGAATGCCTCCGTCTCCAGTTGCATAGCCTGCCATCTTTCTTCTCCCTTCCTGCATATCAATCAATTAGTCTTCGAACTTAAACGGTGCCATCCCTTGCCTAGCCCGATAATTATTAATGGCTTGGTGTGTGTTAGCAATCCTAAGAAGCCGAACAATCACCCGCCTTTTTCCTGGAATATCGGCCAGAACGAGTCCAATTGACACGACCAATAACCCGGGGCCCGGTAAAAATAACATCAATAATCCGACGCACAATAGTAAACCACCAGTCACATTCTTAAAAACAAACACAATAATTTTCATTCCAGAACGATCACTCGCCCTGTCCATAGCCTTTGACTTTAAAAAGTAATCATCGGGCAATCGCACAATCACGCGCGGCATTAAGAATAAACCCGACAAAAAAGTGATGATTGAAAACAATCCTAACCATATGAGTTCGCTCTGATACTGAAAAACCCAGTCTATGCTGTATGTAATCATCGCCATCGTTGGGCCGAACGTTGCCGAAATTCAGATCTATATTCAGTCATAGATTAAGTAGTCGCGTCTCTCTTCTAACCATGACGCTTCATCCGCTCGAGCTAAAGCCTCCATATCTTGGGTCGTAGCGTTATCGTCTTCTACCCACTCTCGGAGCAAAGAGCTCCCGCTTATTAAATCAATGGCGAGCCTATCTTTCTCATATTCGTAATGAAACTCTCGCCACAATGGATAGTCCCTATCGAGTGACTTAAGCGCTTTAAAAACCAGCGAGATCAATCGCCAGGGTTTGAACTGGCGATGGTCATAGCCACTTGGCCTATCCACGTGAATCTGAACACCCTCGCACAAATGCCCCGCGTGCTTATGAAACGTGGGCTCAAACCAACAAACCCTCAAAGTACATCCCATCATCCATTCTGGTCCAAGGCGACGCATGCGATCGATCAAAAGCTGGGCCGCCAGACCTGGCGCACCCAACATTTCCAAAGGTCGCGTTGTTCCGCGCCCTTCTGACAATAAGGACCCTTCGAGCATCACGGTCCCCGGATAACATCGTGCCATAGCTAAACTAGGTGCATTGGGGCTAGGATTGACCCATGTTCGCTCACTCGAAGGCCAACCAAAGTCAGGGCCACTCGAAGGGTTCCAGCCCTCCATTTTAACGACCGTTAAGTCTGCCGCCAGCTCGTACTTATCGACAAACCACTGCGCCAACTCTCCGAGAGTTAACCCATGCCTCATTGGAAGCAACCCAGCGCCTACGAAGCTCTCCCAACCAGGCTTGAGCAAAAGACCTTCAACCGGTCTACCAATCGGATTAGGCCGATCAAGAATCCAAATTCTTTTTTTATATTTGGCACACGCCTCGAGCAAGTAACGTAAGGTCGTGATAAACGTGTAAATACGGCAACCTAAGTCTTGAAGGTCCACCAACAAAACATCAAAACTTTCGATCATTGCCTGGGTTGGGCGCCTAACGTCCCCATAAAGGGAATAGACTGGGATTTTATGAACGGGGTCTATAAAGTCTGAAGATTCAACCATGTTGTCCTGTTTGTCCCCCCTTAAACCATGCTGAGGACCAAATGCTGCGACCAGGTCTAAATTCGACATCCCTGAGATCACATCAATAGCATGAGTAAGATGTTCATCGACAGACGCCGGGTGCCCAAGCAACGCCAGTCGGCTGCCGACTAGTTGTTGTTGTAGCGCCTCCTCTTCTCTAAGCCGGTCAAGGCCAAACTTCATAGCAACAACCCTTCATTTTGTTTAAGCATTTTTAGACTCCAAAAAATCCCGCTGGATGGTGAAAATCAGGGGAGCCACTCGGAAAATCCAAGGCGTAATAACAGTATCGCTGATCTTGCATCTTCATAACACTGGTTAGCGCAATAAAGAGTTTCGCATCTGGGCGACTAAACAAACCAACACCCGCCAAATCTAACGAAACTTCAAGCCGAAATAATTGAGGGGCAACAACAACCGATATTGTCGGCTCAGCGCCAAGTATTACGTCTCGCATACCTTCTCGATAGTGATCAAAATAAAAGCATGCCCACTGGCCCGAAGGGGAAAAATTAAACTCAATATACTCATCGTCAATATTACGAATAAAAAACTCAAAGCATGTTTCTTCCCATAACTTTGCACCCCTTCCAGATCTCGCCCTATCAGGAAAAACTATTGCTTGTGTATTGCCTAATATTTCATAGGTTAAGAGCCAACGAAATCGCGTTGACCGCTCTATCATGACTGATGCGGACAAATTTTCGACCGGGTTGTCGATGTGGGGCTTCAAGGTGTAAGTTGTAGGCATCGCTATCAAAAGGGTTACCGTCTCAGTAGGTTACCTCAAAAAAATGCCGTCTTACAAAAAAACAAAGATAAAACGAAACATGCTTGAAAACGACTCCGTACGACGAGCGGTTGAGCAATCAGGCCATAGCGCAATCATGATCTCGGAAGACGAGCTACTACAATCCTTGAACAAAACGCTGCAAGAACAACCAAAAAACCAGCCTATTTGGGTTTTTGGGTACGGGTCACTCATCTGGAACCCGATGTTAGAGTATGTCGACAAGCAACCAGCCCTAATCCGTGGGTACCACCGTGGTTTCTATTGTTGGTCTCGAATTAACCGTGGGTCTCCCGAAAATCCAGGCTTAGTTCTAGCGCTTGATCACGGCGGATCATGCCGAGGAATCGCGTATAAACTGAAGGCAGAAAAAAAAGAAAAAGAACTCCTAATACTTTGGCGACGAGAAATGTTGGGTAATGTCTATATTCCGAAATGGGTGCGTGCAGAAACAGCTCAAGGTGTTATAAGCGCAGTCACCTTCGTGATTGACCGGTCAAGTCCTGCGTACACCGGAAAAATGGATGAAGATCGAGTCGTCTCAATAGCCATGAACGCTTCGGGGCACTACGGATCGTGTTCTGATTACTTGATAGATACCGCAGAGAGTTTAAAACAGGAAAATATACGAGATAAAAAAATCTTTCGATTGGCGAGCAAGCTCTTAAGATGCAGTGGGCATGCGTCGAATACGAATGATTATCCAGCCAACGATAATCAAAGGTAAGGTGTTCCAAAGCAAACCATTCACAAAAGCCGCGTCATATCCGCCAGTGAGATCAAAAAGATACCCAGGCGCCCACCCACCAACAGCCATGCCCACCAAGGACGCCATCATCACCATGCCAACCCGCTCTCCGGCTACCCTCTGAGGGTAGTACTCTCGAACCGCCATGGCGTAAGCTGGCACAATGCCGCCTTGAAACAAACCAAAGATCGCTGAGATAAAGTAGAGCGAGACGAGCGTATCAAAAAACAAGAACAGCGCGAGTCCAATGCCCTGAAGAAACACGCCAATTACCACCGTCTTTAAGCCCCCGATGTGGTCTGATAACCAACCAAATCCTAGACGGCTGACTACGCCAAAAGCAAGCATTACTGACAGCATTTTTGCTCCGGTGCCCGCGCCAAAACCCAAGTCCCCACAAAATGCAACCAAATGAACCTGAGGCATAGACATCGCGACACAACAACAAAAAACTGAAATCATGAGTAAGGTAGTCAACCAAAAAGGGGGGGCCGGCCACCTGGCAAGTGATGATCCATGCGCCGCAACAGTGACTTTTCCTTCTTTGGTTGGTGTACGCCTCAAGACTAAAGATAAAGGTAACGCTAAAACAAGAACCGTTATGCCAACAATCCAGTAAGTCTGTCGCCAACCAAATTCTTGTACACTCGACTCCAAAATGGTTGGCCAAATAGCGCCCGACAAATACTGGCCGCTGGCGATAATACCGACCGCTGCCCCCTTGCGGCGCTCGAACCAATGAGATACGTGAGCGATGAGTGGCCCGAACGTGGTCGACGTCCCAACGCCGATCAATAAACCATGAGATACACTCAGGGACCCAACACCAGTAGCAAACGAGGCCACGCCATAGCCTGCAGACATCAAAACGATGCCAACTACTACAGTTTTATGAATCCCGTGCTTGTCAGAAAAACGACCAAACACAATCCCACCCAATCCATACCCAATCATCGTAAAGACGTATGGAAAAGACGCCTGCGCCCTCGTGATTCCCAGGTCCGACTGAATGGCTGGCAAAATAACCACGATGGACCACATCCCAACCCCAACTACGACAGACATCACAAGCACGAGGCTTAATCGACACCAAGCCCCGGCCGAATCAACTAACAATGACTTTTCTCTACCCATTTGCAAAACATGTCCACATAAAAATAAACACACCCAGTGTCGTAACAGCTTGGTGAAAACAGAGCATTTGTTCTTTGTATTCATCGCTGATTTGTAATAGAGTAATTGTATAAGTAAAAGGGCACGTTAGCGGCTCATGGGAGGAAAATTGTTGGATAGTAACAACCCGAGACCTCGGGAGGATACGTTATCGGCGTTAGTTTTGAAAAACGCCAAGGCCATAGGACATAAAACAGCCATTCGAGAAAAAGACCTCGGCATCTGGCAAAGCTGGAGCTGGTCTGCGGTTGCGGATGAAGTTAAATGGCTTGCCGGAGGGCTCGCATCGAAGGGCTATGTCAGGGGAAATAACCTTGCCATCATTGGTGACAACCGGCCTCGTCTGTATTGGTCTTTTGCGGCATCACAATCCCTTGGGGGAATTCCCGTCCCACTCTACCAAGACGCGATCGCAGAGGAAATGATCTACGTCTTTAACGATGCAGAAATCGAGTTTGCGGTTGTCGAAGACCAAGAGCAAGTCGACAAACTGCTCGAAATCATGCCCCAATGCAGCAAGCTAAGATGCATCATTTATGACAATCCAAGAGGGATGCGCCACTATGATCATCCCGCTGTCATCGCTTACGAGGACGTTCGGAACCTCGGCCGTAAATTCATAGAAGAGCAACCTGACTTTCTAGAGCGCGAACTCGAAAAATGTCATACAGACGACGTGTCCGTCATTCTCTATACGTCTGGGACAACGAGCAAACCCAAAGGGGTATGTTTAACGCATCGAGCATGTATTGATGTCGCTAAAGCAGATATGGGGTTCGACGGTTACAGCGACGATGGTGAAATCCTTTCCTATTTACCGATGGCGTGGGTCGGAGATCATTTATTTTCTTATGCTCAATCAATCGTAACGGGTTATACCGTTAACTGCCCGGAATCGTCGGAAACCGTAATGACCGACATGAGAGAGATTGGGCCCACCTACTATTTTGCACCACCAAGCGTCTTTGAAAACTTGCTGACCCAAGTCACCATTCGCATGGAGGATGCGAGCAAACTCAAGAAATGGCTCTACAAAACGTTCATGGCGGTTGCCCAAAAAGCAGGCCTCGATATCATAGATGGGAGAGCGGTCTCTATAAAAAACCGAATCCTTTATTTTCTCGGCAATATTTTTATATACGCCCCCCTCAGAAACAATCTCGGGATGAGCCGCATCAAAGTAGCCTACACCGGTGGTGCAGCCATTGGCCCTGACCTTTACCGGTTCTATCGATCAATTGGCATCAACCTAAAGCAGCTCTATGGGCAAACGGAAACGCTCGCTTATGTATGTAAGCAACCCAATGGAGCGGCTCGATTGGATTCGGTCGGCACACCTATGCCTGGCGTGGACATTAAAGTAAGCGATAAAGGCGAGATTTTAGTTAAAAGTCCAGGGCTATTAAAGGAATACTACAAAAACCCGAAGGCGACAGAAGAATCAATCACCCGGGATGGATATTTTAGGACGGGAGATGCTGGCTTTATTGATCAGGATGGTCATCTCAAGATCATAGATCGAGCACAGGACGTTGGTACATTAAATGACGGGACGATGTTCGCTCCTCAATTTCTAGAAAATAAACTTAAATTTTTTCCATTCATTAAAGAGGCGGTCTGTTTCGGCGATAAGCGTGATGCGGTATGCGCCTTCCTAAATATTGAAATGGACGCGGTCGGGAATTGGGCTGAGAGACAAGGCCTTGGTTACTCAGGCTACGTTGACTTGGCTAGCAAGCCGGAAGTTTACAAATTGCTACAGAGCTGCATTGAACAAGTTAACCAAGACCTCGCTAGGGAGGAATCCCTGTCAGCCTCACAAATCAAAAGGTTCCTTATCCTTCATAAAGAACTGGATGCCGATGATGATGAACTCACCAGAACTAGAAAAGTTCGTCGCGATTTTGTTGCTGAAAAATATGGGGTCCTAGTCTCAGCGCTTTATAATGATGCTAAAGAATGCTTCATAGAGACACAAATGAAATTTGAAGACGGTCGCACAGGAATAACATCTGCAAACATCGCCATCAGTGACGCAAAAACGACCCAATCCAACTTAGAGTTAGCCGCATAAACTGCGGTAGCACATATGAATGATACCGATCGAAAGTTAGGCCCCACAATATTAAAAGTTGAAAGTATTTCACTCGCATTTGGGGGCGTTAAAGCCCTCACTAATATCAGTTTCGAAGTGAAACAACATGAAATTTTAGCGATCATTGGGCCTAACGGAGCAGGCAAGAGCTCAATGCTGAATGTGATCAACGGCGTGTATCACCCTAACGCCGGATCAATTACCTACAAAGGTAATGTTCGGCAACAAATGAAGCCATATGAGGCTGCATCGCAGGGAATCGCACGTACATTTCAAAATATTGCTCTATTTAAAGGTATGTCTGTTTTGGATAACATCATGACGGGTCGCACTTTGAAAATGAATGCTGGCTTCTTGGCGCAATGTTTACACATAGGCCCCGCACGCAATGAAGAGATCGAGCATAGAAAAAAGGTTGAGGAGATCATCGATTTTCTTCAAATCCAATCAATTAGAAAGACTCCCGTGGGGAGACTACCCTACGGCCTACAGAAACGTGTGGAGCTGGGCAGGGCCCTAGCTGCAGAACCCGAGTTGCTGCTTCTTGACGAACCCATGGCCGGCATGAACATCGAGGAAAAGGAAGACATGAGTCGTTTCATCCTTGACGTCAATGACGAATTCGGAACAACAATTGTTCTTATTGAGCATGATATGGGCGTGGTTATGGATTTGTCCGACCGAATCGTCGTGCTTGATTACGGCAAAAAGATTGGTGACGGAACACCAACTGAAATCAGGAATAATAAAGAGGTAATCGACGCTTATTTAGGCGTATCAGATTAATTGGAACAGAGGAACTAGAGCTATACAGTTAGTTGTAGCTCGATTGGGATCATAACTATGGGGTTTTTTGTTGAAGTTTTAATCAGTGGCTTAATGGCTGGCGTGCTCTATTCATTAGTTGCCCTCGGATTTGTGCTTATTTTCAAGGCTTCGGGTGTCTTTAATTTTGCGCAAGGCGCTATGGTTTTGTTTGCTGCGCTCACATTCGTGAGGCTATTGGATATCTTAAAAGATACATTCGCCCCCATCACACTCGCCCTCATCATAACAATAGCCATGATGATCATGCTGGCGATAGCGATCGAACGGTTAGTTCTTCGCCCGTTAGTCAATCAGCCCGGCATCTCCCTATTCATGGCGACCCTCGGCGTTGCGTATTTTTTAGACGGATTCGGTCAAACACTCTGGGGCAGCGACATCTACACTCTAGATATTGGCATTCCGAAGGGGTCCATTTTCATCTTCGAGTCGATATTTGAAGGTGGCGTGTTGGTCGCCAAAGAAGACCTAGTAGCAACGGTCATTGCAGGCGTGCTCGTAGTAACGCTGGCCATATTCTTCCAAAAAACCCGCATTGGCCGAGCGCTTCGAGCCGTAGCTGATGATCACCAAGCCGCGCAATCTATAGGCATCCCCCTCAACTATATTTGGGTTATTGTCTGGACCGTTGCAGGGTTAGTCGCACTTGTTGCCGGCGTAATTTGGGGTTCTAAACTCGGTGTGCAGTTTTCGCTATCGCTGATTGCACTAAAGGCACTACCTGTGCTGATTCTTGGTGGCTTCGAATCCGTTTTGGGGGCCGTGATCGGCGGCCTTATCATTGGATCTGGGGAAAAATTAGCAGAAATTTATCTTGGTCCTTATGTAGGCGGTGGTATCGAATATTGGTTCGCGTACATGCTTGCACTCGGATTTTTGATGTTCAGGCCGCAAGGTCTCTTCGGTGAAGTTCATATTGATCGTGTTTGATCAAATATTCAATATTCACCTAATCACTTTATGGTCTAACAATGTTTTATAGAGAAGCCGGACAATTTAAGACAAGCTACAAGGCCGACCAGGCCGTTTTCCCCATATTTCAGGACAAAATATTTGTCGCCATTTGGCTCTTCATCGGTTTTGTTGTCGTACCGATGCTAGCCAGTGAGTATATGTTCAGAGCAATATTTATCCCGGTCATCATCATGGCGCTGGCCGCTATTGGTCTCAACCTGCTCGTGGGTTATTGCGGACAAGTCTCGCTGGGGTCAGGAGCATTTATGGCAGTTGGCGCTTATGCTGCTTACAATTTCATGATTCGCGTGCCTGAGCTCAACCCATTAATTTGCTTTTTACTTGGCGGTCTTTCCGCCACAGTCGTCGGCGTTATTTTCGGCATTCCCAGCCTCAGGATAAAGGGATTTTATCTCGCGGTAGCGACACTTGCTCTCCAATTTTTCACTGACTGGACGTTCAGCCGAATCGATTGGTTTACCAACTACACCCCATCAGGCTCGATAGCGGTGCAGCCCATCGAAGTCTTGGGCGTCGTATTTGACTCTCCCATAAGAAAATATTTTTTATGCTTGGTCTTTTTAGTCATTTTTACCATTATTGGAAAGAATATTGTCCGAGGTCGAATAGGCAGAGCTTGGATGGCGACTCGCGACATGGATGTCGCCGCCGAAATCATAGGGATACGACCGGTATACGCCAAACTGTCTGCATTTGCCGTGAGTTCATTTTTCATTGGTGTCGCTGGCGCCCTTTGGGCATTTGTACATTTGGGCTCTTGGGAGCCACTTGCGTTTGATATCAATCTATCGTTCAGCATACTTTTCATGGTGATCATTGGGGGGTTGGGCTCAATCGTAGGCGGCATGCTTGGTGCGGCTTTCATCACATTGTTGCCTCTGTTTCTCAACCAACTCCCTGTGTGGCTGGGGATCAATATATCCACCGCTATGATTTCGCACTTGGAATTTATGATTTTTGGTGCGTTAATTATTTTCTTTTTAGCAGTCGAACCGCTGGGTCTCGCAAGGATTTGGCAAATTACCAAAGAAAAGCTCCGTTTGTGGCCGTTCCCACACTAAGAATATGCGAACGAATCAGTGATATAAAATCAGTCAGCACACCTTATCGAGGAGAAAGTTTATGAACCACAGTCTTTTATTTAGAGCACTTTTGATTTGCGTGCCGCTCGCTATTGGCGGATGCGGTCAAGATTCTGGTACCGACACAGGCACTTCTACCGAAAACCAGTCTAACGCGGAAGGGGTCATCGTCGACGTATCCGATCCTAACGCACAATTTGTCCCGGTTCTTTCCTATCGAACAGGTGCCTATGCGCCCAATGGGACTCCGGTTGCTAATGGTTTTACTGATTATTTGAAACTTATTAATGCAAGAGATGGTGGCATCAATGGGGTCAAGATTAGCTTTGAGGAATGTGAGACTGGCTACTCCACGTCACGGAGTATTGAGTGTTACGAGCGGCTAAAAGGTCAAGGGCCAACCGGGGCGGCTGTTTTCAATCCTATGTCTACAGGGGCAACATTCGCAATTACAGAAAAAGCGCCTGTTGATAAAATTCCGCTGATCACTATGGGCTATGGCAGGTCTGAGTCCCGCAATGGTGGGGTATTCCCATGGAATTTCCCGATCTACGGCACGTATTGGACTGCTGCTGATATTTTAATCACGCACTTGGGCAACATCAATGGTGGTCTTAATAATCTGAAAGGGAAAAAAATTGCGTTGGTCTATCACGACTCGCCTTTCGGCAAAGAACCAATCCCGTTACTGGAAAAACGCGCAAGCATGCTCGGCTTTGAGCTGCTCTCTATTCCTGTTACCCACCCTGGCGTAGAACAAAAATCCGCTTGGACAATGATAAGAAAAGAACAGCCTGATTATGTATTGCTTTGGGGTTGGGGTGTTATGAACTCAACGGCCATTAAAGAAGCTACTGGCGTCAGATACCCTCGCGATCAAATGTATGGGATTTGGTGGGCCGGTTCTGAGCCCGACGTTAGACCGGCCGCAGCAGATGCCGTGGGCTATCAAGCCATTTCTATGGTTTCATCTGGCCAGGCACAAGTGCACAAAGATATCCTGAGCTACCTCTATGACAAAGGTCTGGGTTCTGGTGAGAGAGAAGGAGTTGGAGAAGTGCTATATAACGTAGCCATAATTAATGCTGCCCTGGTGGTTGAGTCTATTCGAACCGCGCAGTCTAAGTATGGTGACAAACCGTTGACAGGAGAGGAAGTCCGCTGGGGTATTGAGAATTTAGATATCACGGAAGAAACCATAGAGAAATTAGGCCTCACGGGTTACATGTACCCACTGAGCCTAAACTGCTCAGATCATGAGGGGAAACGTGCGGCTCGACTTCATCGATGGAATGGTGAATCTTGGGAATATTCTACGGATTGGATAACAGCCGATGATAGCGTTATTCAACCTATGGTTAGAAGTGCTTCGGATACCTACGCTAAAGAGGCGGGGATCCCAACTAACGCTTGCGATAGCTAAAAAATTAATACACTGGTTAAGGACTGAGAATGACGGAGATTACCCACAACGCAAATATACTTTCGGTTAAAAACATCGAAGTTATTTACGATCACGTCATTCTCGTACTAAAGGGCGTTTCGCTAGACGTCCCCGAAGGTTCCATCGTTGCCTTACTTGGGGGAAATGGAGCGGGGAAATCAACCACGCTTAAATCCATTTCCAATTTGCTGGGCGCGGAACGTGGGAATGTGACAAAAGGATCGATTATTTTTAAAGATGAAAGAATTGATCAACTCAACCCGTCTACTGTTGTAAAAAAAGGAATAGTGCAGGTTATGGAAGGTAGGCATTGCTTTGCCCACCTTACCGTTGAAGAAAATTTACTCACTGGCGCATTTACTCGCAGGGTTTCACGTAAGGAGATCGCCGATAGCCTAGAACGGGTCTATGCCTATTTCCCGAGACTCAAGCAGCGTCGCTCTAGTTTGGCTGGGTTCACTTCGGGTGGGGAGCAACAAATGACCGCAGTGGGGCGCGCACTCATGGCAAAACCAAAAATGATTTTGCTTGATGAACCCTCTATGGGCCTCGCGCCACAAATTGTCGCCGAAATCTTCGAGATTGTTGAGGATCTCAACAAAAAAGAAAATGTCAGCTTTTTATTAGCTGAACAGAACACCACCGTAGCACTGCGTCATGCCGACTACGGATATATTCTTGAAAACGGGCGTATTGTAATGAACGGGCCCGCCCATGAATTAGCCAATAACGAGGACGTAAAAGAATTTTATCTTGGCATCTCGGGGGCAGGAAGAAAAAACTTTAAAGACGGTAAGCATTACAGACGGCGAAAACGCTGGCTTGCCTAAAAATAACATTAAGCATTCTGAAAATCCACCAGTATATTTTTTTGCACAAATCAATTAGTGTAAGGAGCACACATGAGCGATCACAACCCGTTTCTAGATTTATCTGAAACGCGGACCGATGATGAGCGCGAAGCCCAGCTTCTTGCGCGCCTTAAGAAACAAGTCGGTCATGCGCAAAAAAACTCAGAATATTTTAAGGAGCGCCTTAAGGGAATTAACCCAAATTCACTGATTGACCGAGAATCAATCTGTCAAATTCCCGTTACCCGTAAAGCCGACCTTAAGGCCATACAAGCGAAGGCTCCACCATTTGGTGGATTAACAACATCGCCCATTAGTAAACTTGCCCGTTTATTTTCATCTCCAGGCCCCATCTATGAGCCGCAGGCTGTGGATGAAGACTTTTGGCGCTTCAAAAGAGCGTTGTACGCCGTCGGGGTTAGATGTGGTAGTTTGGTCTACAACACCTTTTCCTATCATTTCACGCCAGCGGGCTTCATGGCGGACTTTGGGGCTAGAGCGCTCGGTTGTGCCGTCTTTCCAGCCGGTGTTGGGCAGACTGAATTACAAGTACAAACGATTGCTGAGATCCGACCTGATGTCTATACGGGCACCCCATCATTTCTCAAGATCTTAATAGAAAAAAGCAGCGAACTTGGGCTAGATTTATCCAGTCTGAAAAGAGGCATTGTCGGTGGCGAGGCCTTGCTCCCCAGCGCTAGGCAACTATTTCAAGATCATAATATAGATATTCGACAAACCTACGCGACAGCTGACGTAGGTCTTATTGCTTATGAAACCATCCCTGACGATGGGTTAATCATCGATGAGGAGGCACTCGTTGAAATTGTAAGACCGGGTAGCGATGAATCCGTTGCCGAAGGCGAGGTTGGGGAAGTGGTTGTAACTATCTTCTCCGATGTATATCCCCTTATTCGATTTGGCACCGGGGATTTATCCATGTTCATTTCTGGGCAAAGCGCCTGCGGTCGTACTAATCGAAGGCTAAAAGGTTGGATGGGGCGAGCCGACCAGACCACGAAAGTAAAGGGAATGTTCGTTCACCCTGAGCAGGTCAATGCCATCGCAAAACGCCATCAAGAAATCACATACGCCAAACTCATTGTCGAACATGACTCCGATCACAATGACGTCATGACGCTTCAGTGTGAGTCACGGACTGAGAGTTCAGAGCTTACCGCTGCAATTGTTACATCTATTCGTGACCTTACTAAGTTACGAGGTGGTGTCGCCTATGTTTCTGCAGGGTCGTTAGCGCGAGATGGCAAAGTGATTGATGATCGCCGAAAATACGATTAATTCCAGCACCAAGAAGCTCACTATGGATACCGAACATCATGACTATTAAGCCCGTAAGCGAATACCCAGTGCCGACGTTGGAGTCGTTGCCAACAGATATCCGAGAAATAATTCTTGCGGTCCAAGAAAAGGCAGGGTTTATTCCCAATGTGTTTCTTACTCTCGCGCATCGCCCCGATGAATTTAGGGCGTTCTTTGCCTACCATGATGCGCTCATGTTGCGTGACAGCGGATTAAGCAAAGCTGAGAAGGAAATGATCGTGGTCGCCACAAGTGGTGTGAATCGTTGTATTTACTGTGTCGTGGCACACGGTGCCGTGTTACGGATCTACCAGAGAGACCCCCTGGTCTCGGACCAAATTGCGATTGACCACAAAAAGGCCGACATCACCGAAAAGCAAAAAGTAATGCTCGATTTTGCAATCAAACTCGCCCGAACACCCGAACTGGTTGATCCTTCAGACCATCAGCAATTGAAGAAGCAAGGTTTCAGCGCTGAGGATATATGGGATATCGGCGGCATTACTGCATTTTTTGCGCTCTCCAACAGAATGGCTCATTTGATAGAGATGCGCGCTAATGAGGAGTTTTACATGATGGGCAGGGTCCCCAAATCAAAATCTTAAAGCTAAAAAGCATATTTATTCCAAATATAATGAGTCATTCATTCTAATAAAGAATAAATTAGTTGATTTTTTGCTTTAAAAATTATGCCTCCTTGTATAATTTCTTAATATGGAAAATTGATTCTGGGCAATAAAGCTCTTCGAAGTAAAAAATCAAAACTAAGGAACCATAAATGGCGTCATACGACCAAGACCCTCAAGAAACCCGAGAATGGCTGGATGCGTTAGAAGGGGTCTTAGCTACCGAAGGCCCCGAGAGGGCCCACTTTATTCTCGAGCAACTAATTGAGAAAGGCCGTCGTTCCGGAGCATTTCTTCCTTACACAGCGAATACTGCTTACATCAATACAATCCCGCCATCCAAAGAGGATAAATCTCCCGGGGATCACGAACTAGAGCACAAAATTCGCAACTACGTTCGATGGAATGCTGCCGCCATGGTTTTAAGGGCCAATAAAACCACGAATGTAGGCGGACACATCGCAAGCTTCGCGTCTGCGGCCACGCTCTACGATATTGGATTCAATCACTTTTGGCACTCTCCCTCCGAGGCGCATGGCGGTGACTTAATTTTTGCACAAGGACATTCTGCTACGGGGGTGTACGCCCGAGCGTTCATGCTCGGTCGATTAACCAAAGAGCAAATGGACAAGTATCGCCAAGAAGTGGACGGCGATGGTTTATCGTCCTATCCACATCCTTGGCTCATGCCTGATTTCTGGCAATTCCCAACGGTATCGATGGGCTTAGGTCCAATCATGGCAATCTACCAAGCTCGATTTATGAAGTACCTTCAAGATCGAGGTCTTGCAAACACTGAGGGTCGAAAAGTATGGTGCTTTATAGGTGATGGCGAAAGCGATGAGCCAGAAGCACTCGGAGCCATTGGTGTTGCCGCTCGTGAGAAACTCGATAACTTAATCTTTGTCGTGAACTGTAATCTGCAACGGCTAGATGGCCCAGTGCGCGGCAACGGAAAAATTATTCAAGAACTGGAGGCTGATTATAGGGGTTCGGGCTGGAATGTAATCAAGCTCATCTGGGGATCGTACTGGGATTCATTGATTGCTCGAGACACCAGCGGCATGTTACTGAAGCTCATGGATGAAACGGTTGATGGCGAGTATCAAACCTACAAGGCCAAAGACGGAGCTTACGTGCGTGAGCATTTCTTTGGCAAATATCCAGAGACACGCGATATGGTTTCCAACATGTCGGACGACGATGTATGGCGACTCAACCGAGGAGGGCATGATCCTTATAAGGTTTATGCTGCGTACTCAGCTGCGGTCAAACATACTGGACAACCCACAGTCATCCTCGCAAAGACCATCAAGGGATATGGCATGGGCTCAGCCGGAGAAGCTCAAAACATCACCCATCAACAGAAAAAAATGGGGACGACCTCATTAAAAGATTTCCGGGACCGTTTCAACCTACCCATAGCTGACAGCGACATTGATGAAATCCCTTACCTCACCTTCCCGGATGATTCACCAGAAGCTAAATACATGCACGAACGACGTGATGCACTCGGCGGATATCTTCCAACGCGAAGGATGAAAGGGGACACCCTCAAAGCACCACCCATTTCTGCATTTGATGCTCTACTAAAGGATTCTGGCGAACGAACGTTCTCTACAACTATGGCCTTTGTGCGAATCCTAGGCATACTTGTCAAAGACAAAACCCTCGGCAAGCGCGTTGTGCCTATTGTCCCCGATGAGTCACGCACTTTTGGCATGGAAGGGATGTTCAGGCAACTTGGCATATGGTCATCTGTTGGTCAGCTCTACACCCCCGAAGATGCCGATCAATTAATGTTCTATAAAGAGGACAAGACGGGGCAAATACTGCAAGAGGGCATCAACGAGGCTGGGGCCATGTCATCTTGGATTGCGGCTGCAACCTCCTATTCAACGCATGGAATCTCGATGGTTCCGTTCTACATTTACTACTCGATGTTTGGCTTCCAGCGAGTCGGGGATTTAGCCTGGGCCGCTGGTGATCAACGAGCGAGAGGGTTTTTGCTGGGCGGTACCGCAGGTCGAACCACACTTAACGGAGAAGGCTTGCAGCATGAAGACGGGCACAGCCATTTACTCTCGAGCACAATTCCGAACTGTATCTCCTATGACCCGACGTTCGCCTACGAATTAACGGTCATCATCCAAGACGGGCTTCGACGCATGCACCAAGAACAGGAAGACGTCTTCTACTACATTACGGTTATGAACGAAAACTACGCACATCCTGAGCTACCGAAAGGTGCGGAGGAAGGTATTGTGCGAGGAATGTATCCATTGCCCGCCCCGAAAAGTAAACTGAAGAAAGCCCCCAAAGTTCAACTTCTCGGCAGTGGCACCATACTGCTTGAGGTGATCGCGGCCCAAGCACTACTGGAGCAAGATTTTGGAATTGTGGCAGACGTTTGGAGTTGTACCAGCTTCAATGAACTCAGACGGGACGGCATATCCACCGCACGTTGGAACATGCTGCACCCTGATGAAGATCGCAAACTCAGCTACGTGGAAGAGTGTCTCGGGAACACCGAAGGGCCTGTCATCGCAGCAACTGACTATATGAGAATCTTTGCAGATCAGATTCGACCCTACATTCTAAATAAAAACTACGTCGTGCTCGGCACAGACGGTTTTGGTCGATCCGATACCCGCGAAAAATTAAGAGATTTTTTTGAAGTTGACCGACGGTATGTCGTGATCGCAGCTCTATCCGCCCTTGTCGATGAGGGAGTCATTCCAAAAGGCACGGTAGGTGAGGCCATCAAAAAGTATGGCATCAACCCAGACAAGCCAGAACCTACAACAGTCTAAACACACTACCATTTACTAAAAATTGAAGTAATGCAAAGGAATTCACATGGCAACTATTAAAGAGGTTTTAGTTCCTGACATTGGCGACTTTAAAGATATCCCAGTCATTGAAGTGCTGGTCAAAGCTGGTGACCGTGTCAAAGAAGAAGACTCCCTCATCACGCTGGAAACAGACAAGGCAACGATGGAAGTCCCTGCGCCCTTCGATGGGATTATTAAAGACCTGCGGGTTAGCGTTGGAGATAGCGTTTCGGAAGGAACTGTCATATTGAGCATTGAGGAAATTCAGGCTGAGGAAGACTCATCAAAAGATGAAGCGGCCACAGCGGCGCCAGCAGTCGAGCCTACACCTGCACCCGAAACACCCCCGATAATCGCACAGGAAGCATCTCCGACACCGGCGGCGCCAACGGCGCCAGCAGCACCTGCGATACCACCTAAAACAGGTGAAACAAATGCCTCCTCAGCGCACGCCAGCCCTGGTGTAAGGCGCTTCGCTCGTGAATTAGGTGTAGATATTAATCTGGTATCAGGCACTGGACCTAAAGATCGAATACTCAAAGAAGACATCCAAACCTTTGTTAAAAATAGTATCCAAAGCGGTGGTAGCGGAGCAGCGACCGGTTCTGGTTTAGGCTTTAGTTTGCCTGCCTGGCCAGTTATTGATTTCGAAAAATTTGGACCTATTGAAAAGAAAACATTATCCCGCATCAAGAAGATTTCAGGAGCGGCACTTCATCGAAACTGGGTCACCATCCCTCACATCACGCAACACGATGAAGTAGATATCACTGAGCTCGAAGTATTTCGCAAATCACTTGCTAAAGACGCTGAAAAATCAGGCGTTAAGGTGACGCCATTAACACTCATCATGAAAGCTGCTGCTGCTGCTCTGAAAAAATTTCCAGAATTTAACTCGTCCTTGACGCCTGAAGGAGATGCCCTCTTTATCAAACAGTACTTCCATATTGGCGTTGCCGTTGACACGCCTGGAGGACTTGTTGTTCCCGTCATCAGGGACGTAGATAAAAAAGGTATTCTTCAGATCGCCGAGGAATTAGGCAAAGTCAGCATTAAGGCACGCGACGGCAAACTCGCGCCGGCAGACATGTCTGGTGGTACGTTTTCCATTTCGAGCTTAGGCGGGATTGGTGGTAGTCACTTCACTCCGATCGTCAATGCACCAGAAGTTGCTATTTTAGGTGTCGCTCGATCGGCGATGAAACCGATTTGGAACGGGTCAGAATTCACACCTCGACTCATACTTCCACTATCGCTATCCTACGATCACAGAGTAATCGACGGAGCAGAAGGGGCGAGATTCATTACCTATCTCAACCAGGTGCTCAGCGACATTCGAAGAGTTTTGCTCTAAGCGTGCAAACTACAAGTATGAATTTACTTCGAACTTTAGATCTATAGACCTTGGTGATCAGCTCACGCATCGGGGTCCTTGGCGGCACATTTGACCCAATCCATTTCGCCCATCTTCGATTAGCGGAGGAAGTGGCGGAAGCATTTTTACTCGATACGGTTCGCCTTATCCCTTCCGCTGACCCACCACATCGAACCTCTCCAGGCGCATCAGCACAAGACCGTTTACATATGGTTCGGCTGGCGCTTGAGCCGGCCGGAGACCATCTCGTAGCAGATGGCAGCGAGTTGAACCGTGTTGGGAAAAGTTATATGGTGGACACATTAAAGGCCTTACGAGAAGAAAACCCAAATGAGTCCATCAGCCTCATTCTTGGCACCGACGCATTCATCGAATTAATGACATGGCATGAATGGCAGCAGTTATTTACGCTGGCGCACATCATTGTAGCTTCTCGACCAAATTTACCCATAAGCCAACTTAACAATAAACTTAAAGGTGAGTTATTCACCGAATTCGAAAAGCGCAATAGTCACGATTACAATACAATCAGCTCGTTAACGCACGGATTAATTTATACGTACGAATTTACATCACTCGAGGTCTCAGGCACGTCATTACGAAAAAGAATTCAAAATGGGCTGAGCCTTAAGTACCTTTTACCCGATAATGTAATAAACTATATTCAAGACTATAGTCTTTACGAGGAGAGCCGTTCTGAATCAAACACTGAGTGATATTGCTATAGATGCACTAGAGCAAATCAAAGCACTAGATATCGTTGCAATCGACATAACCGCATCCAACGCCCTCTTTGATCAAATCATTGTTGCCAGCGCAGAGTCAACACGACAAGCGCGGGCCTTTGTGAACAATCTCAAAGAAATCTTAAAAGGTACCGAATACAATGTATTGAGCGTTGAAGGAGAAACATCAGGGGAATGGGTGCTCATCGACCTAGGTGACTTAATTGTTCACATCATGAAGCCGGAAGTCAGAACCTACTACAACTTAGAGGACTTATGGAAGGAAACCCCTTCTTCAGAAAAAGGCGATCGCCAACAAGCCAGCTAAAAGCCGTTTGGCTCAGCACAAAACCATCCTCGATTCGGCTTCAACCCTTGAGCCAAACATTTTCTAATTCACGAATATGAAAATCAATATTATTGCCGTGGGTCACAAGCCCCCGAAATGGGCTGAGGAAGGCTGCCAAGAATATCTCAAACGATTTCATCGCGAACTATCAATTTCAGTGACTGAAATTAAACCGGCATTTCGTGTCGGGCATACCGATAAAAACCACCTTGCCAGAAAAACGGAAAAGGAGCGAATCCTTGCAAAGGCTAACAAAAATGCTTACCTAATCGCCCTGGATGAAAAAGGGAGCCAAAACACCACCAGCGAACTGGCGAAGTTAATGAGCACGTGGATGACTGAAGGGAAAGATGTTGATTTCGTCATCGGTGGCGCGGACGGCCTTGATCCCGAGATTAAGGGACAAGCCTTCAAAACACTTGCCCTATCGGCAATGACTTATCCCCACGCACTCGCTCGATTAATTCTCGTCGAACAGCTCTACCGAGCTCAGTGTATTATCAGAAATCACCCTTATCACAGAGATTAAATTACGTCACACGGCATGAGCGATTTTTTTTATTTAGCCTCTCAAAGTCCGCGGCGGAAAGAGATACTGGACGCATTGAGCGCGCCCTATCGACTCCTTAATTTAGTGGAAGGTCCGGGTGAAAACGCAGATTTCGACGAAACCCCCATTCCAAATGAAATGCCTACCTTGTATGTCAATAGAGTCTCATTGCTTAAAGCATCTGCGGCCTGGAGGTACCTTGTAGACCATCGTCTAGAAAAAGCCCCTGTCTTAACCGTAGATACAACCGTAACCCTAGATGACAAGATCTTAGGGAAGCCTGAGGATGCAGAGGACGCGCGACTTATGCTCAAGAGACTTTCGGGCAGAGAACATCAAGTGCTCACGGCTGTTACCATGAAACAAGGTGATGAAATACACCAAACGCTTTCTATGACGAACGTGTGTATGCAATCACTTAGCGAGAGTAACATTGAGCGCTACATACAAACCACTGAACCTTTTGGCAAAGCTGGTAGCTATGGCATTCAGGGGATCGCCAGCATTTTTATCAGTCACATCTCTGGCAGTCACTCAGGAGTCGTTGGTTTACCCATCTACGAGACATCAGAACTCATTAAAAAATTTGGATTTTCACTGTTATGAATAATGAAATACTGATCAATGTCACGCCGCAAGAGACACGTGTCGCGATCATTCAACGAGGTATCGTACAAGAACTACATATTGAACGTGAAGCCCAACGCGGGCTCGTGGGTAATATCTATAACGGCGTCGTGAAACGCATCTTACCCGGCATGCAATCTGCATTTGTTGATATCGGTATAGAGAAGGCTGCTTTTTTACATGCCACCGATATATTCGGCCGTGGTCAGGATGACGCAAACGACACCCCAATTGAAAAGCTACTCCATGACGGGCAAAAAATACTCGTTCAAGTCGTTAAAGACCCCATTGGGACCAAAGGAGCTCGGCTATCCACGCAAGTCAGTATTGCGGGGCGCTTGTTGGTCTACCTACCCTTAGAAAATCATATCGGAATCTCACAAAAAATCGGTAACGAGGAAGAACGCGAACAACTTAAAGAGCGATTAACTCGACTGAAGGGTGAACATTGTCAACAAGGCTTTATCGTTCGAACACTCGCGGAGACTGCAAGTGACGATGAGTTCCAATCAGACATCGACTATTTAAGACGAGTTTGGGAAGACCTTAAAGCTCGGGCGAAGACAAGTAAAGCGCCATCCACCGTGTATCAAGATCTAGATTTAAGTGTTCGAATTTTGAGGGACTTCCTAGCGGAAGAGTCTGAACGCGTCCTTGTAGACTCCAGAGAAACCTTTCAAAAAATGGAAACTTTTGCCAATACCTTTATTCCGAATTTTGCAAACCGCGTACAAGTCTATACGAGCGAGCGCCCTTTATTTGAACGTTACGGGGTTGAGGATGAAATAGAAAAAGCGATGAGCAAACGAGTAAATTTGAAATCTGGTGGTTACCTCATTATCGATCAAACAGAAGCGCTCACCACGGTGGATGTAAATACAGGTGGATTTGTTGGCGATAGGAACTTTGAGGAAACCATATTTAAAAATAATCTCGAAGCATCACAAGCCATCGCTAGGCAATTGAGGCTTAGAAATCTGGGGGGTATTATCCTCATTGATTTTATTGACATGGAGAATGAAGACCATCAACAATCCATACTTGAGGAACTTGAAAAATCGATCACGCTAGACCGAACACGAATAACGATTAATGGTTTTACACAACTTGGTTTGTTGGAAATGACGAGGAAACGAACTAGGGAATCGTTAGCGCATGTGCTATGCGAACCGTGTCCCACGTGTTTAGGGCGAGGGGAAATTAAAACCATTGCAACAATTGGCTATCAAATACTTCGTGAATTGGTTCGAGAGTCTCGGCAATACAATCCGAAGAGCCTGCGCATCATTGCATCACAAAAAGTAGTCGACTTTTTCCACGAAGAAGAGTCTCAGAGCATTGCAATGGCGGAAGAATTTATTGGTAAAACAATATTGCTACAAATCGAACCTATGTACGGACAACAAGAATACGATATCGTACTCGGGTAAATGTGGCCCCCAACTAAAAGCCGGTCAGAAACACCAGTAGGCTGTGATTCAGCGCACTGATTGGCCATATCAGAAAAATCTGGCACGTTACCAATAAAAATAACAGGGAGAGATCCACGCCGCCGACTGGGTTAAAGCGTCGCCTAAAGATATCTAAAAATGGAGATGACATGGCCGTCAACAAGGACATAATAGGGCTGTAAGGATTAACCCAAGATAAAATCGCTTGAGCAAACGTAACCACAATAATAATGTAGACAAACATCTTGGCTAGGCTAACCGCAGACAAACAAAGTATTACCAACACCGTCGTGAGTGCCGAAGTTTTAAGATCCATGCCACTTAAAATGAAAACCATGCTCAGCAACAACATCTCTGTAAGTAACGCCAATAAGAATGTCGACAAGTCATAGCCACGCCAGCCAGGAACGAAGCGCCTCGCAGGTATCACCGCAAAATCCGTAATGGCACATACGAAAACGCTCAAAGGGTTGCGTGGCGTTGCTCGCACAACCTGCAAATAGAATCGAAGCAAAAATGCAAGTGACAATATACCCAAAACGGTTTTCGACAAAAAAATCCCAGCTTCGATCATTATTTCTCTCCTCCAAACTCTTTAGCTAACTCCTCCGAGCGATCTCTAGCACGCCGAACACCTCGAGCAATCATATCCTTTAATTTGTCGGCATCAAAAGAGGCTAACGCCGCCGCCGTCGTTCCTCCTTTTGAGGTCACGCGCTCACGCAATACTGATATAGATTCTTCCGACCGAGCAGCGAGCCTTGAGGCGCCCAAAAACGTCTCGACAGCGAGTAACCCAGCAGCATCACGGTCAAGTCCCAACTCTGCGCCGACGGCCTCTAGCGCTTCAATAAAATAAAATACATAGGCAGGCCCACTCCCAGAGATAGCCGTGACCACATCAATTAACGATTCTGTCTCACACCATATATGTCGCCCGACACAACTCATAACATTTTCTGCCAATTCGCGATCACCCGCGGTCATGTCATCTCCGTACATACCTGACACGCCCGCTTGGATTAACGCAGGCGTATTCGGCATAACACGAATGATCCGGCTATAACCATTCAACCATTGTGTGATTGATGCGATAGGGATCCCGGCAGCAATACTGATGATAAGACTTGTCTTAAGACTTGACGCGCACGACTGCACCACTTGTTTTAAGTTTTGAGGCTTCACAGCCAAGACAACAACATCTGCATTAAAATCAGAATCAATAAAATTTGGGGCCGTACTAATCTGCATGACCTCAAATTTTTCTCTGGCCTCTTGCGCGACATCTACAACCAGAAGATCACTCGGAGACGAACCCTTTTCTAGGAGCCCACTGATAAGTGCGGTAGCCATGTTTCCGCCCCCGATAAAAACAACTTTCATAGCATTGTTACCTCAGTTTTGTACCTTAATGGCCGTCCTATATGTTTCAATTCTAATATCACTCAACGAGCACCAAAAATTCCTCGACCCACCCGCACAAATGTTGCTCCTTGCTGGATGCCGATTTCTAAATCATCTGACATGCCCATTGATAACACATCTAACTTAAAACCATCTTGATTTAAGGAATCCTTCAATTCGGCTAACCGTCGAAATGTGTCTGAGGCTGTCCCATCCTCTGCGTTAACCTCTGGAATGGTCATCAGGCCGCGCAGATCCAAGAAAGGCAATTGCCGTACCGCTCGCGCAAGGTCTAGAACATCTGAGACATGACACCCCTGTTTGCTCTCTTCTCCTGTAACGTTCACTTGCAAACAAACCTTCAGCGGGCGGCCGATCTGCGACCTTATCAATGAGAGTCTTTGGGCTATCTTTAATCGATCAACAGAATGGACCCAATCAAATTTGGTCGCGATTTGTCGTGTTTTATTACTCTGAATCGGCCCAATAAAATGCCACTCAAGCGGCAAGTCACTCAATGTATCGATCTTATTAATCGCCTCTTGCACATAATTCTCTCCGAAGCGTAACTGTCCTGATTGGTAAGCCTCACGGATTACATCAGCAGAAAATGTTTTGCTCACGGCAATCAACTCTACCGATTCAGGCTCTCGTCCCGCGCGGCTTAAGGCCATACTTATTTGGGCATTAACACGCAATAAATTATCACTGATAGTGCGCTCTTTCTCCATCATTTGAAGTGCAACGTCACGGTTTTAAAACCACCAAAAAAACAATTGCCACCAGTATCAATACCGGGAATTCATTGAACCAACGGTACCAAACATGTGAGTGCTGATTTTGATCGTCTTTAAATTTTTTAACCAACACTCCACACCAGATGTGATAGATCACCAGCACACCAACCAAACTGAGTTTTGCTTGAAGCCAAAAACTCTCGAAACCCCATCCGCCAATTGCCAACCAAAACCCTGTAGCTATGGTCAATACCGCACCGGGCATCATGATTCCATAAAACAATTTGCGTTCCATAATTTTAAAACGATCCTGACTGAGTTTGTCTGTAGACATCACGTGATAAACGAATAATCGTGGCAAATAAAATAAGCCAGCGAACCATGTCACCATAAGAATAATATGCGTTGCTTTCACTATGCCCATCAAAACCTAATCTCCTTGTCTGGTTCGCTATGACAGCAACTTCTGTCGACAGTGGTTGATCACCACATTTTGAAGACGAATCAAGTCTCCATGAAAAAAGTGTCCCGCGCCCGGGAACACTGTCACGGGTATATGCTGTGGCCGAGCCCAATTCAGCACGTCAGACAACAGAACCACATCGTCTTCTTCCCCGTGTAAGACCAAGGAGTCCTCAGGAACAGTCTCAACTTCAAATTTGGCCACCGCTGGCGCAATCAACACAACCTGATGGGGGCTTTTATCTTGTGCTACACGAGCAACCACATAGGTGCCGAAAGAAAACCCTGCAAAAATTAAATGGCTTGGTTGAAATCTTTTCTCGGCGTAGCTCAATACCGTTTCGAAATCCTCAATCTCGCCTGCACCTCCATCGTAGACACCATCGCTATTGCCAACACCTCTAAAGTTAAAACGTACAGCGGTTAGGCCCAACGCACAAAATGCTTTTGCAAGCGTTTGCACGACTTTGTTATCAAAGGTCCCGCCGTATAAGGGGTGCGGATGAGCGATCAAAGCACAACCGACACTCGCAGCACTCGGCTCATTAACGGCAATTTCCAGATTTCCGGAAGAACCCTCAATCAACAAACGCTCTTCATTTCTACGGTTCAAATTTTCAATCGCTCCACAATCCGTCCGCCTACCAAGTGTTCATCGATAATTTCGTCAATGTCACTCTCATCAATAAAGGTATACCAAACCTCTTCCGGGTAAATCACGATAACCGGACCTTCATCACATCGATCTAAGCAACCGGCCTGATTAATGCGTACACGGTCAGCCCCTGACATGCCGAGCGCTTTAATCTTTGCCTTAGCGTAATCCCTCAAGTTCTGAGAACCGCGGTCATTGCAAGAGGGTCGGCCATCTGTGCGTTGGTTACAACAGAAAAATACGTGGTGCTGATAAAAGCTCATAAGCGATAAAATAGTTGATACTGGTTGTTTATAGATTATATCGGAGACAATACGTGATACTCGTAAAATATGTATCGGCGGCCCATGAGTGAGGTAGATGTTTTTAATGGCGATGCGGATGGGCTCTGTGGCATCACGCAGCTTAGGCTGGCTCAGCCCAAGCAATCCTCAGTCATTACCGGTGTAAAACGGGATAACGCGCTTTTAGTGCAAGCGTCACTTTCTGGCGTGAGCCAAGTCACGGTCGTTGATATTTCTCTGCATACCAATCTAGATGCGCTGAATAAGATGCTTGCTTCCGGCTGCAAGGTTGAATGGTTTGATCATCATCACCCTGGCGAGATCCCAAAGCACCCTAATCTGACCGCTCATATTGACACCGACCCCAACGTCTGCAGCAGCCTCATCATTAACGCTCACCTGAATGGTCAATTTCAAAACTGGGCCATCACTGGTGCCTTTGGAGACAACTTAGATCAAAGCGCTCGAGAACTCGCGGCGTCCGGCAGCCTCTCGACAACATCGATTGCAGTACTTCGAGAGCTGGGCAATTGCATCAACTACAACAGTTATGGCGAGTCTATCGAAGACCTACATTATCACCCTCATGAGCTCTACTATTTAATGCAACAGTTCGATGAGCCCCTGAATATGGTCGCCGAAACCGAGGTGCTCCGAGTGCTCAAAAGTTGTTATGAGGAGGACTTAAGCCGCGCGCGTAAGGTGCTGACGCAAATCATCAACGACGATGTGGCCATCGCCGTTCTTCCCAATGAAAAATGGGGCCGAAGAATTAATGGCATCTATGCAAACGAGCTGGCGAATAACTTTCCCAATCGGGCCCACGCCATACTTATTGAAAAGGAAAATGGATATACAGTAAGTATCCGCGCACCCAAAAGTAACCCCACCAATGCGCAACAAGTCGCACTTAAATTCGACACGGGGGGTGGCCGCCACGCAGCGGCAGGCATACAGCATCTTCCTAATGATCAACTGATTCGCCTCACGGAAGCATTAACGCGTCAGTACTTCTCATCATAAAAACAGTACGTAACGAATCATCGAGCCATTTTAGTGACACCCAAAAAAAAGCCAGCCTAAAAGGCTGGCTTTTTAACCATGGAGATGGTGTGAAACTATTAATGACTTACTTTAGAAATCTATTTGAGATCTAAACATAACGGCTTCCTCGTTACCCACCGCAGCGACAATCGGTGTGTCGTACTTGGTATCAACGAGATTCAACATGAATCGAACTTTTTCGTTCGGGATCCACTTCACGCCAACCGTCGTCGTTTTAACCAAATCAGCACCTGTGTAGTTGGCGACCGCTACATCTTGGGCATCCCACTCTGACTTACGGATCCCGATTTCCCATGCGCCCGTACCGCCAGCCTTAGAATAAGGTGCGTTAGGCTTAATACCCTTCATACCTTTTAGGCTGTATGAGTTGGCGTAATGCTCACCAGTTATCATGTACGTTAAAGCCATATAACTTGCTTCAACCTCATCATTTTGCACTGGCGTTTCGACACTCACTGTCGTAACTTCACCCTGAAATTTAAACGGGCCCCTTGCCACAACGTAACTCAGATTACTGTGGTCGCGCGCAAATTCGTTCGGGCCAGCAGCCAACGACCACGTACCGAACGTGTCGCCTCTCGCCTCACCATCTATATCGAAGATTGTATTCGCGGTTGGGCGGTTCCTGGTGCCTTGTGACGCAGAGTAACCGATATGAGCGATTGTATCCTTACCGCCACCCATCAGATTCGCCGCGTTATACGCAGCAGCGAACATTGAGTCCTTTCCATCAGCCGTATTCCCACTTTCATCGGCGTTCTTACCTTCGCCGTTGTAGTAGCCGATTGAATAGAAGAACGTGTCCTTCACTGGCTCACCAAAGAGTTGTATACCAATCTGTTTGCCTGGCTGGAGGCCATCCGCAACTGAACGCTCTAGGAAGTCAGTAAATCGTGAGCTGGTGCCCTCCTCAAAACCCGAATAGAACTTTTGAGCACCAAAACGTGCGATAAATTTCTTGCTTGGTTTGAAATCAAGATAACCATATTCGAGTTCGTTTGAATCTGGATTAAAAGTTGCTTCCAAACCCCAGATCTCATCAATCGTCGCCTTCACCCCAAGATAAACCCGACGGATCGCGAAAGTGTCTTCTTCTAGATCATGGTTATAGTCATAGAAATCAGACTGAATTCGGCCTGCAAGCTGGAACGCGTTTTTGCCGTCTAAAGTTTCCCACTTGAATCCGCCTTTGTATTTACCTTTGAGTGAATTGGGGTCACCTTTATCCGCTTTGATCTCTTTATACTCAGCGTCATTGATCACGCCTTTGTCATAGAGTTTATCGATCAATGCATCATTTGCAGCAACACTACCAGTCATCGCGAATAATGCGCCAGCAACTGCAGTGGCTATAAGTGCTTTGTTACTTTTTGTGAACATTCACAATCTCCTAATGGATAATAGAAATCTTTCGTGCATAACCGAGCGAGCTCGGACTTACAAAAACGGCTCACACACAAATCCGTTTCCGATGGGACGCATAGTAAAAGTCGGGTATTACAGTTTGATTACAATTGTGCACCTGTCGCAAAAAAGCCACAAAGGGGATAACTTAGGGTTATGTCAACACCAAGACCATGAGGCACAAGGCAAGCACTGCGGTCGTCAATCCGAGGAGTCTAACTTTGCGGCTGAGGTCTTTGATTTCCTCTAGATGCTCTTCCCGACCCGCCTCCGCGTTCTCTGACAAATAAGCGTCAATCAGTCGCGGCAATCGTGGAAGTATCGCAACCCACGAGGGCGCCTCTTTTTTAATCTGTTTGATCAGCCCCTTAAGACCCATTTGCTCTTTCATCCAGCTTTCAAGATAAGGCTTCGCCGTCTTCCAAAGGTCTAAGTTTGGGTCTAACTCGCGACCAAGCCCCTCAACGTTCAGCAACGTTTTTTGAAGCATGACGAGCTGCGGTTGAATTTCTACGTTAAAACGTCTCGCTGCTTGAAAAAGATTCAAGAGTAATCGACCAAAGGAAATATCCTTAAGCGGCTTATCGAATATCGGCTCACAAATGAATCGTATTGTTGCCTCAAAGTCATCGATGCGGGTATCTTTAGGGACCCAACCCGCGTCAACATGTGCCTCTGCTACGCCGCGGTAGTCACGCCTAAAAAATGCCAGGAAATTCTGAGCAAGATAATTTTTATCAACCTCAGTGAGGGTTCCCATAATCCCGAAATCAAGAGCTACATAACGTCCGTCCAATTGCACCAAAATATTACCCGGATGCATGTCGGCGTGAAAGTATCCGTCTCGAAACACCTGAGTAAAAAATATCTCTACGCCGGATGCTGCCAGTTTTTCTAAATCAATCTGGTTGGCTCTTAGCTCATCAATTTTCCCAACCGGGATGCCTGTCATACGCTCCATTACCATGACATTCGTACGACAAAAATCCCAATAGATTTCTGGCACGACCAAGCTGGATGAGTCCTTAAAGTTACGACGCAGTTGACTGGCGTTTGCTGCCTCGCGCATGAGATCAAGCTCGTCGTCAAGGTGTCGTCTAAACTCCGCAACCACCTCTCTTGGTTTGAGTCGTTTGCCGTCTGGAAGGATGCTCGCTAACGCCCACGCAAACAAATCGAGCAGCGCAATGTCACGGCTAATCACAGATGCGATGTCGGGTCGCAATACCTTTACGGCCACTTCCCTACCATCCATCAAAACACCAAAGTGAACTTGCGCAACCGAAGCGCTGGCGATCGGCTTAAGATCGAACTCCCTAAATATTTTTGACGTATCGCCCTCAAATGAACGCTCTAAGATATTCGAAACAGCCTCCGATGAAAACGGCGCAACTCTATCTTGCAGCAAGGCCAACTCATCCGCGATGTCGAGCGGAATCATGTCTCGCCTCGTGGAGAGCACTTGACCGAACTTAACGAATATAGGCCCAAGCTGCTCTAACGCAAGACGCAGCCGTTCGCCTCTTGGACGAGACAGATCACGGGTGAAAAATATTGTTCGTGTGACTCCTCGAAGAACACGTAACGTGCGATTCGAAGACGCAAATTCGTCAAGGCCAAACTGAATCGCTACCCAAAAAATATACAGTGCGCGAAAAAACCTCATACGTTGAGGTTTTTCTGGTTGTCGTGTCGCGTTCGAATGACTTCGGTCACACGCTTCTCAAAACGACTCACCGCATCCGATAACTCATCCACCTCTTGAATAAACAGATCAGCACCCACCTTAGTAACCAACAGCCGCGATTCTTCGGTTAGATAGTCACTCAGTGACGACTTCATTGATTGACGCGCACCACTTAACCAACGTCCGAACCCCCTCAAGAGCTCACCTAATCGATGGGCGATCACATCGCCGAAGACTCGAGAAAGATCCTCTTCATAATCCCAGTCAATCTTACTCACGATGCGGGATAGGTCAGAAGCGAAATGCGCGTCACCCTCAATACGCACGCCTCTCCAACCAAACTCACCCTCTTTGAGCCAATTGAGCGCGACGTCAGGACTTAGTTTTATGATTAAACTCGGCTGCTCTTCACCCGAATAGTGTCCAACATAACCCTCTCCGTCTATGCACACCACAATTGGGCCTAAAAGTGTCTCTACGCTAATAAGCTTGCCTCTATGGGCAGCAAGATCCTGTCGCGCTTCGGGCGAGCCTGAGAGCACATGTTTCAAAAAACGCAATATCAAAACTAAGGGCAGCATCATCACACCTTGAACCCTCGATGAACCGCAACCACACCCGCCGCAAGATTAAAGTACTCAACCCGGTCGAAACCTGACTCTCGAAACATATCCGCAAGCTCCTCTTGACTCGGGTGCATACGAATAGATTCTGCCAAATAACGATAGCTATCCTCATCTTTAGCAACAAGTTTGCCCATGAAGGGAATAAACTTGAAGGAATATAAATCATAGAGTTTCTCAAGCGGCTTCCATACCTTTGAAAACTCGAGCACGATCAATCTACCGCCCCGACGCGTCACCCGATACATCTCCTTCAATGCCTGCGCTTTATGGGTCATGTTCCTCAAACCAAAGGCCACCGTGACGCAATCAAAGTATTCATCAGGATAAGGTAGAGACTCAGCATCACATTGGCATAGAGGTGGCATTTTTCCCGCGTCCATTAATCGATCTCGCCCGACGCTGAGCATCTCCAGATTGATGTCGGTTAACCATAGTTCGCCTTCCGGTCCTATTTTTTCAAGGAATAGCTTGGATAAATCCCCCGTACCCCCAGCGATATCGAGCACGCGCGAACCGGTTGTGACGCCTGACAACTGCACCGCGAATCGTTTCCACAAACGATGCAATCCTGCAGACATGAAGTCATTCATGAGGTCGTATTGGCTTGCGACAGAACTAAAGACTGCCCCGACTCGTTTGCTTTTTTCTGATTCTGGGACGTTTTGGTAACCAAAGTGGGTGGTGCCAGATTGTTCGCTTTTCTTTGAATCCATGCCGTCATCTTGAGAGTTAATCACGCGAGGCTCCATTTTTCTTGAGCCGCTCGAGATAGTTTGACCAGTTTTTTTCAAAATTATTCCCCAAAGACCATAAATAATCCCAAGAAAAAATACCCGTGTCATGACCATCGGTAAAGGTCAATTTTAGAGCGTAATGACCTACCGGTTCGATATGTTGAATGTTGATGTCCTTTTTCCCGACCTGCAGCACCTCTTGTCCTGGGCCGTGACCAAGCACCTCTGCCGAAGGAGAGGATACTCGTAAATACTCACAAGCCAGTATGAATTGGTCACCATTGCTAAACGTAATCTCAAGTGAACGAGTTTTTTGGTGATGCACAATATCCGTAGGAATTAATGGGGGGGTGGAAGACTTAGTATTCAATTGAACCTCTTAGCTGTAATGCTTTTGTAACAAAATAGTCATAATATAACTGCGTGTACAACCAACTATAGCGAACAATTCAATGGCCGGTACCATTCTTATCGTAGAAGACGAGCCAGCTATCGCTGAGCTGATCGACCTCACACTAAAACGGAACGGTCATCAAACAATCTGCGCGGGATCGGTGGAGGAGGCGATCCTCTTGATTGACCATGCACTACCAGACCTCGCGCTCATCGACTGGATGCTACCCGGGGCCAGCGGCATAGAGCTCATTAAACGACTCAGGTCCAATAAACGCACCCAATCCATACCCGTAATCATGCTCACCGCTAAAGCAGATGAGGCAGACAAACTAGTCGGTCTTGATACGGGAGCTGACGACTACGTCACAAAACCATTCTCACCTAAAGAGCTCGTGGCGCGCATAAAAGCCGTTTTGCGTCGCCGCGCGCCACAACTGACCGACGACATTGTAGAAACTAATGGACTTCGAGTCGACCCCACCCAACATCGCGTCAGTCTCAACGGAGAGGCGGTTCACTTGGGGCCTTCAGAATTTCGGTTGCTGCATTTTTTTATGACACATCCTGAACGAGTCCATACGCGCACCCAGCTTCTCGATCAAGTCTGGGGCGATCACGTTTTTATAGAGGACCGTACCGTGGATGTTCACATTCGCAGATTGAGGCAGATGCTAGAACGCTCGGGCCACGACGATTACATCCAAACCGTTAGAGGTGCCGGGTATCGTTTCTCAAAACCATAAACCCTACCGTTTCGAATTTGTTACCATTCGGCATAACGCCTCACGAATGGGTACTCTGCAATCTTGCGACACTGGATCAACGCGCTCTCAACACTGATATTCCCAGCGATTGTCGCCGGGTTTGTTGCGCTGGTCTGGAATACGACTTTCGGCTTAATTACGCTCTGCATTTGGCTCTTTCTTGCCCTGTGGTCGGAACGACAAAATATTTATTTTTTTGAATCATGGGTTAACGCACCCAAGCCAGGACCACTTCCAGCCGTAACCCCTCGCTGGGATCAAGTATTCAAAGGTTTGATCAAAATTCAGAAACGCCAACGGGCTTCAGAGGCGGCCTTGAGTCGCGCACTCGATCGATTTGAACAAGCCGCTCGGGCCTTACCCGATGCGGTCATTTTGTTAAATAACGCAAGTCAAATTGAATGGTGCAACACGAGGGCAGAAGAATACTTTCAACTAAAACTAGACCGTGACCGCGGCGTCCAAATTGACTACTTACTCCGACAGCCCGCTTTTCGAGCATTCGTGAGCAGTCCTGACGTAGAGACCACACTGAAACTTCGGCTGCCTCGAACAGGTACAGATCGCCTTGTCTCCATACAAATGATTCCGTTCGGTCATGAACAAGGACTCTTATTGGCGCAAGACATCACGGAACGAGAGCAGTTAGAAATAACACGGCGTGACTTTGTAGCCAACATCTCACATGAGCTCCGCACACCACTCACCGTAATACAAGGTTTCCTCGAAACATTCGAAGATGACCCCACCGATAACCCAGAACTTTTAGCGCGCGGAGTCGAATTAATGTCCGACCAAAGTCGTCGCATGAATCGTCTGATTACCGATCTGCTGGCCCTATCTCGACTGGAGACCTCCAACACCGCACGAGAAGACGTCGTCGACGTATCAAAGCTAGCTCATGAAGTTGCGGCCGAAGCGCGCACACTATCAAATAAAAAACATCAAATTGATATCCATGTGGCTTCCGACTTGAAAATTCTAGGCGCAGAAGATGAAATCCGAAGTGCACTGTCCAACCTGGTCAGTAACGCCGTTAGGTATTCGCCGACTGGGGGCACCATTGGCATCAGCTGGGGGCTTGTTCATAACGAGCCCGTTTTTTCCTGTCGAGACAATGGTGTAGGAATTGCCGCGGAACATCTGGACCGCCTGACAGAACGTTTCTACCGGGTTGATAAAGGCCGATCTCGAGAGACCGGGGGCACCGGTCTTGGCTTAGCCATTGTGAAACATGTTCTCAATCGTCATGACGCACGACTGAAAATCACCAGTCAACCGGGTCGAGGCAGTGAGTTTTCAATTCATTTCTCAAGTATAAAAATTGCGCCTCAACAGGAACTAGCCGTCTGATACGCTAACTGCGTTTAAGCCCCAAGTTGCTCTTTTATTGAATCACGAAACTGTTCCCAAAAACCTTCGGGTGGGAGCACGGGCTGGCCTTCGGTTCGCGCACCCCAAACAGGGTTGGGATAATGGGGGTCGCCCTCAAAACGAGGAATCACATGCCAGTGAACATGTGGAACCACGTTTCCAAATGATGCGATATTCACTTTAGTAGGATTCAACAGTGTGCGTAGAGTTCTTTCCACAACATAAACAACATGCATAATCTGCACCCGATCAGCTGAAGACAAATCAGAAAACTCAACCCAATGCTGATTCGTAATCACACGACAAAAAATTGGATACGTCTCATCACAAACCGAGATCACTCGTGCAAAATCATTTCTCCATATGACCCGCTCTTCATCGGGCAAACATAGGACGCAATCTGAGCCCACGTGCAGACTCATAGCCAAACCTGACAAGTGGTCAGGTCCTGCCCTTACGCGGCTCGTCGACGAAACGTCTGGCTTCGATGTCATCAATATGTTCCCATCTTATTATGAGCTCCATCCTAGCACCGGACGGTGTACTCCTAGGTCAGACCGACCATCAATATCCAATATCTAAAGAATTTCCCCAGGGCAATACAAGACACCGATAAGACAAAGTGCGTCCTAAGCCATCCGGCTGCAACACAAACGACATCCCCCACGAGCGGCACCCAAGAAATCAAAAGAGAAAAACCTCCCCATTGTTGAACCCACGCGAATACCTTGTTACTGGGTAGCTTATGGCTCGGAATAAACCGGCCTAAGATAAACGTTGCTATACCGCCAAGCGTGTTCCCAATGGTTGCGACCCAAAGCAACGTCCAAGCCGGAGCAGCCTCATTAAGGATCATGGTCACAAATATGATTTCGGAGCTACCCGGCAATACACTAGCGGAGAAGAAACTACTTGCGAACAAACCGATCAAAGATGCTGCTTCCATATCCTGCCTCCGTCAAGCACACCGACCTCAAATGTTTTCGTCTCATTACACTCGATTTTTAAACCGTATTAACGTACACGAACTCCGAGAGCACAAAAAGAATTTGGCTTATAATTTGCACTTCGCTAAATAATGCAAACGCCGCCGGTCAACTGACTGGCGTGCGTCCAGTTTCGACACACTTGATTATAGGAGCACCCTCTTGATTAGCACCCCAAAACAACTGATTACTGTTGTCGTCCTCGCCTTTGCCGTGCCGCTAACAATTATTTTACTTATTGTCCAATTTATCACAGGTGGCATCAAAGTCGATCCCAATAGTTCTGCGATGAGTGAGCAAGCCATAGCGAAACGAATGAATCCGCTCAGCGCTAACAAGTCAAACCAAATGGCAGGCGGGTCAAGTTCGGAGAGCGTAGCTGTAGCCCTGGATCCTGGAGAGTCTCTCTACAATACCGTGTGTCAAGCGTGCCACACCGCAGGCATTGCAGGTGCGCCTAAAACAGGAGATAAAACAGCTTGGTCTGAGCGCATGAAGCTCGGGAGCGACACCCTCTCTAAAAGCGTTATAAATGGTAAAAATATGATGCCCGCTCGAGGCGGCGCGACCAATGCGTCAAACGACGATATTCGAGCTGCCGTAGATTTCATGTTGTCCAAGGTTAAATAACATCAATACCTCCCATACGTCACAAACCAACACGATTGTGACGCGGCTCAGTGGGCTTTGACTAAGGTATGGCGACTTACGCGATTGGTGACATTCAAGGCTGCGCCAAGACGTTCTTAAAGCTGCTGAAAACGCTTAGGTTTGACCCGGGGAACGACCGACTCTGGCTTGTAGGAGACCTCGTCAATCGTGGCCCTGGTTCGTTAACAGTACTCCGGCACCTCTATAGCATTAGGACGTCGGTCCAGGTGGTTTTGGGGAATCACGACCTCCATTTGCTGGCCGTGGCCAGCGGCGTCGCTTCATTAAGAGATGACGACACAATAGACGATGTGCTAAACGCTCCCGATAAACAAGAATTGCTTCTTTGGCTTCGTCAACAACCACTTTTTTTTAAGGAAGGTCGTCATGCACTTGTTCATGCAGGCCTACTACCCTCGTGGGATTTCGCTAAAGCCCAAGCACTATCATCAGAGGTCGAGGCATTGTTAAAGAACGACGCGCATCCAGACCTCTTAAAAAATATGCGGGGTGGCAAACCCCAGCACTGGTCTGATGACTTGAAAGCGTGGGACCGCTATCGCGTTATTCTTAACGCATTCACACGCATGAGAGTCTGTGATGAAACCGGCGGAATGGACTTCTCCTACAAGGGAGCTTACGAAAACATACCGCAAAGATATTCACCGTGGTTTGATCTGCCGACTCAAAGACCCCTAGATATCACGCTAATTTGTGGTCACTGGTCCGCGCTCGACCTGCACATCACCCCCAATTTGGTCTCGATAGACTCAGGATGTATTTGGGGTGGGCCGCTCACTGCGTACTGCCTCGAGACCCAAGAGATCACCCAATTAGCCAATCAGGATCAGTGACTCACCACCCAAGCGCACGGCCAAAAGACTCCTTAAACTTAGCCTCGATGTAGGCACGGTCAAATTGATGGTTTTGCGGCCCGCGGCTCTCAATTTTAATAGCGCCCAGCAGTGACGCAAGTCTTCCTGTGGTCTCCCAGTCTAGGCCATTCTGAATACCATATAGAAGCCCGGATCGATACGAATCACCGCAACCCGTAGGATCAACAACTTCTGCAGCTGCAACTAGAGGGATATCCAATATTTTGCCCTCGACATAAATGGCAGACCCATCGCCCCCTCGTGTAACAACCAAGGCCTTCAAATTCCCAGCAATCTGTGAGAGCGTCTGGCCCGTTTTTTCTTCTAGCATTTTCGCTTCATAATCATTCATTGCCGCGTAATCCGCCATACTGACAAAATTCAGCAACTCCTCACCATTAAACATGGGCAGTCCCTGTCCGGGATCAAAAACAAAAGGTATCCCTGCCTCATGAAATTCTCGCGCATGCTGAATCATACCTTCGCGACCATCGGGTGCAACGATACCTAAACTCACTTGCGCCGCATCCGCTATATGATTCTGATGAGAAAAACTCATCGCCCCTGGATGAAAGGCTGTAATTTGATTATCGTCCAAATCAGTCGTGATAAATGCCTGCGCAGTAAATGCATCAGGTACCACAGTCACGTGATCCGTTGACAGGCCAATTTGCATCATACGATCGGTGTAAGGCTTATGGTCATCGCCCACAGTTGCCATCACGACGGGTTTACCTCCCAGATGATGCAAAGTATAAGCAATATTTCCCGCGCATCCACCAAGCTCTCGCCGCATATGCGGAACAAGAAATGCCAGATTCAGATTATGGATCTGGTCAGGAATAATATGGTTTTTAAACCGATCTTCAAAAAGCATAATTGAGTCGTACGCGATAGACCCACAGATCAAAGTATTCATTTACAAACCTTATTCAAATTACATAAAAAGAGGGCGCGCCGAAAGGTGGGCGATAGGCATAATGCCAACCTCACGTCTGCACGATACGACGGTTGGCCCGAAAATTCATCAATACACCCATCCCAAGTAAAACCGTAGCGGCTGAAGATCCGCCAAACGAAACTAAGGGTAAGGGTACGCCAACAATTGGCAGCAGACCAATCACCATGCCAACGTTTACAAAAACATAAATGAAAAACGTCATCGTGATTGAAATTGCAGCCAAGCGGGAAAAAAGACTAGGTGCTTGCGCGGCTATTTTTAACCCTCTCCAAATCAGCAAAGCATAAACCAAAAAAATAAGTAATACGCCTACGAACCCAAACTCTTCGCCAAAAACTGCAAAAATAAAATCGGTCGTCCCCTCTGGAAGAAAATTCAATTGTGATTGGGTGCCATCCATCCACCCTTTTCCTAAAAAACCACCCGACCCAATCGCAATTGTTGATTGAATGATGTGGTATCCCGCGCCAAGTGGATCTGCCGATGGATTCAACAGCATAAGAATTCTTCTTTGCTGATAAGCATGGAGTAGCCCCCAAGCAAAAGGCATTACTAACAAGGCTAGCGTCGCGATAAACCCAAAAATTCGAATAGACATCCCAGCAAAAAATAAAACGAAAAAACCAGAGGCGAACACTAGAATAGCCGTCCCTAAATCAGGTTGTCTCAAAATTAGCGCGACGGGCACAAGCAACAACAACGCTGCCACGAGATAATTAATCGGCCTGAGCACACGCTCATATCGATCAAAATACCAAGCAAGCATTAAGGGTAGTGCGATTTTCAACAACTCTGAAGGCTGAATTCGAATAACTTGGAGGTCGAGCCACCGCTGAGCGCCTTTAGACTCTTCGCCAATTAAAGCCGTCAAAATCAACAAGACTAATGCGAAAAGATAAAGTGGCAAAGCCAATCGGCTGAGATATTCAAGTGGCGCCTTAGCTACCACCCACATCAACACCAGAGCGATGGCAAAGTGCTTCGCCTGAGTCATGACCGCACCGACATCCCCTTGAGATGAGCTGTACAGCATCCCTAAACTAATAACAAACAACGTGAATATGAGCGCCACCAACGGACCATCAAGGGTCTTGGTGAGTTCGGTCTTTATCCAGTGAAAAATGGCCATGGTTCTCTATTCCTCAAGATCAAAAATAATCATGGCTGAGATTTAAAGTACGCATCAAAAACCTTTCTCGCGATCGGCGCTGCCACACTACCGCCGTGCCCCCCATTTTCCACGATGACAGCCAGAGCAATGGTTGGGTCGTCAGCAGGCGCATATGCGATAAAGAGGGCGTGATCTCGCAATTTTTTATCAATGGTATTTTCATCATAATCCTCACCCTTGAGGCCAAAAACCTGCGCAGTTCCCGTTTTGCCCGCCATCGTGTAAGTAGCCCCAGCCGCAGCGTTGGCTGCCGTACCACCAGGCCTCATTACGCCCTCCATTGCCTTTTGCAACACTTTTACGTTTTGCGGTGACATTAATAGAGGTCGAACGCGCGTCGGCGTAATCGAGGTCGAATCTTTCTTAAAAGTTGGATCCAATTCGGCTTTTGTTAGCACGGGTTGAATCAAAGAGTGGCCGTTTGCTATACCTGCCGTAGCAACGGCCAATTGAAGTGGGGTAACCAAATTATATCCCTGTCCAATACCCACAGATATCGTGTCTCCGGGATACCAGGGTGTTCCAAAACGTCGTTTTTTCCACTCTCTCGAAGGTGCCACGCCGTTTGATTCACTCGGCAAATCAATACCCGTTTTAGCACCAAAACCAAATCGCGTTAAATACCGATGAATAGTATCAATCCCTAACTCGTCAGCCAATTTATAAAAATACGTGTCAACAGACTCAACAATCGCCTTGTGCATATTTACCTGCCCATGCCCCCCTTTTTTCCAATCTCTAAACTTGGCGTTGCTTCCAGGAAGGGAAAAGTATCCTGGGTCCCACATCGACCAAGCAGGCGTCCGCAGCCCCGCCTCCAAACCAGCCAGAGCTAAAAAAGGTTTAAGCGTAGACCCGGGTGGATAAACGCCGCTGCTTGCTCGATTGACTAAAGGCCGATCAATGGAATCAAGCATTTGCTGCCACGTCGTGGTATCGAGTCCTTTTACAAAATAGCTGGGATCATATCCAGGCTTGGATACAAAAGCTAAGACACTCCCGTCGTTCGGGTCTAATGCAATCAAAGCACCATTTTGGTCAGCAAATGCATCATACGCCACCTGCTGCAGCGCGATATTTATGGTTAAAACTACGTTCTGCCCGCTGATTGGATTCTGGCGATCGAGTAAACGTATCTCTGTACCCCTCGAATCCACCTCAACATAATTAAGTCCTAACTGTCCCCTTAAGGTGCTTTCATAAAAAGCTTCGATGCCGACCTTCCCAATCCAGTCAGAATTGGTGTACGCCGTCTTCAATCCCTTTTGCTCTAACCTTTGCAAATCGGCTTCGCTCACGCGCCTAACGTGACCCAACAAGTGTGACGTTATTTCACCATAGGGATACTCTCTATATAGCTGAGCGCTCAATTGAATCTCTGGAAATCGATACGCGTTAGACGTAAATAACGCAACCTCTTCTTCGCTGAGATCGTCTCGGATGACAATATTGGAGAATCGACTGCTGACGCGTAAGGCATCCTCAATACGCCTGCGGTCTTCATCAGAAATTACGATCAGATCAGCTAGACCACTAATGACCCTGTCAGGATCATCAGCGCCACCCAGCAACAATTCAAGCGCGTACGACGAATAGTTTTTAGCGAGTACGGTCCCTTTGCTGTCGTAGATCAATCCACGGTTGGGGAGAATCGGCGTTACATTGATGCGATTGTTCTCAGCCCTAACCTGATAGTAATCGGCGTTCACAACCTGGAGATAAAACAATCTACCCAATAACAAGGCGGACATGATCAACATCGCGACTATGCCCCCGTGGATACGGGCGTTAAACTCATTTAATACAGATGACGACTTTCTATATCGGTGAGCGCGCACATTTAGACTCTTTGTTATGAATCGTGACGCGCAACATGCGGCCTACTTAAAGCCGATGCGCGAATAATTCTTTGCAAGGACGGCCTCCACAATAGGCCATGTTAACCCCCATATAGCAGCCGCAAAAACGCTTTTGATATCCATTGGTGTCTTAACGAGCATCAACACCACACCACCCAGTATGACCTCGAGCACCGCGAACGTCACAACGATGAACGCGATTTTTTTAAGCCTGATGCTCATCTGAAAACGATTGCCTAACCTCACAGCTACTGCGAGTAGCAATACATACTTTAACGAGTGTATTCCGATTGCCCCACCTACTGCAAAATCAACAATTAAACCCAACAGAAAGACGATACTCATTTTAGGTCTGACGTCACCCCCAATCAGCGCCCAATAGAAAATAACCAGCGCCAAAACGTCAGGGGCGATTGACCGGGATATACCTGACAATCCAACAGTAGAGAACAACAACCCTACAGCGATCGACCATGCTATTTTTTTATTTGAAACCTTCTGTGGTAAGACTGCCATCTATTTTTAATTATCTTTAAGACTTCTCACTTAATTATCAGGGACAAACAAATCATTTCCAAGCGCTCCAGTCAATGCAAGAAAATCCTCGTTTGCATTCAGATTGGCTAAAGGCTTCAATAAAATCGTAGAAAAACTGGACGCGTCTGCTCCCTCAATAGAAACCACCGCGCCAACCGGAATACCGTAGGGGTGCCGTCCACCCAACCCAGAAGTCACCAAGACGTCGCCAACCTCTATATCGGTCTCTTCAGGAACAAATTTTAGCTCTAAAGATCCGCGCCCACCTCTACCAAAAACAACGCCCCTAAACCCCGTCCTAAGAATTTGAACATGCACACTCGCCCGCTGATCTGAAATCAAACGAACCGCAGCAACAACTCCCTCGGCGTGGAGCACCTGTCCAACAAGCCCCCGAGCGCCAATGATGTAATCCCCAGCCTTAACAGGCGCACCATCTTCAAAACGGACCTTGAGCGTCTGCTCGTAAGGCGAGTCGGATGCGGTTATCACGGTTACCGCGTGCATCGAGAAGGCGCTGCGTTGATACAAACCAAGCAGCGCCTGGAGCTCCTCAACCCGTCGTTCAACTGAAGCTAGGGTCTGCAGTCGCCCGTCTTTGAGTAACTGATCTCCCCTAAGCATTTCATTTTCCTGAGCCAGCTTGCCCTTGGAGTAAAAATATGAGGCGAATTGCTCAACCCAATCTTTCGACGGAAGCAACGCATCAACGACAAAGTATTCGAAATGTGAGACTTCTTGCTTGATCGACGAAAAACTTTGTTTTTTTAAATCAAAAAAAATCAAACAACATGCGAGGCCGAGGTATACGAATAACTTGGCATAAAACTGCATCTTGCCGCGCTTCACGGCATTGGTTGCTATAGGCATACCCTGAAGCGGAACTCCGGCTCGTTAACCAATCCTCGACGCGGCGAAAACCAATATCCAGAACACCTTATTCATCTGCAAAGATACCTGTAAATGGATCGTCAAGCTTTTCGAGCGCGATACCTGAACCGCGCACAACGCAGGTCAAAGGATTCTCACTGATCACAACGGGCAAACCCGTTTCCTTCATCAACAAAAGATCCAGATCTCTCAATAGAGCGCCACCTCCGGTCAAGACCATGCCTCGCTCGGCAATATCACCACCCAACTCTGGAGGCGTTTGCTCCAGAGCATTTTTTACCGCCAAGACAATGGCGTTTAAGGGGTCTGTCAAGGCTTCCAGAATCTCCGTACTGGTAATCTTAAAACTCCGAGGAATACCTTCAGCCAAGTTTCTGCCTCTCACTTCTTTTTCCCGGATTTCTCCACCTTGAAACGCTAAACCAATATCTTTTTTCAGCTGTTCCGCGGTTGACTCACCGATGAGCATCCCATAGTTACGACGGACGTAATTAATAATCGCCTCATCAAACTTGTCCCCGCCGGTCCTCACAGACCCTGAATACACCATGCCTCCGAGAGAAATCACACCAACCTCCGTCGTGCCCCCACCAACGTCGACGACCATAGAGCCGGTGGCCTCGTCAACTTGAAGTCCAGCACCTATAGCTGCAGCCATAGGCTCCTCTATCAATTCCACCTTACGCGCACCAGCACCATAAGCTGACTCTCGTATCGCCCGTCGCTCCACTTGAGTAGAGCCACAAGGCACGCAGATGACAATTCTTGGGCTCGGGGCAAAAAACCTTGTGTCATGCACTTTTTTTATGAAGTGCTTCAACATCTGTTCCGTAACGGTAAAATCTGCGATAACGCCATCCTTCATAGGACGAATCGCCTGAATATTGCTAGGCGTTCGGCCAAGCATTAATTTGGCCTCATTACCGACTGCCCGAACCGTTCTCGAGCCACCGCGCGATGTCTCATGGCGAATCGCCACAACTGAAGGCTCGTCTAATACGATTCCTTTTCCGCTGACATAAATAAGGGTATTCGCCGTACCTAAATCGATGGCGATATCATTTGAGAAAAAACCACTAAACAGTCCAAACATGATGTGCTCCCGCGCGTCTATTGGGATAGAGTAAAAAGTTGATGATCTATGATAACCTAATGCTTTATTTAAGGCGAAAAACTTTTAACTAACCATCTAGGTCGTTCAAAACGTGTGTGCCCACTCTTCAAAAGTGAGACACAGCGCATATGGCTTTGAAACCAGGCGGCTAAACGCAACTGCAAATCAAACATGTCACTAAGCAAACAAGACGTCCAAAAGGCTGCCGCTCTCGCTCGAATTGAGGTTACGGACCTAGAAGTAGAGGATGCGTTAGAGCCTCTCAAGCAGGTGTTTACACTCATTAAAGAGATGCAAAATCTTGACACTGAAGGCGTCGAGCCGATGGCTCATGCTCAAGATATTTCCACCCGGCTCAGAGACGACATTGTCACGGAAATAGACCGGCGGGAAGTGCTTCAAGCCAGCGCGCCAGCGGTTGAAAATGGATTGTTCCTAGTTCCTAAAGTCATTGATTAATCATGTTTGATAAATCTGTTAAAGAACTGGGCAACGCACTGCGCCGCAAAGAATTCTCGAGCGTCGAACTAACGCAAGCGTTTTTAGATCGCAGCAAGGCATTGAATGGCGAAATCAATGCATTTATTACATTTGACGAAGAACAGACCCTCGCTCAAGCTAAGGTCGCCGACGAAACCCTCTTAAAGGGCAAGCCCACCCCCCTCACTGGGATACCCATCGCCCACAAAGATATCTGGTGCGCAAAAAACTGGATCACGACCTGCGGGTCAAGAATGCTGGAAAATTTCCGGTCGCCTTATAACGCACATATCATCAAACGCTTCAATGATTTCGGTGCGGTCATTCAAGGCAAAACCAACATGGACGAATTTGCAATGGGGTCGTCCAACGAAACGTCTTGGTTTGGTGCTGTCAAAAACCCATGGGACCTCAATCGAGTGCCCGGTGGTAGCTCTGGTGGATCAGCCGCGGCCGTTGCCGCAGGCATGACCCCAGCAGCCACGGGTACAGATACGGGCGGATCCATTCGACAACCCGCTGCACTTTGCGGCATATCTGGCCTCAAACCAACCTACGGACTGGTATCCCGTTATGGCATGATTGCTTTTGCCTCTAGCCTGGACCAAGGCGGGCCCATGGCAAAATCTGCGGAAGACCTCGCGATTTTGCTAGAAGCTATGGTAGGTTTTGACGCCAAAGACAGTACAAGCCTCAACAACAAACAGGTCGATTACGCCAGCTCCATTAACGAGTCCGTCGCCGGCCTAAAAATTGGCATACCTAAAGAATATTTTAGCAACCACATAGCCCCTGACATCCAAAAAAGTATTGAACAAGCGTTGAAGGAATATCAAAAGCTTGGCGCGATACTCGTTGACGTTGACCTACCTACGAGCCCCCTATCCGTTGCGGCCTACTATGTTATAGCTCCGGCGGAAGCTTCTAGCAACTTGTCTCGCTTTGACGGTGTACGCTACGGATACCGAGCTCCCGAATACGGGGACTTAAACGATATGTACGCCAAGACTCGGGCTCAGGGTTTTGGCGCTGAAGTTAAAAGACGAATACTCATTGGTACTTACGTACTATCGCATGGTTATTATGATGCGTACTACATCAAAGCACAGAAAGTCCGAAGGTTAATATCTCAAGATTTCATGCGGGCATTTCAAACCTGTGATGTCATCATGTCTCCAACGACGCCAAGCACAGCATTCAAGCTTGGGGAGAAATCGTCAGATCCCGTACAAATGTACCTATCAGATACGTTTACAATTGCCGCCAATTTAGCGGGCCTGCCAGCGATGTCAATTCCATGCGGCTTCGATCAAGCCAATTTGCCGATCGGGCTTCAGCTTATTGGTAATTATTTCGATGAAGCGAAAATGCTCGCGACCGCGCACCAGTACCAACGCGTCACCGACTGGCACCTTAAAAAACCACCTTTAACTACTGCTTAAGCTTATGGAATGGGAAACCGTCATCGGGATTGAAACCCACGTTCAATTGTCCACTCAGTCAAAGATCTTTTCAGGAGCATCCACAGACTTTGGTGCAGAACCGAACGTGCATGCCTGTGAGGTCGACCTAGCTCTCCCTGGGGTTTTGCCGGTTCTTAATAGAGAAGCGGTTGAAAAGGCCTTACGCTTCGGTATCGCAACGCAAGGGACCATCAATCAACGGTCGATATTTGCCAGAAAAAATTATTTTTATCCCGACCTGCCTAAAGGCTACCAGATCAGTCAGTTTGAAATACCCATTATCGAAGGAGGCTCGCTAACATTTCGGGTGGACGACGTTGAAAAGACGGTCAACTTAACACGCGCACATCTTGAAGAGGATGCGGGAAAATCACTTCATGAAGATTTTGTAGGTATGAGTGGCATCGATCTTAATCGGGCAGGCACGCCGCTTTTAGAAATCGTAACCGAGCCCGAGATGCGCTCATCAAGCGAAGCCGTAGAATACGCCAAAACGCTGCATGCGCTTGTCCGTTGGATCGGCATTTGTGATGGCAATATGCAAGAAGGTAACTTCAGATGTGATGCCAACGTGTCTGTACGAAGGAAGGGGGATAATACCCTCGGCACTCGCAGAGAAATTAAAAACCTAAATTCTTTTCGATTTCTGCAACAAGCTATTGAATACGAAGCGCGTTGGCAGATTGAGCAAATTGAAGATGGTCTATCTATCGTTCAGGCAACCGTACTTTTTGATCCCGATAGTGGTGAGACCCGATTGATGCGCACCAAAGAAGATGCGCACGATTATCGCTACTTCCCTGACCCAGATTTGCTACCATTGATTGTTGATGATGACTGGTTAGTCACCGTGCGCTCATCGCTTCCCGAACTGCCTAAGTCGAAGGCCGAACGCTATCAAGCCGAGTTAGAACTCAATGGTCCTGATATTGCTTCACTGGTATCCACCCTGGAGGCGGCATCTTATTTTGAGTCCGTCCTCGCCGAATTTGATGAAAAGACGATCAAATCTGCGGCCAAACTGATTGCCAACTGGATGAATGGCGAAGTAGCTGCTGCGCTTAATCGCGAACAGAAAGACTTCTCCGTGTGTCCGGTTTCTCCGTCGAGCTTGTCAACCTTAATTAAACGCATTCTTGATAACACGCTGTCCACAAAATTGGCTCGACTGGTGTTCGAGGAATTGTGGGGTGGCGCATTATCTGTAGATGATATTATTAAGGAAAAAGGATTCACCCAAATGTCGGACTCGGGTGAAATTGAATCTTATGTCGACCAAGTCATCACGCAAAACCCTCAACAGGTTGATGACTTTAAAGCAGGAAAAGAACAGGCCCTTAATTCACTGGTAGGCCAAGTGATGAAATTGACAAAAGGTAAAGCAAACCCAACGCAGGTAAACGAAATTTTGAAAGCTAAGTTAGCTTAATTTAAGCCGCGCCATATTCTTCACGATACTTGCATACTCGACTTAGATTATTAGCCATCTCCGGCTTTTGAGATAAATAGTCCACGAGATCGTCCAAGCAAAACAAATTGATTACGGGCAGACCAAAATCTCTTTGGATTTGTTGAATTGCCGACTCGGCTCCTGTCCCACGTTCTTGACGATCTAAAGAAATCACGATCCCGCATGGCGTTGCTCCAGTGGCCTCAATCACCTCAATTGACTCACGCACCGAGGTCCCTGCTGAGATGACATCATCAACGATAAGCACCTTGCCAGAGACCGGCGCTCCTATCGTTAGGCCTCCCTCACCATGATCTTTAACTTCCTTACGATTAAAAGCAAACGGAACGTTTCTATTAAAGCCAGCCAAAGCAATCGCGGTCGAAGCTGATAAGGTGATGCCTTTATAGGCTGGTCCATAGAGCATATCAAACTCAATATTCGCATTAAGAATCGCTTGAGCATAAAATTGGCCTAATTTTGCAATTGCTACGCCATCAGTAAATAATCCAGCATTAAAAAAATAAGGCGACTGTCGTCCTGCCTTGGTTGTAAAGTCACCAAAACGCAAGACATTAGCTTTAAGTGTAAATTCGATAAACTCTACTTTTGAGAAAATTTGTGACGTCATGTTAAGAATTGTTTCATTAAATTTAAATGGTATCCGCTCCGCTGTTAAAAAAGGTCTCCCCACATGGATGACTCAATCTAACGCAGATATATTCTGTCTTCAAGAGCTAAAGGCTCAGGAAAAAGATATCAATAACGACATAAGAAATATTGCCGATTATCATAGCTTTTTCCATTGCGCCGAGCGGCCAGGCTACAGCGGTGTTGGTATCTATTCTAAACGAGAGCCTGATGATGTGATCAAAGGATTTGGTTTCGAGGATATTGATGCTGAGGGCAGATATATCGAAGCACGATTTAACAACCTTTCAGTAATTTCCGTTTATGTGCCCTCGGGATCGAGTTCAGCAGAGCGCCTAAGCATCAAATTTAGCTTTCAGGAACGATTTATAGCGCCCTTACATGCGCTAATTCAAAGCGGAAGAGACGTTGTTATCTGCGGGGATTGGAACGTGGCACACAAGGAAATCGACCTAAAAAACTGGAGATCAAATCGAAAAAACTCAGGCTTTCTGCCCGAAGAAAGAGAGTGGCTTGACGGCCTGCTCAATAAGCTAGGATATATTGACGTCTTTAGGCAGTTGAATGCCGGCCCGGATCAATACACTTGGTGGTCAAACCGAGGTCAATCTTGGTCAAATAACGTCGGTTGGCGCATTGACTATCAATTGTGTTCCCCTGGTATTGCGAGCACAGCCAAACGAGAAGAAATTTACAAGGCTGAACGGTTCAGTGATCATGCGCCTTTAACGATTGACTACGACTTTATTATTTAACCGCAAAACTTACCTTAAAGACCTTCAGTCCCATGAAAATGCGCATTAACAGCTTCTTCGCAATTTATACGCAAACTAACGTATTGCGCATGCTGTTTCTCGGCTTCTCAGCTGGACTACCGCTACTTCTAATTTTTGGAACGCTTTCTTTTTGGCTCAGAGAGGCTGGGCATGAGCTCTCAACCATTGGCTTCTTTTCATGGATTGGTTTGGTATACGCCTTCAAATGGGCCTGGTCTCCCCTAGTAGATCAAATGCCAATCCCAGTGCTCACGTCAAAGCTTGGCAGAAGACGAGCGTGGCTTTTAGTGTCGCAAATTATGGTGGGCGTTGGTCTCATCGGTATTGCTACAACAGATCCCTCACAAGGGCTATCTGTTGTAATCGGATTTGCCATCCTAACCGCAACGGCGTCGGCCACCCAGGATATCGCGCTGGATGCGTTCCGTATTGAGTCCGGCCTGATTGAGGAGCAAGGTGCCATGGCCGCAACGTATCAAATGGGGTACCGAATTGCCATGATTACATCTTCCGCTGGCACCTTACTTTTAGCATCATGGTTTGACTATACGGAAAACGTGTACGAACCAGAGCCTTGGATGTACGCATACCTATTCATGTCGGCGCTCATGTTGATTGGTATTACAACCACAATGCTGTCTCGAGAACCCGTGGTGCACGCTTATGGGCAAAGTCATAGTCTCAAGACGCAATCAGGAGTTCAACGATTGATCGGTTGGCTTAAAAATGCAGCCATCATGCCATTTTTAGATTTTATTCGACGCTATCGACTTCAGGCTATTGTATTGCTTGCAATGATTAGTCTCTACAGAATCTCAGATATAGTCATGGGCGTAATGTCTAATCCCTTCTACCTTGACATGGGGTTTTCTAAACAAGAGATTGCGACGGTTTCCAAAATATTTGGCGTCATTATGACTATTTTAGGAGCACTCGTTGGAGGGTCGCTCATCAAACACCTCGGCATCTTCAAGATCCTTTTTGTCGGCGCAGCCTTAAGCAGTCTAACCAACCTACTGTTTGCCTGGCTTTCGGTCAACGAACCTTCAATTGGCGCACTAGCATTGACGGTGAGCGCGGATAATTTCAGCGCTGGAATTGCGAGTGCGGCATTCATCGCTTATCTTTCTAGCCTCACAAATATTCAGTATTCTGCGACTCAGTACGCATTATTCAGCTCGTTAATGTTTTTGTTTCCAAAATCAATCGCCGGTTGGTCTGGAGTATTTGTTGAGGAATGGGGGTATGCCTACTTCTTTATCACAACAGCGCTCATCGGGGTGCCAAGCCTGATTCTGGTTTGGTTCATCAGGAAAATCTCTTTAGACTCGCGGCCCTAGGGACCATCAAAAACTGGTCGCTTTATTTTTAGCCCTTATCGAATCTATAAATCGCAAGAGCCCCCATTAAATTAGGGATGGCGTCTATCGGTCTGCCTCTTTCACTGAGCACAACTCTATCGAGAATCCTGGCGTTATGGCTAACACAAAAATTTTCAAAATCATTAATCGTTAACACATGAATATTAGGCGTGTCGTACCACTGGTAAGGCAGCTCCTTCGATACGGGCGCTTGACCTAAGAAAATTTGTAAGCGGTGTCGCCAGAATCCAAAATTAGGAAAGGTCACAATAACCTGTCTACCAACGCGAAGCATCTCATCAATAATGGCCTCAGTTTGATGGACGGCTTGCAACGTCAACGATAAAACAACGTAATCAAAGGTTCCGGCCCCAAAGCCCTCCAACCCATGCTCCAAATCAGATTGGACGACATTGATGCCATTACTCAAACTGGCGAGCACATTACGGTCATCTTTCTCCACTCCGTACCCTGATACATTTTTCGTTTGTTTAAGATGTAACAATAAGGACCCATCACCGCAACCTAGATCTAGCACGGTCGACCCATCTTTAATCATCTCGGTAATGATTTGATAATCCTGTCGCCTGATCGTGTTATTTCTACTCATCCTTGCACTCTTTCCAAACTCGGTCAAAATATGCGCCAATCAAGTCATGGTACACAGGCTCATCCATTAAAAATGCATCATGCCCATGGGGTGAATCAATTTCTCCATAAGAGACATTCAACTTATTAGCGACCAGTGCGTCAACTATCTCCCTGGAACGTTTTGGAGAGAAACGCCAGTCAGACGTAAATGATATGACTAGGTAATTAGCTTGAGCGTGGCTCAGCGTAGCAGGGAGTTTGTCCGAATGTTTCGCGGCCGGATCAAAATAATCAAGTGCTTTGGTAATCCGCAGGTAGGTATTCGCATCAAACGTCTCTGCAAATTTATCACCTTGATACCTCAAATAAGACTCGATCTGAAACTCGGTATCAAAGTTAAACCTTAAGACATCTTCTCGTAGGCTCCTGCCAAATTTAACGTCCATGGCATCGTCTGACAGATACGTAATGTGCCCAATCATCCGAGCAATCTTCAAACCACTGCGCGGTAAGGATTTTTGCTGATAAAAATCACCACCATAAAACTCCGGATCCAAAGTGATCGCCTGACGTGCAACCTCATTAAACGCTATATTTTGTGCGGATAGCTTTGGCGCAGATGCCACGATGACGGCATTTTTGATTCGTGTAGGCTGATCAATTGTCCACTGCAGGGCTTGCATACCACCCAAACTGCCACCAATAACCGCCGCAAAAATCTCTATGCCAAGTTTTGTCGCAAGCCTTGCCTGGGTCTCAACCCAATCTTCGACTGTCACCATTGGGAATGTGCTACCCCAGGGTTCAGTCGTTGCAGGATTGACGGATGAAGGACCCGTTGAGCCATGGCAACCACCGAGATTATTGACCCCAATCACAAAAAAATGATTGGTATCCAGCGGTCTTCCTGGACCAACCAAATTGTCCCACCACCCTCTAGTTTTTTCGTCCCCGTTATAGGTCCCGGCTACATGGTGCGAGGCGTTAAGGGCGTGACACACCAAAACGGCATTTGTTTTTTTCTCGTTAAGCGAACCGTAAGTTTCAAACGTCAGCTGGTAGCTCAATAACGTCTCACCACATTGGAGCAAAATAGGCTCATCAAACACCATATGTTGAGGATGCACATCACCAATAGATGATCTCGTCATTAAAGCTACCTTATGCCGATTAGGGCAATAAACTTAAGCGCAGTTTGAAAAACATCAAGAGCACACAAAACCTAAATCCTATCCTTCGACAGTCGAACCAAAATTCTCGTCGCCGCTTCATCGGCCATATCGTTGATTAACAACGCCTCTTCACTCGATTTGGCGGAAATATTCTGATCGCTATAAGTTATTTTTCGACGTAATGAGAGCTGACTGTCTAACGCATTAGTAGCATTTTGAGGTGAGTAAATTCTAAACTGAATCGAGTAAAGCAACTCGTACTCATCAACAGCCCCTGAGTTCGATAATACCGATATCGACCGAGTCGAGTTTTCTGCAAGCACGCTAACCACCACCTCTGCTGATGATGCGGCATCAACAAGCATATTCTTATATTTTCTCTCTATTTTTTTCTTGAGCTCTCTGCCCACCCGAGAATCCACATCTGCTTGTATATAAACCGTCTGATAGGGAATCTCATAGCCGCCTTTAAGCTTAAACCCGCAACTCGTCATCGCTAGCGCAACGACCAACAGCAGTAGTTTTGTTCTAATTCTAATCATTAACTTCGCATACGATCGGATTAAATAACAATATTTACTAATCGGCCTGGGACGAGCACAATTTTTTTAACCGCTTGACGCTCGACGTAAGTCTGCACCAACTCATCGCCTAACGCTATCTCTTGGACCTCTTCTTTTGAGGCAGATGCTGGAACAGTTATCTTGGTACGAAGCTTACCGTTAACCTGGACGACAAGCTCTATTTCGTCTTGAACCAACGCAGCCTCATCGACCTCCGGCCATGAAGCGTACTGCAACTCTCCGTCGAAGCCCAACTCATTCCAAAGGCACTCTGTAATATGAGGCACAAGGGGAAACAATATTTTCACCAAAATCCCGAATCCCTCAGCCCGCAGAATCGCATTTTCGACCCGATTTAAACGAGCTTCTTCGATCCGATCTAGGGTATTGAGCATTTTCATGCCCGCCGATGCCACGGTATTGAATTGCTTTCGTTGGTAATCAAAATCAGCCTGCTTCAATAAAACATGCACGTCTCGACGTAAGGCTTTCGCCTTCCCAGAGTCAACTTGAGATCCGCTCAAAGTTAACCCCTCTACGATAGATTCCTGGAACTGATGACCAAATCGCCAGAGACGCTTCAAAAAACGGTAAGCGCCCTCTACGCCGTCATCATTCCAGGCCAGCGTATCCTCAGGTGGCGATGCGAACATCATGAAAAATCGAGCCGTATCAGCCCCATATCGATCAATGAGTAACTGCGGATCAACGCCGTTATTTTTTGACTTTGACATCGTTCGAATGCCGCCAGCCTCAACCGATTGACCATCTCTGATTAACTTCTGTCCTGTTCGTTTGCCACCTTCATCAAATATCAATTCCACATCTTGAGGATTAAAGTAAGAGACTCGACCCGACTCTTCTGTCCTAAAGAATATGTCGTTTAAGACCATCCCCTGTGTCAACAAATTTGAGAACGGCTCACTGATCTGCGTGCCATCAAGGTCACGCATCACCTTAGTCCAGAATCGGGAATACAATAAATGAAGAATAGCGTGCTCAATACCACCGATGTACTGGTCAACCGGTAACCAATAATTGGCGCGCTCATCAACCATCCTGCTGCTTGAATCTGAGCTGGCAAAACGCAAAAAATACCATGACGAATCCACAAACGTGTCCATGGTGTCCGTTTCCCTTTGCGCGTCTATCCCACAGGTCGGACACTTGCAGTGCAAAAAGTCCAGGCGTTTATTCAAAGGGTTTCCCGACCCATCGGGAACACAGTCTTCTGGCAGGACAACGGGAAGATCCGCCTCGGGTACCGGGACATCACCGCAAGACTCACAATGAATAATAGGTATTGGGGTTCCCCAATACCTTTGTCTTGATATCCCCCAATCGCGCAGTCGCCATTGAGTATGCTTTTCGCCTAAGTTCCGCGCCAATAGATCGTTAGAAATAATCTCTACCGATTCATCAAAACTCAGACCATCATATGGGCCCGAATTAACACACAAACCTTTATCCGCATACGATTCGTCCCATGCATCCGTCGAGTACTGTTTTTCAGGACCCTCTATGACTTGTTGAATATCGATACCGTACTTCTTCGCAAAAATGAAATCTCGCTCATCATGAGCAGGTACGCCCATAACCGCGCCCGCTCCATACGTCATCAAAACATAATTGCCAACCCAAACTTCAACCTGCCGTCCATCTAAGGGATGTGTGACGAAAATGCCTGTCGGGATTCCCTTCTTTTCCAAAACGGCAATATCCGCTTCCATCGTGCTGCCTTGTTTACATTCCTCGATGAACGCCGCGATCTTAGGATTGGACTTAGCTGCATACTCAGCAATACTGTGTTCGGCTGCGACAGCGCAAAATGTCACACCCATAATCGTATCTGGACGGGTCGTAAAAACCTTTAAAACCTCCTCTTTACCCTCTAACACATAGGGGAAAGACACATTCACGCCCTCGCTAAGACCGATCCAGTTAGCTTGCATCGTCTTCACACGATCTGGCCAGCCAGGCAAGCTCTCCAACGCCTCCAGCAACTCGCGCGCATACTCAGTAATACGCATGTAATACATCGGGATTTCGCGTTTCTCTATAACGGCTCCCGTCCTCCAACCGCGGCCATCAATGACCTGTTCATTGGCTAACACAGTTTGATCGACCGGATCCCAATTAACAGTTCCCGTTTTCCTGTAAACGAGGCCCTTCTCAAGCATTTTGGTAAAAAGCCACTGATTCCAACGATAGTAGGCCGGATCACAAGTCGCGAGTTCTCGACTCCAATCAATAGCAAATCCCAGCGATTGGAGCTGTTTTTTCATGTACGCAATGTTGTCACGAGTCCACTTAGACGGAGGCACACCATTAGCCATCGCAGCGTTTTCAGCCGGCAATCCGAATGCATCCCAACCCATTGGTTGCAAGACGTTGTACCCATTCATCCGATGATATCGAGTCAACACGTCGCCAATCGTGTAGTTACGCACGTGCCCCATATGCAGCTTACCCGAAGGGTAAGGAAACATAGACAAGCAATAATATTTAGGCTTGCTCTGATCTTCTAATGCCTTAAACGATTCGTTCTCAACCCAACGAGTTTGGGTCTCAGCTTCTATCCGTGAGGGATGGTATTGACTTTCCATGGGCTACCAATGTTGTAAACTAATGTGTAATTATAACTTTAGGTCTAAGTTCATGAGGCTCAAATTTACATTTGGGCAACTATCCGCTGTGAAATAAGTCACAGTCTTTCGTAAACCCTCACTGAATTTGCATATCCAATGTCCCGAGCACATCCAATTGTTGCCGTCACAGGCGCGTCTGGCGCTGGAACCACCAGCGTTCAACAGACCTTCAAATCGATCTGCACTCAGGCGAAAATCGGAGCCGTTTTTGTGGAAGGGGACAGCTTCCATCGATACGAGCGCGGAGAGATGCGCAAGCTAATCGATGCCTGGGAACGCACAGCGGGAAGAACAATCAGTCATTTCGGCCCAGAAGCTAACCTGCTTGAGGAGCTAGAAGCACTGTTTGGCGATTACGGCCGCGAGGGATTGGGTCTAGCTCGGCGCTACTTGCATGACGAGGATGCGGCTAGGGCTTATGGGCAAAATGCAGGAACTTTCACGGAATGGTCGGACATTGGAGCAGGGTCTGACGTGCTTATCTATGAAGGTTTACATGGGGGTGCCATCACAGATATCGTTAATATTGCGGAGCATGTCGATTTGTTAATCGGCGTCACGCCAACAATTAACCTCGAATGGATTCAGAAACTGCACCGCGATCAAAAAGATAGGGGGCATTCCGTAGAGGATGTCACGCAAACCATACTGCGACGAATGCCCGACTACATTGAGCATATCGTTCCGCAATACTCCAGAACACACATCAACTTCCAAAGAGTTCCGACTGTCGACACGTCCAACCCGTTTTCAAATACAGGGGTTCCCAGCCCCGATGAAAGTTTAATCGTCATCAGATTTAATGATCCCAGTCAGCATGAGATTGACGATATAATCAAGCTCATTCGTGGATCATTCCAAAGCAAGGAAGACAGCGTTGTCGTTCCTGGTCAAACTTTTGAGCAGATGCTAGAGCTGGTTCTTAAGCCCAGAATCAATAAACTCGTCGTAAATGGCCGTCTTGAACGCGCCAAGAAATGACATTAAAAACTGTAAGAACCCAATAAATGTCTGAAATACTGAACGGGCTCAACCAGCCGCAACTTGAAGCCACAACCCACTCGAGCTCCTCAGTTTTAGTCTTAGCTGGCGCGGGCTCAGGCAAGACGAAAGTATTGACCACCCGGATCGTATGGTTGATACAAACTGGGCAAATTAACCCCTCTGAGCTGTTGGCCGTGACATTTACCAATAAGGCTGCAAAGGAGATGCTGCTGCGCATCACCTCGATGTTACCCATCAACACACGAGGCATGTGGGTTGGAACTTTTCATGGCCTGTGTAACCGCCTTCTTAGGAGCCATCACAGAGAAGCAAACTTACCTCAAACGTTCCAAATACTGGATGCCGCAGACCAACGGTCCCTCGTCAAACGAGTCATGAAAAGCTTATCGGTTGATGAAAATAAGTATCCATTCAGACAAGCACAATACTTTATCAACTCCAATAAAGAAGAGGGTCTGCGTCCCGACAAAGTAGAGTCTATCGACGAGTTTAGTCGCACACTAATTGATATCTACCGGGAATATGATCGGACTTGCGCGCACGAAGGCGTTGTAGATTTTTCCGAGCTCTTACTGCGATCCTACGAATTATTAACCAAAAATGAGCGTCTACTTAAACATTATCAAGACCGCTTCAAGCATATCCTTGTCGATGAATTTCAAGACACCAATAAACTCCAATACGCCTGGCTAAAACTTTTAGCGAACGGTGGCGCATGCGTCATGGCCGTAGGCGATGACGATCAATCCATTTATGCATTTCGTGGAGCACACTCAGGAAATATGCTGAGTTTTGAAACAGATTTCTCAATTGAGAAGGTAGTCAAGCTTGAGCAAAACTATCGCTCCCACGGCAATATTCTAGATGGCGCTAATGCGCTAATAAAGAATAACGGTCAGCGCCTCGGCAAAAATCTTTGGACGGACCAAGGTGAGGGCGAGCCTATTCGAGTGTTCCGTGCCATGACAGACAGAGAAGAGGCTGCATTCATAATTGAGGAAGTACAAGATCTTCGCAACTCTGGAACCAGCCTCAAAGATATTGCATTGCTGTATCGCTCGAACGCTCAATCTCGGATATTAGAGCACGGCTTATTCAGCGCAGGGCTTTCATATAAAGTTTACGGTGGGAAACGATTTTTCGAACGAAAAGAAGTAAAAGACGCTCTTGCTTATCTTAGATTAATCGCTAACCACAACGATGATGGTGCGCTTCTGAGGGTTATCAACTTTCCGACGCGTGGCATTGGAAACCGAACCATCGAACACATACGCGATCTGGCCGAGCGCAGCGGGACATCGCTATGGCAAGCCGCCTGTTCAGCCTCCTTATCGGGTCGAGCCGTCACTGCAGTCTCAACTTTCATCACATTAGTGGAAAAAATTAAAACTGACACTGTCGGATTCCTACTTCCAGACTTGATTGAGCATGTCAACGAAACCAGTGGTCTGATTAATCATTTCCGAAAAGAGCGTGACGGCCAAGATCAAGTTGAAAATCTCAACGAGCTTGTTAATGCGGCCTCTGCGTTTGTCGCGGATCGGACTGATGCGCCTTACGAGGAACCACCCATTGATGGCTTTGGTGATGGCGACTTAACAGCTGCAGAAATAGACCCTCTTGTCGATTTTCTTGCGCACGCCTCACTCGAAGCAGGCGACAACCAAGCAAGCGCTGGCGAAGATGCACTGCAATTAATGACTGTGCACGCAGCAAAAGGGCTTGAGTTTCATAGCGTTTTTATCAGCGGTTTAGAAGAAGGATTATTCCCCCACGAAAACAGCATTAACGAGCACGGCGGGCTAGAAGAGGAACGAAGGCTGATGTACGTTGCTATGACGCGTGCGAAGCGTCGCCTCTACCTGTCTCACTCTCAAATACGGATGCTTCATGGGCAAACACGTTATAACATTGAGTCACGGTTTATTGACGAAATCCCTGAGGAATTGCTGAAGAAAATCAACCATGCCAAGACCAACCAACCGGCCCCACCATCTAAGAGTTATACACCGGCTATGCGCAGGCAGGAAGCTGCAGGGGGGTTTCGCATTGGGCAGCAAGTACGTCACGCTAAGTTTGGTGTCGGCGTCATTGTTCAAACAGAGGGTCAAGGTGGCGATGCGAGGCTGCAAGTAAACTTCCGTGAGAGCGGATTAAAGTGGCTCGCTCTCGAGTACGCAAAACTATCTGCCGCTTAACCAGCCACGTCCATTCACGAACCAAAGGTTTGCGGGTGTGCTCGATGCCTTTGCAAGATTCGTTTAAAAGGTTCGGGGTCATGCGCATGGGTTAGCTCTCCTGGGCGCGGCAAATGCAGGTCGTAAAGCCTAGAAACCCAAAACCGTAGCGCCCCTGCTCGTAACATTGTTGGCCACACCTCGACCTCTGCCGGGGTGAACTGTCGAATGCTGGCATAGCCATCAAGTAGCGCACGCAAGTTTACATTGTCCATTGATCCGTCTTCCTTGATGCACCAATCGTTCGCCGTTATTGCTACGTCATAAACCCAAGCATCTACGCACGCAAAATAAAAATCAATGAACCCGCCTACGCGAGATTCATGAAATAAAACATTATCTCGAAATAAATCACCATGTATGGGGCCCCTCGGAATTAACTGGGTCCCAAATTCGTGCTGATAGGCTAGCTCGCTCCGAAGCAACTCAGAATCACTTTCACTCAAAAAACTGTAAATCTCTTCAGATGCGCTAGCCCACCAAGTCTTTCCTCTCAAATTCTCAAGATGTCCTTCAAAAGATTGTCCAGCAAGATGCATATGTGCGAGTTGCTCTCCTACTAAATGCGCATGTTTGCCAGTTGGTTTAGCCGTAGGCGAGCCGGGAATACGGCTGACAATCGCTGCTGGCTTACCATTAAGCTCTCCTAAAAAACGATCATCCAGCTTCTTAATGGGCGCGGGGACTGGAACGCCATGGCTGCTCAGGTGCGCCATCAAATCTAAATAGAAAGGAAGCTCAGATGCAGTTAACTTTTCAAATAGCGTCAGCACAAAGGCACCATGATCGGTATCTAGAAAAAAATTAGTGTTTTCGATGCCGGAGAGAATGCCGCGTAAATTAACGACCCTGCCAATCGAATAGTGTTGTTTCACCCACTGAGCGGCTTCTTCTAAACTAACTTTCGTAAAAACTGACATGATTTATGGCGCAATGATATCTAAAAGAACTCTATTAAAGACCGCTATGTTACCGAAATTATCGGTTGAACAAGTCTGACATAATGTAGACGGCCGAAATCACGAGCATTTACGGAACATTTTAATGAAAAAATTACTACTGATAGACGGCTCTTCCTACCTATATCGAGCCTTTCACGCCCTTCCTGATTTTCGCAACAAGGCAGATGAGCCCACAGGCGCTATATACGGCGTAATTAACATGCTCAAACGGGCTCGAAATGACATCAACCCCGACTACATCGCCTGTATTTTTGATGCTAAAGGAAAAACGTTTCGTGATGAGATGTACTCCAAATACAAAGCCAATAGGCCCAGCATGCCCTCCGACTTAGCACTTCAAATCGAGCCATTACACGCATGTATTGAGGCTATGGGCATTCCCATATTAGTCATTTCTGGCGTCGAAGCAGACGATGTAATTGCCACCCTAACCAGAAAAGCGCTGGAACAAAAACTCGAAACGCTCATTTCAACAGGTGATAAAGATATTGCTCAGCTGATTAAGCCGGGCGTCACCATCATCAACACAATGACTGGTGAGACGCTTAACAGAGATGGCGTCAAAATAAAATTTGGTGTTTATCCAGAAAGAATGGTTGACTTCCAAAGTCTGGTTGGAGATTCGGTTGACAATGTTCCAGGGGTCGACAAGGTTGGCCCAAAAACGGCGGTCAAATGGCTGGATGAATATGGGGATCTCGACTCTATTATTGCGCACGCAGATAACATCGGCGGAAAAGTGGGAGAAAATCTGAGGCGAGCGATTGAGTGGCTCCCGACCACCAGAGAGCTGGTGACTTTAAGGGATGACGTTGATCTAGATACTGACGTTATGGACCTTGCATACAAACCCGAAAATAAAGACGTACTTGCCCATCTGTTTGAAAAACTTAACTTCAAATCGTGGCTTGCTGAATTAAATAACAACCAAGAAGAAACCTCAGAGTCAACGACACCCTCCAATCTAAAAGCAGACATTCCCCGCGAATACGAGCTCGTCACATCAGTTGATGCTCTAAACGTCTGGATTAAACAAATAATCAGCTCAGACCTCACCGCAATTGATACCGAAACAACCGGGCTAGACACGATGCAAGACAGGTTAGTCGGCATTTCGCTATCCACAGAGCCTGGTCGAGGGGCCTACATACCCGTCGGGCATGATTATGTTGGTTGTCCAGATCAACTCGAGCTTACGTTTGTCTTGGAAAAGCTCAGACCCTGGCTCGAAGATTCAAAACAAAAAAAACTTGGTCAGAATCTAAAATTTGATTTACACATATTCATGAAGCACGGGATCCGGGTTCGCGGTATCGAGCACGACACCCTCCTCCAGTCCTATGTCTTAGAAAGTCATCGTAAACACGATATGGACAGTCTCGCATTACGACACCTTGGACTCAAAACCACCACTTACGATGAGGTGACCGG
>ERZ890510.29-NODE-29-length-116564-cov-8.279463_pt1 | contig 116564 bp, 113 predicted proteins | sample MGYA00521265_ERZ890510 | MGnify/ENA primary metagenome ERZ890510 (study PRJEB32303, sample SAMEA104408624) | aquatic metagenome | biome: Brackish water; feature: Chemocline; material: water | place: Baltic Sea | collected 2014-10-26T21:54:00 | depth 110 m ... | reverse complement strand
TTTGTGTTCTTGGTGGAGACGGGGGAGAGTCGAACTCCCCGTCCAGAAAGGTTTCCGGTTTGACTTCTACGAGTGTAGCCGTCGGTGTTTTTCTCGTCGCCATGCCCGCCCCATCGGCGTAGCAAGCGTAGCGACCAGCTAGTGGAGCCTTAGTTGTTTGTCACTAGCTACCCAAACAACGCAGTCCGACTTTTCAGCTTTCGAATCTAACCCGTCAGACGGGGGGTAGAACGAAAGTCGTTGCCCTTAGGCAGCGAGAGCGAATTCACGTTCGCCGTTTATTTTTTTGCCGCTTTTTACGTGGTGCACGGCGCCACGACCCGCAATCGAGCGGTGATCTCCCTGTCGAAACCACGCGTCCCCAAGTACTACTTAAGTCTATAGCGTTGAACGTCACTGGAGAATGGTGATTAGCACGAATGTCGAACTACGAGTGAATGAAAGTCCGGAAAATTGTGTGATTGATCTCACGATTGTGCGCTGTGGTTCTCGATGATTGACTCATTCAAATAACGCTGTCCGTTAGTGATATTTCACCAATCAAATATCGTTTTTCATCTCTGTGTTTTTATCATGACCATATGAAACCAACTTGGATATCAGTGATCCTGTTTGTGTTCGGACTTTTGGCGACGATTATTTCGTCTGCCATGCTTTTCAGTGTTGACGGTGATCGGCGGGATCTCGAATTCCAAAAATCGAGTACATCAGTTCAGAGTGGATATTCAGGCAACGCTGAATATCCACTCTGAACTGATTGAACAATCGGCTGCCGCAATCAGCATCATGCCTTCGATCACGCGGGATCAGTTTTTTGAATTCATAAGTGCAACTAAACGTGCCCACTCACATCCAGCCACGCGGGCTGTTTCGTGGATTCCGATAGTTAAAAATGAGTTGCGTGACGAATTTGAAAAACACTCATCGGACGAGGGATTCGAACATTTTCAAATCACTCAACGTAGTGTCGATGGACAGCTAATTCGGTCCGAAGAACGGGCGGAGTATTACCCTGTATTTTACATTGAACCTTCGAAGGGAAATGAACCTGCTATAGGATTCGATCTTGGCTCGGACCAAGAACGATTATCCGCGATTTCAATGTAGACAACATCCCAGTCTGCTGTGGCAACTTCACCTATCGAGCTTGTTCAGCGCCAAGGATCAAGTTTTGGATTCTTGATATTCAGCCCGGTATATATTAGAAATTCAGGTGAGTTGATTGGATTCGTTTCAGGTGTATTTGATATCGACATGCTGGTGGGGGCTTCTATGCTCAACAACCAATCGAGTGGAATCGATTTCACTTTAACTGACGACAGTCACGATCCAACACTCCCAATCCTGAGCGGATCGATCAACGATGGCAACATCATTCAATCAACCACAGATCTGGTCATCGCCCGAGAAGCCTCTGCCGAAATAGTGTTGCCCAATCGCGTCTGGAAGCTCACGACCGGAAAGTCCGCAGGATCGTTCGAGCGCGGTGGTTGGTTGTGGGCTGTGCCTGTGTTAGGGGTCATTGAAAGTGTCGGGCTTGCGACTTCGGCTCAAACCATTGAGCGGCGACGGCAGACGTCGATGCTCCTTCTGGCGTCTGAGTATGAACGAGCCGAGTTCAATAGACGAATTGTTGAACAAGAGCTTGAGAGTCGGGCTCAAAAAACTCGGATGATAGATTCGGTTTCACACGAATTGCGGACACCGTTGACGGTAATCACCGCGCGAGCGGACTTACTGTCACGAAAACTACCTAACGCCACTGAACGCCAGAGATTTGATATTAGTTCGATCAACAAATCTGCGAAACAGCTCAAAGGCATGATTGATTCTCTAATCGAGTATTCATCCAGCAACACCGAGCTTTTAGGTGGTAAGCGAGAGTTCGTTGATATCCATGACATTGTCAATCAAGTTATCGTTCATTTCAGTTCAGACGTTATGAACAAACGGTTGATTGTCAAGATTTCAGATTCGTTACTTCGTGTCCGCTGCGACCACATTTTGATAAAGCGGGCATTGATTGAATTGATTAAAAATGCTGACCAGTACGGAGTGAAAGAAGAAGTAATCGAATTGTCGGTTATTCAGCGTGATTTGACGACGACGCTCAGCGTAGAAAATTCCGGAGATCCCATATCTCTTGATGACGGAATAAGTCTATTTCAACCTTTGGTTCGAGGTGCGATATTCGGTGATGCAAGTCGACCGGGAATCGGATTGGGATTGGCATTTGTTCGATCGATCGCCGAAGTACATAACGGGACAGTTACATTCTCTCGCAGTCCGAATGGTAACAACGTATTCGGGTTCGAGATTTCGGAACGAGTCGAACAGTCGATAGCCTAATTTGAGATAGCCAGTAAGTAACGATGGATCTTAAATCTTCGATCGCATTGCGCGATCTATCTCTCGCTTGGCGTCTCGCTCTTTAATCGTGTTGCGTCTGTCGACCTGGCGTTTGCCTTTGGCAAGGCCAATAAGTAACTTGGCAACTCGGTTTTTGATGTAGACCTTTAATGGAACTACGGTTAGGCCATCTCGATGTGCCTGATCGTCTAAATAATCGAGTTGTTTGCGCTTGAGTAATAACTTTCTGGGTCGGGTAGGATTGTGCTGGCCATGTTCCCCGGCTGGGCCGTACGCCGCTATGTGGGCATTTTCCAGCCAGGCTTCGCCGTTCTTAATGTAGACGTAACCCTCGCCAATGCTGATTCGCCCAGCGCGTGCCGACTTTATTTCCGAACCAAGCAATACCATTCCCGCTTCAAAAGTTTCACTAATGAAGTAGTCGTAGCGAGCACGTCGATTCGTAGCAAGTGCGCGTTGCGTGTCGGATTCAGGCATAGTTCAAGTGTAGGCAATTATATGTAAAACGGCGAGACCGATTGCCATCTGAACTTTGCCAGCAGTTAGGGTTTTGCAGTCAGCTGACCAATCTGGAAGTCGAGCTGTTTTACTGCTGCCTCGATTTGACGATCTCCGACATCTGCCGTCTGAGGGTTGCTTCCTGCAGCATCTGCAACTTCGTATTCGACTACAACATCTGGGTCGATTCCGATTTCTTCGATCGCTCGACCATTAGGTGTAAACCATCGGCCGATTGTCAGGTAAACACCGCCACCGTTTGAAAGACCACGAAGCAGGTTAACACTGCCTTTGCCGTAGGTATTGGTGCCAATAGCTACCGTACGACCATGATCCTGCAAGGCGCCGGTAAGCACTTCAGACCCACTGGCCGAGAAGTTGTCGACAAGCGTCACAAGAGGAATCTCAGGGAAGTGGCCGCCTTTTTTGACTGCCCAATCTTCTCGTTGCCCGCGCGAGTCTACTTCGTAGGTGACTAGACCATCGGTGAGGAACTCCGATGCGACGTTGACGGTAGCCGAAAGTAGTCCCCCAGGGTTTCCTCTAAGATCCAGAATGATGCCTGTAGCGCCATTGTCGATCAATTGCTGTACACCTTCTAATACCTCTCTTGGAGTTTCGGCAGTGAACTGAGAAATTCGAACTCGACCATAACTAGTATCAGTGACATTAGAGATTGTCACGCTTGGATCGTCGATCGTTGCTCGAACAATTGTTATGTCAACTGGATCGAAACTGCCAACGTGTTCGACGGTCAAAATAACGCTTGTGCCTTTTTCACCGCGGATCTTATTTACCGCCTCAAGGACGCTCCAACCGAGAGCGTCCTCGCCATCGACAGCCAATATTCTGTCTCCGGCTTTGATTCCCGCTTTTTCTGCGGGTGTGTTTGGTAAAGGCTTAGTGATAATCACGCCGTTACGGTCAGGCGATGCCTCGACTTGGGCACCGATGCCACCAAAATTTCCTTGAAATCCGTCTTGGTCGATTTTGAATGTCGAAGCTGGAATGTAGGCCGTGTAACGGTCATCAAGGGCATCCAGCATGCCTCTCACGGCAGCTTCCGCAAGAACATCGGGATCGATTTTCTCTCGCACCACATACTCTCTGACAAGGATCGAGTAGGTCTCCCAGACAATTTGAAGCCCGTCAGGGACCGCCGCGGGTTCGTCGGCAATAGGTTGAGCGGTCGGAGTCGCCTGCGTGCCGTCTGCGAGGATGATTGGGCCTTCGTTCCTAGAAGATGGGCTTTGATCATCACTGTTACATGCAGCAGTGACGATCAAAGCTGTCAAGGCGATCATAAACAGCATGACGAGTTTGACAGAACCGGGACGTATTGAGAGAAGTTTCATGTTGTGAGCTATGTCCGGTAGTAGAGGGTGTTCAGAAATACAGTTCGTAGGCTGTTAAATAAAATAACAATCAAATTAAGAATACGCTCGAAGAAAAAGTACCGATGTACGGTTGCACACACAAAAGCGTCGGCGGAAAGCTGTCATTTTAATGAGTTCCACCGTTGAATATCACTTCCAACTTTACATAACAACGATAGTGCGACGTGATGTGCAAGTGCCGAACAGTTCTACCCTTCGATGGAGTTACCAGTCGCAACGGGTTCGACAGCAGCAATTCTCGTTTCAATAGCGTCTCGCAGGTCGACCATACCCCAACCTTTGGTGGCTGACGTAGTCACAACTCGACTGAACTCCGAAACATCGATCTCATCCAGAATGTTGAGACTGATTGGCTCATCCGCAGACTTAATTATCAGATCAAGTTTGTTAAGGACAAGAATTCGCGGTGTGTCTCCTATCCCCATATCGGAAAGTTGGTCGGAAACCACTTGAGCTTGTTCAGCTGCATAAGGGCTCGATACGTCGACCACCTGTAGTAGCAAATCGGCTTCTAACGCCTCCTCAAGTGTCGCCCTGAATGCTGTCACGAGGATCGGCGGAAGTTTGTGAACGAAACCTACGGTATCGCTGATGGTTGCGGGTGTGCCCGAAGGCAAATACAACCGTCGAGTCGTTGTATCGAGAGTCGAAAATAGTTGATTGCGCTCTATTACGCCTGACGAGGTGATGGCATTGAACAATGCGGATTTACCGGCGTTTGTGTATCCCACTAACGAGACGATCTTCGTATCTCCGCTGGTGCGCTGCTGTCGTTGCTGGTTTCGCTGCAACTGGATCTGGGCTATCTCTTTTTTGACGCGTGAAAGTTTACGACGTACCAGACGGCGGTCAGTTTCTATTTGGGTTTCTCCAGGACCTCTTGTACCAACTCCTCCACCGAGCCGTTCAAGGTGAGACCACTGACCAGCAAGTCTCGGCAGCAAATATTCGGTCTGGGCAAGCTCGATCTGCAGCCGCCCTTCACGTGATATTGCCCGCTGTGCAAACACATCGAGAATTAACGCAGTTCGGTCGATCACTTTGACCCCGAGTTTGTCTTCGAGTGTCTTCTGCTGGTTTGGCGAGAGTTCATCATCGAAGATCACAGTGTCGGCTTCAGTTTGCTTTACGGCGTGTTGAAGCTCATCGATCTTACCTTTGCCGATGTATGTTGGCGAAGGCTTGTTCAGCGTCTGAGTGAATCTCTCGACAGGATTTGCTCCGGCAGCGCGCGCCAATTCAGAAAGCTCGGCCAATGAATCGTCCAACGCCCAGTAATCAAACTGATTGCGAACACTCACTCCTACCAAGATGGCACGTTCGCGTGACGGACCTGTGGAATATGTGCGTTTTTTTGGCATTTATGAGATTCGGATCCCTGTACTTGCTAATTATGCGTTGATGCGAATCTGCGCAAGCCGACGAAGCCCTTCGTCGATCTGATCATCAGGGATAGTCAGTGAAAGCCTGATGTAGCCCTCTCCACCCGGGCCGTATCCGTTGCCCGGTGTCACTACGACGTTAGCTTCATCCAGCAGCTTCTGTGCAAAACTTGCGGATGTGTAGCCTGTTGGGATCGGAGTCCAGATGTACAGGGCCGCTCTGGGGGCGATCACTGGCACACCGATCTCGTTTAATACCGAGACTACCTTGTCACGACGCTTTCGATATACCTCGTTATTGTTATCGAGCCACTCCTTCGGCAGATCGAGTGCGGCAATGCCCATCTCCTGAATCGCTTGAGATAGGCCAGAGTCAATGTTCGATTTCACGCGCATTAGTGCGTTGACCATGTCGGGGTTCCCGACCGCCATGCCGACTCGCCAGCCGGTCATGTTTGCGGTTTTCGAGAGCGAGTGGAACTCCATGGCAATATCCATCGCACCTTCGGCCTGTAGTACGCTCGGCGCAACGTATCCGCCGTACGTCACTTCGGTATAGGCTGCATCGTGAAGCAAAGCAATGTCGAACTCTTTGCAGTAGCGAACAGCCTCATCGAAAAAGCTCAGAGGAGCAACTGCACCTGTCGGATTGTTCGGGTAGTTGATCCAAAGAGTTTTAGCCTTCTTCGCTACGTCGGTTGGAATATCGGCAAAATCTACCAAGTAACCATTTTCTTCTTTGAGATTCACCAGGTGAGTCTTGCCGCCTGCGAACATCGTTCCGATCTCATATACGGGATAAGCGGGGCTCGGGCTGATCGAAATATCTCCAGGATCGATGAAACACAGTGCTGCGTGGGCGATTCCCTCTTTAGCACCGATCAGGTTGATGACTTCGGTCGCCGGGTCTAGTTTCACACCGAAACGCTCACCGAAGAACTTCGCAACTCGTTCCCTGAATTCTGGAAGACCTTCACTCTCAGGATATTTGTGGTTAGCTGGCTTATTTGACCCAATGACCAACGCGCTAAGCACCGCCTCAGGAGTCTGCATGTCTGGATCGCCTATACCGAACGAAATTACGTCAATGCCCTGCGCTTTTTTGGCGGCGATTGCCCTTGATATGCCTACGAATAGATAAGGGGGTAGATTTTCAACACGTTCAGCAAATTTCATTCGATTGTTTCCGTACTTGTTAGATATGTTCGTTGTCCAGCGCTACGAGGATGATCAATCGTAAACGAGTGATCAGTTCAAATGTGGCTCGGAGATCGCACTGAGATGCTTTAGTTGGCCGCGTTAATCAGGCCATACTCCAGTGAATACCTCTACCGCCGGTCCTTCGAGAAACGCTTCGCCTGTTTCATCCCAAGAAATGCGAAGTTCTCCGCCATCAACTATCACATCTACTGTGTCGTCAACGAGTCCGTGGGAGCGAGCTGCCGTCGCAGACGCTGTAGAGCCTGTTCCAGATGACATTGTTTCGCCAGCCCCGCGTTCGAATATTCGGGCTCTGATCTTCGAACGATTTATGACGTTTACAATTTCGAAATTAATCCGGTTCGGGAATAATTCGTGGTTTTCTACATATGGTCCAACCTCGACCAGAGGGAAACCTTCGACTGGTTCATCCATCACCACGACTGCGTGTGGGTTACCCACCGCGAGGCATGTGATTTTTAGGTCATGCCCTCCGACCTGAATCGGGTAATTCTTAATAATTTCAAGATTGCCCGTCTTGGCTGTGTCGACAGGAATTTCGGCCGGAACAAACGTGGGTACTCCCATTGCAACTTTGGCTGAAATCATTTTTTCGCCGGCCATAGTCGGCCAAACTGTTCGTACACCACCACCAGTTTCGACAGTTAGGATATCTTCGACCGGTATAACGATTTTCCGGTCGATCACGAATTTTGAGAAGAGTCTGATGCCATTTCCACTCATCTCCGCTTCTGATCCGTCCGGGTTGTAGACTTTCATTCGAATCTGAGCTACATCGGAATCCTGAACGAGAACGATTCCGTCCGACCCAACACCGAATGCAAGAAGACTCATTTCTCTGGACAGTGCTCCCCAGTCTCGATCAATACCACGACCATCTATCGCGATGTAATCATTACCTGCGCCGTGTAATTTTGCGAACTCAACAGTCATTATTTCCCCAGTACTTCATCGAAAGAGTGATTGAACAGCAAGTTGATTCTATGGATAATTCAGTCAAACTGCGAATTCGAAAAGCGAATTAATATTTAGCGTTGTAATTTGGGTGGTGCGATCTCATTTACTGGTGGCTATGACTCCGATGCCAACCATCGTTTTGCGGATTCAACGATTGACAGAGTGATGTGTTCTGGATCAATTGTCATGTCGAACCAGTTGATTCGAGTATCGTCTGGTTTGAACCAGTTGTTCTGCTGCCGGATCAAACGATTTGTCGCCACAGCTGTGAGACGAACGGCTTCATCGAGCGCATATTCCCCGTTCAAATGACCAATCATTTGCCTGTATCCAATGCCGCTCAACGCACGATCTCTCGTTGAATAACCCGCCTTTAGTAGCGCCTCGACCTCGGCTATCCATCCATTGTTTTGCATCGATTCAAGACGATTGAGTACACGAGCGTGCAAGATAGCGCGATCAACTGCCAACCCGACGATAAAATGTTCGAACGGTGGTTTAACGGCTTTGACTCGATTTGACTCTGGATTCCCTGAGTTTGATAGTGCCCGTTCGATTGCTCTGACCACGCGCCTCGGGTTCTGCAAGTCAGTAATTTCTGCAATTTCTGGTGCAATGTCCTTCAGTCGGACTGCAAGAGGCCATACGCCTTGTCGCTCTACTGTGAGTTCAAGTTCAGACCGTAGTTTCACATCTGGTTTGATTTTTGGAACTTCCCAGCCCTCGACAACTGCCCAGAGGTATTGACCTGATCCTCCGACCACGATCGGTAATTTACCTCTATCAATAATGTCATTGATGGTCGACCGTGCCTGATGGAGATAATTAGCAAGACCGTACTGTTCGTTAGGATCGAGGAAATCGATCAGGTGATGAGGAACCCCCTTGGTTTCTCTACGGGTAGGTTTTGCAGTTGCCACATCCATCCCGCGATAGAAAAGCCGAGAGTCGGCATTCACAACCTCTCCATCTAGTTCGAGTGCCAATTCGATCCCAACAGAGGTTTTTCGAGTCGCTGTTGCACCAACAACTGCGATGAGGTTTGGATTTGATGATTGACTCACGTCGGTAATCGATCGATGGCTGTTCGCCTAGTTAGAACTTATTGCACTAATCAGCTTGGAGAACTCGTCAGCCTTTAAGCTTGCACCACCTACCAGTGCTCCATCGATATCCGGCTGAGTAATCAACTCTGCTACGTTTCCTGAGTTGACGCTGCCGCCGTAAAGAATCCGAATTGAATCGGCCGCTTCAGTAGCCAGTTTTCTCACGACTTCGCGGCAAACTGCGGTCATTTCCTGAGCCTGCGCAGATGTAGCAGCTTCGCCCGTACCGATGGCCCATACCGGTTCGTAGGCGATGATCAAAGATGCCCAGTTGGTGAAGTTGGCAAGACTTGTTTCAAGTTGTTCCGAGACGAATTGCACCGCCTGCCCAAATTTCCGAATACTGAGTTCCTCTCCGACGCACAGTATCGGAACCATTCCCGCATCCGCTACCGCAATTGCCTTCGCTCCGATCTGATCTGAAGTTTCGCCGTTCAATGCGCGTCGTTCTGAATGTCCGACAATCACGTGGCTGGTCAAACCACCTAGCATCGAGGCCGATATCTCACCGGTGAATGCACCATTATTGTTTTCGCTGACGTTTTGGGCACCGACTTGAATTGACGAGCCGTTCAGCACTTGTGCGATGCGCGTGATAGAGATGAACGGCGGACAGACAATCTTCTCGATACCCACCACGGTGTCGCTGAGATTGAGAATATCCATCGCCAACTCGACCCCCGACTCAACATCGGTATTCATCTTCCAGTTCCCGGCAATTACCGGCGTTCGATTTGCCATTCGATAATCCTATGTGATGTTTTGGCGTCCGTCGTTTACTCAACAGCCTCATCGAGCGCCGCAACGCCCGGAAGAATCTTGCCTTCGAGAAATTCAAGTGACGCCCCGCCGCCGGTGGACACATGAGTAAAATTATCTATGAGCCCCAGAGAGCCGACCAAATCTGCAGTTGAGCCACCTCCGATTACCGATACGGCTTTCTTGTTCCTTGCCACTGCGTTCGCAATTGAGATTGAGCCATTCGCGAATTCGGGCCATTCAAACACGCCCATCGGACCGTTCCAAATGATCGTATCGGCGATTGAAATGATTCGCCCGTACTCCTGTGATGAGCGTGGTCCGATGTCGAGAATTTTTTCATCCTCTGGCACCTCCGACGAATCATGGACAGTCGCCAGAGAGTTTTTATTGAATTCTGGAGCAGTGATTACGTCGGCTGGAATTACAACGTTAGCGCCATCCGAATCGAGAAGCTCACGAGCCGCTGATACGTCTTCATCACTAACTACTACAGCACCACCAGAGAGACCTTGCGCAACGTAAAACGCAGCGACCATGCCACCGCCAACCAATATGGTGTCGACTTTTTCGGACACATGACGAAGAACCTGAATTTTGTCCGCTACCTTTGCTCCGCCCACAATCGCTATTGTCGCTCCCCCCGATCTTCCGAGCGAACGACCAAGCATTTCGAGCTCGCGTTCCATCAAAAAACCTGCGTACGAAGGTAAATATTCGGTAACTCCGACCGTGGAAGCATGGGCGCGATGTGCGACACCGAATGCGTCATTCACATAAAGGTCGGCAAATGACGCTAATTGCTTAGAGAAATCTTCTTCGTTCTTTTCTTCACCAAACTCAAACCTCAAATTTTCCAAAAGAGCGAACTCACCGGAGGAGAGTGATAAAATCACGTGGGCCGCGTGTTCACTATTTGGACCGCCCGCGTCGGCCACTGAAACCCCAAGCAGCTCCGAGAGTCGTTCTCTAACTGGTCTGAGGCGCATTTCCTCGACTACTTGACCGTTCGGACGACCAAAGTGCGAGCAAATTACTACTTTGGCTCCTCCGTCTTTAAGAAAATTTAGGGTTGGAAGGACCGCCCTAATCCGAGAATCATCTGAGATAACGCCATCTCGCATTGGCACATTGAAATCGACTCTGACCAATACCTTCTTTCCACTGACATCGGCATTTTTGATTGATCGTTTATTCATTCGGATGTATTTTCTAGTTCAATCCTACGATTAGCTTTGCACTCTCTATGAGTGAGTTTTTACGTTCGCTTGAGAACTTTGTTGCTTCGAGAGCTTTGATTGCATTGTCGACGAGGTCATTCACTCGAATCTCGGCAAATGCCCTACTCTCCGTCTCAGCGAGAATCGCAGTAACTTCGTCCAAATCGGTCGGGTCAAGCACGCGTTTCATAAATATCTCACCGAGACGCCTTCGAGTTGATGGGGTTCCATTCTCGATGGCATGTGCAGTTGCAAGTGATTTTTTCTTAGATTGAAGTCTGCCCCGCTGAACCTCGGATCTTTCAGTTCCTTCATCAGGCCATAGGGCTTGGAGATCGATGTGCAGATTTTGAGCTGTTCCAATAGCAATTCCGAACTGGTACAGCGCTTCAAGAACAGATTCATCCGATTCAGCAGCTATACCGCCTAATTTTGCACAAATACCAAATAACGCACCACGCTTTCGAGCCACTCCAACAATTTCGTCGACTCCAACTGCCGCACGTTCTTGATAGGAAATATCGAGATACTCACCCTCACAGACATCTAGCGTTGCACGATCTAGCGATTCCAATGCCAACGATATATTTCGCGGATCGGAAGTGGTTCCGTTAGCTTTTCTTTGTTCAAATATCGACATACGAGCCATAGCGTGGATTCCATCCCCCGCGTTGATCGCCTGTGCAGGTCCCCATGCCCACCAGATTGTCGGCCGTTTATTTCGCTCTGGGTTGGCGTTCTGGACGTCTTCGTGCACCAGTAGAAAGTTGTACAGCATTTCGACGGCAACGGCGTACGGCATCGCAGAAGCGCTGTCGACTTCGGCTGCCTTTGCAACACAGAGTACGAGTTGACCGTGAGAGCGATCTTGAATTGTCACCGGTTCTGGTTCGCCATTCTGATCAACCCAACCCAGGTGGTAGGCCATCATTTTGTACAGTGGGAGTTCCCGCGAATCGACGAAACGCTTTAGCGCTGACTCAAATTGGTCAGAATCGGCGGTAGTGAGCCCAGGGAGTACTCCCGTGAATAACAATCAAATTCTCCAAAATGTGCGCAAGCGATACTTCCGAATGGCAAAACGATTTGTTCGACCGAGACAAGGGTAAACGAGAGTCATTGGTTCACGACGAGATTGGCAATAACATTCTGTATCGAATCGGAACTAATGGCTCCTTCACGTATCAAGACTACTTTCTGGTTTTCAAGTGAAACGACGGTGCTCGGAGCAGAGCTGATACCGCAAAAAGCGTCGACGCAACCGGCGATATTATGTCCAAATATTTGATCGACGACCACCGCAGATTTTGTAGGTTCTCTTCCTGCGTGGTTACAACTAGTACCTGTAAGAGGCACGCCTGCAAGCTCAATTAATCGCCTCGCCACATCATGATTCGGTACTCTCACGCCTACCGTTCCTGTTCCCGCAGTCACAGCCTCAGGTACAACTTTAGATGCAGGCAACACTATCGTCAGTGGTCCGGGCCAAAACATAACAGCGAGCTTCTTGAGTGTTTCAGGAAAGTCTGAGCACAGCGTTTTCAGCATTGTCGAATCGCTTAAAAGCAACGGAACCGGAGTTCCTAGATCACGACCCTTCACTTCAAATACCCTTTCGACTGCGGTCGAATTTAGTCCGTTCGCGCCAAGGGCAAAGTAGGTATCAGTCGGGAACGATATTAGCTCCCCTGCCCGAATGGCATCGGCGGCTCGCTCAAGCCCCAATTTGTCAGGTGCAATTAGCATCAGACTATTTTAGCCTCCTTCAGATCTGGCGCACCGTAACCGATCTGTGGAATATATTTCGAAATAGACGGTGACTCGAACGACTGGTAGAGGTAGATTTATGAATCAGGCTTAACGGAATTGATCACACGGCTCCAAAGTGAGGCGCTACAGGTTGTCCTAAAAAGGCATTGAGCTAGCCTGTTCTGTCACAGCGATTAGGGAACTACGCCATGATCGAAAACCCAAATGATGATTCATCCCGTCGAGTGTCAACTTCAGATGATATTGAAGTAGGTACCTATCTGGAGATCGCTCAGGCCGATCGTCCGCATGGCAGCAAGCCACCGATAGACGAGAGGATGAAAACGATTGTCATCCTCGATTTCGGTTCTCAATACTCACGCCTTATTGCCCGTAGGGTCAGAGAGTCGAACACATACTGCGAAATTGTTCCCCACGACGCGAGCGACTCGATCCTAAAAGAGCAGGATGTCATCGGCATCATACTGTCGGGCGGTCCAAATAGTGTTTACGAAGCCAATGCTCCAATGGCTCCGATGTGGGTTTACGACGCAGGTGTCCCCGTTCTCGGAATATGCTACGGCATGCAGTTGATCGCCCATCAGCTTGGTGGCAAAGTAGAACCCGGGATTGAACGGGAATATGGTCACGCTGTGATCCACAAAGACGGTCAAGATAACGTCTTATTCGAAGGTCTCGATAACGAGATTCCTGTGTGGATGAGCCATGGTGATCGTATCGAATCACTGCCGCCTGGATTTCGAGCAATGGCATATTCCGAGAATTCGCCAACAGCGGCAATGGGTAACGAAGAAGGTACTTTCTTCGGAATTCAATTCCACCCGGAAGTAGCCCATACACCACAGGGCGAAGAGATATTACGCAATTTTGTATTTGGAGTATGTAAAGCAGCTGGTGACTGGACTCCTGCCAACTTCGTAAGCGATGCCATTGAACGAATCAAGGAGCGTGTCGGTGACGGCAAGGTAATCTGTGCGCTATCCGGTGGAGTGGACTCCACGGTCGCAGCCGCTCTTATTCACCGAGCAATCGGTGTTCGCCTGACATGTATTTTTGTCGACAACGGGCTTATGAGAAAAGGCGAGGCAGATCGAGTCCAGAATGTGTTCGCAAGCCAACTTGGTGTGAATCTCATATTCATCGACGGTACTGAGCGATTCTTGAACGCCCTCAAAGGTGTGACCGATCCTGAAGTCAAACGTAAGACCATCGGCGTTGAATTCATCAAGATTTTCGAGGAAGTCGCCATCGATATCGGCGAGGTTGATTACTTAGCGCAAGGCACTCTCTACCCTGATGTAATCGAAAGCACGAGTGCCGATTCGACGGCATCACACAAGATAAAAACCCATCACAATGTTGGTGGCCTGCCTGAACACATGAATTTAAAGCTGGTTGAACCTCTTCGGTACATGTTCAAAGATGAAGTTCGTAAGGCCGGAGCTGAGCTCGGATTGACTCCCCAAAGCGTCAACCGCCAACCGTTCCCTGGACCCGGTCTCGCTATTCGCATCATGGGTGAAGTTACATTCGAAAAACTCCAAATTCTTCGAGAGGTCGACTGGATCGTCATCGACGAAATCAAGAAAGATGGACTCTATGACAAACTTTGGCAGTCCTTTGCAGTACTCACCAACACTCAAACCGTTGGTGTCATGGGCGACCAGCGAACCTATCAGTACGTTGTAGCCATCCGAGCCGTTACTAGCGCCGACGCTATGACCGCTGATTGGGCGCGGCTCCCCTATGACACGCTTGCTAGGATTTCGAACCGAATCGTCAATGAAGTCGGCGAAGTGAACCGAGTGGTACTCGACATTACCAGTAAACCACCTGGAACAATTGAGTGGGAATAATTCAGCGCGGGTGAGGCGAACATTGTCGTATTGAATGACTGAGTGAGGTTTTGGTGAAGGTTCTATTAGTTGGTTCGGGCGGGCGAGAGCACGCGATGGCGTGGAAGCTCGCCCAAAGCACGAGAATTTCCGAATTGTTCATTGCTCCAGGTAATGCAGGCACCGCCGAACTCGGCACCAACGTAGATATCGGCGTCAGCGACCACATTGCGCTTGTGAAATATGCCGAAAACCACAAAATCGATCTCGTTGTGGTCGCTCCAGACAAACCGATCGTCGATGGATTATGCGATCAGCTTCGACATGCAGGTATTACCACATTCGGCCCTTCCTCAGCCGCCGCCAGAGTCGAAGGTTCTAAGATTTGGTCAAACGACTTGATGACCAAGTACAGAATCCCTACAGCAGAATCGGTTGCTTTTAACATTTCTGGCTTAGCTATGGAATACGGACGATCGAAACCGGAAGGCTCTCTTGTGGTCAAGGCCGATGGTCTCGCGGCAGGTAAAGGCGTGATTCTTCCTGAAACCTATGACGAGCTTGACTCAGCTATCGTCGGGATGCTGGATCATGGTGCATTCGGGAAATCGTCCTCCAGCATTTTGCTTGCAGAACGAATGACTGGACCCGAAACAAGTGTTTTTGCGTTTGTCGACGGAGAGCATGTGTCGGCTGAGATCGCCACCTGCGATTACAAGCGTGCAGGTGAAGGGGACCTCGGCCTCAACACCGGAGGGATGGGCTCATACGGACCACCAGAGTTCTGGACTGCTGAACTCGCTGCGAAGGTACGCTGCGAAATTCTCGAACCCACAGCGCGGGCGTTAGTAAAAGAATATAGCTCGTTTTCAGGTGTGCTATATGCAGGTTTGATGATCACGAAATCGGGGCCTAAGGTGGTTGAGTTCAATTGCCGATTCGGAGATCCGGAAACTCAGATCTTGATGCCAATGCTTGAATCCGACCTGTTGGATGTTTGTCTCGCTGTGGCTGAAAATCGACTAGATGGTACTGATGTCAGGTGGTCAAATGAGCCTCACACATTTGTTGTCGCTGTATCGGATGGCTATCCAGGTTCTTATTCGACGGGCTTCGAGATAACCGGTATCTCCGCGGCCACAGAGTATGGCGTCGTATTCCACGCTGGAACAGCTAGGGACCTGAACAATAATCTTGTGACTTCAGGGGGGCGAGTGTTGGGTGTTGTTGCATCTGGATCAACCATTAGCAAATCCCGAAATGCAGCATACACAGGTATCGAACATATCTTTTTTGAGGGCATGCGATTTCGAAGAGATATAGCGGAACGCGCGATTCACGGCCGATCATGAGCAGCCTCAGCATCGTGTTCGATTTCGACGGTACGCTTGCCACGAATTTTGTTGGTGGGATGATGTTTCGCGGGTACGTACCCGAAGCAGAACCGGCCGTTGCGCGCGTTCGATTCGATTCGAAAGTTACTTCTCTTCGGGAGTACCAAGAGGAAGTGTTCGATCTTGTGACAGAATCGCCTGTGGAAATGTCAAAAAAAGCATCAGATGGTGCTTCTGTTCGGCCGTTAACCAAAGAGGTTTGTGAACGGGTCTGGAATGCTGGTGGATCTATTGCCGTGGCTTCGACGGGACTTGATTTCTATATTCGTCCGGTACTCGACAAAACAGGACTGAGCGAGATAAACGTTCACTGTGGCAAAGTCATCTATGAACCAACACAACTACCACCGTTTAGATACGATTATCCTTCGGCGGACGAAATGTGCAATGGCGACGGGGTTACTTGTAAGTCCAAGGTGATCAACAAGCTGAAAGACCAATCGGCTGGTGGCGAAGTAGTATTCGCAGGGGATGGCATAGGTTTAGATGCATGTGCCGCTGTAAACGCCGCTGACAAAGTATTTGCCAATGGTCGGCTGCTGTCATACTGCAAGAAAAATAAAATTCCGGCTACTGATTTTGGACCGGTACTTAACTATGTCGTGAACAAGACGACAGCAAATGGAGTTTTATAGAACAGTGATTCCAAGATATTCTCGGCCCGAAATGAGTGCCATATGGTCGGAAGATAACGCATTCGATCTGTGGCTGCAGGTAGAGATTGCTGCTAGCCAGGCATGGGCCGACGAAGGCGTTGTTCCCGCGGAAGACATGGCGAAGATTCGAAACGCCAAATTTGACCGTACTGCGTATGATCGCTGGTTCGAAGAAACCAAGCACGATATTGTTTCGTTCACACGCGCAGTTGGAGAGAGTCTCGGGCTTGAAAGTCGCTGGATTCACCACGGTCTTACCTCGAACGACGTAAAAGACACCGCTCTCAGTATGCAGATGGCGCAGTCTTGTGTTCTGCTCGATAGAGGGCTTGTTGAACTGCTCAATGCTCTACAACTTAGAGCATTGGAACACAAAAACACTCCATGCATCGGACGTTCTCACGGCATTCATGCCGAACCGATGAGCTTTGGGATGAAATTTGCCTTGTGGTTTTCTGAAATGAAACGAAATCGAGATCGCTTGACGGCAGTGCACAAACGTGTTGCTGTGGGAATGCTCTCCGGCCCTGTTGGTACGTTCGCCTCAGTTCCGCCAGTCATCGAAGAGTCCGTATGTAAACAACTCAATCTGGCTCCGGCTGAAATCTCGAATCAGGTCATTCAACGTGACCGTCACGCTGAGTATGTTCAAGTGCTGTCACTAATTGCGGCGACACTTGAAAAGATGGCAACCGAAATTCGAGGACTCCAACGTACTGAGGTACGTGAGGTTGAAGAACCGTTTGGTAAGCCGGGATATGTCACCAAAGGTTCATCATCTATGCCTCACAAGCGTAATCCCGAGCTATCAGAACGTATCTGCGGTCTTGCGAGGCTGATTCGAGGTCATTCGATCACAGCCCTCGAAAACGTCGCTCTCTGGCATGAAAGAGACATCTCACATTCGTCTGCCGAAAGAATGATCCTTCCTGATGCATCTCTCGCTCTTGATTACATGATGAGCCTAATGACGGGCATCATCTCCGATATGGTCGTCCATGAAGATCGGATGATGCAGAATTTAGAATCCACGCGTGGATTGGTCTTCTCGCCGCGTGTGATGTTACTACTTGTAGAACACGGAGTTGACCGCGACGATGCCTACGACGCGGTGCAGCGTAATTCGATGCGTTCATGGGACCAAGAACTCGATTTCCGAGAACTGATCAAAACTGATCCTATTGTTGCCGCTAAAGTGTCTTCTGAAGCTCTCGACAACTTGTTCGACTACAACTTCTACCTCGGGCACGTCGGTCATATTTATCACCGAGTCGGGATTTCGGAGGTCGCAATTGACTGATGCCGTATTCGAGACGAACCTACCAGGCTTGCTCTATCGAGGTAAGGTTCGAGACACGTACGAACTCGGTGATGATCGCCTCCTGATGATAGCGTCGGATCGCATCTCAGCATTTGACGTTGTTATGGATCAACCTGTTCCCGGCAAGGGTGTAATCCTGACTCAAATGTCTTCGTTTTGGTTCGACATAATCGGTCATGTTATGCCGAATCACGTGATAGCCACCGTAAGCGATGAAACTGCAATGGTAGATGTCGAACGCACTGGAGCTCTTGTCGATCTATCGCCTGAGATCGCACGTAGATCAATGGTGATCAAAAAGGCTAAGCGGATTGATATTGAGTGTGTGGTACGGAACTACATCGCTGGTTCAGCATGGGCAGAATATGAAGCATCAGGAACTATGAATGGTGATCCGCTCCCCGTGGGGATGAAGGCTGCCGACCGATTCTCTGAACCGGTCTTTACTCCGTCAACAAAGGCGGTGTCAGGGCATGACATGCCGTTGACGCCGAATGAGGCCAAAGATCTCGTCGGTATAGATATGCACCGAGTATTGGAAGACAAAAGCATCGAGGTTTTTCAGGTAGCACACGACTTCGCTGCCGCTCGGGGTATGATTCTAGTAGACACCAAATTTGAGTTCGGATTCGTAGATGATGAACTAACAATCATAGATGAAGTGCTTACCCCCGACTCGAGCCGGTATTGGGATGTAAATGACTGGGCTCCGGGAAATTTCCCGCCAGCATTCGATAAACAATTTTTACGAGCATGGCTTATTGACTCTGATTGGAACCGAGAACCACCTCCGCCTACATTGCCAAACGAGATAATTGAGCAGACTCAAGAAAGATATCTGGAGTCTTACCGGCGACTCTCTGGCAAGTCACTGATACTGTAGATAGCTGTTGAAATTACTGACTCACATCTTGTGTAACTAATGGGATCGCATGGCAGAAACAAAGCGTAAAGCAACAACACGTCCGGAAAGCCGTCGTGGCGTAACAAAAGGGCAAATACGAGAGGAACGGCGCGGTCGAGCTCGCTCACGGCAACGTAGGAAGCGTTCGCTTCTCATGTTTGGCGGAATTCTTTTCGCTATTGTGTTTATTGCCGCACTTGTCGTACGTCCAAGCACGTCTCCTGGTAACTCTGGTGAACGCGGCGTGAACACGGGTGGGCACATTGCTCTCGATCCCGATGACGGACGTGGTCATATTGATGGCAATACGCCTTACTCAGACACCTATTCGGTAGTCCCTGCCACTTCCGGTGCTCATTGGGCTGGCTCAACCACTCCGTTCGGCTTGCCTTCTCCAGCTCGCTGGGGAAGTTATGACTCAGTACTCCCAGATGAAATTCTGATTCATAACCTCGAACACGGGGGAATTGGTTTCCACTACGACTGCCCTGAAGAATGCCCTGAAATCGTCAAAGCACTCGATGACATCATTCCCAGTAGTCCTTCTCAGTACATCATGTCGCCGTACCCTGGATTACCGAGCAAGATTGCGATCACCGGTTGGCGGCACCACTTGTATCTAGATGAAGTGGATGAAGTAGAGATCCGTCGTTTCATCGATGAGTATCAGGATCGCGCACCCGAGAGCGCCCCACAAAATCAGTACTAGGAATTCTTGGATTTTCACTCGACTGATGTGAAGCTGAGAACGGAAAACAACGAATGTTACTCGCAAAGGTTCATGTATCGCTAAAGCCAACGGTTAATGACCCGCAGGGTCTGACGATCGCACGCGCTCTTGGACGTCTTGGGTTCGATTCGGTCGACTCGGTACGCGCTGGCAAGTACTTCGAAGTCAAGATCGAAGGCAATGATCGGGCGACCGCTGAATCTGAAGTGAAGTTGATGTGCGAGAAACTGCTCGCTAACCCCGTGATCGAAACGTTCATCTACGAACTGGAGACCATTTAGAATACGCAGTTCGTGGTGGGGCAACCTAGTCGGTTAACGTACCCTTCGTGCTAGGGATGCCGTCAGGATTCCGTTGGTCGATCTGTGAAGCGTCCCGGAGTGCGCGTGCAAACGCCTTAAATGATGATTCGATTACGTGGTGCTCGTTCTGCCCTGCCAGCACACGTATGTGCAGGCAGAACCTACCTTCGACGGCCATAGCCTCAAAGAAGTGCCGCGCCATGTCAGCCGGGAATTCACCCACGTTGTTGTTACTTGCCATATTGATGACAGCGTAGCCACGACCTGAAAGATCGATCACTGCTTGAGTCAATGCTTCGTCCAACGGACAAGTCCGGTCGGCCATTCGCACGATCCCCTTACGGTCGCCGAGCGCTTGATCGATTGCCCGTCCTAAGACGATCGCTGTATCTTCGACGATGTGGTGAGATCCTGTCTCGATATCGCCATTGGCTTCTACTTTTAAATCAATCAAACCGTGCTTGGCGATCTGATTCAGCATGTGTTTCAAGAAGCCGATTGGCGTAGCGACTTCCACTTGGCCAGTTCCATCAAGGTTGACGGTAACGGCTATTCTGCTTTCGCCAGTCTCGCGAACAATAGTTGCGACGCGAGCTTTGTTTTCTGACATGCCTGTGCCTTTGATCTCACAATATTGCAGCCTACGTTTAGACGCCAACCTCGATGTTAACTGGCAAACCATGTACTAAACAATGCTTTTGAGTGCGGCGATTAGCCGGTCTGTCTGCTCTGGGGTACCTGCACTGATTCTTAGAGAATTGTCGAGAATACTCTGCGGAAATCTCCGAACGAAAATCCCATGTTTGGCGAGCTCCTCGTACGCTTCTTCAGCGGTGCGTCTATCGAATCGACAAAGCAAGAAATTACCCTTAGAAGGGTAATAGGAGATTCCGTCCAAGCCATCGATCACGACTTCGACTCGCTTACGCTGCTCAATCAGACTGTAAACACGTTGAAGCAGTTCATCTTTATGCTCCAATGCAGCCAATACAGCAGCCTCTCCGGCGATGTTAATGTTGTAAGGCTGCTTGATGTCCAGAAGGTGCTGAATCAATCTAGCTGAAGCAATCGCATACCCTACCCTCAGGCCGGCTATTCCAGCCCATTTACTGAACGATCTGAGGATCACGAGATTTTCGTACTCTTCAAGCAAATGGCAAAGCGTGCTGCCTGCGAATTCGTAATAGGTCTCGTCAACACAAACAACTACACCAGTTTCGAGCAGCGCACGAGCAGCGGACTCGGTGAGTAGATTCCCTGTTGGGTTATTTGGCGAGGCAAGGAAAACGATTCGAGCCTTGTCATCAATGGCATCTAACATTGCAGGAATGTCTATGTCCCACGTCTCATTACGGGGTACAGAGACGATTAAAGCATCGGCCATCCGAGCTGAAAAAGCGTACATGCCGAACGTTGGCTCGCAGTCGAGTACTTTCTGGCCACGCTCGACGAACAGGCGCATCAACAAATCGATGATTTCATCCCCGCCAGCGCCGGCAATGATTCTCTCAGCTGGCTGTTCAGTGTAATCACTCAACGCACTACGTAATTTTCGCTGCTGAGTATCGGGGTAAAGATGCAAATCAAGCCCGGTCAGAGCCTCAGCCACCTTGTCGAAGGCACCGTATGGATTTTCGTTGGCATTGAGACGAATGACATCCTCAGCCTTAATTCCAGCATTACGAGCAAGCTCTACCGATGGGTCGACACCATGGTATGAAGCGATATTGGCCATGTGCGGCCGCATTAGGTCTTCGAGTTTTGACATGTTGAGGAATTCTGACGTATTCGTGAGCTATTCGCCAATTATGCGGCGACGTCTGTATTCGGATGCAGTGGCGTGACCATGTAGACCTTCAAGTTTTGCAAGAAGTTCAGCGTCTTTCGAAAGCTTCAAAAATGTATTGTCGTCGAATGTAAGTACTGGCGTGATGCGAACGAAATTTCGAGTTGATAATGCAGATGAGAATCTGGCGGTTCCTGCGGTTGGCATCACGTGAGAAGGCCCAGCGATATAGTCCGCCATAACCTCTGCCGACCACTCACCAACAAATAGACCTCCAGCATTGATCACTTTGTTGACCAACTCCTTGGCATCTGCAGTCAATATGCACAGGTGCTCAGGTGCAGCCGCATTCGCAACTTCGATCGCTTCGGCAGTGGTGTTCACTACCACCGCAATGCCCCGATTCAAGAACGCCGCCTTCGCTATATTGCTTCTCGGAAGCTCTTCAAGCTGACGTTCTATTTCGATTTCCGTCTTGACAATGATTTCCTCAGAAAGTGCAACTAGAATTGGCATTGCAACCGTGTCGTGCTCGGCCTGAGCGATCAAATCGGAAGCCGTGAATATCGGATCCGCTGATTCATCGGCGATAACGAGGGTTTCGGTCGGACCGTAAAGGCCATCAATTCCGACATCACCATATACGAGCTTTTTGGCCGCTGTCACCCATGCGCTGCCGGGACCGCAAATCATATCGACTGATGGAATCGTTTCGGTCCCGTACGCGAGTGCGGCGATGGCTTGAGCTCCGCCGAGTCTGAAGACACGTGAGGCTCCAGCGATCTTGGCAGCAGCAAGAATCGCAGGGTGAGGCATAGAATCACCTGGAGCAGGAGTTGCGACGATGATCTCTTCAACACCCGCTACTTTCGCAGGGACGACCGTCATGATCACGGTCGACGCAAGCGGTGCGGTTCCTCCGGGGACGTACGCTGCAACTGCACCAATCGGAGTAACTCTCTCGCCGAACTTGCCAGTGTCATCGCTCCAGCTTTTCGGTAAACCACGACTCTGAAACTGTCGAACGCGTTCTGCTGCTCGTTCCAATGCAGCGATTGACGCTGGCTCAAGATTTGCCAGTGCTGAATCAATCTCTGATTTCGGAACTTCGAAGGAATCGGGCGATGATCCGTCGAGCGCTGTGTTTATGCGTGCTATTCCAGCATCGCCTTCATTACGGACAATATCTATGACGCGTGAGGCGAACTCGATAGGCGAAATCTTATCAGTGAATAGACCACGGCCATCAGAAAGAACGGTCTCTAAGGGCATCTTTCGTTCCCGCTTGAAGTACTCGATTCCGGCCGCAACACCAATGACTCGCTTCACGACTCATCGTCCGATTCTCTGAACGGTTTCAGATTTTCGATAAGCCGATCGTAGGAGTCGCATCTGTCTCGATACATGTACTGTACATCGTTGGCTGTAATGCCGACTCCGCCCAATTCCCGAAAGTAACTCACGACGTCCGGCAGATCGGATTTCCTTACCAGAACTTGAACTGTAAACCAGTTGCTCTCTTTTCCAGCGTGAACGGCTGAAATAGTTGGTCCGTCTAGGCCTCCAAGTTCACGACGTTTCATGACTTGGCGTGCTACTTCGTCCTCAGATTCACCTTGGATATCACCAGTAACACGCTGATATTCTCGAGAGCGAAGGCTTGCTTCGATTTTCTCAAGTATCTGTCTGGCGTAAGACAGTTTTTCAGAGTCGTTAGCAAGTGCTCGCCCGTTCCCAACGATCACTGACTGGGATTCAATCACAGTGCCATCGACCAAAATTCGTAAACCATTCTCGCGAAGGGTTGTACCAGTAGCAGTGATGTCAGCGATGATGTCGGCGTATCCCATAACAGGCGCCGCTTCGAGCCCCCCGGAAACGTTAATCAGTGAGACGTAATTTACGCCGTTCATGTTCAAATATCGCTTCACGAGCCGAGGGTATTTTGAAGCAATTCGAAGATCGTGACCTTTTGCGCGGAATTCCAGAGCGATATCGGCGAGATCGGCCATACTGGTCACGTCAAGCCATGAATTTGGCACGGCAATTACAAGTTTTGCTGCGCCAAATCCAAGACCGTCGTATAGCACCACGGTGTCACCAGTCTCTAAGCGTGACTCATGGTATCGATCAAGCCCTACAACTCCGATATCGGCACTACCACCATCAATCTCAATTGTTATGTCTGATTGTCGCTGGAACAATATATCGACGCCAGGTAGTGCAGGTATATCGGCTGTGTAGCGACGTGAATTGGCCCGCCGAACTGCTAGCCCGCAGTCCGAAAAAAGTGACAAAGTACCATCGAATAATGCGCCGGTTGATGGTAGCGCAAAGCGAAGATTACTCATCATCCACCCTGCCCTTCACTTGAAGTTTTCAAGTATTGAAAATTTATGGCAGCTCGTTTTCCGGATGCTCGAAGCTCACGTGCCTTCTTGACTGCAGAAGATATCGATCCTTCGTCAGATAGTGAAACTACGACTATATCGTCCTTCCAGTCATCAACCTCCCCACGGGCTTCAATCACGGAGTCCAGATTGTAGGCAAAACCTAGCGAAGGCACGTCACGGTCGTACCCGAGCGCTCGTGTGAGACCATCGTAACGACCACCGCCACCTAGTGTTTCACCCTGATCGTCATCGACGTAAATGTCGAAAAGCATGCCAGTGTAATAAGCGATACCACGGGCGATACCGAAGTCGACACTCATTCGATCTTTAGGAACGCCTTCGATTTCGGCAGATTTAATCACTTCGCTCAAATTTGATATCAAAGACTCGGAAACGCCTGCTGCTGACAGAACTTTGGCGCTGGCAGAAAGGGCCTGGGCAGTAGGTCCACTAACTCTAGATAACTTGGATAGCATCTCCAAAGCTCTTTTGAAATCACTGGGGTTGTCTGCCTGAGACATTTTGCGCGCTAGTCGAGCGATGATGTCTTCTGGTGTGCGCACTCCGGTATTCTTGCCGATCTGCACACCGATTCCCTCAACCATGACTTGTTTTATGGTTGAGGCAATCCGCTCACGATCAACTTCAGCTTGGGCATCGTCAACTACGGCATCGGATATAAATCCAAGGGAAACAGCTTCTTCCAAAACTTCTTCAAGTTGATTGTTTTTCAACCGGGCGATGTTATTGATAAGAAATAGTTTGGCGCGCTCAGAGAGATTGAACTCAGTGAGTGCAGAGACTACAACGCCGACGTGACCAATCACAACACGCGCACCGCCGAGTCCTATGGCATTGAGACCCTCAAGTGCCATGGCAATGACTTCACCGTCTGCTGATGGAGCAGGGGCGCCGATTAGCTCGGCACCGAGTTGGCTGAACTGGCGAGTTTTGCTGCCGTCTTCGTTTTCAGGATTTGCGTACCTGAACACCGGACCGTCGTACATCGCACGAATTGGCTCCGTCATCTGCCCACTGTCTGCGGCCAGTCTCAGGATCGCCGACGTGAATTCGGGGCGTAGGCTGACTTCTAGTCCGCCAGGTTCTGAGAATCCGTATAGTCGCGATGAAAGAGCCCCGCCTGATTTGCGGATATAAAGCTCTGTGTGCTCAAGTATCGGTGTCTCGGCGCGATTATATCCACGGAGTCCGAAAACTCCGCGCAAGGTAATCGACGCGACATCTCGGGCTGCTAGCTCTTTTGGACCGATGTCCTGCATGTTGGGGAGCCGTCGTATGGGCTCGAATTGTGAGGTCATGTTGCTTGATAAGTATGAGCGACATCGTAGGCATTTTTCGAGTGCGAGCAACCAATTCTAATCGAGTTTGCCTGAACTGCCATATTCATGGGATCGTTAACCGTGAAATTGACGAGTTTACGGACACTGAAATATGGATAGTCAGAGCGTGGCACGGGTTGAGACCATTGAGTGAAACAGAATGCAAAGTCGCTGTGGTTATTGATTTCAGTTCGGCACTTTAGCGCTGGCAAATTACCGAGCAAAAACTTTTCGTGGCCCGTAACAAAATTGTTCTTGATGGAAATACTCTGGTTTATCATGGGGAGGATGGGGCAAGTAGCGAATTATCCGACTTTAACGTGATGCACGCAGGTACTCCTGAAAGAGCACAAGAATGGGCTGAACAGCGTACCCGAGCCTAGCTGAGAGTTCGATTGCACAGTTCCGTTCATGGGGGGGGGGGCTCAGGGGGGTAAATTGACTTTGCCAGAGAGTTCAGAAATTAGAACCCCCAGACTCGTGCTGCTGTCCTACCTAGCACCCAGTCGATATCGTCACCATTTGCGAACGCCGTGTGTTTGCGAACACCTTCAAGTGTGTTGGCGTAGCCTTCTCTTCCGGCACTCGGTGGATAATCACTGCCCCACATCATCCTATTAGCCCCAAATGCGTCATATGCCATCTCGAAAAATGGTGGGATATTGTCGAAACGGAAGTCTGGTAGCAAAATCGGAGGTCGACGAGTTATCTCACCAAGCCCCGGAACCTTGATTGTGGTATTTGGGCGTTTCGCACATTCAAGGGCCGATTCATAAGCGGTGTACGGTGGGTCGGTTATGCCGATGCCAGCTAAGTGCTCAATGACAATTTGCGTCTCAGGACAGTCATCGATAATTTTCTTAAAGTTATCGCTCGAAAATCGCTCGGCATCGCCTATCGAACTAACAACTAATCCTAACTTACCAGCTCTTCTCCAAATGTCTGTCACATCGGTAAGTGCGCTGAATGTACCGTCTGGAGCAATTCGAACTCCAGCAGCACCCTGTTCAGCCAACTGTTCAAGTGTACCGAGCGGATCGGGATCAGTTGGGTCGACCAAAACAACAACTTTGAATCGAGCCCCACGTTTGGCAGCCTCGGCAAATAGGTAGTCGTTGTTGTACGTGCCGCCGTGCTGGATGAGTACCGCCGCATCGACACCCGCTCGGTTCATCTCGAATTCAAGAGACTCGATAGGTAGAAACCAGTTTTGGCCTGCGTGGCAGTGAGTGTCGATGATCATGCGATTACTCTGTAACTTTTCTTTGAATTGACTCTTGGGTTGTGCGGAAAACACTCGATTACGTTGCGATTTCCATGCCAGACTTACCTACACCTGAACCTTCAGCAAATACGAGGTCATCGATCTCTTTTCTGAGATCAACTGACATCTCCCAATCGCCCCCGAGATTGTCGGTAGCTTCAGCCGGGGTTACCGAACCTGCAAGTGCTACGCTCACGATCTTGTTAGCAAGCACCCACGCAATCGCAAGCTGAGGAATGGTCTTGCCATGATCAGCAGCGATCATTTTGAGCTTCTCAACTACAGCGACGTTCGCAGCAAGGTTGTCAGGACCCCACGAGTTGATACCAAAATTGGCACCGCTGCGTCGCCAGTCGTCATCACCAAACGTTTTGTCGGCCTTCCACGTGCCGGTCAGCAAGCCATGTGCCAATGAACCGTAAGCCATAATGCCCATTCCGTTTTCCTTCACGAATGGCATCACTTCGGCTTCTGGACGTCGGTCGAAGATGTGGTACCCGATCTGGTTTGTGACGATCGGGCTCGTTTCACGACTCTCAGCCATCATTGCGACTGAGAAGTTTGAAACACCCGAGTGGCGGATTTTTCCGGCTTTCTTGGCTTGTTCAAGAGCTTCCATTGGTTCTGAGAACGCACGATTGTGATCGGGCCAGTGAATTAGGAACAGGTCGATGTAATCGGTTTGGAGTCGTTGAAGGCTCTCGTCAATAGATGCCAACAATCGCTTTGGGTCGGAATCTGAAACGGTGGCAGAGCGACGGTCTGGGTTATTTCGAACCCATTCACGTGCGCCCTTCGTCACAAGAACGACATCCTCACGAATGCCTTTGAGTGCTTTACCCATCAGTGTTTCGCCATATCCCCAACCATATACGGCGGCGGTATCAAAAAGAGTGATGCCGTTTTCGTACGACGTACGAGCTGCAGCGATCGCCAGATCATCGTCGAAATCACCGTACATCCCCCGACCCATCGGCCAACCACCGTAACCAATCACAGAGGTTTCTAACCCTGAGTCACCAAACATTCGCTTTCTCATTACTGATCCTGTCTGTTTGTAATTACTTGCGTTCGATTAAATATGCTGACCATCGAATGTCACGTAGCCATCAGGGTCCACACGAACCACGTTGCCCCCACCCATGAACGGCCCAGCTGAAATTGTCACTGAAACGGTATCCCCTGCAGGAATGTTTAACGCCGTTCCATTTTCTTGGGCTTGCTTTATACCGCCATTTCCGAAGCTTGTGCAGGGTTCTAGGCCAGCGTTATAGCATCTTCCGTACCACGGATAGCCGTATCCACCGCCGAAATTGCGCCAGTACCACAGGAACTTGAACGTCTCGACAGGGTAACTTACAGCCCACCCAATATTGGTTTCTTCGTTCAGCAGCGCGTACCAGCCTTCCGTCATTTCAGTCATATACGCCATGTCCAATGATCTATCTTCTTTGGGAGGGATGTGGCTGAAATCCAGTACTGACCCATCTTTAGCGTTCATATTAGGCCATAAGCCACTGAAACCAGGTTCAAGCTTTGAATATTTAGCTATGCTCTCAGGATGACTTAGCAGTTTTGATTCAGGTATGAATAGCCTTGTATTCCCAGATAGCACTGGCGGTCCAATGGCGATGTGTTCCAGCCACACTACGTCGAGATCCTCTTCGCCTTCGCTAGTCACCGACTCCTCAACTTTAAGTGTCGGCGAATCGGAAACCAAAGTTAGCGTTTTCGACACTTTCATTGGCATCCGCACGCTCTTAGCGGTGAACCGTACACTAACCTTGCCGACTCCATCTTCGATCACCTGCACGTCCCAAGGAATGAGATTTACATCGCCGTGAATACCAAAATCAGCACCGTAAACCTGATCTGAATACCCCCCATGCGGAACTACGGTCTGCCACCCACCCTCGTAGAAATCGAGCCAAACCGAACTCGGATCACCGGTTGGCGGAACCGTTTTACGAGGATCTCTAACTCCCCACGGCGATCTCCACATGAAGTCGGTATCTGAGGGTTTGTGGACAAAACTGTAGATGTCTGCACCTTTGTCGGCCAGCACCGTTACTCGAACAACCTCGTTCTCAAGAACGACTGTCTTAAGTCCGCGGTACGTCCACGCATCTGAAACTCGGCAGCCTGTGGTTCGTTCATCTTGATAATGCATATTGAGCGAGTCCTGTTATGAACCAGGTTGAATCACGATCCGATAAATGTCTTTATTTGGGTCGAGCATTCGTTTGAACCCGTCTTCGATTGCACGACTCAGCGGGACGATCCGGGAGATCAACGGCTTCACGTTAATTTTGCCACTCCCGACCAGTTCCACTGCCGCTTCCAGATCTCCAGGTGACGTAGCAACAGATCCGATAATGGTAATTTCCGGACCGACGACGTCGTTGAAATTGATTTCGGGCGTTGCCGAATAGATACCTAACAATAAAGTCGTTCCTCCCCGACGGGTCCACTCGATCGCCATGCGAGGAGTTTCTTTGACTCCAGCAGTTTCGACAACGATATCGGGACCAACTCCGCCGGTTAGTTCCAGAACTTGGGTTGCGGTAATTTCTTCGTTACACGAATTCAGCACTTCGTCTGCGCCGAATTCTTTGGCGAGAGCTAAGCTTTGTTCCCGCACATCAATGGCAATGACCCTTGCACCGGCCGCCTTAAACGCTTGTAACGTGAGTAACCCGACAGTTCCGCATCCGACAATGGCTACGTTGTCACCGGGTCGTACACCCGAACGCCTAACAGCGTGAACAGCGACTGATGTGGGCTCCAGAAGTGGCCCTTCAGCATCGGAAATACTGTCGGGCATCGGAACCAGTTTATCCGCGGGCCATACCATGAACTCCGCAAGACCGCCGTCTGCCATAAAACCGGCTACAGCCATGCTTGGGCAAACGGACTGCTGTCCTCTCGTACACCAAAAACACGATCCGCAAGTGAGTACCGTATTGATAGCGACTCGGTCACCAACCGAAACGTTGCCGACACCTTCACCTATTTCGTGGACGGTGCCAGCTGTTTCGTGGCCAAGTACAAGAGGAGTCTGTTTGCCAGTCAACGCATTCGGTGATCCGTGTTGAACCCACAATGGACCGTACTGCCACTCTTCAACGTCGGTTGCACAGATCGATGTCCCGGTGATTCGAATTTTTGCTTCACCCGGGCCCGGAGTCGGTTCGGCGATATCTTCGAGTCGTATGTCTTTATTGGCGTGGTAGATGATCGCTTGCATATGAACTATTTCGTCGACTTCTAGTAGCTTTGAATTCCGACGGAATTTTACACGTGGAGCAATATCCTGCAATCACTAGATTCGTGAGGGAATGCCAGTCAAGGAAGTGCTAACATCCCGCCGTTAAACCAATTCAAGTAAGAAATATGCTCCCGTATTTCTTGCTGGTCGTTCAATACGATACTATCTCGTTAATAATTAGGAGACGAAAATGAAATCCAGTCCGAAGATCACAAAAGTCTCGGTCACCACGTACGAGCATGAACTCGAGAATGTTGGCAAGGATTACAACACATTCAACATGGTTTACGAAACCGGGTCAAAGATGAAACAGACCGGCATCGTGCTTCAGATTCATACCGATCAAGGGATCGTCGGAGAATACCCAGAGATTGGCCGTGCGATAGGCGACGTGCAGACAGTTGCTGAATATCTGATCGGTAAGGACGCTCTCTCTCGTGAATCGATATACAACGCTACTAAGCGAGGTTTGCGGCATGGAGCGATGCTCGGGGTTGGTGTAATCGACATCTGTCTTTGGGACATTGCCGGTAAGTTCTACGATGAGCCGCTTTACCGATTACTTGGTGGTGAGAAAAAAGCGCTGCCTGCCTATGCCTCGACATTGCATGGTGATGAGAATGGTGGGCTCCAAACTCCTGAGGATTTCGCCGATTTCGCCGAACAGTGCTACGAGATGGGTTACAGATCATTCAAAGTTCACGGTTGGGGTCTCGCCGGAAGCAATATTAAGCGGGAGGTCGATAACGTCCTGAATCTCGGCAAGCAGTTTGCAGGTCGGCTAGATCTTTTGATCGACCCTGCGTGTGAAGTCAAAAACTTTGGCGATGCATTAAAGCTTGGACGTGCCTGCGACGAGGCTAACTTCTTCTGGTGGGAAGATCCATATCAAGACGGTGGTGTTTCGCAGTTCGCACACCGCAAACTTCGTCAAATGGTCAAAACCCCTCTTCTGCAGACCGAGCACATACGATTGCTTGAACAACACGTCGACTTCATCGTTGCAGATGGCACCGACTACGTCCGCGCAGGAGCCCACGAAGACGGTGGCGTGACGGGTGCGATGAAAATCGCCCACGCGGCAGAAGGGTTCGGTCTTGATGTCGAACTCCACGGACCTGGTCCGGTTCATCGGCACATCATGTCTTCAGTCCGAAACACCAACTTCTTCGAGTTGGGACTAGTACACCCGAAAGTGAAGACGACTAAAGCTCCGGTTTATCTCGGATACAACGACGATCTCGACGGAATTGACAACAACGGTAACGTATATGCGCCTGACGGACCCGGTATTGGCGTTCCGTTGGATTGGGACTGGATTCGTGCTCACCAAACTGATGAAGGCGTTCTAGCCGAGGTGTAAATCCTTGTCACGGTTTAGTTAATTAAAAACAGGCAGAGTATCGGCATATAAAAAGCCGACACTCCGCCTGTTATTTTTGCTCTGACAGACCGATCAGATCATCGTCACATCGCCATTACGCGAGATGTGTGAAACGCCGGTCGTGCTTTCATATACCACTGCACGAACGGTCGCACTTCTCGTCTCTCCCGGCTCGAAGATTATGGACGTCCCCTGCTCTGACCCCGGTTCAGGAATACCTGCACTCAAACTCGTGAACGGCTCAAGCCCGACGTTGTAAGTTCGGTTGTACCACGGGTAACCTGATCCTCCTCCGAATACCTGCCAGTACCAGAGATATTTGAACGTCTCGATAGGGTAAGTAAGACCAAACCCTACCCCGCGGTCAGGATTTGTAACGGCATACCAGCCTTCTTTTTGGTTTTTGAACACCGAATAATCCTGAAGACGGTCCGATTTAGGTGGGAAACTGGTCAGGTCAACATCTTTTCCATCCGGATCGAGCGCTGTTGGCCAAGTGCCAACATGTCCATCCAGAAGACGATTTCCACCGCGTTCCGGAACAAAATGATCTGCAGGAGCCATATCAAGCCGGCAATTTGGTGTTAGGAATGGATCACCGAGAGCTATATGTTGACCCCATTGGGCCTCAGCCTGTTCTTCGGCCTGATTGGTGAGTGTGTCGGTCACTGTTACAACCGGGCTGTTTGCCTCAAGGGAAACCACCTTTTCGATCCAGAACGGTGTTCGTACCGTCCGTACACTGAACTTCACAGTTACCCGTTCTGGGGTATCTTCAACGATCACAGCATCCCATGGCATCAAAGTCGCTTCCGTGTGTTGACCAATATCAGCATTGGCATACTTTTGAGGTGGTCCGCCCGTCGGGGCAATCGTTTGCCAACCGCCGATGTATGCGTCATGCCAGACATTATCTCCGTTACCAGTCGGAGGTGTCGAAAGACTCTGGTTACGAACGGACCACGGTGTTCTCCACATGAACTCGGTATCAGTCTTTTTGTGAGCGAGTTCGAATACATCGGCTCCTTTGTCTGCAATTATCGAAACTCGCAATAACTCATTCTCAAGCACAACTGTTTTAAGTCCCCTATATGTCCACGAATCCGATATCCGGCAATCAGTTGTACGTTCATTTTGGTAGTGCATACAGATCCTTTACTCATGCTGGGCTATTTTTAGATTTGATGGGTGTCTACTCCGGGAAGCGTGACATTCGGGAACAGTTTCTCAACTCAGGAGGCGTATTGGGTGCAATCTTCGTCGAACTGTGGAAGAATCACATGTATGGTGCTATTGAGCGCACACTGCTTTGTTATGGGGCAGATGTGAATCAGATTTTTAAAAGGTGACTAGGTAATTGGCTCGAATACTTGTAGTAGATGATAGCCCCGATGTACGTCTCGCTCTTGCCACAATTTTGGAAGATGCCGGGCATATTATCGTCGAAGCAGACGATGGAGATCAGGTGTTTGAGCTGGCCCTTTCTGAATCTCCAGATCTGGTCCTCCTAGATGTTATGATGCCTCGTGTGAACGGTTTTGATGCACTTGCCACGCTCAAGGCTGACACCCGTACCAGCCCAATTCCGGTAATAATGGTTACTGCCAAAGGTCGCCCGGAAGATATGGCGATGGCGCGTTCATTGGGTGCTGTAGAATACATCACAAAGCCTTGGGCTGATGGTGATGTCGAACTGAGAGTCGATTGGGCTCTGGCAGCTGATCACGAGCAGAAGAGCCGCTAGGCACTCCCCCGGGCCCCGTACACACGTTGAGGCTTCCTGTATGACCGGAATAGCGGTCGCCCTAGTTTTGGTATCCGCGTTCGCCCATGCATCATGGAATTTGATGGTTCGGCGATCAGAAATGCCTGAGCTAACCAACTGGATGATGGCAACGTTCGGCGCGCTTCTTGCGTCACCAATGGCAGTCTATTTATTTGCCACAAACCCGCCGGACTCTGTTGGTTGGCTATTTATCCTAGGTACTGTTGGACTGCACATTGCGTATTTCTTTACCTTGGGTCGAGCCTACAAACACGGCGATCTCTCGCTGGTATATCCAATAGCCCGCGGACTGGGCCTAGCACTTATTCCCGTCATCGGAATTACGGTGCTTTCGGAGTCAGTATCGTTGATTGCTGGAGTAGGTATTGCTTCAATTTTCATTGGAGTCGTCACGATCGGATCCTCCGCCAGTACAGGTCTGAAGTTGTGGATTATGCCGAAAACTCTTCTAGCTAATCGTAGCGTGGCATTCGCAATGATCACCGGGATCATAATTGCCACTTACTCGACGCTGGACAGCCGCGGTGTCGAACACGTTGAACCGATTTTTTATATGTTCATGTTGTCGCTGGGCGGATCGCTCGGAATTCTCCCTATAATTGGCAGAACATATTCGAAATCCGATTTTAGAACTGAAATACGAAAGCACTGGAAAGTCGGAGTTGCTGGCGGCGCGTTGCAATTTCTCGCATACGCTCTAGTGTTAAGCGCGTTCAGGCTTTCTCCAGTCAGTTACATAGGGCCATTTAGAGAATTAGGAATTGTATTTGGAGTCCTGATGGCGGTATTGATTCTTAAGGAATCTGTGACAAGGAACCGTGCAATTGGTGCAATAACCATCGGAGTGGGGGCGGTCGTAGTCGCGATTGCTCCATAGTTATTGCTGGTCAACAAACCTATCAACAGTTGATGGTTCACACATTTGACCATTGTTTGATCAGATTCCACTCAGTGTGCCAGAAGGGATTGTCGAAAGCATTTCTGGCCTGACCGAACAAACATCGATCATGGAATTGAGACTGCTTTGAATCTGCACTGAACATGTAGGCATTCCACTCAAAATACGTTTTCACTAATTGGACTCTGGTCGATCTTCGCTCGCGTTCACACAGCAATGATTTAGATTGACTACTGTTCACAAATTGACGCTAGCAAATCCCACCCATAGTATTAGTAATTAGTTCTACTCCCTGAGAGTATCTAGATTCCAAGAAAGAATCTCTCAGGTTGTCGGTGAATCAACGAGCTTCGGATCAGGAGCTGCTGTTGTCACTCCCGGCCGGGCTGCCGGAAGTGATGTACGCAACTCCTTCCGTTGAGAGGTCCAGTTTAGAAATTGCCATACGTCCAGTCCCTGCGCTGTAAAGAGTGCGGCCGTGACTACCCACAAGAGCCGATTTATGTTTGTGACTTTTGTTTTGGCCCGTTGGAAGTCAACTACGACTACGACGAAATTGCCAAAAACATAAGCCGAGAGTCGATCCAAGATGGTCCATTAACCATTTGGCGATATGATCAGCTTCTGCCGGCGAGCCGAGACAACGCCGTCAACATTGGTGCTGGCATGACTCCGTTGCTCAAAGCCGATAATCTTGGCAAAGAACTGGGTCTGAACAATCTCTGGATAAAAAACGACGCAGCGAATCCGACTCACTCGTTTAAGGATCGAGTTGTATCGGTAGCAGCAACTAAAGCTGTTGAATTCGATTTCGACACGCTCGCATGTGCTTCTACCGGAAACCTTGCCGGTGCCACGGCGGCTCACGGAGCGAAAGCCGGAATGAAAACAATGGTTTTTATTCCGGCCAACCTCGAACGCGGCAAGATCCTAGGAGCAGCTGTGTTTGGCTCGGTCGTTCTCGTCAACGGAAATTACGATGATGTGAATCGACTCTGCTCGGAACTTGGAGATGACCGAAGATGGGCGTTTGTAAATATTAACATGCGCCCGTACTACTCTGAGGGTAGTAAATCGCTCGGATATGAACTTGCCGAGCAACTAGGTTGGCATGCTCCTGAACACGTCATTGTGCCAGTTGCATCCGGATCGCTCTTCACTAAGGTTTACAAGGGGCTCAAAGAGTTCGCTCAACTCGGAATTATTGATAGTGTCAATACCAAAATGCATATCGCCCAGCCATTCGGTTGCTCGCCAGTTGCTAAGGCATTTATCGAAGGCTACGCCCACCCGAAACCCGTCGTGCCCAACACAATCGCCAAATCACTCGCCATCGGTTCCCCTGCAGACGGCTACTACAGCGTCGGCATCGCCAACAGTACCGGAGGATCGGCAACAATCGTGCCTGAATCGGAAATTGCAGAGGGTATGAAACTCCTCGCTGAAACCGAAGGCATCTTCGCTGAAACCGCTGGGGGGGTCGTGATCTCAACATTGCGTCGACTCGCCCGTGAAGGCGTGATCAAACCTGACCAAGAGACCGTCGCATTGATAACTGGTACTGGTCTCAAAACTCTTGAAGCTATTGAAGAAAGCGTTCAGACGAGCACGATCGATCCGACTGTGAGATCATTCGATGAAATAGTCATGGGAACGGCGGTGAGTTAATGCCATTTAGAAGAGTCAAATTCACGTTCAAGACTGCGCTCATACAGAGTCCTATCATTTACGAACTTGGACACAAATTCAAGATCGTTACGAACATTAGACGGGCTGATATTGACGCTGAAAATGGCTGGGTCATCCTTGAACTCGAGGGTTCTATCGAAGAGATAGAACGTGGACTTGACTGGGTGAGAGAGCAAGGCTCAAAGGTCAGTTCACTCGATGGCGACATCCTCGCCGGGTAGCAAGCGGTTCGCTAAACTCGACTTTGTTTGGGACGTAATCAAACAAATAGCGTCTATCATATTCGAAGAAACTTTTTGTCCCTGATTATTCGACACAGGGAATTGACGAGAAATAGGAAATCTAATGTCCGTAAAGGTAAAAATTCCAACCCCTCTCAGGAAACTGACTAACGGTGAAACCAGTGTCGACGCCGAGGGTGAGACCATCGGTGCAGTTGTTGAAGCTCTTGAGAGTGCATTCCCTGGAATGCGAGCGCGGTTGGTTGACGACTCAGGCGATTTACGTCACTTCGTAAACATCTACCTGAACGGCGAAGACGTCCGATATCTGGACGGTCTCAATAGCGTGGTGAGTGACAAAGATGAGTTGAGTATTGTCCCTGCGGTTGCAGGGGGCCTCAAATAGTTCACGATTCCTTGCGGTTATACTGGACGAATAAGACAGATCAACACACCCTGCTTGGGATTCTTCGGACGGGGTGTGTTTGTTAGGCTCTGATGCTTTGAACAGCTTCTCTAACGATCTCTTCGGGAACGTCCGTACGTGTAGTTGCTTGCCCCGGCCCTTCGAGTAGAACCCAACGAATTGTGCCACCACGTGATTTCTTGTCGCTCTTGGTCGCGTCAATTATTTCATCAATGTTGAGACCAATTGCACTGGTCGGTAGGTCGTAACTTTCCAACACACGTCGCTGTCGATCTAGCAACTCGTTGTTAATCATGTCAAGGCGTTCAGAGATCACGGCAGCCGCCATCATTCCGATCGCCACAGCCTCACCGTGCAAGTACGTGCCGTAGCCTGAAACCTTTTCGATAGCATGACCAATCGTGTGCCCATAGTTCAACAACACACGCCGGTCACCAGTTTCAAATTCATCGGCAGAAACAATCTCGGCTTTAATTGCGACACTTCGGCGAATAGCAGCAACCGGTTCATCACCCTCAAGTGCTTTCATCTGTGGAGCTAGACGCTCGAAAGTGTCGAGTAAATTTGCATCAAGAATAAGTCCGTGTTTTACAGCTTCTGCCCAACCGGCAGACATTTCTCGCGCTGGTAGAGACTTTAGGTGCCCGACATCTTGCAATACGAGCTTCGGCTGATGGAACGCTCCTATAAGATTCTTCCCGTTAGGTATATTTACACCTGTTTTCCCACCGATCGATGAATCGACCATTGCAGCCAGACTTGTAGGCACATGGACCACTGCGATTCCACGCAGCCACGTAGCCGCCACGAAGCCTACAAGGTCACCCGTGACGCCCCCTCCCATTGCCACTATGATGTCGCCGCGCTCAACCCGGAGATCCGCCAACCAATCGTAAACGATCTGTACTGTTTCAAGATTCTTGTTCACCTCACCTATTTCGAGTGCGAGGACGTGGGTTGCGTATCCCCCGCGCTCTAGAGCTTCTTGAACTCGTCGAATCGGATTCGGGAACATTACTTCGTCTGCAACTAAGAAAGCCCTGCCATTGAGTCTTATCTTATTGAGTTCGAGTCCCAGATCGTCAACGACGTCTCGCCCTACGATCACCGGATAACTGCCTTGAGTCGTGTTCACAACGGTCGCTAGATTTTGGTGCTGGTTAATCATTTGACTCCGGAAATCCACTGGCTAGCCACGCCTCGGCGATGGCTAGCGCCACCTCGTCATGAGATTTGTGTTCGGTATCAACAGACACAGTCGCCGATGCGTACGCTTCTTCGCGTTCATCAAGCATATTCCGAAGTTTTTCTATCGGAACGTCATCTCCAAGTAATGGCCGGAGAGTTCGTCCACGCTGAGTTGCCGCACTGACCAATCGCTGGTGAATTACCTCAGGACTGGCGCATAGTCGGACAATTAACCCGGACGATTTCATCGTTTCACGGTTAGATATACGAATTGGGACACCACCGCCAGTCGAAACTATTCGACCGCCGCGTTTAGCAACCTCTTCTAGAATTTCAGTCTCAAGATTCCGAAAATACTCTTCACCATTATCTTCGAAGATACGTGGAATTGATTTGCCTGCTCTATCTTCTATTACACCATCCATCTCGACGAACGGCCAACCGAGAAGTTCAGCGACACGCCTGCCTGACCGTGTTTTACCTGTGCCTGAAAGACCAATCAGGTAGATGTTTGGCTTTGGGCTGGTGGGTTCGGTCAATGGCTGTGAATTCTCGCTGATTCTGACTTTGATAGGCTAGCTGTTGCCGAATGTCTGATGTGATTCAACGTAACCAGCATAGTTGCGTTTTATCTCACTGAGCGAATCACCACCAAATTTTTCTAGCATGGCTTCGACCAACACCAAAGCCATCATCGCCTCGCCAACCGGGCACGCTCGTGCCACCTGACAGATGTCGCTTCGGTTGTAGGCAGCTTCAACAATTTCACCGGTATTAATGTCGACAGATTGTAACGGTTTTGTCATCGTCGCAATTGGCTTGATTGCCACGTTGACGACTATCGGATTGCCATTCGACATTCCACCTTCAATACCGCCCGCATGATTTGTGATCTGTCTGAACCTGCGCGGGTCTGATTGATCCGGCTCGATCACATCGTGGACTTCGCTACCCGGCTTTCGAGTGTTCGCAAAACCGGTTCCGATCTCCACACCTTTGACCGCGTTGATGCTCATCATCGCGTAAGCCAGCCGTGCATCGAGTTTTCGATCCCAATGCACATGACTACCGAAGCCTACTGGCGCACCGAAAGCAACGACTTCAAAAACCCCACCGATAGTGGTGCGTTCTTTTTTTGATTTATCGATCGCAGCCTTGAATCTGGAGTCTGCGTCAGCATCAGACGCACGAACCTCGGAAGCCTCTACAGCATTCCAATCTACGTCTACCGTCGCGACCGAACGACCATCCTGATCACCAGTCGCCACTGCTCGTGAGTGGATTGAAATCCCGATTTCTTCAAGTAATCGCCTTGCTATCGAGCCGGCAGCGACTCGAGCGGCTGTTTCACGGGCAGAGGCTCGCTCCAACACGTTGCGAAGATCGTGCTGAACGTATTTCAGCGCTCCAGCGAAATCTGCATGCCCAGGAACGATCTTCGTGTACACCTTTTTATCGACGTCATCTCCAACTTCGGAAACAGACATAGCTTCTGTCCAGTTGACGAAATCACGGTTTTCGATCCACATAGCGATTGGCGAACCGAGAGTGATGCCATGCCGTACTCCTGACCGAATGTCGGCGTGATCCTTCTCGATCTTCATCCGACCACCGGAACCATAGCCCTTTTGCCGACGAGACATCTGTTTTTCGATGTACTCCTCGGTCAATTCCAGACCAGCAGGGATTCCCTCAACAATTACAGTGAGGCCAGGACCATGTGATTCTCCGGCTGTGAGGTATCGAAATGTCGTCATTCGTATAGATTCTCGTTATTTACTAGCGAACAATTGGATTCGCAATTATCCGATCAGATCACGGCGGTACTCATTCACAGAGACCAGCAGTGGCTTTGCAGCCACGATTATATGCAGTTGTAATAAATTACTAGCGTCTAGCCAGATTTCAGAGCATGTTCTATCGCTTTAAACATCGTGCCGACTGGCGCTGTCTGCCCTGTTGCCATCTCGAAACCTTCGATCCCTTGGAACACAAGCATTGTCATGCCACCGGCTGATTCCCCGCCGGCTTCTTCTACCTCTCGTAAGAACTTTGTCATCGGCGGAGCGTAGACAGCGTCGTAGCCGACAGCCTCGGCAGAAATCATGTCGGCCGTCACCGGGGTAGCCAACTCAGCCGGTCCACCAGCCATTCCTAATGACGTGGTGTTCACCAGCAACGTCGCGTACGGAACGTAGTCCGAAAGCTCATCGCGACTTATGCCGATGGCATTCGGTTTGAATCGACCTTCGGAAAAATCTGATGCCAGCGTTCGCGCGTTCTCAATGGTTCTATTGGCGATAGTGAGGCGATTGACCCCGGCGGTTTTAAGTGCATAGACGATGGCACGTGCCGCACCACCAGCTCCAAACACGACTGCGTCAGCTCCATTAGGGTCAAACCCGACTTTTTCCTTTAGCGCCCGTAGGAACCCTGTGCTGTCAGTGTTGTGGCCAATGAGCTGGCCGTCTCGATTGAATATCCAGTTGACGGCTCCAACAGCTTCCGCGGCTTCTGTAAGTTCGTCGACCATCGGTATCACTGCCTGTTTGTACGGCAATGTCACGCAGGCAGCAAGAAAACCGCTTGTCCTGAATGTGCCAATTTTCTCTTCGAGTTCATCTGGCATGACGTCCCATGCCTCAAATGTTTCTTTGATGCCAAGTTCGTCCAGTCCAGCCTGTTGAAATATAGGGGATTTCGTGTGACCAATAGGATGGCCCATCACGCCGATGTTGCTGCTCATAGTTCTCTGATTCCTAAGACGGACTGATTTATTTCGACTGCATGTATGAGTCGAGAATGATTGCGGCAGAGGCTGAGTCTATCTTGCCTCTCGCAACTCCACGTGCTTTGGAGGGCGATTTTCCTGCCTCTCTCAACAACGAATGGGCCTCTACGGTCGTCATTCGTTCATCCCAAACTATCACCGGAAGATCGGTTGTTTTGCGTAGTCTCGCGCAGAACGCGTTAACTTTACGGGCAGCCGGACCCTGTGAACCATCCAACGAAAGCGGTAATCCTACGACTATCCCTCGAGCTTCTTGATCAGTTGCAATTCGAGCGATATTCGTAGCATCCTCAGATCCAACAGCTTTTACCGCGTCGATAGGAGTTGCAATCGTGCCTGTTGGATCACTAATGGCGAGACCTATTCGTGCCTCGCCATAATCGACTCCCAGTAGTCTTCCAGTATCAGTGATAGCTAATTTCCTGATTTGCCATTAAGTGATTCGCGAATAATCTTTTCCGCAGAGGCAAGCGCGTCCGCAAGTTGGTGGGCATTATTACCGCCTGCCTGCGCAACAGACGGACTTCCACCGCCACCACCGCCCATTCTGCTTGCGATTGCCTTGGCGATGTTGCCAGAGTGAATCCCGGCTTTGATCGTGTCGTCAGTTGCCATCACTACAACCATCGGGCGGTCGTCAATAACGCTCCCTAGAACGACCACACCATTGCCGATTTGTTTTTTCAGATGATCGCCCGTCTTTCGAAGGGCACCCGCGTTTGAAGCTGGGACTTCGCTCACCTCAACGTGAATAAAGGTCCCGGCTGCCTCGATATCGAAACTGTTTACTGAGCTGTTGGAACTTCCACCACCTACGCTGGCTCGTAGAAGTTGTTCTTCCAATTGTGCCACTTGCTTTCGCATCTGACTTAGGTCGTTGGCGAGAGCATCTACGCGATTGCTAGCTTCCAATGCCGAAACTCGGAATTTGGAAGCAATTTTGTTGAGTGCGTCAAACCGTTCAAAAATTGCTTGCTCAGAGGCGATCCCAGTGATCGCTTCTAGTCGACGTACTCCAGAACCAATACCTGCCTCAGAAGTTATGACAAACGTGCCAATACCACCGGTGTGATCCATGTGAGTACCGCCACAGAGCTCGTAGCTCCACGGAGCGTCGATCTTGATGGTACGAACTTCGTTGTCATACGTATCTCCGAAGAACGCGAGTGCACCCTCCTCGACGGCTTCTCCATACGTTGTAAAGTGCACTTCAACGTCTCTGTTCAGGCGAATTTTTTCGTTAACCCTGTCCTGAACGGCCTTGATCTGATCACGCGTCAGTGCTTGCATATTCGTGAAGTCGAATCGAAGCCGATCGGGATCTACTACAGAACCGGCCTGACGAATGTGAGAGCCGACGATCTCTCGCAGCGCTGCGTGTACCAGATGAGTTGCAGTGTGATTGCGGCGAATACGTTCTCGTCGCTCTCCGTCGACCACGGCAGTAACGCCGGTGCCTTTACTCAGTGAGCCTGCCGATATCGTCCCATAGTGAACGTTCATGTGACCATAAGGTGCCCTAGTATCGGTAATAATCACTTCTACACCACCACCTGAAACAACTCCTGTGTCACCCACTTGACCCCCGCGAGCCGCATAGAACGGTGTCTCGCCGAGGATCAACTCGACTTCATCACCTTCATTGGCACTGTCGACTAATTCACCGTCTTTGACGATAGCAACGACAGTTGTTGTTGAAACCAATGTTTCGTATCCAGTGAACGCCGTGACTTCGACACCAAGAGATTCATATACGCGGGTCGATTCAGCGTTTCCACCGAACCCACCGGCTGCTCGACCTCGCTCGCGTTGCGCTTCCATCTCTAAGTCAAAACCGCCACGGTCTACACTTAACTCGGATTCACCCGCTACCTCTTCTGTGACTTCGACTGGGTAGCCGTAGGTATCGTACAGAACGAATGCTTCCGTTCCGGAAATACTGTGTCCCCAGCCTGTAATAGCCCCAACATCACCGGACTCAACAAGTTTCTCTAACTCTGAAATAGCTAGGCGAACACCAACTGAATGACCATCGTCTCCTGCAGGTGAATTCAACTTGTTGCCACCTTTGATCAGCTCGGCGGCATCAGGATTGTCGCTCCGGTAATCAATCATTCCTGAAAGCACGAGCACACCAAATTCAAGAGTTCGAGAGAAGCTATTTTCTTCCTGCTCAAGAACGTCTTTGATGAATTCGTAGTTACTGATCAACTCAGGATATGCGGGACCCATATGATCAGAGACTGTTTTTGCGATCGCCGAAAGCATCGGGGTATCCATGCCAAGCTCTCGACCAAACAGCATTCCCCGTCGAATAAGTCGTCGAAGAACGTATCCCCTTCCTGAGTTGCCAGGAATTACACCATCACCAATCAGGAACGAAGCCGACCGTGAATGCTCGGCGATGACTCGAATTGCGCGGTCGGTTTGCTTATCCTCCCCCCACTCTTTCCCTGAAAGTTGCTCAACATGAGCAATCATCGGTCGGAAAACATCGGTCTCATAAACGTTCGGTACACCCTGAAGAACGGCTAACATCCGCTCGAAACCCATTCCTGTGTCGATGTTCTTGGCGGGCAAAACGATGTCGATGCCATCAAGGTCGCGGTAGAACTGAGTAAACACGAGGTTGTATAACTCTACGAAATCGTCATGGTAATTTGGCCCCCATTGACCCTTTCGAATTGGGTCGTTGATCTCGGGGACATCATCCATCGATCCACGATAATAATTGATCTCGGAGCTGGGACCACAGACGCCCTCATCACCTGCAGGACCCCACCAGTTGTCTTCATCCCCAAATCGATAGATTCGATCAGCAGGAATTCCTAATTCTTTCCAGATGTTTTCGGCTTCGTCATCGGTTGTGTAAACGGTGTAGTACAGCCGCTCAGGATCAAGCCCGAATCTATTTGTCAGTAGATCGAGCGCCCAAGCGCACGCTTCCTTTTTGAAATAGTTGCCGAAGCTGAAATTGCCCAACATTTCAAACATCGTGAGGTGCGTGTCATCTCCAACTTCTTCAATGTCAGTCGTACGGAAGCATTTTTGAGACGTTGTAATCCTAGGATGCGGTGGCTCTTTTTCGCCAGAGAAATAAACCTTGAACTGAGCCATACCTGAATTAGTTAGAAGTAGTGTTGGGTCTAAGGCAGGAATCAGCGATGCCGAAGGCATTCGAATGTGATCTTTTCTTTCGAAATACGAAAGGAATGCCTCTCGCAGTTCATCCGCTGTTTTTGGAGGATTGGAGGTCATTTTTCTCCGAACTGCACACAAATTGGTGATTTTAACTAAATCCAATAACTGATTTTAGTTAGGGAGTAATTTGCATGTCAAAGATCATTCGCGTCATCCGAACTTTGACTATGACCAGTTCGAGTGGTTTATTTTTCCCCAGAAAGTACGGAATTACTGTAATTACTCCCCATTGCTGGCGGGGATGAATTTTGGTTCCAACGCTGTAGCCGCCGATTGCCACGGAAATCACGTCTCAGTCGGCGGGGCTGAGGATATTTGCAAATGCGATGCGGTCTTTTGTCCTTGACCCGAAATTCGAGCGTGCACAGAAATATCAGATGATTGTAAGCATCGTGTCATCATTCAAACCAACAATTCCGATTTGCTGTATAAATGGCGAACTCTCAAGCATCCATGAATTACGCTGAGTGATCTAGTCAGTGTCCGACGCATCAGCAAGTAGTGTGAGCGACTTGGTGTCGTTACTGACATCGGTGATCCGCGATGCTGTCGCCATTGCTATCTCTGATAGTAGTTCTTCTCGCCGCTCCGGGGTCATCAATTCGTTATCTCGACTGCCGACTGAAGTGGCTGCATTCGGTTTCGGAGACGGTTGTGTACGCGGAGTGGGTGATTCGCTTTTTTGCGTTGTCTGTCCGGTCCTGGGTACAGTGACTTTGTGTACCGGTTCTGTGGCAACTTCAGCTCTGAACGGTGGTTGTGCTTCACCCCAGTAAACAGTCTGGTGTGGAAACGGAATCTCAATCCCTTCGACATCAAAACGAATCTTGATGCGTTTTCGCATCTCACCCATGATTTCCCACTGCTTCATTGGCTTGCAGTCGCCCAACACCTTGAAAGTAATTGCAGAATCGTCAAAAGAGTTTAACCGGAGAACTTGCGGTGGCGTGATTAGCATGAGGCCATAATACGGATCTGCTGCGATATCGTCGCCGATTTCGTTCAGCACCATGATCACTCGATCAACGTCTTCCTTGTACGCAACTCCGATATCTAGATTCACACGTGACCAGTACTTCGTCTTGTTGGAAGCCACGGTTATTTCACCGTTGGGAATCACGTGAACCTGACCATCGATATCTCGAAGCACTGTTCGCCTTAGGTTGATTGACTCGACGAGTCCTGACATCCCGGCGACTGTGACAACATCGCCGGTCCGATACTGGTTTTCGGCAAGGATGAATACACCGGCTATTAGGTCCCGCACAAGATATTGAGCTCCGAACCCAACAGCGATACCAGCGATGCCGAATCCGCCGAGAACGGGCCCGATCGGAACGGAAAGTTCTGTTAGCACCATGAACATTGCCGAGACGTAGATAAGCGCTACAGTCACTCCAACAAAAACGCTAGAGAGCGTCTGCGATCGCTTTAATACCTCGTCATGATCAGCGGTTGAAGCCTGACCAAGCATGATTGATGACATCGCACGGGGTATTACGCGCCGCGTAACTCTGGTTGCAACCCAACTCATGAACAGGATTAGAACAATACGTAGTCCATCGGTTGCCAGCCAGTTACCCGCGGATGAACCTACATCTTTGAGATAGTCGACTGCCGGGTCGATGTTGCTTCCGAGGACATGGAGGATTCCAAGTATCGCTGCAATAGCAATTACAGCCGTGACCAGAATATTAGATATCCACGAATCTGCGGCCTGTACAGCCATGCCTACATCTGCAGTCGCTTCGTGTTGGTCCAACCCACGTATCGCTTGGCGTATGCCGCGCTGTAATAAATTACGAACAAGCCACCATACCAATACGGCACCAATTGCAATGAGAAATGCCCACAAACCGCCGTCTGCCAGCCACGCCATGAAGCTGCCTTCGGAAGGGTGTCCTAAAAAAGTATCGAGGAAAGAATCGCCCATAGTCTTGTTCATCAGTCGTGTTAAGCGTCGAAAAATCACTAGCGACACTGGTGTTTAGTCAGTTGCTACCCCACAGACGATACAGATCGAAGCACACCTCGATCTTGTCAGGTGTTACTTCCCTCTACTTTCCCAGAGAGTGATGTAGGGACCACTCTTCCCTGAAATGAGACCGGTCAGATCATGTTTGGTGAGGTCTCGAATCGCTGATCGTTCTTTCTCAATCAATGTGAATAGCTGTTCATTCAACTGCTCGATTGCATGAGGCGGAAGTTTATTCCCAAACAACTCCTGTGTAGCTTCCTGTAGTTGGACGATCTCAAATCCGAGCAATGATCCAGTAAAAAACAGAACCCCTACCGAGCCCCTAGGATCGTTTGACCCTTCGGCGACGTTTATACCTATCTCGGCGATGATCCTTTTTAGTGAATTTGCTCTGACCACCGCTTCGACTTGTTGAGGAAGCGCCATCAGCTCAAGAAATCCCATGTCGTGTCTGCGCAATAATTTTGAGAAATCGAGCTCGACTTTCGAGTAAAAATCTTCTCCAAGGACATTCGATATCGACAAACTCAGTACTACAGGCCCACCAAGGAGATTTTCTCGGGCGTCGATGGCAATAAACTCGCGTAAGTGAGGAAATATGCACAGCGTTATGTCGATGTTCCCACGGTCTGAATCAAACATCGCTAAATACTAGTCTTAGCGGAAGCCCAGTATCTGCTTCACTCGCTGGAAAATGCTTGTTTTTTCGCCTCGACGAGCCTGATGCCAACTTTTTTCCGCAGAAGCGACCCTGCCCAGATTCGAACCCCGTCGCTTCATCACGTCTCGAATCTCTCGGTCTTCGCTCTTGTCCAACCAAAACCCAGCATCGCTCGAACAGGATTCGATTTCAAGGTTGTAGCCCCGGTACCGGAATCTAACCATTTTTTCACCACAGTGCGGGCAAAGGTGATCAACTACCCGTTTGCCGTACTGCCTCTGGCCTTTGACAATATCGTCGTTAGCTGCGTTGTCTTCGAGCGATTCGAGTGCTGCGGTCGTAATCCAGATGCCATCACACCGGTTGCACTGAGCCGATTCCTCGCCCGCTGTTTTAGAAACATGGAGGTTAGTCTGATCTACTGGGCATGTAAGTTGTGGCAAAACGATCGGTCCTTCGAAAATATGAAGCGATATTCAATTGTACGAATCGCAGCTTGGGTATGTTTTCTTGACGTCATCTCAATAGTTAGTTCGGATCAAGCGTTGAGTATGGTTCTGAACCATCGAATGAATATCTGAAGTCACAGTGTGCCGCCCCTGCATTACCGTCTGCGTTCGAACTAATTTCACTCTAGGATTAAATCCGGCACAAAATTCAAAATCACGTGTACATGAAAAAATATCGCCTAAATCACCGTACCCAAGTGCTCTGTACATCTCAACGTACTTGCACCGAGTCACATCGAACGAATATCGAGTTTGGTTACTTTCTATAATCTCAAACTCAAGCGCACCATGCCTACGCCACGCATCCTTATTCGCAGCGTAGTCTTCTAGTCCATTCGAGCCGATGTCTTTGGCAAACTGTGCACCATGCTCTATCGCGAGTTTCGTGATAGTTGTTCGGGCGATCTCGTTGGTGCGCTCGACCCCTATTTCTTCTTGGAATGCCCGAAGCATCGGACCGAGAACCATCACCTCGACATGCCGACGATCTAAAACGTCCATCTGACTCGGATCAAATGCCATATAGGTTTCCTTTAACTATCGGTCGCTTCAATGATTGTCAAATTATTGAAGCGAGATACTCATAGCAACCGCTCCACCACCTGCGTGGCAAATGACAGCAAGCCCTTCTCTACCGCGAGTGGCTTTAAGACCGTACATCAAGGTGACAAGAATTCTGGCTCCGCTTGCTCCGATCGGATGCCCAAGTGCGATCGCACCACCTCTAATGTTCACGCGATTCCAATCCCAATTGAGCGCTTTGCCGTTTGCGAGCACCTGAGCCGCAAACGCTTCGTTAACCTCGATTTGATCGAATTCCCCTAGTGACTGCCCAGTTTTGTTCAGCAGCTTGGTAACGGCGATATGAGGTGCGTCAAACAACATTCCAGGCTCGTTGGCAGCATGGGCATATCCGGTAATTCTGGCGACAGGCCCGTCGGAAGTATTCGAGGCGGATTGCTCATTCGTGACCACTACAGCGGCGGCACCATCGCTGATAGATGAGGCGTTTCCTGCTGTTACCGTAGTTCCGGGTGGGAAAATTGCCGGCAAAACGGCAAGACCATCTAGTGTGGTGTTCGCACGCGGCCCTTCATCGGTGTCAACGAGGGTTACCTGTCCTCGCCTACCGATCACTCTAACCGGGGTGATTTCGTTACTGAAATAACCTTCGGCTGAAGCAGTCGAGGCGAGTCGGTGGCTGCGCTCGGAAAACAAATCTTGTTCATCACGGGTAACACCGTATTTCTCGCTTATCGCCTCTGCTGATCCACCCATATGCCGGTTCTCAAATGGGCACCATAGTCCATCGTGGATCATAGAGTCGATAAGTTTTGTGTCGCCCAGCCGTTTGCCAGTTCGGCTGTTGACCAAAAGGTGAGGGGCGGCACTCATGTTTTCCATACCACCCGCAATGACGTTAGATGCCTCGCCGAGTTGGATCGACTGAGCTGCCAGCACGATAGCTTGCATTCCAGAGGCACATGCTTTGTTGATAGTCAGCGCTGAAACCGAATTAGGTATACCGGCATTTATCGCCGCTTGTCTGGCAGGAGTTTGCCCGAGTCCAGCCGACAACATATTCCCAATGATGGTGTACTCGACCTCATCGCTCGACAATCCTGATCGATCAATCGCTGCCTTTATAGCCGTTGCGCCCAGATCAGTCGCAGCAGTGCCGGATAGATTGCCCTGGAAATTTCCGATGGGCGTTCGTGCTGCACCGGTAATAAACACTTCGCCCTTGAGCGTATTGATCATTGAAATGCTTCCTGATGTCTTGCCTATGAAGATGTTGTGCCGAGTATAAATCGGCTGGAGTAGTTGCGGTGATTCAGGCAGTGACTACTCGCACAGTCGGACCATCAGCTGTAAGCGCAATTTCACCGCGCTTCAAGGCGATGGCGTCGGCACCATAAATTTCCCGACGCCAGCCGCTGAGTGTCCGGATATCTGGCTCTTCTTCCGTAGCAATCCGGTCGAGTTCTTTCCTGTTGGCAATCAATTGTGCTGCAACACCATTCTCGTCGCTTCGAAGTTTGAGCAACGTTTGCAAAAGAGCCACAAGTGTCTCATGACCACGCAGGGGCGGATTGCCCTTTTCAGGATCTGGACACTCGTCGTCGGGAAGCTCAAGTCCTACTTTTACGGCGTCGAGGAGGGCCTCCCCGTCCCGCCCGTGAGCGAAACGTTCGTTGATTCCTCTTACCCGTTCAAGCGCAGCCGATGTTTGTGGTGAGTTCATCGCTATTTCAGCTAGCGCTTCGTCTCTACACACCCAACCTTTTGGAATATTGCGTGTCTGAGCGCTAATTTCTCGCCATTCCGTAATTTCTCTAAGCACGGCCAAAGCACGTCTCGTAGGTCGGCGAAGCCTAACTTTTCGCCAGAGATCACGGGGCTCGATGTTGTACAAATCCAGATCACGAAGATGCCCCATCTCTTCGTGCGCCCAATTGGCACGCCCCGAAACATTGAGCTGCTCAAAGAGTCTGTCGTACACGTCGACAAGGTGAGTCACGTCACCGATTGCGTATTCCACCTGATTGTCTGTAAGCGGCCGTCGCGTCCAGTCGGTCATTTGTGACCTTTTGTCGATCGACTCTCCAACTATTTGCTGAACTAAAGTGGCATATGCGGGTTGATCTCCGTACCCGCTGACCATTGCAGCGATCTGTGTGTCGAATACCGGTTCGACCAAGGTACCACTGGCGTTGAACATGATCTGCATATCTTGGCTTGCAGAGTGAAATACCTTCAACACCGATGTGTTTTTCATCAGATCGTGTACCGGCTGAAGATTGATACCGGTTGCCAGCGGGTCGATAGCAACCGCCTCAGAGCGCGTCGCTATTTGGATCAAGCAAAGAACAGGCCAGTAGGTCTTCTCTCGAACGAATTCAGTGTCGACAGTAACGAACTCAGATTTGGCGGCACGAGCGCAGAAATCATAGACATCAGTGGAATTAGTAATAAGCACATGTTGGGTATACACCAGCCCGAAAGTTCTCGCCATTACAATTGGGAGTTCAAGCGGTCAGTCTTGGCCTGTACTGGAGAGCCTCTGCCACGTGAGCCGTCAGAATCTCCGGTGAATCAGCGAGATCGGCGATGGTTCTGGCAACTTTTGAAACTCTGTGGAGGCCGCGTGCAGAAAGACTTAGTTGCTTCATTGCCATTTGCATCAACGACCTTGCAGAGTCGTCTACTGCACAGTAGTTCCATACCTCGACTGGTCCCATATCTGAATTTGAAATAAGACCTGAATCGCCAAACCTTCGGTGCTGGATTGCAATTGCTCGAGAAATCCTCTCACGTACTATGTCTGAGTTTTCCGGAGAAGGTGGAGTGTTCAATTTCTCATAAGCTACGCGTGGCACATCTACAAATATGTCGAATCTATCGAGTAACGGTCCCGAGATTCTTCTTTGGTACCTGCTCACCGCACTTGATGAACATGTGCACTGCTGTTCAGTGTCTCCGCTGTATCCGCACGGGCAAGGGTTCATTGCTGCGACCAACATAAAAATTCGCTGGGTAGGTGGTTGTTCCCTGCGCCCGGCTGATAGTGACCACTTTGTCTTCGATCGGTTGCCTTAGCACTTCCAACGAAGCATGCCCAAATTCGGGTAATTCATCGAGGAAAAGAACACCACGATGGCTCAACGTTATTTCGCCTGGACGTGGATTCGCCCCACCACCGACCAATCCGGCATTTGAGATCGTGTAATGAGGAGCCCGAAATGGCCGTTCGCTGATCATCGGTTTGCCGACAGGAAGATGACCCGCAACGGAGTAAATCGTAGTTACGTCCAGAGCCTCATCTGGTGTCATCGACGGAAGTATTGACGGCAAACTCTTCGCGAGCAAAGTCTTGCCCGAACCAGGAGGCCCTGCCATTAGTAGATTGTGCCCACCTGCTGCCGCAACTTCGATTGCACGTTTGGCGTGCTCCTGTCCTCGAACATCAGAGATATCCGGACCTACAGGTTTATTGGCTCGGTATTCGCTCAGGTTAACAGGTTCACTAACCGGTTCGATTTTCCGTTCAGACCGCAGGTAGGCGATCATTTCAGCGAGGTTCGCAACTGGAAAGACTTCGATGCCATGAACGAGTGCTGCCTCATCGGCATTGAGGCTGGGAACAAAAGCACGCGTAAAGCCTTGGCGTTTTCCTACAGCAACCATTGGCAAAATACCCTGTGTTGCTCTCAATGATCCGTCGAGCGCCAGTTCCCCGAGCAGGATTGACTTGGAGTCGAGTTCAGGCACCTGGCCAGTACTTATCAGAATTCCAATTGCGATAGGTAAGTCATACGCAGGTCCAGATTTACGAACATCAGCAGGTGCGAGGTTCACTGCTATCCGACGCATAGGAAATTCAACCCCTGAATTTCTGATTGCCGCCCGCACTCTTTCTTTCGATTCCTGTACAGCTGTATCTGCCAAACCGACAATGTGAAATGCGGGCAGTCCTGGTGCTATATCGACCTCAGTCTCGACGAGAACACCATCGAGCCCAACTAGGGCACAAGTACGAGTTTTTGCAAGCATCGCAACAGCTCCTCAACGAATCTCACGGTTATAGGTAATTTCCTATGTCCGAAGAGCATGTTAGGAGACAGTTCGTGCAAGACGAAATCGGAATGTCAATCTCGATCAGCAAACCATATTCACACCATGTGTAAACCAGATATCGCGCCTAATTGAGAGAGATTGTCAGAGTATTAGTACAAAGAAATGTCCGTTAATCGTTCGTGTCCCGACCATGAACGTGGACGGAATACGAAAGTATAGGAATAAACCATGCCGACGATTCTTGTCGTTGACGACCATGAAGAGATACGAGAAGCATTAGCTGAAATTCTCGAAGAAGAAGGTCACAAGATACTTCAGGCCGGAGACGGTTTACAGGCTCTTGAAATGATCGCATCTTCACGTCCTGATGTTGTATTGCTTGATATTGCAATGCCCGGAATGGATGGGCTAGAGACGTTGCGACGGTTGAAGGAACAGCCTGAGTGTTCCGCTTTGCCAGTGATAATGGTTACCGCTCAAGGTGATCGCCAGAACATGGTGAAAGCGGTTCAACTTGGTGTCCGTGATTACATAACAAAACCGTGGGAACCTGGCGAAGTTGAGATGTGCGTCAATTGGGCGCTTAAGGCTGCCAATGTTGCGACCACTCATCAAGGGGCAACTCAGCTCGCTCAGTCCGCGTAGGCAACTCACCGAATCTAACTGAAATTCTCCGTTTACGACGGGGGAATTCGTTTGCCTCACAGCTTTGATAACACCATAAAGAACCGTACACCGTACGTTCGCGTCTAGAATGGTAGAAACTGATCATCAACTGAGCAAAGTGAACGATTTATCGTGGACGAACAGACCTATAGAGGTCGAAAACACCCGCCCTACTGCACCTGTGCCATGTGTACAGCTAATCGTTTGAAGCGAAATACAGTGTCAGGGCCGAATAAATTGGTCGCACGGATTTTGCGGCTAATACGATTGAGACAATGATTTTTAGAGGCTGTCGGTTCCGTAGAACTTCCCCCACGCCCAACCTATCCCCAGTCCGATCAGAACAGAAAACGGGATACCAATCAAAAGGCTGACTAATGCGACGTCTTTGACATTTGTTTCTGCCGAATCGAACTGCAGCAGCGAAATGATGAGAAATACGATTCCCATCACGAATCCCAGACCAGCGCCCATTAATGCCGGTTTGCTAAATCTCAACTAAGTCAATCTCCTGTACTCATTTGCAGCCCGATCAACCTGCGTTATACGTTTCGTAGGCATTCTCGCATGGATTTCCGTTCGCGATGTGCATTCGACGTTCGCTAGGTTCAAGGATGATCGAGATGACAGTGCGTTGCCAACCGGTGTTTTGGTCAGCGTTTGGATGTCGACAGATCGAAGTTGGGAAACCATCGTGGTCAGATAATAGATTTTTTGCATGATCGAGTGATATTTGCCCTATCACCAGTTGTTTAGACAACAACGTCTGGCCACGATCTCTCCTTTCGAATGACTGACCGTAAATACGATCAGCGAAATCCGCGTTATGTGACTCAAACACTGGGTGAACACAATGATTCGTGTGGATCAGTATTCCCTCCGAATCAGATCTTACCGATTCAACAGATTCCGGAGTGACTTCCAAGTTGAGCGGTCCCTCATCTGTAATCATCGCTGCATTCGCCGTGAGCGCACGCGGAGCGGATTTCACAGCTCTTACTGCGTCTGCAGTCGATCCTGACTCGAGGATGGCTCGAACAAAAAAATACCAAGGCATACCCGATGCATCCGATGGTCCGTTCAGGGCGTTCATACAAATTCCGATGCCAGCCGAGTTGAATCCCATATATGCGACCAATCCTGGCTGCATCCATGAAGTGAACGGCGTCTTGCGAGTTCCTTTTCTCGTAATTACAGCCGATAACGGTGCCATTGCCGGATCGTTGTCCCAGTTTTGCCCTGCAAATCCCTTCCCAGATCCGGACGATTCGGCGGAGATCATGATCGACGTACAGCCTTCCGAAGTGTCGCCCAGCATGTTTCTGGCATTCAACACCATCAGGCGTTCGACAGGTACGCCAGAGGCCTGAGCTGTGCCATACAGTTCAGCGAGGGAGTCAGGAAAGAACTCTTTGACTCTGGCGAAACTCAGGCTCGCTACTATCTCTGCTCGTTCCCATGAGATCTGTTGTTGCGTTCCCTTGTTGAAGCGTTCAAGTACAAGATCAGACACATCGACTATCTGCTGCCGAAAGTGTTCACCGATTTGGTGACCCATTTCAATGGGTGACCCTGAAACCACTAATTCAGGAAATCGCTTGCTGGTGTTTGAGGTCATATCCTTGTTTCGAATCTTTCCGTCCATCCGAATCAGGTGTACTGACACTAATTGACATCAAAATACCACAGGGTTGTTTGCTAGACTCGCCGCCTCTCAAGATTTCTTTAACTAATTATGGGGACAAATAGTGATGAGTACTGACCAAGGGAATGGCAAAATTCTTCGTTCCGCCGAATGGTTTGGCACAAGGGATCTTGAAGGATTCCTGCATCGCTCAGGTCTGAAAAATCAGGGCTGGTCCGAAAAGTCTTTTGCTGGTCGCCCTGTGATAGGAATTGCTAATTCATGGTCAGAAGCGACTCATTGCAATGCTCACTTGCGTGGCCTTGCAGAGCATGTGAAGCGCGGTGTTCTAGCCGCAGGCGGTTTTCCGATTGAATTTCCAACGATTTCTCTCGGCGAATTCTTCCTCTCTCCAACTTCAATGTTCTGCCGAAATCTAATGTCGATGGATGTCGAGGAGATGATCCGCGGTCTTCCGATCGATGGCGTCGTTCTACTTTCTGGGTGCGATAAAACTACCCCTGCAATGCTCATGGGAGCGGCTTCAGCTGATGTGCCAGCCATCGTTCTTACCGGTGGACCACAGTTAAAGGGCAATTGGAAGGGTGAAGAACTTGGATCGTGCACTGACTGCCGGCGTTACTGGTCAGAGCTACGAGCTGGAACAATCACTCAGGCCGACTACGATTCAATGGAAGCGGCCATCTACCGTTCGCCTGGTCACTGCATGGTCATGGGTACGGCATCGACAATGGGCGCAATTGTCGAGACACTCGGCATGTGCCTCCCGGGTGGAGCTGCTGTTCCAGGTGCCGACTCGCGAAGAAAAGTCATGGCCGAAGACTCAGGGCGAGCCGCTGTCAATCTGGTCCAAAAAGGTATTCGCCCTTCCGACATCCTTACCCCCACCGCTTTTGACAATGCCATTCGGATCCTGCTTGCGTCCGGAGGTTCTACCAACGCCATCATTCACCTAACGGCTATTGCAGGTCGGGCAGGTATCAAGCTGCCACTTGAACGATTCAACGAGTTATCCGAAACCACACCGGTAATCGTTAATCTCAAACCTGGCGGAAAGTACCTGATGGAAGATTTGTTTTATGCCGGTGGTGTCGGAGCTGTTCTCAAAAAAATGTCTGGCCTCCTCAACCTCGATTGCCTTACGGTTACAGGTGACACACTCGGAGAAAATATCATCGACGCTGAATGCTACAACGACGATGTAGTGCTCTCACCGGAAAACCCTCTAGCGAAAGAAGGCGGTCTAACTGTTCTGAAAGGCTCACTCGCTCCAGACGGCGCGGTGATCAAACACATCGCAGCCTCTCCAGAGCTACTGAAGCATACAGGCAGGGCAGTCGTGTTCGAGAATCCCCTCGATCTGAAGAATCGTATCGATGATCCTGACCTCGATGTGACCAAAAACGACATTCTCGTCATGAAGGGTGCCGGACCCGTGGGCGGTCCTGGTATGCCAGAGGCCGGATTCCTGCCACTGCCGAAGAAGCTTTTGGCTCAGGGTGTGAGAGACATGGTGCGAATATCCGATGCTCGAATGAGCGGCACGGCATTCGGAACTATCGTGCTCCACGTTTCTCCAGAATCGACGATTGGCGGACCGCTGGCCCTCGTTCAATCCGGCGACATGATCACACTCGATGTGAAAGCGAAAATACTTGATCTCAATGTTGACGCAGTCGAACTCGAAAGACGCCGTGCGAATCTGCCTACACCTCTGGTCGATGGTGGCTTTTCAAGAGGCTACGGAAAAATGTACTCGCAGCACATCACGCAAGCACAAGATGGCTGCGACTTCGATTTCTTGATCGGCAGAACACCAGTCGAAACCCACATAGAAGTTGCAGGTCACAATGCTGGCTTCCACACTGGCTGATCTCACTAGGGTGATCATTTAGTCAGGTGTCGGTGCGTTGTCGGGTATGAGCCCGGCCGAACGCATGTCACTCCATACTGCGGCAGGAATTTTCTGCTGCACCACGGCGATGTTTTGCTCTAACTCGGTAATCGACTGAGCACCTGGAACTGCCGTGGCGATTGCTGGGTGGGCGAGCACGAATTGAAGTGCGGCGGCTTTTAGGTCAACTTCGTGTGCGTTACATATTTCAGTCAACTTGCGAGCCTGAGCAACCAAGTCACTCGAGGCCTGCTTGTAGTCGAACGTGACGGGAGAAGAAAGATCTCGTGCCAAAATGCCTGAGTTGTACGGTCCGCCAACGGTGATCTTCACGTCTCGTTCGATACAAGCAGGTAGGAACTCATCTAGTCCAGAGTGATCCAGCAGCGTATAGCGGCCAGCAAGAAGAATAATGTCGAGGTCAAACCGCTTAATGAATAGAAGGGGCATCTGCCATTCGTTCATTCCGCATCCTATCGCCTTGATCATCCCCTGCTCTCGAAGTTCGATCAACGCAGGAAAAGCCTCGTTCAGGGTCTGTTCTTCACCGTAAGCTTCAACGTCAGGATCGTGAACGTAAATGATTTCTATGCTGTCTAGATTCAGTCGGTTCAGGCTTTCTTCGATCGAACGATGTACGTCGTCGCGGGTCCACGAATTCACCGACACAAGTTCGCCAAGGCCGTCGGGATCATCTTCCACAGACACCCCACCGCGCACAGGATTAAGAACGCGACCAACCTTAGTGGAAACCACGAACGATTCACGGTCTGCCGAGGCATAAGCCGATTGTCCGAGTCGAGCCTCTGCTCGCCCTATTCCGTACAGCGGAGCTGTATCGACATACGAGATGCCAAGCTCTTGAGCACGGTTGATGATGCGAACCGCTTCATCGTGGGCTGTGCCGCCGTACAAGCCATCTCCAAGAATCATCCCGCTTAGAGGCGCTGTACCAAGACCGAGTCTTGGTACAGACACCCCTGTGTTCCCAATTCGAACTTTCTGAAATGGATCCATATAGATGAATTGTCCTCTTGTCTGCCGTTTAACACGGGGCTGGAGACTACTTAGACACTAGTGCGGCAATTGCGTCACCGACGCCTTCTGTAGTCGAAAAACCACCTAAGTCAGGAGTGAGAATTTCGCCCTGTTCCAGCAACTGCAGAACTGCGGCATCGACATCCGCGGCGGCTGCGTCTTCTCCGAGGTGGCGAAGCATCATAGCTCCAGTAAGGATTTGTGCCATTGGATTGGCAACCCCCATACCTGCGATGTCTGGGGCTGAGCCATGAGTAGGTTCGAACATCGACGGGACTGAAGTATCTGGATTGATGTTAGCACTCGATGCCAACCCCATACTTCCGCTGATGATGGCTCCTATGTCGGTGATGATGTCGCCGAACAGATTTGGAGCAACGATAACGTCGAACATTTCAGGACGGCGAACTAGATCCATGCATGCAGCATCGATCAGCAACGAGGTTGTGTCGATGTCGGAGTACTCCTCAGCAACCTCAGCAAACGTACGATCCCAGATGGTCATGTACCCGAGAGCGTTCGACTTAGTGATCGAGGTGACATGGTTTTTCTTTCCACGCTTACGAGCCAAATCGAACGCATAGCGAATCGCTCGCTCACAGCCTCTCCGTGTGTAGACTGCTGTTTGCACAGCGACCTCATTTGGGGTTTGGTGGTATGCAAACCCACCGATGTTCAAGTACTCCCCTTCAGTGTTCTCTCGGATCACCGTAAGGTCGATGTCATACGGTTTTTTGCCAGAAAGCGGAGATTCGACACCCGGGTACAGCACGGACGGTCGCAGGCAGATGTACTGGTCGAATCGGCGACGAATTGGTAGCAGCAAACCGTCGAGAGTGATGTTGTCTTGAATTTTCGGATGCCCTACTGCCCCAAGGAAAACTGCTTTGAACTCTTCAAGCGTCTTCAAAGCAGTCGATGGCATCATCTCACCGTGCTCAAAGTAGTAGTCAGAACTCCATGGAAACTCGGTGTAGTCCCAGCTGATTCCGTACTTGGGTGCGAGGGCGTCGAGAACTTTCATACCTTCGTTCACAACGTCGACACCGATTCCGTCACCTTTGATTATCGCGATCTTATGAGTTGCCATACAAGTGAGTTCCTATTTTTCTATAAACGCATGAGAGAGATAACGACCTATATTCGTTACGAACAGTCAGCCGTCGCGAGCTTTTGAATAATTCAGGCTATTTTGAACGTTCTTCTACAATTTCGAGCACAGCCGAAATATCGTGTTCGTTCTTGTCGTGATCCATCATCATCTGGAACATTTCTAAAGCCTTTGCTGCTAGCTCAAGTGAAAGACCTTCGTCCTGTGCCAGTTGATCGATTATTCCCAGATCTTTGTAAATTAGACGCAGCGGTGCAGCAGAGTTCGGGAAGTCTCGAGCTGCTGTGATCGGAGCGTTCCGCTCAACCATGGTGCTCCCCCCCCAACTAACGCCGAGAAGATCAGCAGCAATTTGGATATTCACACCAGCTGAGTTGGCTAGGGCAAACGCCTCTGCTGCTGCTACAGAGTGGACACCGACGAGCAATTGATTGATCAGCTTCATTGCTGTGCCAGCGCCGGTTGGTCCCATTAATTTTATATTGGCGCCCATCTTGGCAAAATACTCATGCACCAATTCGAAAGCTTCTTCGGACCCACCTACCATGATCGTGAGTGTCCCTGCTGCAGCCCCACCAGGACCACCCGAAATTGGCGCGTCGAGGAAATGAGCTCCTTTTGCCTCTGCTGCCTCTGCGCACTCGCGAGATGTGGCGATGTCGACGGTTCCATGGTCGACAATGACCTGACCCGGTCGTACGTTTGCGATGACCCCATCGTCTCCGAGAAGTAAATCACGGGAAGTTTTCACGTCTGGCAGGCACACAAGCACAGTATCGACTTTCTTGGTGAGATCTGCGACAGAAGTAGCACCTTTAGCCCCGCGATGAACCATCGCTTCAATCTTGGATTGAGTTCTTGTGAAGACAGTGAGATCAGCACCCTTCTCGAGAAGGTTGTTGACCATACCTTGCCCCATGTACCCAAGACCGACAAACCCGACTGACATTATTTATATTCCTTCGTATCCGATCTGTAAGCACAGCGATTATAGCCGCAACAGGATGGTCTCTTACTTTGAATGGTCGATTATTGCTAAAAAAAGTTGGTAACAAAAAAGGTGCTGGATCATTCCGGCACCTTTTTCTATTACCTCGTACTGTTGGCCTCTAGTCGAGTTGACGCAGTCTCGGATCGAGACGATCACGCAACCAGTCACCGAAGAAATTCAGCGCCATCACGACCAAGAAGATTGCGAATCCAGGCCAGAACGAAATCCACCATGCTTCTTCAATGAACTGTCGGCCATCGCTCACACTCTTACCCCAAGCTGGAATTGGATCTGGAATACCGGCTCCGAGGAACGAGAGTGTCGACTCAGTCAAAATCAACTGGCCAACTCGGAGTGATGCAACAACAAGAATAGTGCTGTATGTTCCTGGCAAGATGTGCTTGAACATAATCCGTAACGAAGAAGCACCTGCGACTTTGGCTGCATACACATATTCCTGCCCACGAATTCTCAATACGTCAGCACGAACTTGGCGAACGAACGCGGTCCAAGCCACAAGGGTAATCAAGAATATGACAACACCCTCAGCGGCTCCTCCTGATGTTAGGAATAGTTGAGCAATTACCAACGCGATCAAAATGAATGGCAGTGCTAACCACACATCCACCAACCGCATTAGGATCTCATCTGTCCAACCGCCAAAGTAACCAGCTAAGATCCCAAGCAGCGATCCAATGATGATGCCTGACGTGAGCGCAAAAGCGGTCACCTTCAGAGAAATTCTTGCACCGTAAATAACTCGAGAAAGTACGTCACGACCTAAGTTATCTGCACCGAGAATGTACACCGAGCGAGAGAACGTGTTCTTCTTCGCCCGACTGAATGCAGATTTTTCTTTCGTTATCGTTAAATCGTAGTCAGCTGGATTAGGCGGACTATTAAACTCTGGCCTTGCTGCGCCCCACGTTGGTGGGTAATTTCGGAACGAAAGTGACTGAGAAATAGGATCTGCCGGTGCTAATTGCGGAGCAAATATACCCGTAATCAACAACACAGTCATGATAAACAGCGGAACTAGTGGCCAGCGGCGCAAAAAATAAATGGCCTGAGAAACTGCAGAACGTCCGGAAACCTTCCGCATCTCAGTATTTTTTGCCGCTACCTTCGAGCCGTCGTTGGTTTGAATGTCAGCCTGTTGAGCCATATGCCTACACTAAGAACTAATTGTCTTTACTAATTTGGACAGCGGTTAGTCGTACCGAATTCTCGGGTCGATGTACGCATACAAAAGATCGGTGATAAAAGTCATGCCCACGAAGAGGATCGTGAAAAAGAACACCACTCCCTGAAGGACAGGAAAGTCGTTGTTGTTCACTGCAGTAATCGCCATCTGGCCCATGCCTGGCCAAGCGAAAATAGTTTCCACTAGTACAGAACCGGTCAAGAAATAAGTAAGTCCCAACGTCATACCCGTCAAAGGCTGGATAAAAGCGTTTTTGAAAGCGTGCTTCCAAATCACCTTATTGTTTCCAACACCTTTAGCACGCGCCAAACGCACATACTCCGAATCGAGTACCTCGAGCATCGCTGTTCGAGTAATCCTCATGTAGAACGCAAATCCCCCTGATGCCAACGTAATCGTTGGCAAAATTAAGAATTTGACATCCCAAAAACCTTCGCCTTTTAGGCCGGCAGGGAATATTTGCCATCTGACGGCAAATAGCATTATTAACACAAGCCCCAGCCAGAACTGCGGCACTGCCTGTCCCAACAGCGCAAAGAATCTACCCAGATAATCCCAAACACTCCCTCGTTTCACAGCAGAAAGAACTCCTAGCGGGATTCCAATTGCAAACGACAGAATAAATGCGGTAATTCCCAAGTGGAGCGTGGTTGGGAGTCGTTGAGTGACTACGCGGAACACTGGCTTGCGGTCTCGGATCGTTTCACCCATGTCGCCTTTTAGTGTACGACCAAGCCACAGAGCGTACTGAACCGGCACTGGGCGATCAAGAGCCAGACGCTTACGTAACGCCGCTTCGCTCTCCTGAGTTAAACCATAGCCAGACGTCGCGTATAGCAGCAATGGGTCTCCTGATGCTCGTGAAAGCAGGAATACAGCCAATGTCGCTACGACAATACTGACCAACGAAAACACAAATCTACGAATAATAAAACGCCGCATGGATTCCCTTATGAATCTCACAAGTTAGGTATCAGTTGAAAGAACTAGGGGAGGTTACCATACTTGAGCGAATATTCCTCTCAAATAACGCCATATACACCACTGATCTTTATGCATTTCAGAGAACATTTCTCACTTTAAATGTGAAGGGGTTCACCAAGAGGTGAACCCCTTCACAGATTTCACGTTAACCGCTTCAAACAGTCAACTCGATCTTTCACTCGAACTACTTGAGTTCGATGCTCCAGACTGAGTTCAGGTTCACAGCAGCTGCAGTTTCCATCTCGAAGCTCTTTACTTTCTTGTTGTTGAAGTAGAAAGCGTCAGGGACACCTACAACACCAGGCTGTAGAGTCTGGTCGTAAACGTACTGGAGGTATTCGGTAGCTGCTGCAGTTGCCGTGGCAGTGTCAGGAGCCTCCGCCATTCGCTGGTAAAGATCCAGGATGACTGGCGATTCGAAACCACAAGCGAAACCACCACGTGTCAGGGAAGTCTGAACTAGGCCCTTAGGGAAGTGCCATGGGTTAGACGCCCGACCTTTGTCACATGAGGTGATCCATGGGTGGGTGTTTGCTCGACCAACAACAGTAGGTCGGAAGGTCTGGTACGAGAACTTCAGTGAGAAAGTTGTAAGACCGAGGTCTGACCAGAAGCCAGCAACAGCATCAGCAACTTCACCAGTGACAGATGCGCCACCACCTAGTTCTGGACCGGCGTAAACAGATACCTCAAAGGCGTAGTCGCCAAGAGGTCCGTCTTTCGGTGCAGAGCCGTGCTGGTAGTCATTGTCAACACTCAGGATCAAACGAGTTGCCTCGTCTGGGTCGTAAGGGTAGTCCCACTTGGAATCCCAGTTAGGTGATTTCGTGTTGAAGTATTCAACTTGAACTACCGAACCAAGTCCTGCAAGCAGGGTCTCGTTTACAAGTTCCTTGTCGATTGCTAAGGCCAAGGCTCGGCGAATGGTTTTTGCCTGCTCTAGGTCATTAGCACCGTGAGAATCACCAGGTTTACCAATCCATGGTAGGTCGTGAACGAAAGTAGCCTTCGTTGGAAGAGGTGTTCCCTTGAGATCACCACTGCCAGCGTATACGTCTTCCCAGAGGTTACCGGCGAAGAATATACCGAGCTGTACGTCACCACCAGCGTTGGACTGAGTGAACTGTGTCAAGTCGTACTTGGCAGCGTCCTTTGGCTCTAGGTGAGCAATGTCAACCTGACCAGTTCGCAGAAGCGAAGATCGAGTAGTTGCTTCAGTTACCTGAAGGATCTGTACTCGTTCGGTCTTTGGTTCGAGTGCTGCGAGCCAGTGGGTACCGGCACGGTTAACCATTGTGTATGACTCATCACGGAGCCATTCTTCAATCTGGAAAGGACCGGTTGCGACAACGTGGTCACGAACCCAGGCCTTGCCCATTTCATCAAAAGCCTTCTTCGAAAGAATCGAGAGAGCCTGACCTGACTGGTTGACATAGTCGTCTTTCCAAGTCGAGTCATATGCATTGAAGTCGAACTCAACAGTTTCGTCATCAATTGCGGTCCACTCGCCCCAGAGACCGGCGAAGTCACCAGCCTGTCCGTGAATGGACTCAGGGTTTACAGCACTGTTGGCGTTGTTCATTGAGAATGCAACGTCATGAGCTGTCAAGTTACCGAAATCGTGACCGTCCACTACTTGGAACGGGATTCCCTGTTGAATTTTTATTGTTGCGTGGGACAAGTCCGACGAAATCGTAAAGTCATTAGCAATCCAGTCCAATGTGCCGTCGTCCGGGCCTCGGCGGAACAGGGTTTCAGCGATACCGACGTTCTTTAGTCCGTCCGGTGACTGAGCCTCGTTCAATCCGTTCTGAGCACCCATGTCGCTGCTGTTTACTGCAATTACAGCCGTACCAGCGGGGGTGGATGTGTCAGGTGCAGTGATGAGTTCTTCAGGCGCTGCGGTCGGGGCGGCTGCGACAGCAGTTGCGGTTGCAACTACTGTTACGGTGTCGCCCTTTTCCTTGACAATAACGGTTTCAACAACCTTGTCACCTGGAACAATTACAGTCTCACGAACCGTGATGGTTTCTGTACCACCACAGGCGATGACGGCTGTCATTGCTGCACCAATCAGAAGCCCCATTATGAGCTTCATCTTGTCTAGCTTAATCAAAAAATTTCCTCCTCAGACGTGCAATGACCCGACGATTTGGGTCTTTGTCAGGAAACCAAACCTAAATCTGGCAACCACGTCATGTCGCTGTTTTGGGTCAAACGTTTGAGTCCACTATGCGGGAACGTACGCGTCAAAAACGCGCATTGAACCAACAGGTGTTCACAAACAACCCGAAACTTAGCTGTGGAATTATATGGAGCCAGCTTTCGAAGTGTCAACATTTAAGCAAGCCATAAGGCTCAATTATGAAGTCAACATGAGATCGGCTAACTAACCTGATAGCGTACGCGGCCTTGTAGGTAATCCACTACGTTGTCTACCACCATGTTCAGTGAAACTGTTAGTGCTTCGTTCGTGTTCGAAGCGATGTGCGGGGTGAGAATGACATTCGGAAGATGAGCCAGCACCGAGTTACGGTCGAGAGGTTCGCTATCAAATACGTCAAGCGCAGCTCCAGCGATAGTTTCGTTTGCCAGTGCTTCAGCCAGCGCAAGAGAATTAACCAACTGGCCGCGGGCAGTGTTTACGAACAGAGCTGTGGGTTTCATCCGTGAAAATTCTGTTGCCCCAAACATTGAACGAGTCTGTGGAGTTAATCGAGCATGAACTGAAATCGCATCAGAATTTGCTAGCAATTCGGAAAAACTAACCTCAGTCCAACTCGAATTATCGCTGTTAGTAACAGCTCCATTGCTGTCGCTGAGCGAACTCATCAGGATTCTCATGCCAATGCCCTCGGCAATACGAGCGAGACGTACCCCTACAGCGCCAGTGCCTACTATCCCCAGAGATTTTCCTGCAAGCTGGGTGAGTTGCCCTCCAGGCCACTCCCCTTCCCTAACCCGTAAATCGAGTTGCGGAATTTTTCTCGCAAGCGACATCAACAGAGCCAGTGCATGTTCCGCCACAGCAACAGTTGCTGCATTTGGGGTGTTTGTCACCATGACCCCAAGTCGTCGAGCTGACTCTAGTGCGACGTGGTCAACCGCGGTTCCCCAAATCGCCACGTGCTTCAGTTCCGGAGTGATTGATTCGAGGATTGCATTAGTTACTCGAGTCGTTGATTTCGCTATGATCACCGTGTGCGCACCACTGATTCGCTCGATCAGGTCGTAGGCGTTGTTTGGGCGCTCGGTGAACGATGTGACCTCGATGTTAGGTTGGCGACTTAGCCTCGCCATCGCCGCCGAATCAGTCAACACTGGCGGGTCATCATCAGGCACTACTACTTTGAATGTGCCGTCTGGTGCTTCTGATTTCAAAATATTGTCTGCCAACTGCTTTCAAACGCGATGAACGTGAACTGGTACTGCGAGCATATAGTGGGCGACAAAGTTACGCCTCGTTCTAATGTTTGTCTGGCGAGCTCAATGCTACGATTATCGTGTGGAGTGCTGCTATTAATCCACCGTCAGACACAATGGTATTGGTAAATAACGATGACACGCGTACGGGTAATGTATTGGAAAGAAATTCCTGTTCAGGTTCAAGCTGAGGATGAAAACGGTCGGATATCAAGGCAACTTGAGGATCGTTTTCAGAAGGCGGCAGACGCTGTCGCCATGAGAGATGGTAGCGAGGGCACTGACGAATATCTCGACTCATGGGAATTTGGACCATATAAAGAGGTTGAAGGTACTGCAGCGTCATCAGCTGAGGAGCTGGCCGTCAAATTAGAGAACATGCCTGCCAATTTTGTTCAGCGCGTCATTAAAATGCAGAACGATGGCACAAGGATTGCCGAACCAGGCGCGATTGATCATTGGATAGAATCGTGATCGCTTGCTATGAATCTAATTTGATAGTACTAAATTACCGGCATCTTATTTTGGAGTATTCATTTGGCAGTTTCTGACGGAAAACTCGGCATCCTTGACAGGTTGGCCGCTGGTGACACTCTCATCTTTGATGGTGCTACGGGGACCTACCTTCAGAATAACGGGCTAGAACCTGGTGGCAGTCCTGAGTTGATGAATGCCAGTAACCCCGACGTGATAAAGGGTATGGCGAAACACTATTTCGATGCTGGATCGGATATCGTCCTGACGAATACGTTCGGCGGTAATAAATTCATGCTGGAAAGGTACGGCGCTGGCGACCGTCTTTTTGAGCTAAATCGTTTGGCTGCTGAGCATGCTCGATCCGTTGCGCCGGAAGGAAAATTTGTTTCAGGCTCGATCGGTCCTACCGGCGAGTTTATTGAGCCGCTCGGCACTGCCACCGAGGATGAGTTGTACGACACGTTTGCCGAGATGTGTAAGGCATTCGAAGTCGGTGGTGCCGACGCTGTGATGATCGAAACTCAGCTAGCGATCGAGGAAGCTGCAATCGCTGTTCGTGCGGCGAAAGAAAACACTGGGTTGGTTGTCATGGCAACGATGGTGTTCGACAAAGGCCCGCGTGGTTACTTCACTATGATGGGGGTCACTCCTGAACAGGCAGTTGAAGGTCTCGAAGAAGCAGGCGCCGACGTCGTTGGCACTAACTGCGGTAACGGGATAGAACGCATGGTTGAAATTGCTACCCGTATGCGGGCTGCGACTGATAAATATCTCGTGGTCCAGTCGAATGCCGGCTTACCAATCATTAAGAAAGGAGAAACCTGTTATTTGGAAACTCCTGAATTTATGGCGAAATACTACCGACAACTCGCTGATTTACCGATTAATATTCTCGGAGGGTGCTGCGGAACGACTGCTGATCACATCCGCGCACTAATACAGTCCGTTCGCAGCTAAACGCACAAATCTGTTTGAAGAGGTAACTGATGCCCCCGCTGGCACAACAATCACGAGTCGCCGAGAAAATAAAGAAGCTAGGAAGTTGTATTGAACTTGTCTCGATCGACCCTCACTTCCATGACGTTAGTATTGGGCTTTTTATCAAAGATGGCGTAATGTCCATCTCTAGCTACAGCACCATTGAGGGCATCGATGCTCGCATAGAGCAGATTCGAGACCGTTGTACGGGACTCGGTGATGTTGTGGCTGTCGCAGGCACAACTGACCAACTTCGACTGATTTCCGATTTGCAACTAGATCGGGCATTGCGATTTATGTTCATTGCTGCAGTTGAAAAAGATCCTTCGACCGAATTTCCGACTGGCCGCATAACTACTCCAGACACTAAGACAAAGCTCACATTCGTTATCAATGGAGAGGAAGTCGACGGTTCCTATGTCTATACGATCTCTGCCGAGGGCGAAGCTGAGCGACCTGAAATGCGAGTCAGGGCTGCAGTTGGCGGATTCCTTCGCTACTCGGGTTGTACCCGGGTTGACAAGGACAAATTTTCATTCCCTGATGGCAAGAGATATGACAATTTCGCCCGCCTCATTCTGCCACTCGCAAGAAATGTAAGTGCTGTTGATGCGCAACTTGAGCAGGACGAAATGGCTGGTCAGATGAATACTCAAACACTCGGTTTCGCTCAAAGTTAGCCGAATTATTAGATAAGGTCTTCAGGACAAATACATGTCACTCGTAATTGAAAAAATGACATCCCGGGAACGAGTAATGGCAGCTCTCGCCGGAGATCCGGTTGATCGTCCACCCGTTTGTACTCCGACTAATGTTGCCACTGTTGAACTGATGGATTTGGTTAATGCGCCATTCCCCGATGCGAACCGTGACGGTGAGATGAACGCACGACTCGCGGCAACTGCTTACACAGAACTTGGATTCGACACGATCGCTCCTTACTTTTCGATTATCCAAGAGTCGTCTGCACTTGGATGTGATATGCAGTGGGAACAAAAGGACAACTGGCCGACGGTTAGGATGTCCAATCCGATTTGGAAGAGTTCATCTGATGTGAAAATTCCTTCAGATTTCCTCGAACATCCAGACACCAAAGCGATCACCGATTCGATCCGAATTCTCAAACAGGAGTTCGGCGACGAAGTAGCCATTGTCGGTAAAACAATGGGGCCGTGGACTCTCGCTTATCACGTATTTGGCGTTGAACCGTTCCTTCTTGGCACAGTAGACAACCCTGACGAGACCATGAAGGCGCTCGAAGCTCTTAAAGAGATAACGCTCTTGTTCGGTCAAGCTCAAATTGATGCGGGAGCCGATGTTCTAACAGTCCCAGATCACGCAACTGGTGACCTAGTTAGTGGAGAGTACTACCGACGGTTCCTGTTGGAGTTGCATCAAGAACTGGAAGAAGAACTTTCTGTTCCATTGATACTTCACATCTGTGGTGCGACGGTTGACCGTATGCCATATATCGCTGAGACTGGCATGGCAGCATTTCACTTCGACTCGAAAAATGATCCCTTTGAGGCGATGGCCGCAGTCAATGGAAAAATTCGACTTGTGGGAAACATCAACAATCCTACGACTCTATACGCTAGAGGACCCGAAGAGGTTCGAGCCGAGGTGAACAAAGCTCTCGATGCTGGTGTCCAATTGATTGCTCCTGAATGTGCAATTCCTCTTAAAACCAAATTAGAAAACCTACTGGAGATACCGGTAGCTATCAAAGACTGGGTCGCCGAGCGTGGACGCAATTAGCACCCGAAAACTTATGAGTATATTTCTAATTCATTTTCGTTCGATCCAATGAGACAATGAATGACTGGAGCCGGAATTACAGCACTGTTGTAACTCGGACTCCATAGACCCCATAGTAAAAAAAAAGTTCGAGATAATTAATGCCGATTACGCACGAAGGCCTTGCCCGAGAATTCGAGTTCGTAACTCGACCAGGTGAACGAAAGCACATTTTAGAAGGGATCGATGGCACTGCCCCGATCCTGCAGGAACTCGCATATGAACTAATCGTCGGAAACAATACTGACGTAGACCGCCTGACTCAGGAGGCCCTTGCTGAGGGGTTTACAGCAAATGAACTTCTCGACAACGGGCTTCTCAACGGCATGGCGATAGTAGGCGTAAAATTTCGAGACAACCTGATCTTTGTTCCTGAAGTTCTGGTTGCTGCTCGTGCGATGAAAGCGGGAATGGCCCACATCGAACCGATCCTCTCAGCATCTGGCGCAGAGCCTGCTGGAATCATCATCATGGGTACGGTCAAAGGTGACCTTCACGACATCGGCAAAAACCTTTGCATCATGATGCTTCGTGGTGCCGGTTTCATTGTTCACGATATTGGCGTCGACTCATCTCCTCAAGATTTCATCGATGCTGCGGAAGAACACAAGGCACATGTAGTTGGGATGTCGGCGCTACTGACCACAACCATGCCTAACATGGGGCGTACGATTGCAGCTTTTGAAGACATGGGATTACGCGATGAAGTTCGAATCATGGTAGGCGGGGCTCCCGTTACCCAGGACTTCGCCGAGGAAATGGGTGCTGATGCTTATGGGGACAATGCAGTGGATGCTGTCGACAAGGCAAAAGAACTCGTCAAACAACTCGCAGAATTAAAATCTAGTTAGACCTAGGATTTTCAGATGTGTGGATGGGGGATGTTCAATGGTTGACGAAGGAGCCAGAAAACAAAATCCAAAGCTGGATTCAGACAAAGCTCGCGCCAGTCTTGATCGTCTTTACGACATCTACCGAGATATTGCTTCAACAGCCGACGAAGTAATGCAGACACGGTGCCCGTACAAAGACGCTTCGAGTCGCTGTACTGCCAAGTTCGGCTGCCGAAACCAATTCTTCACGAAAAATCCGCAATCGTTGCCCGCCTGTGCCGGTAGCGACATGATCGACTACCGGGAAGCTTGGGATAACTAACGCAGTGATTTCTGATCCCAATTAGCCGCTACTGCGGAATGCCCTGGGATAGTCAAGATTTAATCCTAGTATTCAGACTCTCTGAGATTATCGAAGCTTGAGCCCCATATTTCTAAACTCAAAAAAACTTGATGCTAATCAGAACGATTCGTTGTTCGATTTCGCGGACACTCTTTCAATAAGGGTGCCGACCTCTTGTGGTCGGACTGGGGAGTGTCACGAGTGCATTGTCGAAGTTCGTAAGGGATATGACGCACTAACGCCGCCAACTGACGAAGAAAAATTCCTCAGAGGCAACTATCGACTAGCCTGCCAAGCATGTGTCGTAGATCCTGAAGCCGACATAGATTTCGCCGTTCTGAGACGACAACCACGCATCCTTACCGAGGGTACAAAACGACGCACGAAACTTAACCCGGCGTACCTTCGTGTTGGTGATGACGTTGTGTTCAGCGACCCGGCAGGCCCGATTATCGTCGACCAGTATAGAGGAGCCATATACGGCATTGCTGCTGACCTCGGTACAACAACGGTTGTGCTAAATCTTGTGAATCTTGAATCCGGTGAAACTGAATACACCGCATCATTCGAAAATCCACAACGATTTGGCGGCAGCGACATCATGAACCGTATCTCGTACGATGGCGGGTCTGATGCTGGTGAACTACGTGCAGTAATGGTCTCTTCGATCAATTTTGAAATTGGCGAGATGGTGCGAGCCCTAAAAATCAGAAGACGTCAGATATTCGAGATCGTCGCAGTTGGCAACACGACGATGCGGGATCTGTTTTTTGGACTCGACGTACAAAGCATCGGCACACGACCGTACAAATCATTCGTAGAGGATGAATTTCGGGCTTCGAAACGGACTACAACTGCCCTTACCACTACTGCCGCTAAACTCGAATTGAGAATCCATCCGAAAGCGACCGTCTACGGAGGCCCGTTGATTGCATCTCACATTGGAGCGGATACGGCAGCCGATCTGCTGGCTCTCGGAATCGAGGATCAGATTGAACCGATCATTCTTGTCGACGTTGGGACTAATACTGAGGTTGTGATCGGAAACCGAGATAGATTGTTGGCGGCCTCCTGCCCTGCTGGCCCTGCTTTCGAAGGCGGTGAAGTAACCTACGGAATGCCAGGCTATGACGGTGCGGTCGAGAGAGTATCCATCGACGACATGGGCGTGGCTGACTGTCAGGCAATCGGTGAGATTGAACCAATAGGAATTTGTGGTTCAGGACTTATCGACTTGCTTGCTGAGCTTCGCCGTACGAACTTGATGGATGAACTTGGAAGATTCAAAGGTGGGGCTAGCGAATACGAATTCGCTCCTTCGAACAACCTGACATTGTCCCGTGCAGACATTTCGGCACTCGCACAGGCAAAAGCGGCTAATTATTGCGGACAGGCAATTGTGCTTCGAGAGTACGGTTTGCCTCTCGACCGATTTGAAAAGCTGTACCTTGCCGGTGGATTCGCCAACTACGTCGATGCATCAAATGCTATCAACATTGGTTTTATCGCAAATATGCCCCTTGAAAAGGTCGAAAAAGTTGGCAACGCGTCGCTTGAGGGTGCAGTAATCATGCTTCTCTCGACGCTCAAACGTGATGAAATCGAGAAGCTAACTGCAACGGTCGAACATGTTGAACTAGAAACCGCCCCAGATTTCTTCGACTTCTTTGTTGAAGGCTGCATGTTCAAGCCGATGGAATCTATTTAGACCTCGCGACTATCCATGCTGGTTCCATTAATTGCCCTTAGGACCCGTATCGCAAATAGACATCGGAAACTGACAAGAACGTTGTCATCGCCATACATGGGTCCAACGATTCTCAGTTCCAGCTAGATGTTTCCCAAAAATCCACCTAAATCGATAGTCTTTCCAATCATGATTGCTTCGTCGGTCGTGGTTGAACAAAACACATTCAGCAATAACGCTTACGTAAAAGTGGAATATTAGGGTTTCTGTAGACACCTCACGGTAATTAGAATTTTGGCGACTCATGATCCAAATGGAATGTATCATTCTGCGCCATGACTACTAAAGTACTAATTACCGACTACGTATGGCCCTCCACGGATCCTGAACGTGAGGTTCTGGAAGCTGCCGGCATGGAACTTGTCATCGCTCCGGATACTTCAGAGTCGACTCTCACTAAGTTGGCAAAAGATGTCGACGCAATAATGTTTTGTTTCGCTCAAGTGACTGCCAAAGTGCTTGAAACAGCAACAAATTGCAAAATTGCCGCGCGTTATGGCATCGGTGTCGATAACGTAGATATCGCCAAAGCGACTGAGTTAGGGATAGTAGTAACCAACGTTCCGGACTATTGCATGGACGAAGTTACCGACCACGCACTTGGAATGATTCTGGCGTTGAACCGACGGTTCGTCCCACACACGAAGGAAGTGGTCTCTGGTGGATGGAGTAACGTCGCTCTCAACCAGCCGATGCACAGAACTCGAGGGGCAACCCTCGGAATTGTTGGATATGGGCGAATTGGTCGTGCGCTCGCAGCGAAATCTGTCGGATTCGGAATGCGGATTCTCGCCTACGACCCGCTCATCGCGCCTGGATCGGAAGTCGACGGTGCAAAAGCAGTGTCGTTAGATGATTTGCTAAAAGAAGCGGACTTTGTTTCGTTGCATGTGCCATTGATTCCGGCCACCGAAAACATGATCAGCGCGCCTGAACTTGCGAGAATGAAGCCTGGCTCAATAATCGTCAACTGCGCACGAGGTGGGCTGATAGACGAGGACGCACTTGCAGCGTCGCTAAGTACCGGGCACACTGCCGGTGCAGGACTTGACGTGGTCGAACCGACACCACCAGACCCTTCAAGCACTCTCCTGCAACAGGAAAATGTGATTATCACGCCTCACACGGCATTCTTCTCTCAGGCATCGACACTTGAATTGGAACGACGAACTGCCCGTGAAGTGATTCGAGTTCTCAAGGGTGAAATGCCAGAGAATCTGATCAATCCAAATGTATTGGGCAAAGCTCGATCAGGAATTTAACGAAGTTAAAACTAACCGATAATCGATCGAAGATCTCTGGCGTGGCCAGCAGCCGATATGACCTGTTGTGTATCAAGTTCGATTGATGAGAACGCTGCCCTCGAAGCTGCTCCAGCAAGCCAGTTGAGTGCTTCAGCATTTTCACCGACGTACAACTGAGCAGCAAATGCGTATTCACGGTACGACTCGCTAGCGAGTCGGTGCCTGAATCCATTCTTCGCTAAATGTTTTTCGGCTGATACGAATGCGGCGATCACAGCTTTCCTGTCATTCCCATCTATGGCCGAATAAGCGAACTTCACTGGCTTTATTGAATCGTTTTTACGATAGAAGAACAAGAACCAGACCGACATCACAGTCATTCCGACACTAGCCAACACAACCATGCCCCAGTTAAGTCCATTTTTCACAGCGAATTCGAAGCCCTTTTGCAGCAGCCCCGGTGTTTGACCTGCAGCTGCAGCAAGATTGTTTCCGATTCGTTGATCGAACAGCGAACTCAGACCTGACGGCGGAGCTTCTACTAGGTCGGCAGGCGTTGGTAGATCAGATCGAGTAGAAGCGTCGAATGGAATCCAACCTGCGCCCCGGAAGTAGATTTCAGACCAAGCATGTGCATCCTGTGGTGTGAGCTTACTGGCACCCGAGTACGAATTGTACTGACCTGGCAAGTAACCCGTTGCGACGCGCGATTGTAGGCCAGCAGAACGGGCCATTAGTGTGAGCGTTGTCGCGAAGTCGATTGCTGACCCTGGCAACTGTCCGATTATGAATCGGTTGATATCCGTCGAAGGCTGAAGGGGCGATTTCGCTTGTTCATCGTATTCCAGATGTTGAAGGTACGAAGTTAATGCGGAAGCCTTATCAAAATCATTTTCTGCACCTTTGGTCAAAGCTGCCGTGAGTGACTGCAGTTCATGGGAATTAGGCGGAATTACGCCATATTCTCGACTTACCCATTCTGCACGGTCACGACGCAGAATATCTGGATCGGTTTCAGGCTGCTTCGATACAATCTGATACGTCGAGCCCGGAGTCAGAGACATACGCCCTCGATTATCACGCGGGACAGCAATCGCGAGCGGCTCGTATCCAGTCAGTAGATTTGTTCCGAGATTCTGTTGAAGGAAGTAGGTCTGCAGGTATCGATCTTGTTGAGTAGCATCAGCAGACTGTCCGAATAGGGACTGGAACTTACGGTCATCTTTGATAGTTGAATACCACATTCCGAGGTTGTCATTTGCCTTCGGATCGAACGTATCGTAAGTTCGTCCACGCCAATAGCTGGCAACAGAACTACGTACAAACGCGACGCTGGCACCACCGCCGATTTCACCTATTAATGGCATTCCAGAGACATCACTGGTGAGGTCACTTGGGTCTCCTATGAAATCATTTTGCACGGCAGAACCGTCATTGAAACCACCCTGTGAGAAAAAATCAGGATCGATCTGTGGTTGGACCTGCTGGCCATCCTGGTCATTAAGTATGGACTGTGCCATCTCAGGATCGATATTTGGTAAAGGAGAATCTTGACCATTCACCGGTAAGAAAGCTGCTCGAGCCGCTTGCGGAGTATGTGAAGTGTCCCAAGGTAATATCATGAACGAAATGAAGGAAGCGAGAACTACTGCCAGTCCGGCTCCTGCCCAGTAAATCGCTGATCCGAACCGGTTACTGAATCCCTTCACAGAGGCTCCTGAAGTCAGGTCCACATACTGTGCGGTGGCGAGAAAAATCACGACTATCGTCATGTAACCGCCCAGTAGTCCGGCAAATTCGTTGCCGAAGGCTTTCTCCGCGGTAAAGAACATCACCAGCCCGCTGAACACAAGTTGGGTGTAAAGGCCAGCTCTGGTCCGAGCGTCAAATACTGAGGCAGCACCAGCTATCAACAGGAAGTTGGCCACCGGGATTCGGTTCCCCTGAAGTGCTTCCACCAACTCAAACCGCATGGTCACACCGACCGTGATGATCGTCCCCGCGATCATCATCGAAATCCACGGCATGCGCTTACGAATTGCTTTCATCGCAACCCAATGCCCGACCAGAGTCACCGGAATAGCCAGCAACGGAATCGTCGATGACACACCGATGAAGTACATAGTCAGCGCTGCCCAAATAGTTGCCGCCGCTACCAGTACACGGACACGTAGAGACATCTCAGGACGATCGTCGAAGACTTTCCGGTACGCCTTGCCGAGAGTCGATTCATAACGTTGAAGAACGACAGAGTCCGATGATCGGTGAGTGGTGGTCATGCCGCCAGCTCCTCGGACTCGGTAGAAATTGGAACGAGCGAGGGCGTCTTGGCAACAGCGGTGGTGATGTCAACCCCGACTCCAAACTCCATTTTACGCACTGCATCAGACAACTCTCCGAATCGACAGGACATGGCGTTTACTCCGACCGAAGTCAGCGACTTCACTGTGCTGTCAGCATCATCACCGAGTCCGAACCCTTCGAAAATAACCGCAGCAATTTCGCACCCTGCACGCGCCATTGCTGAGAGTAATGTCAGTAATTTCGAATTGGATGAGTGAACAAATGCCAATACTCGTTCCCCACCGATAATATCTTCTGCCCACAGCGACGCTGTTCCGGCGGGTTGATCTTTGATCTTAGCCAGATCGATCATCGCGTCCGACCAAGAAGTTCGAAGTTGCCCGGCATCTGTAGTGACAATCCTTACCGTTCCATTTGTTCCAACGAGCGGAACAATGGCAGTGGCGGCCATTCGTACGGCATAGTCAGATGGTCGATCAAGTTCTGGAAATTTAACATCACGGATCGGAAGTTCGTCCGCATCGACCAAGATAGCTACTGATCTTACCGACCATGAGTCGAACTCTTTCACTGCCAATCGACCGGTACGTGCCGAGTTACGCCAGTGGATGTTTCGGTAGGCATCGCCGGCTACATATCTCCTCGTGCCTGCGACCTCGGTACCTGAGCGTGATTTCGAGACACCTTCTGATACACCCAAAGAAGTTTCGAGTATTCCGATCTTCGAAATATTCTCCCAAGAAGGGAACACGAGGACAGAATCAGTCGAAGTGAAATTTCGACGACGACGGAATAATCCGAACAGTCCCATCGATTCAACAGTTACTTCCGATAGCTCGTGTACCCCGCGAGTGGTTAGTTTGGAGGCTGTGGAGCCTTGGGAACGGGCTCGTGCACCGACTCCAACTAGAACTAACGATTGGGCTACAGAGCCTCGCTGCGACTCTACTGAGTACTTAACATTCAACAGAAACCGTGGAATCCACCATTTGTTAGTGACCTGAAGGTCAATGCCGAGCGACTGGCCTTCTATAGGTCCAGCAAGATTGCTATGTGATGTGAATCGCTTCTCTCTCGTTACGTTGAGTCCGTACACAGAGATCCACGGTGTAACCGCAGAGAGAATAACCACTCCCCAGAGAACAGCATCAGCAAGATGCACCCAACCAACTCGTGTGGCACTAGCGATGAAGAATGCGGCTACTGCAGCAAGGACAAATCCAATGCCTCTGCGTGTAATCACGAAGGTTCAGCCTTTTCGGTATATTCCTCTGAGAACTGGTAGAAGTCGCTCATCCCTACGAAGGCACCTTCGTCTCGTCGATTGCACTACGAACGGCATCCTGTGCGGAAATGCTCGCTGCGGGTTGCATCATCAGTCTATGTGCGATCACATAGACTGCAATCTCAGAAACATCTTGCGGCTCAACAAACGCGCGTCCGTCCATGGCTGCCCACGCTTGGGCCGCCCGCTGGAGTGCGGCGCCGCCTCGCGGGCTAAGACCATTCCGAACCGCTGAGTTGGAACGTGTCTGACCTGCTAGCTTCACGATGTACTGTCTGATTTTGGCATCTACTTCGACCCGCTTGACCGTCTCACGCATTTCTACAATGCGTTCGGCTGAAATAACAGGAGCGGCTTCTGGCATGCCATACTGAGAACGAGTTAGGATTTCAACTTCTTGTTCTGGGGATGGTAGTCCCATGCCCATCGAAATCATGAATCGATCTTTCTGACTGTCAGGCAATGGGAACGTACCGTGACTTTCGGATAGATTCTGAGTTGCAATAACCATGAATGGTGAAGGCAGCTTTATCACGTCGCCTTCGATCGAAACCTGGTGTTCTGCCATCGCCTCAAGCAAAGCCGCCTGCGTACGGGGACCGGTTCTATTTATTTCGTCGGCTAGAACAATGTTTGAGAAGATCGGTCCTTGAACGAAATTGAATGTTGAATTCTTCATATCGAACACCGTTGTTCCCGTAATGTCGGTAGGAAGGAGGTCAGGAGTGAATTGGATTCGCTTGAAATCACAAGCAATCGCACCAGAAAGAGTTTTACCGAGAAGAGTCTTCCCCACACCAGGAACGTCTTCGAGCAGAATGTGACCCTCTGCTAGCAATCCAAGTATTGAGAGTTGAATAGTTTGTGGCGCCGCAACTACAACTCGTTGAATTTCCGTTGCAATCGTCTTTGCGTCATGGGCAAGTGCCCGGGCGATCGTGTTACCCGATGTCCCGATTGTGAAGTCGAGCACTGTGTGTTCACTGGGGGCGAGAGTGTTCAACGGTCGGGGCCTTCCTGCTGAGTTACCTATAGCCAGTAGATGATTACCTGCCACCGTGATCAGAAATCGGCGTGCAGCGCAGCTGTATGTGCGCAAGCCCTACCGGGGTTGAAAAACCCTGACGGTGGCTTTCGGACAGAAACCCAAACGCAACTCCCGGCCAGAGCGCATCAGGCATCGAACCGACATCCACCGCCAGGGCAGTATTACAAATATCCACCGCCGCAAATAATCTGTCGTCCGGTTTAGACGCCAGACTGTCGACGTATAAGGCCCACGCCTAATTGCGTAGTTAGAACAACACCTATGACGCGTCACCGTTGCGTGTAAACCCACATATTCCGTTTGATTTCGACATGCATAGCGTTCAGTGACGAATTGCCATTGCTAGAATCGCTGTCGATCATTAATGGGTGTGTGATTCTTGGAAGGATCTAATTTCGTGGCATTCACTCTCGGATACTCAACATATGCTCTTAAAATGCTTGATCCGTTTGAAGCTGTTCGACTCATAAAGGACGTTGGATATGATGCTCTCGAAATCTGTGCAGCTGACGGATGGCCATCTTCACCTACCAAGTTCAACAGCAACAAACAGACCGAATTGGGAAAACTCGCGCAAGATTTTGGTTTCGAATCACCGATCATATTTGCTTTGATCGATGTTTGTGTTCCACATTCAGACCGAGAGCCGGAGTTGGAACTGACTAAAAAGAAATTCGAAATGGCGCAGCGGCTCCACTTCGACGACTCTCCGATCTTGATCACCACAACGCCCGGTCATTCAGCCCCGCCTTGGGATTCTGGCAAAGATCAAATTCGTGATGCTTTCTTGTCACTCGCTGATATGGCAGCGGAATACGAAATAGTCGTTGCAATCGAGGCTCATGCTGGAACCGATTTTGAAACTCCAGAAAAGGCCGTTTGGATCATGGAGCAAACAAAGCACCCCAATTTGAAGCTAGATCTCGACATATCTCACTTCATCGTCGAAGGCAGCGAGATGGTCCATAGCATTGAACTAACTGCACCACACTCGACGATGGTTCACATAAAAGACGGCGATAAGGTGAGCGGTCAAGTTCAATTCTGTTTGCCGGGTGACGGCAAAATCAATATCCCAGATTTCTTAACTGCACTGCGAGCCAACGGGCTGGAGAGCTTACCAGTATTTGCGGAGGTAAGCGTGATGCAGTCACGACAACCCGATTACAATCCACAAAGGGCTGCTGAATTTTGTTTCAACGCCCTAGACAGCGGTCGTCGGACTATCTCCTAGCAATCATAATTCTCTCTCAATATCCGAATGTATGAATAACCACTGGCAAAGATCAAAATACATACCATCCACCACCAGTCTATGCCGATGCGCGACCGCCGACGGGCACTCGGATTTTGGAGAGATTTACTTGGTCTGTAGATTATTCCGGCTCAGAAAAGGGGTGATGGACTGATCTGGATGCAGACGGCTGACGGCACGGTGGTCCACCTAGTCCAACGCCGTGTTGATTACACGCCGAACATTCACACGGCCTTCGAGGTCGAGGACTTCGAAGAGGCACTAAAAGCGATGATGGAAGCCGGGATGGAGATTATCAAGGGTCCGATCGAACGAGTCGATGGTCAACGTGCTTTCTGCGTGTACGACCCTGAAGTCAATCGACTCGAATTCGCCACGAAGTGAGGCATCAAGTCATCGAACCGAGTCGCCGACGATATGGGATACAGTCGAGATGAAGACCACTAATCTCATTGAAAATGGGGGCCGAACTTGTTTCGTAACTAGCATGGTCAAAACGCTAAGCTCCCACTATCGTGGTTCTATACCAAGACGCCAAAAAAACAGCAGGTGTAAAAATTCGGCGTATGTGCCGAGAAACGCACACTCAACGACGAACACGTCGACGTGTTCGGAACTGATTCCGGTATCTCGGTCAATGTATCAAGTCCACTTGGTCAAGTTCTTTACCTGTTCTGTCAGAACTCAGCATCGGGGATGAATAGCATCATTCCTCATTTGCTGAGGAGATCTGTTCAAGTCCTGCTCACACTGCCGATGGACGCCCTTATCCAAGAGATACCATCGAACCCCACTTGAATTTCGTACATTCTATGGGCGGTGCCGCAATAAACGATTTTGCGAGTGCGCCGACTCGCCAGACTCCCTCCATTAGCAGGACGATATTTGCCGACAGGTGCTTGAGTCTAATGACCGACTTGTCGACTTTAATACAGCGACTGATCACCTGTTCAGGTCGATCGGACTTTGTGGTGAACGCAGAGTTCTGACAGAATCACGTTCATCGGACTAATATTGGCTCCGCCATATTTCAACGGGTGGCAATCTTTATCGGAAATATAAATGAAAATCACGGATGTTAAATTAATAGAAGCCAATGTTTGGAGATGGGTGCGGATCAGCACTGACGAGGGATTATCGGGCATCGGTGAAATGCACGGTGGATCAGGTGGAAGTGGTACGCCATACACGGTGGCAGCTGCGGTTCAGTACATGGCTGAGTATCTTATCGGCAAGGATCCATTGCACATCGAGAAACACTGGCAACACATGTTTCGGCGCCAACTCTTTCGCGGCGGTGCTGATCCGATGGCCGCAATCGGGGCTATCGATTGTGCTCTTTGGGACATCAAGGGCAAAGAGGCGGGCAAACCGGTGTATGCCCTGCTCGGGGGGCCAACACGTGAGCGAATCAGGCTCTACGTGCACCTGACAGGGGACAGTCCAGAAGCACTCGCCGACGATGCTCGTCGTCGGATCGCCGAAGGTTATACAGCGGTTCGCTTCTATCCGTTAGGGCAGTTCAATCACGGAGAATTTGAAAGTGCCAGCTATACGGCGATCGCCCGTATTGCAGAGGATAGAGTACGCGCCGTGCGTGAGGCTGTCGGATCCGACATCGACATGATGATCGACGTCGTCAATCGGTTAACACCACCAGAGGCTTTGCTCGTAGCCCGCGCCTGCGAGCCTTACAACCTCTATTTCTTCGAAGATCCCATCGAGCCGGACAATATGGAAGCACTGGCGGAGTTCAGCAGGCGTGCTCCCATGCCGGTCGCCGCTGGTGAGCGGCTTCAGACGATATACCAGTTCAGTGATCTTCTTAGCAGGAATGCAGCCGCGTTCATAAGACCCGATATTTCGCTCGCAGGTGGCATAACCGGAATTAGAAAAATCGCAGCCCTCGCTGAAGCAAACTACGTCGGTGTCATCCCACATAACCCAATGGCGGCTATCGCTACAGCATCTTGCGCACATCTCGACGCAGCCCTGTCCAACGTTCCGATACAGGAATATCCCGGTGACGAATGGGAAGGTCCCAAACTTGATCTAGTCCCTGAACCTCTTGAGTTCGACAATGGCTACCTGATTTTGCGAGATACTCCGGGCCTTGGCGTTGAACTGAATGATGAGGCAGTTAAGCACTATCCGCCTGTATCCTTTGATCGAGCTCCGGTGATGAATCGAGACGGTTCATTGCGGGATTATTAGGATCTATTCAGATAGAGAATCTGATCGATGTTGGTCAGGGTTTTAGTTCAATACATGCTTGCTGACAACCTCGACTTCCTCATAACAGCTCCAGACCTCATCTGCCCCGCCACCGGTGTTAGCGGACCGGGGATTATTGGAGTGCGGAATGGTTTGATCTCCCTCGTTGGATCCTACCCCAATCAAGACATACAGCGAGCACGGTCAACGCTGGACATAAAAGAAGGTGTTGTGCTGCCTGGCTTGGTTGATTTGCACGCTCATCCGGCCCTGAGTGGATCTAAATTCGGAATCAACCCAGATACTTGCCTAATGCCCAACGGGTCAACCACTGTGCTTTCACAAGGTGATGCTGGAGCACGAAACCTTGACGATTACATCACTCAGACAATCGAAGCTGTTAGAACGCGAGTGAAATTGGCAATAAATTTCTGTGCAGAAGGTGAAGCAAACCCTGCGGGCCGGTTTTTCAGCCTAGATGAGGCCAGTGTTTCCGAGTGTGTGACTGCAATAAAGCGCGGAGGTGAGCATATATGGGGCATCTCCTTGAACATCGCGCTGATCCGCGGCAAAGATGTGGATCCGCTTGAGGTCATGCGTCGAGGAATGATCGCAGCGGACAGGTCAGAACGCCCAGTGATATTTGGGGCAACGAAGAGCAAACATGTTCCTCTGGCCAAACAGCTAAATCTGCTCAGATCGGGAGATGTTATGACCTATTGTTTTCATGCTGGTGACGGAAGCATTGTGCAGGATGGCAGGGTGTTGGACTGTGTGTGGGAAGCTCGAGATAGAGGAGTTCTGTTTGATGTTGGTGATGGTGTCGCTGCCTTCGGCTTTGAGGCTGCGGAGGTTGCGATAGCAGAAGGATTCATTCCTGACACGATTTCCACGGATTACTACCGACATCATCTCGTGAATGAGATGGAACACGACCTACCGCTTGTAGTTTCAAAGTTAATTGCAGCGGGGATGAGTGCCGAACAGTGCTGGCCCCGAGTCACATCTATACCTGCTCAAGTACTTGAAATAGGCGACACCATAGGGCGATTAGAGCGGGGTGCTCAAGCAGATATCTGCGTACTAAAGCAAGATAATAGACCGGAGTCGTTGAGCGATGGGCATGGTCAGGTGAGAATGGGTCGTCGCTGGCGACCAATCACTACGATCAAGTCTGGGATAATCGTGAATCCGACGGAAGATTTTCAGGGTCAGTCAGGCCCTGACTGACCCTGAACGACTCACTAACTCGAACTTGGCGAAGCCGAGTATCCGTTTAACTCGATCAGGCGTCGAAATTAGTTGGGACATGAATCTGACAGAACCGTAGTGCTGCGTTTACTGGACCGGCAAGTCGGGATCTGTGACTGCATCAATTGGACTTTGCCAGCCTGAACTGTTGCTTCTTGCACTTGCTCACCGTTTCCTCACGAATTCCGCATTGACAGCTGGTAGATTTGCAGAATGATGTGACCAGAACGATGGGGAGTTAGCGATGCAACCAATTCTCACTAGGTCGACCACAATTGCAGGACTCATCGTCGTTGCAATCGTTTCGACCGCTGTCCTTCTCTACGTCTCGATTACAAGAGAATTTTTGCCTGGCATTGTCGAACTGACTACTGCCCTGTTCGGTGTTCTGATATTCATCATTATTACGCTTGTTCCTCGTAGAACTCGGCATGCAATGCGTCAACGATTGAACAACGTCGGAGTCGACAAGGTCGGTTTCGTTGCTGCAGCAGTAGTTGTACTGGCCGTGACGGCGGTGTTGGCGATACAGTTCGAGCGATTCCCATGGCCTGCACCGCTGATTCTAGTTGCCTTGTTATTAACGTTTGTGGTACGGGGGAATGGCGACGTCTGAATTTACTTGATGAAGGGTCACAGACAATCTGGTGGACTGAGTACAGTTCCCTGCAAAGTTCTGTCAGAACTTAACGCTTACAGCAGGTTCCAGCCGGCCTGCATACATGATCGATACTTACATTTGAGCCGACAATTCGGTCACTAGAGTCGTTCACTTGTCTTCACAAACCTCTCTTCGAAGATATCTGGATAGGAGGGTCTATCTACGATCGCATGTAGTCGGGTTATTAGAGCCTGAAAAGTGTTCCCGTAATTTCTGCGTGTTCAGCAACATCAATCATCTTCACCTTGTTAGGACGCGCTTGGTTCGGCAACTGCCACGGCCATCCACCCACACCGGTCCGATACAGATGTACTACCCAAGTAGCCTCATGGAGCGTGCGACAACGTGAACGAAGTAGGAGTTGACTGGAAGTTAACGTAGATAGGCAGTGCGGGCTGGACATGAACAGATCCCCTCAACAAATTAAGGAAGATGCTATTCTGCCGTGATGCTGAGCTCTGATAGAACCAATTAAAAGACCCTGCAGTCGAAATTTCGACTGCAGGGTCTTTTTGTATGCTGGCCGACGACTCTGAAGTTATCAGAGAGAATTAATTGAGCGCATTGACAAATTTGCAACGGTGTCATCCGTCTGACTTCACCCGGCTGCCTGAGAATCCGATTATTCGCCCAAATATGGATGATCGTATGGGCGACAACGTAAATGGGCCTTCTCTGACAAGGGTTCCATCTTGGGTAGCTCGTCCATTTGGCAAGTACTATCTGTACTTCGGGCATCACGATGGTGATTACATCCGTCTGGTATACGCTGATGAGATTGCTGGACCTTGGCAAATTCACGCTGCTGGTACGTTAGGTCTTAACAATTCGCACTTCAATGGACATATTGCATCACCTCATGTGCACGTTGATGAATATTTGCGGCAGATCCGAATGTACTTCCACGGTCGGATACGCGTAGTGGTGAGCGAGGAGTTCACTCGACCCGCCTTGCAACGTCAATCGACGGGCTCGATTTCACCGCAAATCCAGAACCTCTTGGAAACCCGTACTGGCGGGTGTTCAAATGGAACCGCTATCGCCACGCGATCGGCATGCCGGGAGTATTCTACCGATCTCTCGACGGGATCTCCGAATTCGAAATGGGACCTACCCTGTTTGATGCGGACATGCGGCATTCTGCGGTAACTGTTCATGGGGCGGAGTTGGACGTTTACTTCACAACCGTTGGTGATTCTCCCGAACGAATCCGACGATCCACGATTCACCTAGCTGATGACTGGATGAAGTGGGAAAGTTTCTCCTCCAACAGACGTGCTACGTCCTGAATTTGAATGGGAAAGCGTTTTCGAACCACTGGAGCCTTCATCGAGAGGGCTGGTACACGGCTAAGTGAACCAATTGAGAGACCCCGCAATATTCGACGACGGTCGCACTTACTTGCTCTATTCAATTGCAGGTGAAAACGGAATAGCTATAGCGGAGATGTCTTAGCGGTTCTGGCAGATCCATCCTTCTGTACACGAACAGACAATGCCAGTAGGCCACCCAGTGCGAATATCCCGGATACGATCCAGAAGGAAGTCTCGTAACTACCGGTAAGGTCGAAGAATCTACCTGCCACTATCGGTCCAATCAGAACAGGAACCGTCGCCAGCACCATCGTTACCACGCCCTGTATCGAGCCGAAATTCCGTAGACCGAAAGTTTCCATAACTACGAGCGACATTAACGGACCAATCCCTCCGAAACCTGCACCGAAATACACAATTGCTGGCCACACAAGTGGAGACGAACCCGCGAGCGTAACTAGGATGACCCCTGAAGACATAATGGAAATTGCGATCACGAAAGAGATCCGTGCTGTTAGTCGCTCGCTAACTAATCCCCAGCTAATCTTGCTAGCAAGTGCGGTTCCTGCCAGAACTGTTAGTACAAGAGTCGCTTTTGACGATCCCCATCCCACCGATTGCATATGCGGAATAAGTTGCGTCATGAATGATGGGTAGCTAAATCCAGCACAGGTGACTCCCGCCAGCAGTAGCCAGAACGTTCGGGTACCTATCGCCTCTCGAAATGAATAATCGCCTAAATGGGCAGCATTTTCATTGATTAACCTGGATTCGGGGAATGGTAGGTCGTTCGATTGGGGCACACTACGGACAATGAACCAAACTGCAATCGCGATGATCATCACTCCGGCGCCGATAATCGCGTATGCCAGTCGCCAGCTTTGAGCCTGTATAACCAGACTCAACAGAGGTACGCCGACAAGGCCGAATACGTTATTGCCGGTTATCGCCGTTCCCATCATACGACCGCGAGTATCGGGGAACCACGTGCCTACCAGCTTACCGATTGGCAAGAACGTGCCAGGAAATCCGACTGCCAGCAGCGCACTGAGAGCGTACCAGTGCCAGAGTTCGGCCATACCCGCTCGTAAGAGAAACGAGACAGCGACTATTATGAGCGACACCGTCATGATCAAGCGCGAACCGTATTTATCAACACCCCAGCCAATCAGAGGGGACAGGAGCCCAGAGATAAGGCCAATCGAAAGCGAGAGGTTTATCTGCGTCCGCGTCCAACCGAATTCCCGCTCCAGGGGTTCGACGAACATACCAAAACCATATTGGGATCCGCCTGATGCGAACGCAGTCGTGAAAAACGACGCCCAGATTATCGCCCAGCCTCGCGACATGGGCCATGTTCTTTTACCTTGATTCGGAAGTCGATCCACAGGTGATTCTGTTTCATGAGTTAGTTTTGACCCAGATCGAATCTTTTATCTTTCGATCAGGGACACGGTTGGAAAGGACGATTATGGCAACTATGTAGCCAAGTGGATAGAAGACCGCCTGTCGACTATCGTCCCAAAAATACATCGAACACCAACGCTCTCGTTTGACCAGTCACACCAGGTTCTGTCAGGACTCTGTGTTCAAGGCAATTCGGTGCCAGATCGAATCAATCCGATGCTCGATTTTATATATCCACGAGCGGACGTTGTTCGCTGATTGAATGGCCAAATTTTCCAGGCGCGCCCTGAGTTCTGACAGATTAATATACCCACTTGAGTCACCGGTCACCTCTTGATTGCCGAGAGGCCATTTTGAATACCTTCAACCGCCCATTTGGCCGACGGATGCGTAAAGAACTTGAATCCCTTTTCTACGAAGAAATTGGGGTCCATTTCGGGCGGAATGAAGTACATTCCGGAAACCACGTCATGCCTCTTGCATGCGGCTGCAATCTTGTCGAGACCGTTTTGGTACGTGTCGGATTGGTAATCCAAAGGAACCTTAAGCTCGATCGAGAGATCCGATGGACCCACCAAGAGTACGTCGATGCCAGGAACGCTGAGGATTTCGTCAAGGTTATCGATTGCTTGTTGAGTTTCAATCATCGGAATGATTAGAAGCTCTTCATTCACCATGTCCAAATAGCTTCGGTAGTCGGTAACTTCGCCAAACTCACCGCGTGGTCCGGAGTGGCTTCGATCACCATCAGGCGAATACTTGCAGGCTCGCACCATGGCTTCAGCTTCTTTTTTTGTGTTGATCATCGGCACGATTACGCCCATCGCCCCAGCATCTAGTGCGAAGCAAATGAGATCAGCCTGGTTGGCACTTACTCGAATGATTGGTGTGGCTTTTTTTCCTTTTATTGACTGGATCGACGGAATCAACTGTTTGACTTCTACGGGTGTGTGTTGCGTATCGAACAGGAGAAAGTCGAAACCAGAATCAGCCAACATGGTCATATCGCTAAATGCTGATCCGGCAGTTCCAACAACGGTTTTGCCAGACTTCAAAAGATCTCTAACAACGTTCATATGAATAAGTTCTCCGGTTCTCCGACATTAAAATGTTAGCGGAGATCACACTAGTGGACTATACGTATCTCCGGCACGGCGCATTGTTGCACACATTTCAACTGAGCCTAGTAAAACAACGCATTCTTCCGTCGAACGGACCCAGGATTCAGGTCACGCGCCGTCGAGAGATCGAGTTGAAGCGGTTCAATCAGACATCCATCTGTATTACTAGATCGATGAAATCTGTGGCGGATATCTCAGCCTCTGGCGCAGCGAGCAGATCCGGCTTACGTTCTGAGATTCCATACTCATCTGCCCTTCGTACGAAAACCGTCGACAATCTCGTTTGTTTTGCCGCCGCGAGATCGTGATTGTGGCGGCCGTCATCATGAGTTCATGAGGCTCGATACCCAGTAATTCGGCTGCCAGCAGGTAAATCTTAGGGTCTGGTTTATAACTTCCTGCGAGCAAACCAGCGAACACACAGTCCATGGCAGGCCACCGTACTTCGCCATGTTTACAAGGAGTCCAACATTCACGTTGGAAAGTGTGCCGATGACAAATTTAGACTTAATTCGGGTCAATCCTTCCACCGAGTCTGCCCTCGGGTCTAGTCGGTGCCATGCTCGATTCAGATGGATTGTTTCCAGTTCCGACAGTCCGACGATCCCGTACTCGGCGAGAAGTAGATCCAGCCACTCTCGATACATCTGATCTGTAGTCTTCCACTCAGCTTAACCGCTGCGGAAGGCGTTCATTCCGTCGTGGTACCCAGCTCTTCACCGATCAGCGAAGGCTTGCCAATCACCGTCGATACCGAATTTTTTACCTACCTCGACGATCTCGCGGGTGATCGACTTTCGCCAATCTACAACTGTGCCGAAAACGTCAAATACCAGCGCCTTGACGTGACTGTTTGATCCTTGATCCAAATTTGTCCTCTTCGAAATTAGTCGGTCGACATCAATACTTCACCTGCCATAATTTCGACTCGATCGAGACGGACAACGAATGCGACACCGTTCTGTTCAGGATCATGATCGAGCTCGGCCTTTACCGTGCGCCCCATCTCTTCTTCCCGAATCTCATCGTTCCGGTGGAGTTCGGCACGTCTGAAGAATTTCCATGCCTGTCTCGTTGCAGGGTTTCGATAGAGAATCACGAGATGCGGATTCGATTCGAAGTTCCCTACGCCTTGCCTGAATGAACGTTCCCAGTACGCAAGCGAATCAGCACCAAAATCCATCACGCTACTTCGGTAGCCAATTCCGGGTTCACCATCGGCCGATGCAGTTGAAACAATGCATGGGACTTTGTCCGTTAGTGCATTGTTAATGGCGGATTTCATTTCATCAGTTAATTCGATCAGTGCCAGCCCTTACCCATTCAGCCGCCTCCACTTTCTCAAGCTCGTGACTTCTTTTGGTGGGTTGAGTCTTGACCCCATGGCAGTGTATGAGACTTCGGCAACATAAACCGAACCTTCAGAGTCGACCGCTATTCCGTGAGGAGAAATACATTGGTCTGGAGCAACGCCAGAAGTTCCAGCGCCAAAATTCAATATTTCATTGAACGATTGATCTAGAACTCGGATTTTCAACCCCAGCCCTGGAACACCTTCCTGCACTTCAGGAGGGCGTGTTTCGGTGAGGTAAATGGAACTATCGTCACCCCGACCAAGCGATATGGCCTGTGTTCGATGGAAGTGATGTTGCTCGATGTATTCGCCATCTTCTGTGAACACTTGAATTCGAAAATTTTCTCGATCACAGACCACAACGCGACCGTCACCAAGCACAACAAGGTTGTGAGGAAGACTGAATTGCCCGGGACCCGTTCCGGGCTCTCCCCATGAACTAATGTGCTCACCGTCGGGCGTAAAACGATGTACTCGAGAATTTCCATAGCCATCGGTTACATATATGTCTCCGGAAACCGGGGAGACATACGCGTCGGTCGGACGGTTGAATGGGGCGCCTTTCTGCCAATCTGAAGGCTCACCGTGTGCACCAATCACGAATTTAAATTCACCGCCGATGCTGGTTTGTTTTACCGTGTGTCCAAAATCGTCCACCAGCAACAGATTACCTTCTGGCGTGACGTGTACACCATGCGGTCGCAGGTAGTCACCGACTCCCCACGAATTCAAGAAATTACCGTCGCTGTCGAATACCACCATTGGCGTATTTCCGCGGTTGAATACGTAAACTCGATCATTGCTGTCTACGGCGACGGAAGTTGCCTCTTTGAGAGTGATTCCATGAGGAACCGCAGGCCAACCTTCTACTGGCTCGAAGGCTGTCGATGATGTCGGTTTAGTTGACATGTGAATTGTCCTCTGACTCTCGTCTGATTCTGCGAAACAGAGAATACGCTCATACGGGGAGTTGTTCGACTATTTGCCTCTATTCCGAGGTAATTCGACTCTTGACGGTTGGGTATTGAGCCTGTGAGTAGAATGCCGCGTAAGAACGGTCAAGAACTTGCAAACGACTTTCGATGCTGGGTTCACTGCCAGCCGGTTCACCGAAGATGGCACTAGTCCATATATGACAGAAGGCCTCGAACATGGCTGATCGAATAAGACTTGGAATTATCGGCGCGAGCCCCACTGTCGGTTGGGCACATCGAGCTCATTTACCAGTGGTCCCGGCAGCAGCGGGATTCGAGCTAATGGCAGCCTGTACAACTCGTATGGAGACGGCCAACCAATCAGCACGTCAGTACGGTGCGATGATGGTATTCGATGATTACAAATCAATGCTCGCACACCAAGAAATAGATGCGGTCTCTATCGAATTGCGAATGCCTGCCCACTATGAAATAACCAAGGATGCGATCAACGCTGGCAAGCACGTGTTCGCTGAATGGCCGCTGGGTCGTATGAGGATGCTCGTGAACTCGTTTAGAGCGAAGGGCGTGCGCACAATCGTGGTATTGCAGTCGAGAGCCGCTCCTGCCGTAATGCACATGAAAGAATTAATTGATTCTGGTTACGTGGGTGAGATCCTTTCTTGCTCACTTCGACAAATTGGTTCATGTGCCCTGACGAGAGATTCCGGACGAACTTGGCAGCGGGACGTAGAACTTGGAGCAAACACCTTAACGATTTCCGCAAGGCACGTGATCGACGCGCTGCGGTTCGTCGCCGGTGAATTCAAACAGGTTTCAGCAAAGCTCACGACTCAGGTATCTAAATGGCATGAGACTGATACCGACGAGATGGTCGACGTCACATCGCCAGACAATATCCTCGTCAATGGGATTCTTGAAAACGGTGCCGCGGCGTCCGTTTATGTCGCAAGCATTCCGTTTGCTGGCAATGGACTGAAAATGGAGATTTTTGGACGAAATGGGACCCTGAAGGCAACTTCGGGTGGTTCCACAAATGTAGGCCCAGTAAAGCTATAAAGTGCGCAGGGTAGCGATGATTTGGCCGATATTAACATTCCTGATCACAACAATTATGTCAGTGAAGCCCCGCGACGGCCCGGCGTTCAATGTATGGCAGACATACCACCAGTTTGGAAAGGGAATCCAGAGCGAAGACAGCAGTTATCCAGATTTTGACACCGTTGTTGAACTACATGTTTCGCTTGACGCTATCCGTCAATTATCGGATGAAGGTAGAGCGGTCGAACTGTAGGGCTTATGTTGGGAACGAACACACGACCTGCGGATTAAAAGGCAGTGTCCGAAACGGTAGCCGAGTTGCATTCCGGTTAAAAATTTTTGGGAATTCTTCTGAAAATTAAGACTTATAAGCAATCTTCATTCGTCGTGGTGCGACTATGAATCACTCTTAATAACAGGCTGCACTGCCCTATACTCCAGACTTCGATTTCTAGCGCAGTTAGTGAAATCGGTTCACGGATTCGACTCAGAGGCGAAATGGCTATTTTACAATGACCGAAAACATCTCTAAAGACCTGCTAATGCTCATGCTCGAACGCATGTGGCGTATACGTCATTTCGAACTGAAACTGACTGAGATGTATAACGAAGGTGAGATCGGTGGTGTGCATCTGTACATAGGCCAAGAGGCGGTCGCTGTTGGTGCGTGCGTAGCCATGAAAGATTCTGACTACATTGCAGGAAACCATCGCTCACACGGCCACCCCATTGCGAAAGGTGCAAACCTGAAAAAGGCGATGGCTGAGATCTTTGGGCGGATTGACGGCTACTGCAAAGGAAAAGGCGGCTCAATGCACCTTGCAGACTTCTCCGTCGGCATTCTGGGCGAGTCAGGCATTGTTGCCTCCTCTGTGCCGGTTGCTACCGGGGCGGCACTAGCTTCTAAGCTGCAGAAACAGGATTTCGTATCCGCCGTATTCTTCGGCGACGGCGCGTCAAACCAAGGAGCTTGCCATGAGTCGATGAATCTCGCCTCGGTATGGAAGCTTCCGGTTATCTTTATATGCGAGAACAACCAGTACGCGGTTACAACTTCGTACCGAGACACGGTAGCCGTCGAACACATCTCAGACAGAGCTTCGGCGTACAACATGCCAGGAGTGTTAGTAGACGGACAAGACGCTATTGCTATGTACGAAGCAACTGCAGAGGCTGTTCAACGTGCTCGCAACGGCGAAGGCCCCACCTTGATCGAAGCGCTCACTTATCGTTTTGAAGAACATTCCCTCGGTCTTGAGAAGATTCGGAAGTCCGAGTACCGCGATAACAGTGAAATTGAGGAATGGCGTCTTCGTGATCCGCTTGACCTACTTACTAAGAGCATCGTAGACAGTGGCACAGGTACGCAGGCGGAGTGCGACGCGATCAGCGCGGCTGCACATGCTGCCGTGGAAGAAGCTGCTGTATTCGCTCGCAACAGCCCGTTTCCTGACGAGTCAGAGCTGTACAAGGACATGTTCGCCAGCGAAATGCCTGTAGTTTAATAGGTCTCGTTCACCTAATTGCCAATGTGCTCTACTCACGAGCACTTCTCCTTTCAACAACATCGATCAAAAAGTTTGGATAGACACTGATGGCAGAAAAAATGTTCATGCAAGCGTTAGGCATGGGAATTGCCGAAGAGATGCGCATAGATCCGAAGGTCTTTTTGATGGGCGAGGATGTGCGTGCCAGCGTTTATGGAGCTGCAAAAGGGCTCTACGACGAATTTGGCGATGACAGAGTCCTCAACACACCTTTGTCTGAGAACGGTTTTTTTGGTGCAGCAGTAGGCGCAGCAGCAGTAGGAATGCGGCCGATTGTTGAAACCCTAACGAGCTTCATGTGGGTTGGAATGGATCAACTGGTTTCACAGGCTGCCAAGATGCGCTATATGTTTGGCGGACAAGCGACGCTGCCTGTGGTCTACCGTGCAGTCATGTACTACGGTGGCGGCTCTGCTGCTCACCACTCTGACCGTTCATTCCCCGTTTTTATGAACATCGGTGGCCTCAAGATTGTCGTGCCTGGCACTCCCGCAGATGCGAAAGGATTGATGAAGACCGCTATTCGGGACAATGACCCCGTTATCATTTTCGAGGACGGAACTCTGTTGGGTTCAAGAGGAGAGGTACCCGACGATCCAGACTTCACAGTGCCTTTTGGTGTTGCGAACGTTTTGCGTGAAGGTACGGATGTAACAGTCGTTGCGATCGGCGGCTCAGTGCCCCACGCGCTGGCGGCCGCTGAAGAGATGGCGAAAGAGGGCGTATCGGTAGAGGTCATAGACCCGCGGACACTTGTACCACTAGACAAGGAGACAATCCTCAACTCAGTAGGAAAGACTGGCCGGTTAGTGGTAGCTGACCCGGCGGCAAAGGTCTGCAGCGCTGCCAGCGAAATCATGTCGATAGTTGGTGAGGAGGCATTCTGGGATCTTCAGGCGCCAATGCAGAAAGTGGCGTCCAAACAGGTGCATATTCCGTTCAGTCCAGCTCTTGAGAAGCTGGTCTACCCGACTAGGGACGGCATCATCGACGCGATCAAGAGGACTCTGGGCTAGAGAGACGTTTGTTTTGCTTCTGCGGACACATTCAGACCTTTGTGATCGAACCGAATTCAACAAGAAAATCGCACTTAACAACCAGGACATGGAATGAAAATCACATCGATCGAAACTTACCCCGTTGGCGCTGGTTGGAAGAACTGGCTTTTCGTTCGTGTGATGACGGACCAAGACGATCTCTACGGAGTCAGTGAAGCCACGATCAACGGGTTTATCAAGACCACTGAAACTGCAATCCATGAACTCTCCCATCTTGTAATAGGCAGGGATCCTCGCGATGTAAACGCGATCTCCCGAACAATCATCGAGACCGTCCAGGATGCCGGACACATTCACCGCCTTGCAATGTCCGCAGTCGAAGTGGCGTGCTGGGACATACTTGGAAAATCACTGGGTGTACCCATTTACCAGTTACTCGGCGGAAAACAGCGTGAATCAATTCTTGGATATGCGAACGGATGGTATCGTGCGGAACGAACTCCCGAAGCGTTCGTGGCCGCAGCCAACAAAGTCGTGGAGCTCGGATTCAAAGCGGTGAAGCTTGACCCCTTTGGAGTGTCGTTTGGGACCATTGACGAAGCAGACTTGCAACTCAGTTATGACATTCTTGCAGCGCTCCGTACACGATTTGAACCAGGCTTCAAAATCCTGATCGACGTTCACAGCCGATTTATCCCATCGGAATCTCTAAGGGTCGCCAGAGCTCTCGCACCACTTGACTTGTATTGGTGGGAGGAACCCACAAAAGACGAACGTGAAGCTTTGACCAATGAAATCGCCTTGCAGAGTCCCATCAGAATTGCCACTGGAGAGCAATTCGACAAAATCGGCCAGTTCGAAACCCTTGCTCAAGCTGGCGGGGTCAGCATCTGGCAGCCTGAACCGATGTCTCTGGGTGGAATCACCAACACCATCGCCGTAGCCAATATAGCGCGCGCAAATAACGCCGTGATCGCTCCTCACCAGAGCGGAGGACCAGTAGCAACTGCGACCTGTTTACAACTAGCAGCGTGTGTTGAAAATTACATAATCCAAGAACACTTCGATGCGACAAACGAAGCGTGGACTCGTGATTTAGTCACCTGGCATCCGGTGATCGATCAGTCGAACGGGCACTTGAGTTTTCCAACGGCGCCAGGGTTAGGAATCGATATAAATCTCGAAGCAATAAAAGAACATCCGTACGACTCGGACGCATTTTTTAATTTGCACGAAGAAGGCTGGGAACAACGGATCGGCTCACGTGACAGCAAGTAGTACTCAAACCTGAGAAGGCGAGTTAGCGCGAGGCACGAGTTTGGTGGACCCTGTCAGGATCGAACCGACGGCCTGCGGATTAAAAGTCCGATGCTCAACCCGCAAACGAATGTCTAATCTGACGAAACACATTTGTGCAAAAAACCACGTGAATAGATAATTTCGACCCAATTACTGCTGGCACCCTCAACACCGTCTGGATCTAGACTCCAAGTACAAATCTGATCAACTCGACTGATTTTGGTGATTGTCGGACACGAAAAAACCTTGGGTTTCTCTAGGATTTCCTCTAATTCAATGGCAATGTGAATGCCACGGATGGATTTGAACCGCCGAACAGAGGTTTTGCAGCGATAATCCTATAGAACGCCAAAATCCGATTAAGTACGATTATGAGTTCAATCACAGGGTTTTGATTCCGTTGAAATTCGCCTAAATAGGTCAAAGTAAATCCGCGGTGGCTGTCAATTTTCAAACGTGTATCGCTGTGAAAAATGTGTGAGCAAAATACCCCAATCAGCATTTTGGTTATATACCTTGAATGACAAGATTTTTTGGCGTCGCACCATCAATTACCCTCTGCATATTCTCGAAAGCAATTCCGACCCGGCGTGGGTAACTCTCATAGGTTTGCCCTGCCAGATGCGGTACCACCACCACGTTGTCGAGTTGGAGAAGTGGGTTGTTGGGCGGAGTAGGTTCTTGCTCGTATACATCCAGACCCGCTCCCCATATCCGATGTTCTCGCAATGCCTCCAATAACGCATCCTCCTGCACAACTGGACCTCGGCATGTGTTGATCAGAATTGCCGACCGCTTCATCAGGGCAAGTTCGTTACCCCCGATAAGCCCGTTAGTCGAATCGTCCAACGGTATGTGCAATGTCACAATGTCAGACTCGGACAGTAGGTGGTCAAGATCGACCCGTCTTGCACCGAAGGCTTTCTCTGCTTCTGGCTTCGCTTCGATATCTGTGTAGATTATTTCGGTATTGAAACCTTTCACCAGTCGAGCGGTAATAGATCCGATATTTCCGAGACCGACTATGCCGACCGTCTTGCCTTCAATCTCATATGTGTCGTGTCCTACCGCACGATCGACAATCCAGTTACCGTTCCTCAGAGCGCTATCTGTCCAAACCAGATGACGGTAGAGCGAGAGCATCAGGGTGAGAGCGAGTTCAGCCACTCCCTGCGAGTTTGTTCCGCTTGCGTTGGCGACAGCAATTCCGAGTTCGCCCGCGACCGATACAGGAACGTCGTCGGTTCCTGCGTGAAGAGACTGAACCAATCGTAGATTTTTTCCTGTACGGAGAATCTCAGGAGTGATCTTGCCGTAGAAAAACATTAAGAAATCAGCACCCGACACCTCAGCATGCAGTTCGTCGGTTGTCGTGGTCAGTGGATCGAGAATCACGACGTCCCATCCGGCCGGTGACAGCGATTCTACAATGCCATGTACTACCGACTCTCGTGGAACGTATGCAACTACTTTAGGCAAATCTATCTCCTGATATTCACAACTTTGGTCACACCGTAAAAAGTCTCTTTATACTACCGGCGCGATCGAAATGTAATGATCGAGACAGACATGAGTGGGCGTTTCGGATCTGGGACTCGACAGTCTAGTGACCGGTAATCACGAATCTGACAGAAGCCACTCGAGTTGACGGGCACTGTGGGGATCAAATTCATGACCGCCGAATTAAAAGTCCGATGTTCATTGATGTTATGGGTTAGACCTGCTGATTCGACAAAAACGACTGACACTCGTCCGGGCATTTCAGGTGGAATAGTGACGAGATAATGCGCTTACAGACTTGCCGCCTCCGATACATTCCGTCTCAACAGCCAACAGAAACCTATATTCGAATCCCAAACCCGAATCGCCTGCTAGCTTTGAATCCCAGTTCCTGTGCAGTAGACGAAGCATATCGCTGGACCATTTCATTACTGCTCCACCCGGTAATCTTCATAAGGTCAGATTCACTCCCGCCGTCAGCTAGCCAGTAGTGTGCGAAGACGTGTCGAAACGTGTGGAGATTGACGGTGCGCAAGCCCAGCTTGTTCAGCCCGACACTCCAGCATTTGCCGAAGACCATCGTCCGTCTCGACCCTTTTTACCCAATCACAACCAGCGCAGGTCAGAGTGCGGGCTTTTCGCCCTTGCTCTAATATAGCGATCGAGCGCTTTGACCGTTCTTGGATCTAGCGGAACTTAACGATCACGTCCGCCCTTTCCGAGGACCCTTGCGACTCCGACGTCGAGGTCAAGGTCGTTTTCGAGTGGGTTGTCAGGGTCGAACCTAAGGTTCGCGATCTCTTGTCGCCGCGCTCCGGTCGTCACAAAAAAATCTGAGGATTGGTAAGATCACGCCGCTCCTCAAATCCTTTGCCTGTACAAACCTTGAGAAGAGAGGATATGTCTTCTGGTGCCAGTACACGGACTTGCTTCTCTGGAACCTTGGGGGACTTCATGTTCACCATAAGGCTCGACTCTGTTGAGATTTCTCCATCTTCAATGGCCCATTTTAAAAATGCTCGCAACCCTCCGAATCGGTTGGCAGCGGTCGAAGGAGTCCACTTCTCAAGTTGGTCAGCGATATAGTGCTCAACGTGCCCCCGCTTGAGCTTTCCGAGATACACTGGCACCCTCGGTCTCGGACGAATTATGCGAGTTGCGTACAGGCCTCTAGATAGGTCTTGATCGTCTTCGGACTCTTGTTAGAAGCGAGCAGATGTTGCTTAAAGCTGGTGATATTTATGGTGAGATCACCGGTAGTTTCGGTAGACTGTTTATGTGCCATATAGACCTTCCGCGCGATAATTTTTTATGGATTTTCCAAAATTATCAGGTGTAAGAGCGCTAAGCGCACCTGCTGTTTGGTTTCAGCAGGTGTAAAAAAGAACCAAATCCACGCCAACGTAGCTCAGTGGTAGAGCAGCTGTTTCGTAAACAGCAGGTCGGAAGTTCAATCCTTCTCGTTGGCTCCATCTCAACTCAAACTAAAAAGAACCCTCGACAATTTTCGAGGGTTCTTTTTATGTCTTATTCGAATGTGTTACTTGATTGTTCGGCGATAAAGACAGGAATTATACGATCTGTTTTATCTTGATAATCCTGATACGGAGGGTAGGCTGCCACGGCGAGATCCCAAAGTCGGTGTTTCTCGTCTGGGTCAGAAATCTCTCGAACGCGCATAGAGAAAACCTCTGTTGCGTCGCGAATTTCGACATCAAGATCAGCTTTCAGATTGTGATACCAAACTGGGTGCTTCGGTGCCCCACCCATTGACGCAACAAGAATGTAACTCTTACCGTCTACTGCCCTCATGAGCGGAGTTTTTCTAGTCGCACCTGTCTTTCGGCCTCGATGAGTCACTAATATCACTGGCATGCCGGAGTCCTTAAGGGTTGTACCTTTCGTGCCTTTGCTGCTTTCAATCAACTCGACTTGGTCAGCTACCCAAGCGGCCGGGCTAGGTATGTATTCGCCCATGAGTGATTCCTGTTCCAATGGTTGCACTCCGTACTTGGCAGTCGAACATACAACGCTGCATGCTAGCCATCAACCTGTGTGTTAGTAACTCGGTCAGTCGACCGGACTGCAACACGTTGGTGGAAAGAAACTCGAATATTCCCTAAACAAAAGCGGCCCCGCCAGCTTTGGATCGCCGACAGAGCCTGTGTCACCCAGTGAGTCCCCATTGGGTGACACTAATAACGATACAACCAAGTACGGCACAAGTGGGTATCTTAGTCGGCGAATACGCAACATAAGACTTCCAAATTGGATGACCTGTGAAACAATTTCTATTGTCCGATACGATTGGACAAGGCTTGTTGACCCGGATTATCAAAAGTACTTATTTTGCCTCACGTGCCCCTAATCTCTCAGTACCTTTCACAGCGTTATCTGCTAGCCGCGCTGATATTTATCTCAACGCTACTCGTTGCCGCATGCAGCGGTGGTAGTGAACATAACTCAGTCGAATTCGACCCCGAAAGTTCGTTGATTGCGTCAATAAACATTTCTTCTCCGGCATTCGACAATGGTGCTGCAATACCGGTTGAATTTACTTGCGACGGCGACAACACCTCACCTCCACTTCGCTGGTCGGACGTTCCTGATGGAACCCACTCGATCGCAATCGTTGTTGACGATCCCGATGTGCCTAGCGGAATATTCCGTCATTGGTCCATATTCAATATCCCATCTGGTAGACGTTCGCTGACTGCCAATCAACCTACGTTTTTTGAGCTTAAAGACTCAACTCGTCAAACATTGAATGATAATGGCAGCACGGGTTATAGCGGACCTTGCCCATCTCTGGGTCAAGAGCATGAGTACGTGTTCTTTATATATGCGTTGACAGAGCAACTTGAACTCGAAGAGAATGCCTCACCACAGGCCGTATCAGCAGCACTAAGAGGTCGAGTTCTTGGTACCGGCTCGTTCTCAGGTATGTACGCTCGCCGTTAGTACATTTGAGGGTTTACCCCACCTTCAACACACCTACAGCACACCTAACATTGCGTTAGAAATTCCCGAACACGTATTTACTTGCGGAGCTGATAATGTTGCGTCGTTTTCTACTCATAGCAGTTGCTTCATTCTCGATAATAGCGGTCGCGTGCTCTGTTGGCGGTGGTGAGATAAAGCCCGCAGATTCCTACGTTTCACTATCGGCTGCACTCGAATCTGCCGGAATGAAAGTCGGAGAACAAGTTGAGAACAACTTCCTGTTTGCGGGTCTTTTCTCTGTCGCAGGAGTTGAATTGACCGCCAGTGGCCAAGCTATTCTTGCGTTCGAATTTGCTTCTCCAGAGGAGGCATCCGAACAGGCAGCACTCGTATCTCCTGATGGCTTTGGCATCGGACTCAAATACATCAACTGGATTAACACCCCTCAGTTCTTCCTGAACGGTCGTATGATCGTTGTGTACGATGGCTCTCAGTCGTTGGTCACGGACACACTCACCGCAGCGATGGGTGAGCAGTTTGCTGGTGAAGCACCTGGTGGAGCGTAGTCCAGTTGGTCTGGTAACCAGTTAGTCTTGTTTGAATAAATTCGCAACTATCTGACCATATCTCAACTTGCTTCGAAACTCGTTTGTACATATCCAAGGATTCACCATCGATGACGAGGAGGATCTGTGGGCGAACGGGGTAAGGGATTGGGACGATGCTCTTGCCTCGGACCAGTTGAACGCTGAGCAGCGTCAATCACTTGAGATATCTTTAGCTGCCCTTGCGGCTCGTGATGCTGTGTACTTCAGTGAGCAGTATCGAGCCGGGTCGAGATGGCGTTTGCTTCCTGATTTTGACGACGAAACTGCCTTTCTCGACATCGAGACAACCGGGCTAGGAGGTGATTCGTATCTCACAATGTGTGGCATACTTGATTCTTCCGGATTCAAGGCCTATATCAGGGGCGACAACCTCGATCAGCTAGTTAATGACTTAGATCAATACAAACTGGTCGTCACGTTCAATGGAATATCGTTTGATGTTCCGTGGCTCAGGAGAGAGCTTGGTCCACTTTTAAACAACGCGGCCCATGTCGATCTGATGCACGTATTTCGAGGTCTTGGACTCCGCGGAGGTCTCAAAAAAATCGAGAAAACTGTGGGTCTTGACCGTGGTGGTGATCTGTCGATGCTCACGGGCAGGGATGCAGTCGTGTTGTGGAATTTGGCTCAGGACGGTGAACCAAACGCGTTGGAGACATTAATCCGATACAACGCTGAAGACGTTTCATCGTTGCCACGGCTAGCAGAGTACGCCTATGGTCAGAACTCAGTTGGAACACCAATGGCGGTCCCCGGATATTTTTCCACTGCTCGGTTCGATACCTCGACTTTGCCTTACGATTCTTCGTTAGTCCAATACCTGTGCAGATGATGCGGTAATTGGGTGCTAGACTTGCTGCTTCGTTCTCATAAACCCGCGTACACGCGGACTAACCGGTCACTCCAATATCCCCGCGTACCGTTTGGGTACAAAGGAACAACTGGCGAGAGTATTGTCGGCACTTCTGTACACCGAACACCCAATTCTGAGTAATACAGTTTTTCTAGCAGCTTGGGGCGGATGGCCAGATGCCGCCGAATCTGCCACTCGATCTCTTCGCGAGCTTGTGCGCCAACTGTCGGCTACACTTTTCGTATCGATCGACCCGGAAGATTTCTTCGATTTTGCTGAACAAAGGCCCATGATTTCCAATGAGTCTAGCGGATCTCGAAAACTTACTTGGCCTAAGAACGAGTTCTACTACTGGAAGGCCGATGATGGCGGTCGTGATCTGCTTATATTCATCGGCGTCGAGCCTAACTTGAAATGGCGAACATACACCGACCTTATTCACAAAATTGCAAGTGAAAGCGACACTAGGCTCCTAGTGACTGTCGGCGCACTTCTTGATTCGGTACCTCACACAAGATCACCACGTGTAACAGGCTCCTCAGTAAATACCGATCTAGGTCCAGGATTTGAACACATCAGGTATGCAGTACCAAACTACGAAGGGCCCTCTGGGCTTACCTCCGTTCTCGTAGACCGACTTGGTCAGGACAATATTCCATCGGCCAGCATCTGGGGACACTCCCCTCATTATTTGCAGGTGGCACAGAATCCAACACTCACTCACGCTATTCTCTCAGAACTGCAACAGTTCATTGCAGCCCCTATTGATCTAAGTAAACTAGCTAAGGAAGCCGAAGAATTCGATGAAAATTTGGTTAGGGCGCTGTCTGATCAGCAGGAAATTGAAGGCTATGTGAAGCGACTTGAGGAACGATACGACTCCGAAGAGGAGTATCGGCAAAGCCCTGAACCAGCTGCGCTAGTCCAAGAACTTGAAGATTTTTTACGCCAGCAGCGCGGTTCTGATGAAACTGCTGAAGACGGGGACAACGACGATTGAGCAAAATATCCGACCGACTCAATAAACTCGGTCATACTGAACGATCTGGATTTGGCTTTGGTGCTCGTGCTGTAAGCATAAAAATTCCAGTCATCCTTGTTGCCGTGTCCATTGACAAGGCCAGTGACTCTAACGGACTGACTGCTGACCTTTTCATTCTGGGTGCCGACTCAAAAGGTGCCGCTCAGACGACCCCTGTCACGAATGCTGAAATCTGGGGTGTCTCAGTGTTGGGAGGATCGGCAAAAGAGATAGACGCCGCCGTTAAAGAAGGCGCCGATTTTGTCATCATTGAAAGTGACTTGGCTCCGGGCGCAGCATTGCGAGATGACTCGACTGCAAAAGGCTTTGTGGTCGGCCTAAATGTTACTGAGGACCGTTCAAAAGCGATCGATTCAGGTCCGTTTGATTTCCTCGTAGTCAACGGATTAGACATCGAATTGCCTTTGAATGTCGGTTCTGTACTCGATGTTCAAGAGCAACTCGCACGGTATTCAAATCATATTTTCTTGCGTGTCAAGGAGATTCCTGATCAGATAAGCCTTGAGCTATTGCGCGATATCGGAATATCAGCCCTTATTTATGAAGCCAAAACAGTCACCGATTCCGATCTGACTTCACTCCGTGAGGCAATTGACCAACTGGAACCCAAGAAACAGAAAAGTCAGGGAGGGGCAACTCTTCCTCGTACTTCCGACTTGTTCTCCCAAGACGACGACGACGATGATAACGAAGACGAGTTTGAAGACGAGGACTGGGTTTAAGGCTATTGAGACCACTCACAGGTTTCAGACGTAGAAGTCTGAAATGACGTGCGACTAGCAGGAAATCACTATGACTAATTACACGATTATCGGGCTTGGACGAATCGGAACTTCACTCGGTATGGCTATACGTGGCGGAGGCAAAGATCGGGTCATTGGATACGATACTGATAACGGTGCACAAAGCATGGCTCAGCGCATGGGGGCAGTCGACGCTGTTGAGTGGAACATAGACAAAGCAGTTGCCGATGCTGATGTAGTGATTGCAGCGACTCCTGCAGGATCGCTTTATGACGTGTTCGAAGGCATATCACGCCATCTCAAGGCCGGAGCTGTTGTAACCGACACATCTCCTGCAAAACGAGCAGTTATGGAATGGGCAAAAGAACTGTTGCCACCAAACGTTGGTTATGTTGGCGGCAACCCATTGACGGGTGCGTCGATTCGTGAACAAAAAGAAGCATCCGGCTACATCTTTCACAACGCAAAATGGGCCGTTGTAGCTCCACCTACCGCAGATCAGCACTCGATACGAGCACTTACCGATCTCATCGAAAACGTTGGTGCGAAACCGGTGTTTATGGATGCATATGAACACGATTCGTTCTCAGCTGCAACAAGCGGTCTTCCTGCTGTCGTTTCAGCTGCAGTGATGAATGCAGTCAGTACTTCCCCTTCATGGTCGGAAATTAGCAGATTTGTTGGCAGCGATTTCGATCACATCACAACACCCGCATCGAGCGATCCGGCTTCGTCTCAAAGTGCGGCAGCGACAAATGCTGATATGCTCGCCCACTGGATCGATCAACTAATCGAGCGATTTCAGGTGATTCGAGATGGATTGTTGGATGATGAAGCCAGATTTGCCCCCGACGGAGTTCTTGCCGAATCGTTTATACAAGCGTGGGAGCAGCGTGCACGACTTGAAGCTGGTGTTGCCGATCGTCGACCAGAATCTGACGAACGCTCTCCTATTCCGTCTTCTAGCGACAACATGATGGGACTTTTTTTTGGCAGTCGTGTTGCTAAGGCGATGGGCGCAGGTCGAGACAAGAAAAAAGACTCGACGAAATATGATCGTCGCAGAATGAATTAGTAGAACTCGTATGTCAGTAACTATTGCACGGCCGCGGTCACTTCGAGGAGAAATTATTGCTCCCGGTGACAAATCTGTTTCACATAGAGCGATCATGTTCAATGCCCTGTCTAACACTGGTACAGCCACCGTTACCAATTTCTCACCAGGTGCTGACTGTACCTCTACGGTCGAGATCATGCGCGCTCTTGGCGTGGAGATAACCCGAGAGCCTGGAAAGAATGGTATGGGAGACAGCTTGACCGTAAAAGGGGTAGGACTCAACGGTCTCACGGAACCTATCGATATTCTTGACGCTGGAAATAGCGGAACTACTACTCGATTGATGTCTGGCATTCTTGCAGGTCGCGACATGCTAGCGATACTTACGGGTGATGATTCTCTAAAGTCTCGTCCCATGGGACGAGTTGTCGCTCCGCTTACTAACATGGGAGCTGTAATCACCGGACGTGCTGACAATACTCTCGCCCCTCTCGTTTTCCACGGCGGTTCGTTACACGGTTCTACCTATACCATGCCAGTCGCATCTGCTCAACTGAAGTCCTGTCTTCTACTGGCTGGACTTCGGGCCAATGGAACTACGACACTTAATCAATCGACGGAATCTCGCGATCACACCGAACGAATGTTCTCTGCGATGGGGGTGAACCTGCAAAAGGTCGGCTTAAGTCTGGTACTTGAGCCTTCAGAACTCGAAACTGTCGACGTTGAGATTCCTGGCGACATAAGCAGCGCCGCATTCTGGATGGTTGCCGGCGTCTGCCATCCGGATGCTGAACTCCTGATCAGAAACGTTGGTATTAATCCTACGCGTGCTGGGATCATTACAGCTCTGAAAATGATGGGGGCAGACCTTACACTGGTCGACGAGAGGGAGGTTGCCGGTGAGCCTGTTGCCGATATTCTGGTCAAGACCAGTCAACTCAGAGGTATCGAACTCGCTGGCGACATTATTCCTCTGCTGATCGATGAAATTCCAGTTATTGCAGTGGCGGCCGCTATCGCAGAAGGTGAAACGATAATTCGTGATGCAGAAGAGTTGCGAGTGAAAGAGTCAGATCGAATCCATGCGAGTATCACTTGGATGAATGGTGCTGGTATCGAAGCCGTTGGCACACCAGATGGCATGATCGTATCCGGTGGAAATTCAATTGGAGGCGGTCATTTCCAAAGTTATGATGACCACCGGTTAGCCATGAGTCTTGGAGTAGCCGGACTGGTTTCGACAGAGCCGATCACTATTCTTGATCCAGATGTTGCAGGTATTTCGTACCCGAATTTCTGGAAAAGTATTGAAAATCTAGGTGGATTGGTTGGATAGCAAAGCTCCATCAAGCATGCGTCCTCTCGTAGTGGTAATCTCCGGTCCATCCGGTGTCGGAAAAGACGTGATGATTGAGCGAATGATTGAATCGGCACGTCTAGGATTCCATTTCACGGTTACTGCGACGACTCGTGACCCGCGACCTCGTGAGCAAGACGGCGTAAACCACCATTTCGTGTCGGTCGATGATTTTGTGAACTTGATTGCAGCCGATGAACTTCTGGAGTGGGCGCAAGTCTATGGCAACTACTATGGTGTGCCGAAGACACAGGTTCGTGATGCTTTGGCAGCGGGTAAACACGTCATCATGCGAGTCGATGTGCAGGGTGCGAAGCGTCTGAGCGAAGTAATTCCTGATGCCCTACTCATCTTCATTATCCCTCCTTCGATCGATGTACTTAAAATTCACCTTAAACGCCGCGGAGTCGATTCCGAAGCCGAAATGTATAAGCGCCTTGCAGCGGCCAATGAAGAGATTAGTCAGGCGAGCCTCTTTGACTTCACGGTAACCAACGAAGAAAGTCGCCTAGATGAAACGGTTGATAAAGTCGTTGAGATCATTGAATCCGAATCCCGAAGAATACCACCACGTAATATAAAAATATGACCATGTATAGATCGTCGATTCATGATGAAGCGTTGCTGGTGATTGATGACACTTTTTCACTCGAATCAGTGGGATTGCCTACCCACAGCTCGACTGGAATCGTTTCGAGCCAGTCAGAATCATCCTCTATTCACTCGACGTCATCTCTAAATTAGAACTACAGATCGTGTTCACGCTGTCAACGGATTAGCACAAGCTTATATTGGCGCAGGTATCGAATTCGAGATCATTGCACAAGAAAGCGATGTCAAATATCTGATTGGAAGCTGCCAGAGAGCAGCAATATTACCATCTGTTGACCACGATTCTCGGGCAGACACGGGAGTGGTAACTGTTTTTAGAACCGATCGTTATGATCGCTTTCCTGACTCTGGCTTGGTACGTGGCGGCATGTTCTATCTTGACGGAAATAAAGTTGCGACGTGTCACTCTCGCTATGCAACATCTGAGGTTTTTGTATTCCTCACGGGTGTCTGCGATGCAAAGGTTGATGGCATGACAGAGAGGTTTGTCGTTGATGAAATTCTGTACGTTCCTGCAGAAGAGAAGCACGAGTAGGTCAATGTTGGTGAAGGTCGACTTGAGGTGTGGTTAACTGTTACACCAAACGTTACACTGAGCATACGTTTTACAACAATACATGGAAACGCACAACGACATGCCTTGATGGTCTCGAATCGCGTTCTCCCTTGCTCTAGTTGTCAGAACTGGACTATAAAAATCTAAAATCAGAACCCGATTTAAGTTGGATCGTATGTATCTTTCGTAAAGCGATCTCTCTGAAAAGATACGTACTGTTGCTTCGTCATGGCTGGCTCGTGGTTCTCAATGACCTTTCTGCTCAATTGTGCGTTGTCGCCAAGCAATTCGAGAACTGTTGCTGTCATGACTTTTGCGGGAGCGACCACTGCCCGGTCGTAGTCTTCAATCAAATAGTCGTGACCATGCCCAATGCCTGAAGCAGAATTTGCATATGGGTGGATCACCGGCATGATCGTACTCAAATCACCCATATCGGTCGATCCACCGTGCGTTTGATCATAAGGCACCACGTTGATTGAATCTCGTCCAAGAATCAATTCGGCATTTCCGATAAACAACTTTTGCATTAACGGGTTCTGTCGTAATGAATGATATCCAGCGACCGTTTGTACCTCGACTGACGCTCCCATAGCGAGGGCGCCCGCCCTGTAGCAACGAATGACCCGTTCAGCTATCGGATTGATCGCCTCTACAGATTTTGCTCGAACTCTACCTTCATACAGAACCTCTCCCGGCACAGCGTTCACAGACGAACCTCCGCCAGTGATGATTCCATGGACTCGAACCACATCTGATTCCCTGAACGTTTCTCGTTGCGCATTTATTGCTGCATTGGCCAGCATTGCAGCCTGAAGAGCATTAATCCCTTGGTCCGGAGCACCACCGGCGTGTGACGATCTTCCGATGTACCTAACTTGATGAGACACATGGGCATTAGACGTACCACCAATACTTAATCCTGAACTGCCATTTATGGCCGAGGTGTGAACCATCATCGCCATGTCAACATCATCGAAGGTACCTAGACGGATCATCTCTTGTTTACCCGACAGAAATTCAAGTTCTCCAGCATTTTTCAACCCGAGGCGGTCTTGAATATCTATAAATTCTTCGGCTGGAGTGATGATGAAAGCTACATTCCCTGATAGAGCGTTCTTGAGTTCCGGTGCGCTGAGAGCAGTGGCGACGCCGAGCAAAGATCCAATTTGAGCGTGGTGGCCACACGCGTGGGCCGCACCGGTTTCCGGATCAGCCCCGGGGTGCTCTGGAACACGAAGGGCATCAAGTTCAGCAATTATGGCGATTGTGGGACCGGGCTTTGCCCCTCGTAACACCGCCTTCATTCCAGTGCGCGCTATCCCTGTCTCTACGACAAATCCCAGGGCTTGAAGTTGGGTTTGCACGAACATTGCAGTTTTATATTCATTGAATCCAGTCTCGGGAGTGCTATATGCGGTTTTGGCAGTGGATATCAGATAGCGAGTAGCTGTATCAATGGACCTTAATGCGAATGCTCTAAATTCAGCTAGGTCGGAAGGAATCATCTGATTACTCACTGTATGTGAAGTCAGATCGGAAGCCACGCATCCGGTTTAGATATTCGCTGATCGTCATAGGTGCGTTGAATGACCCAGATATTTTACGGCCTTTCTCACCTCCATCCGCAAGCAAATCAATAACCGTCATTCCCATGGCTTTGCCCGCTTTAACTACCGCAAGATCGTAGTTCTCAACCAAGTAATCAATGCCATGTCCATTCCCGCTCGTCGCATTGGCAGTTGGCTGGATAGTTGGCATTATTTGACTCACATCGCCCATATCTGTGCAACCAGAGCTGTGGTTGAGTCTAATTACATTGTCGTCACCAATCAATGAAGCTGCATTGTGTCGGTATATTTCCGTAAGGCTCTCATCGTACTTCGCCGGAAGGTATCCAGGATTCGTAATAATTCGGACCATAGCACCGGTAGCCAACGCACCAGCGCGGAACGCTCGATCCACTTTTTCAGACGTGTTCAAAATGGCAGGAACGTTAGATGCCCTGACGTATGTTTCTATGCGTACATCGGACGGTACTGAATTCACCGCTGCCCCGCCCTTGGTAATAATTGGATGAACTCTTACTGTGTCGGCATCACGGAAGGTCTCCCGTTGCGCATGGATCGCCGCTAAGCCAAGATGAGCGGCGTTCAAAGCATTCACTCCTAAATGTGGGGAACCACCGGCATGAGCGGCTTTGCCGATGTACTGAATCGTCTTTCCGACCATTCCATTGTTAGAACCGCCAATACCGAAGGTTCCCGCCGTTTCACCACCTGTATGTGTCAGCATCGCTATATCAACGTCATTGAAGAAGCCCAGTTTTATGAATTCTTGTTTGCCTCCGAAAAACTCGATGTCTCCACTCGACTGCAATGACTCGCGATATTCGAGCTCGATGTATTCCTCAGCGGGTGTGCCCATGAAGCTAATTTTGCCAACAAGACCGTCGATTACTGAAGACTCTGTTAATCCAGCCGCAACAGCCAACATCGAACCAATTTGAGCGTGGTGGCCGCAGGCATGAGCAGCTCCGGTATCGGAATCGGCATGCGCGTGTCCAGGTACGAGCAGGGAGTCCAACTCGCCCATCACAGCAATATGTGGCCCCGGTCTTCCGGTGTCTAGCGTGCCGATTACGCCAGTTTTGGCGATTCCTGTTTTGACCTCAAACCCATTATTTTGTAACCATTCAGCTACAAGTTTTGAAGTGCGAATTTCTCGATAACCACTCTCTGGGTGATCAAGGATATCGCGTGAGACGCGTTCCAATTCGTCTGCCCGTAAATTGACTGACGAACTAAATGTACTTTTTAGACTGGCACGATCGACCATGGGCAGTGATTCTAAGTTCTAGCTTGATCGGCGATGAGTGTAACAGTCACCCCACCTTGAGCCGAGATAAATAGCAGGGTTTACGACACCGACTAGTGGCAATGTCTCACCTATACTCACATTTATGAAGAAAGTAGTCATCGCCCCACAAGGTTTTAAAGAGAGTTTAACCGGCATGGAAATTGCCGAAGCGATGTCGGTCGGGGTAAAACTCGTCTGGCCAGAGGCCGAAACTGTTCTCATTCCAGTCGCCGATGGTGGTGACGGAACACTGCAAGCACTCGTCGACAGCTCTGATGGTGAAATTCGAACAGCTAAGGTCGAAGATGCTATCGGACGGACAATCGATGCTGAATGGGGCGCCCTCGGGAACGGCACAACAGCAGTTATCGAAATTGCACGTGCGGCCGGACTCGCCAGACTTGGACTGGATGAGCGTGACGTTCGGACTGCATCAACTTTCGGAGTTGGGCAGTTATTTATCGAGGCACTAGATGCTGGGTTCACAGATTTCATCATCGGAGTAGGCGGGAGTGCCACAAATGACGGTGGTGCGGGAATGATTCAGGCTATGGGCGGGAATCTAACAGATTCGACCGGCAAAGAAATCGCTCGTGGCGGCATCGGATTGTCCACTCTGGCCAATATCGACGTATCGGGTCTCGACTCAAGAATGACTGGTGCAAGTGTTGTTGTCGCATGTGATGTGAGTAATCCGCTCTGTGGACCACGCGGTGCATCGGCGATTTTTGGGCCGCAAAAAGGTGCTACCTATGAAGATGTTCAGGAACTTGATGCCGCCCTAGCGAACTTCGCTGAGGTGATCGCCAAGGATCTGCACACTGACGTTGCTGAAATTCCGGGTGCTGGAGCATCAGGAGGTCTTGGAGCAGGACTGATGGGATTTTTCGATGCCAGACTTCGTTTAGGAGCAGATATTGTTCTTGACGCGGTGAACCTCGATGAGCACCTCAAACGTGCTGATTTAGTGATTGTTGGGGAAGGGCAATTTGATCGTTCGACAGTTTTCAACAAATCTCCTGTCGCCGTCGCACAGCGTGCGAAGCGAAACGGCACTCCAGTGATCGGTATAGCGGGCTCGTTGGGTGCCGGATTCCGTGAGGTTCACCAACACGGTATCGATGCAGTATTCAGCCTTGTGAATAGGCCGATGTCACTGAGGGCGGCGATGGAGGACACAAAGCGACTAGTTGCCATTGCGACCGAAGAGGCGTGCAGGGCGATAGCAATTAGTCTCTAGTGTTTGCTTTAGCCGTGGTCAAGAATGATTAAATGGACTTCGAGGGGGCCATGTATCCCGGTAACGGTGGTTCCTTCGATGTCTGCCGTCTTGCTTGGACCTGAAATAAGGTTCATCGAACCGGCTAGTTTGCCCGACATAAAATCACTTCGCTCCATAGCAAATAGCTCGTCGAGTGAATCAAGAACTTCTCCATGCCTTAACACCGCTATATGAGTCGGTGGTGCAAGCGAAATTAACCGTGATAATCCACTTCGTGGGTGTAACACGATGGTGCCAGTTTCAGCTATGGCGTAATCGACCCCAGTGATACCGATATCGGCTGAAAATGCACTGGATTTCGAATTATCGACCAAAGCTGAACTGTTATCGCCAAAGTGCTCAGTAATTCCCAGTGTTGCACCGGTGCTTGTTACTGCCGACTCTATCCCGATTTGGTCGAGGACTTCGTGCTTGGATCGGAGAACTGAGGACGCTTTCTTTTCTTCGCAAATGCTTGCCACGAGGTCCGATGCAGTTTCAGGGTTACATGCTCGATGAACTTTCCATCCTGCGGTCGCGGCCGCATCCGCCATTTGGTCGACCAATTCTCGCGAGCGTGTATTCGCATCCGCCATCGCCATTTCGGCATTTGATTTCGCTAATACTCCATCATCGAATCCAGCAGTCGCAGAATCGGGGTTCGGCACAAGCACGACGGTGCGTCCCAGTGACGCCGTGACTGCGGCAAGGAATTTTGCTCGATCTGCCATCACTTACCGCCTTTACTACGTTTGCTGAGTTTTGACTTCAACGATCTGGCCGAAATCGTGGGGAAATCTCTGGTTGAGGTCCAACCAGAAATGGGAGGAGGAGCTTTCTTCAGCCAGCCATTTTTCGCCAACGGTCGCATAGCCAAGTTTGCCAATCGAGATCCAATATCGAACCTCTTGCGTCCCATCATACCGACACGCCAGGCCTTCCAAATACCACGTTCTTTAGCGGACGATGTTCTTTCGTCTTTGTCAGTTGAGCCTTCGGCTGTTCGCCATCTAAGTTCTAGAAGCATCCTAGGGATGTTAATTTTCACCGGACAAGCGTCATGGCACGCTCCACACAAAGATGATGCACTTGGAAGGTTGCTGGCATCCTTAACACCGGTCATCACCGGAGAGACTATTGCTCCGATGGGGCCTGGATAGACCCAACCATAGGCATGCCCGCCAACCTTTCGATACACAGGACACGCGTTGAGGCAAGCTCCGCACCGTATGCAATTCAGTGACTCTCGCATTTGCGGATCTTCGAGCAGCTTCTGACGACCGTTATCCATGATGACGAGATGGAACTCTTCAGGGCCTTCCTCTTCGTCAAATTTTCGTGAGCCGTTTACCATCGTGACGTATGTAGAAATACGCTGCCCTGTTGCCGATCTAATGAGGATTCGTAACATGGTGCTTAGATCCTGAATGGATGGAATAATCTTTTCCATGCCCATTACAGCCACGTGTACTCGCGGCACAGTGGTCGACATCCGACCATTGCCTTCATTCGTCACCAGTGCGATTGAACCCGACTCTGCCACAGCGAAGTTGACACCAGTTACTGACATATCTGCTCGTTCGAAAACACCGCGTAATTTCTTACGAGCCATCATCGTTAATTCTGTCGCATCGGGAATTCGGTCACCATCTTTGTAATCATCATCAAGTAGCTTGGCGACGTCAGACCGAGACTTGTGCACGGCCGGTGCTATGAGATGATATGGCGTCTCATTTGCAAGCTGAATGATGTACTCACCCAGATCCGTTTCGACCGTTTCAAAGCCCTCAGTGTTCATGGCCTCGGCGAGTCCCATCTCCTCCGAAACCATCGATTTGGACTTGATGACGGTTTTAATGTTCCGTTTGTGAGCAAGATCAATTATGTACTGGCGGGCTTCGGCAGCATCGGCGGCAAAAAACACGCGTCCGCCGTTCTTCTCAACGCTGTCAGCAAGCATTCCTAAGTAGTAGTCGAGATGCGCGATCGTGTGATCTTTGATCGCTTTACCCTTAGTTCGGAGGTCTTCCCAGTTATCTGTTTCTGCGGCCGCTAGGAGACGACCTTTAAAGAACCCTGTGTAGACATGTTCGATCGACTGTTGAATCTGTGCATCAGCCAGCGTTTGAGCGGCTTTTGACCGGAAGTTGATAGTGACAGGCTTCATAGTGCTGCTCCATGTGAACTACCGTTCCGTAGTGATTCGGCGAGGATTTGCGCAATATGTAGAACTTGTACATCGGAGCCGCGTCGTCTGAGTCCTCCCTGCATTTGATAAATACAGCCCATGTCAGCTGCGATTACTGTGCTCGAGCCGGTAGCCTCAATAAAATCGAGCTTCTCATCGAGTATCGCTGAAGATATGTCGGGCATCTTCACGGAAAAAGCTCCACCAAAACCACAACAGACATCGGCACGCTCAAGTGGAATCATTTCGAGACCCTCGATATTAGAAAGCATCGCAGATGGCTCTCCATCGATGCCGATCTCTCTAAGCAAGTGGCAACACTTGTGGTAGGTTGCCGATGTGTTGAGTTGTCCGATTATTGCTTCGGTTCCAAAGAACCGGCTAATGAATTCGATCAGTTCAAACACACGTTCAGCCACTCGGCTCGACCGTTCCAATAATTTCGGATCATCCCGAAAAAGGTCTCTGTAGTAGTTACGGACCATTGCTGCACACGATCCAGACGGAACTACTATTGGACCATCGACTTGTTCGAACAACTCGATGAAACGGGTGCCCACCGGCAGCGCTTCTGATCTGAATCCACTGTTGAACGCTGGTTGACCACAACAAGTTTGATTGTCGAGGAATTCGACCGAGACGCCCAAGTGTTCGAGGACATCGACAGCGCTTTCGCCGACGGACGGCGCTAGCTGGTCGACCATGCACGATGCAAATAGAGTTACGCGGTTGGGGAGAGGTGGATTCAGTGAGTAATCAGGCATCCTAAGAAATTATCAGATTCTCGTTGCTTATAAACGTCGAATTCGGCGTTACCAACCGTCTGGCACTGTGATATTTTTTCTCGATAGTTACTGTGAAAGCGAGAGAAAGTACCAAGTGCGTCCAACGAAATACGAAGTGATCGTAATCGGAGCCGGAATTATCGGGTTGTCGACGGCGATGAAATTGCTAGAACGATTCCCTCATATCAAACTGGCAGTACTTGAAAAAAATTCCAAAGAAGGTACCCAGCAGAGCGGTCACAACTCCGGTGTAATTCACTCGGGTATCTACTATCGTCCTGGGTCGTTAAAGGCAGATTTTTGCGTGGCCGGACGCGCTTTGATGACGCAGTTCTGTGAAGAAAACGAAATCCCAGTTTGGACCTGCGGCAAACTGATCGCCGCCAGTGATGCAGCCGGAGTTGAACGGCTGGCCGCCCTCGAAGAACGAGGAACAGCAAACCATGTCGAAGGCCTACGGATGGTAGACAATGACGAAATGGCTGAAATCGAGCCACATGTCGTAGCGCTCAAAGCACTTTACGCACCAGGCACCGGAATAGTCGATTACCGCAACGTGACTGCTGTGTACGCAGATCGAGTTCGCTCTGCGGGCGGAGAAATTCATTTCAACACAGAGCTTAATGGTTCTAAAGTTGTTGGTGGGATCACTGTCCTTAGCACTTCTTCCGGCGACTTCGAAACGACCAACATAATTAACTGTGCCGGACTTCACTCAGATCTAGTCGCCGAGACCATGGGAGTTGAAACCGGACTCAGAATCATTCCATTTCGAGGCGAGTACTACAAGCTTCGGAAAGAGAGCGAGTATCTTGTAAAGGGACTTATTTACCCGGTACCTGACCCCGCGTTCCCATTCCTCGGCGTTCACCTAACGCAAACTATGAAGGGTTGGATCGAAGCTGGTCCAAACGCTGTCCTCGCTACCAAACGAGAAGGTTACCGCAAGCGTGATTTTTCGATGAGCGATTTCCTTCGCACGATCACCTTCCCCGGATTCTGGAAAATGGGTGTTCGGGAATGGAAAACTGGAGTTTGGGAGATCAATCGATCACTACGCAAATCTGTATTCCTCGATAGTCTTCAGCAGTTAGTTCCAGAATTAACCGTAGATGATCTCGACGGAACCGGATCAGGAGTGCGCGCACAGGCTGTTGATCGAACCGGCAAACTCATTGACGATTTCCGTATTGAAGAGTCGCGCGGCGCTATTCACGTGTTGAACGCACCATCACCAGGAGCGACATCATCATTGATAATCGGTGACTACATCGCAGATCTAGCAGTGAAAAATTTCGGTCTCACCGTTGTCTCTCAAGTAGCGGTCAGTTGAAGCGCAGACAAGCTACTGACGCTTAAATGTTAGCGCATTCGATTGTTTCCGCTCCACATGACGGCGTTTGGACCGAGCTTGACCTTGATTGGTTCGGTAGCGTCCGACAACTGATCGGCGACACCTGTGGGCAATTGCATCGAATGCTTCAGCTTCACACCCGTTTTCACCATGGTTAGCAAGAGCACGATCATTTGTGAACAGTCGTGATCGAGAACGACCATCTGGTACATCATCGGGTGATTCATATCGTCCAGTAAGCAGTCCCTGAACCAACGGCCAGTAACAAATCAAGCCAATATTGTTCGTAAGACATGTGGGCTGTATCTCAACTTCGATGGGACGCCAAAGTAAGTTGTAGGCAACTGATTGGTAACGATCTCTGTCGATTCGAGGGCAGCGCTTAGATCCTGTACTCCAAAGTTTCAGGCTCCAATCGAACGAATTTGCCAGCATCTCGAAGTTTGATCAGCATAGCCATTGAGTCTTCGATGGCTAGCTCATGATTCGGCCAATGAATTTGGTAAAGATCGATGTAGTCGGTCTGCAGTCATTTTAGACTGGCGTGCAGCTTTCATCTATTAGCTCTGGCAATAGATGAGGTGGGCTAATCTTGGTCGCTATAATGGTCTCAGAACGACGCCGATCTAAAGCCCGTCCCAACACTTCTTCCGAGTGCGAATCGTCGTTGTAACCTTTGGCAGTATCGAAAAATGTGATTCCGTTATCTGCGGCAGCATGTACTGTCGCAATTGAAACGTTATCATCCTGAGGATCCCAAACGCTGCCACCTGCGAATGGCCAGTAACCTAAGGCGAATTCGGAAACTTTGATATCCGTTGTGCCGAGCGCCTTGTACTTCACGAATATACTCCTTACCTTTGGTAAGTTTCGAGCCGAAGCGGACTTTATCACCGTGCCGATCCGACCGGGCAGTATCACCTCAAGCGATGATTCAGATATCATCCGTTACCAACAGTAAAGTCCAATGTTGAGATATTCGGGAGACGGTTTTGATCAAAGTCAGTATCGCAAGCACTAATAACCGCTCAATAGGCGTTGGGCAATCACTCCAACTTATCGATTCTGAAGTAGTGATTCCTGACCTGCCCATCATGGTTAAGCCAAATTTCGTTACAACAACGAATCAATTAGCAGCTACTCACGTAGACACGACCCGCGCTACTCTCGAATATCTCAGAGGCAAAGGCGTCAGCGAATTCATAATCGCTGTTGGCCCAGCGATTGGTACCCCCGATTCGGGTTTCGACAACTATGGTTATCGTGATCTTGGCAACGATTTCAATATTGATTTCATGGACCTGAACACTGATGAACGCATCCCAGTACCGGCGTTCGATGATCAATTGAATCCGCAGACGCTGTACATGTCTAAGCGGTTGTCGGAGTCGTACGTAGTATCTGTTTGCCCAATGAAGACCCACAACAACGTCGTGGTGACTCTCGGCTTGAAGAACATACTTGTAGGGACTCTCTCAGGTGTTGAGCAGAAACAGAAAATTCACAAAGGCAGTAAGGCGATCAACCTAACACTTGCTAAGATGGCACAATATGTAGCCCCGGATTTAACGGTGATAGATGGCACAGTTGGAATGCAAGGGAATGGGCCGGTTGATGGATATGAGATGCTCTCCAACGTAGTTATCGCCTCGCATCATGGAATCGCAGCCGATGTTGTTGGGCTGCAGGTAATGGGGTACGACTTGAACCAAGTTGGCTACCTTAGGTACGCGATGGAATTGCGCAACCTATCTGTTGAAGATATCGAAGTGGTCGGTGCCAGTATTGACGACGTGCGTGTCTCGTACGCAGACCACAGGGACATCGAAGCCCAACTTACATGGCCACTCAAGGACGATTGGCATGGTGTGTTCGACAGAAGTTAACATGTGTCGTGTTTACTACTGCCCAGTCCAGCTTCAACCGACTGGCGTAAATATGATTGATTGTCGTTACGCTACCTATGTGGCTTCCTAATCGGATGTAAACGAGTCGTTTGCTTGAAATCATTTCGCACATCTAACCCATATCTACTATCGATGGCAATTGCAGTAATAGCCGTTTTAGCCGTCATATCTTGTTCATCGACTAAACCAGATGAAATTAAACCTGTAGTCGATGTAATTCGTGAACCCACTCCAACCCCAGTCGTAACGAAAGAAAATGGGTTGACCCGCGTTGTTGTTCATCTGTCCCCTACTGATGGTGAAGGACAGTTTGGCACGGCGACTCTAGCATCAAATGGGTCTACCACAACGATTAAAATATCGATCAAACCACCAGCTGTTGAAGCTCAACCGATCCATATTCACTCTGGGGAGTGCACTGACGTCGGACCTGTACTACACGCTCTTCAGAATGTCGTGAAAGGTTACTCGGTAACAATAATCAACATTCCACTGACTGAGATCGTCAAAGACGGGGCGCTTGTGAACATCCACGCATCCTACTCTGACGCATCAAATTACACGGCTTGTGGGCAGTTGCCTTACGAGTTGCCGTAATCAGGCGGCGCCCAACGACTCGGTGCTTCGATTGAGTAAGGGAAGTTCGACAAGTACAGTTGTGCCTCGACCTCTCGCAGAGTTAATAGTCAACGTCCCACCGTGTAATTCAACAATCTGCTTGCAGATCACCAGCCCAAGACCTGTTCCTGATACTTGACGTGTTTCACTATTGTCTGACCTGAAAAATGGCGTGAATAGCTTCTTTTGATCGTCAGTTGATATTCCAATGCCTCGATCTGAGACTTGGATGATTGAGCAAGTAGTAGTAGTAGTAGTTGAAAGTCGGATGACGGAATGTTCTGGAGAGTACTTTGAAGCATTCGACAGTAAATTTGTGACTACTTGCACTAGACGGGATTGATCACCATCGACTTGGATGGGGACAAGTGAAATCTCCGAAGTGATATTTTGTAATTTAGCTTCGAAAACAGGAGCCATCAAATCCAAAACATCTTCGGCAACTCTTCGAATGTCGACAGGCGCTATTTCAAGTTCCATTTCGTTGGCTTCAACCCTTGAAAGATCCAACAAGTCTTTCAAGAGAATACGCATTTGAGCTTCGCCTCGGCCGATAGCGTCGACCATTTTGATTTCACGGTCAGATAAATTACCATCTTTATTCATTGACAACATCCCAGCGAACGCAGTGATGCTCGTTAGTGGGTTCCCTAGCTCATGAGTAACAACAGAGAGCAACCTCAATCGAGCCTCATCGGCAGCCTTCAAATCTGCGTTACGTTGATCCAATTCTGATACGAGCAAGTGTTCGTGAGTTAATAATTCTTGAAGCCTAGAGCGTGCCTCGTTTTGAACTCGATGTCCTCTCATGACCACAATCATAAGGCTGATGAATACAACCATCATTACACCAATAACCATCAATAATCTAAATCGAGCTCCCGCTGATGTCGCTGCATCGATCGCCGTCGAAACATCGCGATACATGACAACGGTAGTTTCATGTGATTCTGCGCTTGGAACCCGTCCTTCAGTGAACACAGGCACGCGGGTGATAACCGCTTCGATCAACGCAGCATGACCGTCTAGGGCACTGACAGCGGCAGAACCAACATAATTTCCTGAGGCCGTGTTCGGACCTTCTGCATACTCGGAATGATCACCGATATGGTATGGGTCTGTCGAGTATAGGATATCTCCGCTCGGGTCGAGGATATCGACTCTTGCCACTTGTTGGCCGACTAATGCGTCGAGCACAATTCGGTCAATCAATGCGATTTCATCAGGCAGTGTAAGCAGCGTCCCATCAATGGGATCTGTGATTTTGCTGAGCTCTTCAACAATCCTAAATGTAGAAACCTTCGCCGGTCCGAGAGCTTCGGTTTCCAGACGCGAAATTACGCTCTCTCGCTCCACCCGGCTCGAAACGAAATTCACAGCCACCAAAGCACTGAGAACGATCAATATACTTGCGAGGGCGTACTGTTTAACCGGTGAACTCGAAACCAGCGTGTCTTGTTTTAAAAGCTCATAATGGCTGGTTCCACGGTCGACTCTACCCAAATGTTCTAGTCCCACATCTGAATAATACGTTCCATTCGTATAATTGGACTCGCGAGTAGATACGGAATCTCTCTGTGTACTTCAACTCAGTAAAATTCGAAACGAAGGGCTCGTTACGTCGCATCTGCCTACCTGCCTGTAGGACATCGTTGTCGGAATACTCTGAGTGGGTTCTGTCAGAACTCAGTGCTCCAGCCGAAATAAGATCGACCTGAATACATCT